>Ga0209777_10000496_pt1 | contig 64758 bp, 53 predicted proteins | sample FrelakmetHBP12HB_FD_187147 | JGI IMG/M metagenome (GOLD analysis project Ga0209777, IMG submission 187147) | Freshwater lake sediment microbial communities from the University of Notre Dame, USA, for methane emissions studies -HBP12 HB (SPAdes)... | ecosystem: Environmental > Aquatic >...
TCTTTCGCGGGATTGATAGGAACATGGAGAAGTCATTTTAACAGAAATCCCGCGTTCTTTCGCGGGATTGATAGGAACATGGAGAAGTCATTTTAACAGAAATCCCGCGTTCTTTCGCGGGATTGATAGGAACATGGAGAAGTCATTTTAACAGAAGTTGAGTGAACCGCCGTCAGGCGGTGAACGAAATGGCGCCGCAGGCGCCATCCTACCCGCCCGCCCAAAAAGAGGCGGGCTCGCCTGACTCCCGATTACCCGGGACATCGGCGAGCGGGCTTCACTGCACGAAACAGCTGTTCCGTGAAGTGCAGCAGGCATGCTTTCTGCGGGAATGCTTTTGAAATGACACTAGAGACGTGGACGAGAACCCCAATAGTGGGGACAACAATTCAGAAAGTGAGCAGTATTGAAGGCTGCGAGATTTGAAACCGTACTTTTCGTCCACGTTTCTAGGTACCTCTCCCTAGTAGCAGTGTCCGACAGCAATCAGCGATGGTTGGGGTTTTTTGTTCAATTCAGGCAAGATCGCAAGATTCTCTCGACAACTCTTGACATTCTCCCTGCCGTTCAGTAACTTCCTGCTATAATAGAGGTTGTGGTGACTCGATTCCGTTAGTGTGGGAAGGATTTGACGGGAGTACAATTGGAAAATTGACATTCACACTCTAAGTATAATAACCGCTCACCGTTTATGAAGGAAGATTAGGCCATTAAAACATATCGATCCGACGTAGAAGCAATACACTGATACTAAGCTGTCCCTCGTGGTCCGCCCGTCCTGAGGATGCCACAAGTTAAAAAGCTCGTCAACAAATTAAATCAGACGAGCCTCTATAGCCAAACGCCGGCGCAACGGCATGTGATGCAGACAAACGACGCGGAGTATGAGCAAGGGAAGCTTGAGACTGCAAAAGCAACCGCAAATGGTCTGACCACGAGTTCTTGATGTCAAAGAGAATGTATCGGCGTCGGATGAGCGAATCTTCAACTCTCAGAGCGTGACAACAAACCCCATTCTTCTATTGGAATTGATTACTGAAGCGAAAAGCAATGCGCAGAAGGATTGTTCTTGTTTCAAGCTTCACAGCTCTGTTTTTCTCATCCATGGGCACTGCTATTCTGGCAGCAGTGTATTCGAATGTTGAAGGATATGTAAAAGATGCCGTCACTGGTGTCCCACTTCCCTATGCAAACGTTGTTATAGTAAGGACCAGAATGGGTGCAGCGGCAGACATGAACGGCAGATATACAATACGAAACGTGCCTGCGGGATCGTACATGCTTCGTGCCTCGTACATTGGATATAAGCCCGTTGAGGTTCCTATCGAACTCAAAGAAGGGACGAATGTGACGATGGATGTCAAGATTGAACCCGTCGGGATCCAAGGTGAAGTGGTTGTTGTGACAGCCCAAGCGCTCGGACAGAAAGAAGCCATCAATGAACAATTGGCGTCCCAGCAAATCGTTAACGTAGTTTCGGCCGCCCGTATTCAGGAACTCCCCGATGCTAACGCTGCTGAATCCGTCGGCAGACTCCCCGGCGTTTCTGTTGAGAGAGACGGCGGGGAAGGAAACAAAGTCGTTATCCGCGGACTCTCACCGAAGTATAACGCGATCATGATCAATGGAGTCCGCATGACTTCGACGGATGACAATGACAGGAGTGTGGACTTGAGCATGATCTCGCCGAACATGCTCGAAGGCATCGAGGTCATGAAGGCGATCACTCCCGACCAGGATGCAGACGCACTGGGAGGATCGGTGAACTTCAAGATGAGAGAAGCAAAGGGGTCCAATGGAGGCCCCGGGTTCGATTTGCTGACCCAGGGAGGGTACAACAACCTGGCAAGTACGTACAACGACTATAAATTCGTCGGGAGTATCGACGACCGCTTCTTCGAAGAACGCTTCGGCGTGTTTGCACAGGCGGATGTTGAGCGAAAAAATAGAATTTCCAACGAATTGGGAGCGAGCTACTATCTGAACGGGCCTCAGTTGGGCGCGCCCAATACGACATACCTCGGCAGCCTGAATCTCGCCGACATCCCCAGAGACAGAAAGCGCGTTGGTGGAACTCTTGTTCTGGACTATCGGCTCCCCAACGGAAAAATCTCCTTCACAAATTTCCTCAGTTCCAGTGACACGAGGACTCAATCCAGGGGTGAAGGTTACGACCTCGCGGGAAACAATCACTCCTACACGACGACTGATTCACGCGAGAAATTGGGTGTGATAACAAATATACTGTATTATGAACAGGCAATATCTTTCCTGAAGATTGACGCCAGTGCGTCACATTCGTATTCGGAGAACAGCTCACCCGACAACATGTCGTTTGCCTTCCTTCAGCAATCAGTCGGTTTCAATGGGCAACCGTATGGTGGGAATCCCGAATTGATCCCCTCGTTTGCCAGGAACGATCCCTCACAGACATTCCTGCAGACTGTCTCGGATTTTGATCAGATTTCGAAGGACAGGGAGATCACAGGGGCACTCAACATTCAGTTCGATGCGAATCTTTCCGACGAGATCAGCAGCACGCTGAAATTTGGAGGGAAATATCGATACAAATACCGCTACTATGACCATAACGAAGGGGGTGGCTTGCTGGGTTTGCTGGCGACAGGCGGGAACGTCCGTCAGGCAATACTCGATGCATTCCCCTGGATGAAGGCAACGGTTCCGAGTGGTCTGTATCGATTTCCCATCACCATCTTTGAGGATCCGAATTTCAGCTACGGGAAATTCCTCGGAGGTGACTATCCGCTCGGTGTTCCGACGAACATCGGACTCATGTGGCAGGTTCTGAACGTCATGAAACAATTCGCAAGTCAGAACCCCGGGTCCTTCGACGCATACAGTCGAAATAACTTTGGATCAACGACAAATGATTATTCGGGAAATGAGTATGGAACCGCAGGGTATGTCATGGCCGATGTGAACATCGGTCCGCAGATTAAGATCATCCCGGGCGTCCGGTACGAGCGCCTCGGAACATCGTATACCGGGGCTCGCGGGATCTCAGGGATCACGGGGGCGTCACACAACTATGTTCATTATGATACCACGCTTGGCGCGGCCCACGATTTCTGGCTGCCAATGGTTCATCTCCGGTACAAACCGACGGAATGGTTCGATGTGCGGTTCGCCTACACCAATACCCTCACATATCCTGATTACACATCCATAATCCCGAGAATTGATGTCGGGTTCAATTCTGTCGACTGGAACAATTACCGGTTGAAACCGGGGCATTCGACAAACTACGATCTGTACCTTTCCGTCTACGAGAATACCCTGGGACTGTTCACCGCCGGCGGTTTTCTGAAGCGAATTGATGATTTGATATTTCCGGCGACGGGGAGAATTATTTCTGATCCCTCGCTGTATGAAGGAGTCCCCGCCGGAACACAGGGCTACACCATTAATACATATATTAACAACCCAAACAGAGTCGATGTCCTGGGCATTGAACTCGATTGGCAGACACACTTCTGGTATTTGCCAGACCCATTAAAGGGAGCAGTGTTGAATGTAAATTACACACATATTTTTTCCGATGCAAAATACCCGAGAACGACCTACCAGTCCCGCTATCTGTTTGATTCTCTTGGCAATCCCATCCCCCCCTACGTCGTCAAGACAGTCAGTGACACATTTTACACCGACCGGCTCATCAACCAGCCAAATGACGTCGTCAATATTGCAGTCGGGTACGATTACGCAGGCTTTTCGACGCGTCTCTCAATGCTCTACCAGGCCAACATTTTTGCAGGAACCAATTTCTGGCCCGAGCTCCGAACAAGTACTGCCAACTACGTGCGATGGGATCTTTCCGTCAAGCAGGATTTACCCTGGTTCGGGCTGCAGGTGTTTCTCGATTTCAACAATATCAATGCCGCGCGGGATATCAGTCTCAATCAGGGATCGAGTTTCCCGGCGGCGGAACAGCATTACGGGATGAGCGCGGATCTGGGACTTCGCTGGCGGCTGTGACTCTCGTAGGACAACATACCCCGTGGAAGGGAGGTGATGAAGTGCCCGCAGATCTATCTACGGTACCAGAAGTGGATTGAAATAATTCATGCTAACGGAAAAGGCTGCACGAGCCTAACTCGTGCACATCGAAGAAAAGGAGTATTCCTATGAAAGCGACACTTACTTTTTTGCTCGTCGCGGTGTTCGTGGTGGTATTCTGTATGCCACCTCGCGTGTTCGCACAGGCACCGGACACAGTGGCGGTTGCGGCGCTACCCACGGGCAACATCAACACCGTCATCAGCGGCGACACGCTGGCGAATGGACAGCGAACAAACATCAACCGAGTGTACAAGCTTACGAGGGGTGGGCGGTATCTCTATAATGCGACTCTGCACGTGAACTGGCCTCTGACGCTCATCGCGGATACCGGGTCGACAAAGCCGCCCGTTATTGCACCGGCGATCCTCGGGGATAACTCGTCTCCGGCAGATTTCGTCGATATCAGCAAGGGGAATGCCACGTTCAAGAATTTGTATTTTCTTGGCGTACGTGCGGATCAGATACGCCAGGGTGCGAACGTACAGGCAATAGCTGTGTTGAGCGATAGCCTCAGGCTTGTTGTGGACAATTGTGTGTTTGACGGATGGGAGTGGCAAGCAATCTGGCTCACCGGCAACCATGACAACGTCTTCGTGACGAACTCTCTTTTCAGAAACATGCAGCACCCTACTGCGTTTTTCTACGGAGAAGGAGTCCGTTTCGACGCCGGCTCGTCGACCGATACGGTCTTCATTGTCAACAACACTTTTTTCTGTCTCAATGGCCCTGCGGATTGCCCGGTAGCGATCAATCTGTACAACCGCTTTGAGCACAACACTGTGTTCTTGACTGCTGTGAATCCCATGAACACATTCTACCCGGTCAATGCAATTTTCAAGAACAACATATTCTTCGGCACATTAGCGGTGGCCCAATCCAATGCGGAAATCGCGCAATACTACTATGAGAACGAGATTTCGCCGTCCTCAACGATAAGTATCGACTCTGCCGCCGCGCTGGATGCCACCTTCCATGTCACCGAAGCGATGAGGTTCGCGAATGTCAGGAACAATGCATACTTCTGGCCTAATGATATGACGGATTTCTGGTCGTCGCCTCTCATGGATACAATGGTCGATCCGGTGTGGATGAATGTCCGGACAACCGGAATGTTCAACGACAAGACTCACTATCCGAACTTCGTCGCATCAAATAACATGAATGTCGATCCCGGTTTCCCGGCGTCTGTCATGGGGCAGGTTGACAGCCTGATCACGTATGCCAGGCAATATAGAACCGGTACACTCAGCAGCACCTCCGAGTGGCTCTTCAATCCCAATCAGGATCTCTACGGTGTCGCCTGGCCGGTGCCGGAGAATCTGACCTATACCAATACAGCTCTGATGCATGCAGGGGATGACGGCTACGCTGTAGGAGATTTGAATTGGTTCCCGGCACAGAAAGCAACCTGGACGCTGACGGATGTCAAGACGGAAGAATCCGTACCGGAAAAATTCACGCTGTCTCAGAATTATCCCAATCCGTTCAATCCCAGCACAACAGTTAACTATCAACTCCCGAAGCAAAGCCGCGTCACGCTGAAAGTCTACAACGTCCTCGGACAGGTCGTGCAAACACTTGTCGATGGGATGCAGAATGCTGGGTACAAATCGGTGGAATGGAATGCTTCTGGCGTCGCTAGTGGCATGTACTTTTATCGCCTTGAAGCAACCAGCACCAGTGACCCGACGAAGAGCTTCACACAAGTCAAGAAAATGTTGATGTTAAAATGACGAAGTCATTTTAACAGAAATCCCGCGTTCTTTCGCGGGATTGATAGGAACATGGAGAAGTCATTTTAACAGAAATCCCGCGTTCTTTCGCGGGATTGATAGGAACATGGAGAAGTCATTTTAACAGAAATCCCGCGTTCTTTCGCGGGATTGATGTTAAAATGACGAAGTGTTGTTATCAGCTGTCATCAGCGGTATCAGCGGTCCGCGTTCTTTCGCGGGACTGATAGGAACGTGGAGAAGTCATTTTAACAGAAATCCCGCCCGCCCCAAAAGAGGCGGGCTCGCCTGAGTCCCGGTTACCCGGGACATCGGCGAGCGGGCTTCACTGCACGAAACAGCTGTTCCGTGAAGTGCAGCAGGCATGCTTTCTGCGGGAATGCTCCTGAAATAACGCGAGCTACCTCTGCCGAGTAGCAGTGTTTGACCCCAATCAGCAATGGTTGGGGTTTTTGTTTTTGGCGAACAGGTCTGTCGAGGATTTCCTCTCTTATCATGACCTGTCCACCCAAAAGCGATTCAACTCGTATCTTGGCTCAATCCTCCCAAAACTACAAATCCCTACCACCCTGTCCGCTTTTTTCCCTGACCGCCGATCTTAATGGCGGTATGGCGGACTTTCGATGACAGGGATTCTTCTGATATTAATGTAGCGGGTAGGAAGCGTGAACAGCAGGACAATGAAAAATAGAATAAAATCGTTCATGATCGATTGTCCGCGAGTATGTGCATTGTAGATTCGTGAGCTATTATGCCCCCGTTGGTCTGCGAACCGATTAGGCAGAAGGCTACTCCAGGTACCTAATGAATACCTGGGCTAACGCGAAGATCGTTTTCGAGAATCCTTGTGTCCCCCCCCGGCTATTTGTCCACTTTATGATAAACGATAAGCAATGATCCCGGCGTTTGCGGTATCTTAATGTCAAAACCCTCGCCTAACTCTTTGCCTGTTTCGGTCTTGGTGATGCCATAATCTTCGTAGTTGATTTCATATCGCGCCGCAGTATTCAAGCCGCGGAGTTTGATATTCACGGTCGGCACGCTGTTCGAGCTTCGCCTGAATGCCAAAACGATTCCGTCATTGTTCTCAGGTCGGTTAAACTGAAATGCCATCCATGCGTCATCTGATATATCGTACGGAGTGAGAGGGTAGTAATCTCCGTAGAAATAAGGCCGAAGCCGTTTGAATTCCTCAACGGATTTTTTCGCCTGCGGCAGCGGGAAGGTGGATTGATTTACATCCCAGCCCACGACCAAGGCGCTGCTTATTGAGCTGCGGAACTTGTACGTTTCAGGGTCGATGTTTCCCGTACCGCTGCACGGCAAATAGAAATTAATCCCGTACGTATGGCACTGATAACCGGTCGGTTCGTAGTATTGGTAATCTGTTCGCCAGAGCGGCGCGCTGCGAGATATTGTTTCAAGGTCGATTCTCCGCCCCCCGCTGGCACAATTGTCGATGACCAAACCCGGATGCCGAGCGAGCAGCTCATCCCAGTACGCATATAAACCCTCAACGTATTTTATTTCAGTCATCCCGATCCGGTCGGATGAATCGTTTGATTGCCAGTACGGCAGAGGGTCGAAATTAAAATCCTGCCGATACAGATCGATGCCTTCCTTTTCCAAAAAAACGGAAATATAATCGGTCAGCCATCGACGGGCCTGCGGATTTCCGAGATTAAACAATCCGTTCTGTCGTTCCGGCAATCTCATTATCCATTCCGGATGTTCACGGTCGAACCGGGTACCCTGAAATACTCTTTCAGGCTCAAACCACAAAAGGAATTTCTTACCCGTCTTTCTTGCGGCATCCGAAACAGGACGAAGTCCATTCGGAAAATTTTTCTTGTTGACAACCCAGTTCCCAACGCCTTCCCACCACGATGGGTCTCCTCCTTCGTACCAGCCGGCATCGATCCAGCAGACCTCGGATTCAATGTCAAATTGCTCGAGACGATTGATCATTGCTATCGCGTAGCTTTCTGTGGCACAGGTGTATTCATTGCACGGGCGCGGTCCCCCAAAACCCACTCCGGTTGCGAAAGGCAAGGTGAACGGTTTGCCGTCCTTTCGCGGCGTGTGATACTTCAGAATAAAGCGCCGCAAAAGATTATGCCCGACCATTCTATCGTCACCCTGCCAATACAACAGGAGGATGCTCGGAGTACGAATTTCCTCATCCGGATACAATGTCAGACGAGTTTTTCCCAGGCCGATAGACAAATGTATGATTTCGTCTGCGCTCCTTGCGACCGTGGCTTTCCATTCACCCGACCATCCAATTCCTACCATGAGCCCTTCACCCGGAGTTTCAATGTTGAAAAACGGCAGTGCCATCTCATCGGAAGAACGTCCGCGGTCAGGGCCGAAAGTGATTTCAGTGTTGGAGTTTAACGGCTCGTCAATCGGAGCAAAATCTGTCCGTTCTGCGTTGCTTCCCCGGGCGCGATGTAGTTCGTATGTTCCCTTTTTCCCGTACGCGAAATCGGTTTCAATCGCCTTGATGGCTTCGAGAATGGGCGTGTTTGCATTCGATGAATTTTTCATTTTTATGACCCATTCCACCGCCGGATAATCACTGAAGGTTGTGCAAGAGGAAATAACAACAAGACCTGTCTTGCGGTCGGTGTAGGTACAAACATGCACGGTTCTTGTTTCATCTATTTTCTTTGTTTCTGCACCAAAATTCCACTGAGTAATAAATGATGACGAAGGCTTTCCGTCGTAACTGAACGAAAAGGGAGGCTGCTTGCCTTTTGAGAAGTGTTCGCTCACGAACTCTTCTGCTTTCTTTCTCCCCCCGAGGAAGAAATCATTTCCTGAATTACTAGTAGCGGAAAAGATACTACCTCCATACGGGCCATTTTCGCTTTGAGAAGAAATTGATTGCGATAGCAAGGGAATTACGAACAATAAGATTGAAAAGAAGATATATTGGACGGATCTCATTGATGATGTCCTTTCTCTTGATGGGGCGAGTTTCACATGGTAAATATGGTTATCACGCGCAATCCCCCGCACACGCACGCCTTGTGGAATATCAGGAGATATGCTACACTGGTCGATGCTCCACATTACAAAAATGGATGGCAAAAGTCAATTGATTCTCTTGTTCGCGAATGCAGTGTTTTCTTGACAAAGTCGCGGAAGAAGATGAGCGTAGGCTTTGTGGAAAGAGCATTTTAAAAGGGCGGGTTCTGCAAAAACCACAAATCCCTACCAGCCTGTTCGCCTTTTTTCTTGACCGCCAATCTTAAGGGCGGTATGGCGGACTTTCGATGATAGGGATTCTTCTGTAGCTTCCACCTACGTTCCTTCGGAACTTCGGCGGACAGGTCGGCGCGATTTCGTTCACCGCCTGACGGCCGCTCACTCAACGTGAGACGATTCTCACGAATGGCTCATAACACAAAATCCCCCGAGGTAACCTCGAGGGATTTTGTGTTAGTAGCGGGGGCGGAACATTTCATAACTCACAATATTGGTGCGAGAGTTCGAGTGCATCCTCTCATCCTACGGGCATGGGGAGGAAGCCGCCAGGCATTCTTGACTTTTGTTCAATAATTCAGTATGTTCAATAACATTGAACAACACTGTAAAATGAACAAAAACAGACACACAAAAGGTAACCCGGGGCGGGAATACGAAATTCTGCAGGAAGCCATCACAGCATTCCACAAAGCAACCGGCCTTAGCTTCGAGGAGAAGCCACTACAGCGTGGAACAGTAGGGGGTCGGAATAACCCACCTCTTATGTTGAAAGCTGACGGCAAAACAACTCAATACCGGACAGAAATAAAAGCGAATCTGACAGACACAGTTGTCGGTCGTCTTGCTCATCATTTTGAAGACCAGCGTGGGAAATGGCTGGTGATAACGCATTACGTGCCGCCCCCCCTGGCAAAGAAAATGCGAGACCTTGGAATCCAATTCATCGATACAGTTGGCAATGCATACATCAATGAGCCTCCAATCTTGGTTTTCATGCATGGTAACAAACCTGTAGGACCGCTGCTGGTGTTTATGCCGGAGCAAGGTATGCTTGGGCGTGCTGGTCTACAAGTAGTATTTGCCCTCTTGTGCAACCAAGGGTTAGAAAAGAAGACGTATCGTGACATCGCGTTGGCAGCGGATGTGGCACTCGGCACAGTGGCAGGAGTCCTCAAAGATCTCATTCGACAAGGGTATCTGATTAACATCGGTGATGCCGACCGAAGGCTCACAAGAAAAAGAGAGCTTTTCGAGAAATGGACAACTGCCTATGCAGAGAGACTTCGTCCGAAGCTCATTGGGCGCTATAGCACGAATCGAACTGAGTTCTGGCAAGAAGTCAATCTTATCCCATATGGCGCGCAATGGGGCGGTGAAGTTGCTGCAAACATGTTGACCCACTACCTCAAGCCGGAAATTGTCACGATCTATACGCGTCGCCCAGTGAACGATGTTGTGCTTGCTCTGAAGCTTAGAAAAGACGATGATGGCAATGTAGAATTGCGGGAGCGTTTTTGGAAATTTGAATTGAATGAACCTCGAAGGGATCTCGTTCCCCCGTTGCTTGTTTATGCTGATCTCTTAGCCACCACTGACGCCCGTAATGTTGAATCTGCAAGAATGATTTATGACCAATACTTACAAAGACATTTCAGAGGAAATTGACAAGTCGCTTATCGACGTTCTTGTTGAGCTCAATCGAGCGGGAGATGAGTTTGACGTTTCATTTCTTGTAATTGGTGCGAGAGCTCGGGATATATTCTTCTCGGCAATGTTTGATATTCCCACTCCTCGGGCTACGTATGATGTCGATGTTGCCATTCGAGTTGAAAGCTGGAGTCATTTTGATAAACTCAAGAATGCTTTGTTGAAAACGGGAAACTTTGCTCAGGACAAAAGCAAAGCGCACAGGTTAAAATACCTGGATGGGACGCTTGTTGACATTCTTCCTTTTGGCAAGATTGAAAACCCACCGGGGACATTGGTGTGGCCGCAAGAAAGTGAGAAAGAAATGTCCACAATTGGTTTTGAGGAGGCGTGGCGAAGCTCGATTATTGTGAAAATCAGGAGGGAGCCGGAGCAGAATATTCACTTGGCTACTCCCGCTGCTTTAGTAATCATGAAGCTCATAGCGTGGGACGAAATGTATCCGGAGCGGAACAATGACGCCAAGGACATCCTATTCATGATGAGGGAATACATCAATGCAGGCAACGATGCCCGTCTGTATGGTGAGGACAAGGATTTGACTGAAGCAAAAGCTTTTGACTACGGGTTGGCAAGTCCTCGGTTGCTCGGTAGGGATGTGACACGAATTGCAAACAAGGTAACACTCTCGAAGATCAAAAATATTCTGGAAAAAGAAACGAATGATGGGTCAGAACCACACTTGGTTCAAGACATGGTCGGAGGCAGTATTGACTTGGAAAAGGAGTTCACCTTGGCTATGAAATTATTGAGAGAATTCAAGCGCGGACTGGTCGATGAAAGGAGGTAACGCAGGCACAAATCAGGACCGAATGTTCGAATCTGCTTTGTATTTGATGATTCGAATGGGGATGTAGGAGAGGCTCGAACTGTATACCGACAAACAATTTTGTATATGAGCTTGAGATGGTGCTTTCCTGATGACGTTCGGTAAAAATTACCGCATTGCGTGTCTAAAACCCCCGAGACATTTCTTGATTAGACGGCCGTCTCTGTGGCCTGTGAGACACTCACGCAACTTGCGAGTAGCCTCAACTTCCCGTGATTCCTAGACCCCGGAGCCGCATAAACCAGTATCGTGGCTAACCTTGCAAAGAAGAAGGAAATTTTGCACATTAAGAAAGGATTTGAGTATACTTAGAAGGAACGACCATGAGCGAACTGATTTTCTTGATTGAAGATGCGCCTGAAGGTGGCTACACCGCTCGGGCGCTGGGTGAATCCATATTTACAGAAGCAGATACGGTTGAAGAAATACCTGAGAAAGTACGCGATGCCGTACGTTGCCATTTTGAAGATGGAAAGGCGCCAAAGGTTGTTCGGCTTCATCACGTTCGAGAAGAAGTCATCAGTGTATGAAACTCCCCCGCGATCTCTCGGGACGCGAGCTTGCGAAAAAGCTGTCCATCTACGGATACCAGATTACACGGCAAACCGGGAGTCATATTCGTCTAACAACGACCCAGCACGGCGGACACCACATCACAATACCTGATCACCCTTCTCTGCGTGTCGGGACTCTCTCCGGCATTCTGGCTGACATAGCCGCACATTTCGACATCCCGAAAGACGATTTGATCGCCGAGCTCCTCGGCTAGCAACCATTCCTCCCGACTGAGTTCTCCCGGGCATTCTCCCCTCGAACCTATAAGAGGTTATGTTCACGTAGTACCTTTCATCCTTGATGAATAAGATAACATCGTGCTGAAGACAGTGTATCCAAGCAGAAAATTCCATCATAAATACTGGACAAGGAACCATGAAAAGAACGCTCGACAAAGATGAACGTGAGATAGAAAGAAGTGCGGAATCGTACCGCCCTGTGACGAGGAAAAAACTTCGCAGGATAGAGGGTATTCTGAGCCGGATACGAAAGACGCGAAACATCAACATAAGAATTTCGGAGGCAATTCTTTCGGAACTGAAGAAACGGTCGCTGGAGGAAGGCATACCGTATCAAACTCTCATTTCCAGCGTACTGCACAAGTACGTGACACACCGGTTGGTAGATGAGCAAGCCCTGAGAAGATCGATTCAACTGCTTTCCCCTCGACGACAGAAGACTTCCGTCTGATCCAGCGAGTCGACTTGCGTCCGATCTGGGCCTCTTTTTCAGGAACGTTGCAAACCGAAAAACGAAGCTCGTCCACCACGTAGGAGCGGCACGCGATGCACATGATAGAAAAATCTTGCAGATACCGGAAGAATTGCTTTGCACGGCTGTTCTGGAGGATGTCAAGTAACCATGCTGGAATTTTATGGCCATGGCCTGATACCACTTAATGTGCCAAGAACGCCCAAATGGCCCGCCTGGTGGCCCCGATGCGAAAACTCTGGGAGGTTGAGGAAAAACGAGGGAGATTGAATTAATTTAGACAGTGGTTCTTGTATTCTTTTGGACTCATTCCAACCTCTTTTTTGAACAGCCGGGAAAAGTACGGCGGGTTTTCAAAACCAAGCTGATATGCAATTTCAGAGATGCTCCTCTCACCGGCAACGAGCAAGTTCTTGGCTTCGGAGATCACGTAGAGATGAATCAACTCCAACGCAGTCTTCCCCGTTTCCTGCTTCAACAAGTCGCTCAGGTATTTTGACGATAGATGCAGTTCGGAAGCCATGTGGTTCACGCTCGGCAGTCCCCTTTCACCTGCTTCTCCTTTTTCAAAATACGCATTCAGGCACTCATTGAACTTTGTCACTGTTATCCCCAGCAGCGGCTTTCGGTCAATGAATTGTCTTTTGTAGAATCGCTGGGCATATTTCAAAATGGAATCCAGATGAGAAAGGATGATGGATTTGCTGAACTCATCCGGATTATTGTGGTACTCTGTCTCCATTTTATGGAACAGCGACCACATGATCTTTTCTTCCCGTGGTGAAAGGTGAAGAGCTTCGCTCGTTTCGTAATCGAAGTAGCTGTATTTTTTGATATCCGTGAAGAGCGGATGCCCCATCAAGAAATCTTCATGGAAATGAATGGCGAATCCTTTTTCCTTCAATTCCATATCCTGCACGGTGATGTGTTGCCTCGGTTTCATAAAATACATTGAACCGCGATCGTGGTCATACTCTGTCTTGCCGTACAGGATCACGCCGGATTTCAGTTTTTTTAGCGCAATGATATAGAAATCACAAGTGATTTCCATGTTCTTCAATGCGTTATTCGAAGCCGAAAGCTGGTTTAAGCTGAGCAATGGATGTTCCGGAGGCGGAAAACCCTCTGACCGATCCAACTCACTTATTTTCTTAAAGTGCATCATTTGTCTCCAAAATTACTAATCGCGATTGTTTTCTACAATTCTTGAGTTGCCGGACTGCTCAGCCATGTTGCGTGTCTCCGTGATGCCCATGCCTCTTGACACGTGGTACGTGACGGCATCCCAGGCATTGTGAATGCCGATGAAGAGCAATAGCAGCGCCACAGCTCCAACCCCAAAGAGGATCTCGCTCGTATGTGCGGAAGCCATGAATGCGGATACGGCGAGTGCCGTGTACGCCACCAAAGGGAGCAGGTTGTGAAACAACCAATCCTCGAACACGGGCTTGTAAGCGGCTTGTACTCGCATCCGTCCAGCCACAATGACGCTGTAAACTACGCCAACGAGGCCCACGAATCCCCAAAGAACGCCGACAATACCGATTCCTTTCCACGGAACGCTAGCAAGTGTGGAGAGCAACAACACAACCCCGAAGTGAACAACGCTCGGCGTCGCAAATGCGGCGCTCGCCTCCGCCATACGTAAAGCCGGCCTCTCAGCAATAAGAGTAATGACGACGAACTGCAGCCCGATCAAGGCGCCAGCAGACGAGCCAACGATAACATAGAAGTTTTCCCAGCCGGCCATTGTTGACATGATACTAAATTGCTTTCTCTCGAATGAATGTTAGTTTTTAAGAATTCGGTTTGTTCACACCGAGACTCTCACGGATGTATTTCTTAGGAGACGTGATGATTGTTGCGATCAATGTTGCCAGACTCTTTTGTGAGACAACTGATCCTTTTTCCGGCTCACCTTTTCTTGTTATCTCGTAATCCACTTCATCTGCATTGGTGAACCAGGTTGGTCTCAGAATTGTGTATTCAAGGTCTGATCCTTCTATCACATCGGCAGCTTTTCGGTATGGTCTTAGTACCGGTTTCAAGGGCTGATCGTAAATGCCAATCGAGCTGATGAATATGAGTCTCCTTACGCTCTTTTCATCCATAGCCTTGACAATAGTTTTTGCCATTCTTTCCAAATCGCCTGCAAGGTTCGCATAGACAATGTCAATTCCCGTCATTGCTTTTCTGACATCATCCTGATTTAAAACGTCCCCCGCTATAATGCGGGAGTTGGAGTCTGGGTGATTTCTCAATCTGCCGGCATTCCGCAAAAACAAGGTCAAGTGGATGTTATCTTTTCTTGATAACAGATCGATCACTTTGCTTGCGATATTGCCGCTGGCACCGAGTATGAGTACGTTTTTCATTTTAGATAATTCGCATCGATGAATTGGGCGGTTCTTTATTCTAAACTATTAAATCTTGAGTGAAGCCATAGCAATCACAAAACGATAGCGCACATCACCTTTTAGCAAACGTTTGAATGCTTCGTTCACTTGCTGAATGGGAATGACTTCAACGTCGGCAGTGATATGGTGTTCACCGCAGAAGTCTAGCATTTCCTGGGTTTCGGCAATGCCTCCGATATTTGAGCCTGAAAAACTACGGCGTCCCGTAACAACACTGAAAGCTCTGACTTCGAGTGGTTCCGGTGGCAATCCTACTAATACCACGCTACCATCATGTCTCAGAAGATTAAGGTAAGTATTAACATCGTGTTTGGCCGAAACAGTATCAACAATGAAATGCATTTTGCGGGTATATTTTTTCAATTGTTCAGCGTCGGTAGATAGTACAGCTTCATCTGCTCCCAAGCGTTTCGCATCTTCTACTTTAGAAGGCGATGTTGTAAACACAACCACATGAGCTCCCATGGCTTTGGCTATTTTAATCGCCACGTGCCCCAAACCTCCTATGCCTAAAATACCAACCATTTTACCGGGACTGGCCTGCCAGTGTTTCAAAGGGGAATACACAGTAATACCGGCACAAAGCAAAGGAGCAGCCGAAGCCAAATCGAGCGTTTCAGGTACGTGTAGCACATATTTCTCATCGGCAATATATGTTTCAGAAAAACCACCATAAGTAGCACCCCCTAAATACTTATCCGGACTATTGAACGAAAAAGTTACTCCCTCATCGCAGAATTGTTCCAAATCATCTTTGCAGTTTTCACACTTCCCACAAGAATCGATTATGCAACCTATAGCTGCAAGGTCGCCAACTTTGAACTTTTTGACATGCTCACTAACCTTGGTTACTTTACCAACGATCTCATGACCGGGAACTATGGGAAACGTAGCACCTCCAAATTCGTTTCTAATCTGATGTAAATCTGAATGACAGATACCACAATACAGGATTTCCATCTCCGCGTCGTGTGGTAAGAGTTCTCTGCGCTTAATTTTCATTGAATGCAAAGGCACATTAACGGCCTCCGTACCGAATGCTTTTACAATTTTTGTTTCCATATCTCTATACCTATGTTAGATATCAAGTTTTCTATTAGCAAGCCATTTCACTTTTTCAGGGTCACGATGGTCAAAAAAGCTGCTTGTCTTTGTGTCCAAAGTCGTGATTGCAGTCATGTCGTCCATGCTTAACTCATAATCAAGCACACTGATATTTTCCAGCATTCTTTCCTTGCGAACCGATTTAGAAAGAACAACAATTCCTCTTTGTGAAATCCAACGAAGAATTACTTGGGCCACGCTTTTCTTGTATTTCGCTGCGACTGAAAGCAACAACTCATTCTTAAAAATATTGCTCCTTCCTTCTGCAAACGGAGCCCACGCTTCAACTTGAATGTTGTTTTCCTGCAAAAACCTTTGTGTATCAATTTGCTGGTTGAAAGGATTTGTTTCAATTTGATTCACCGCAGGAATTATTTTATTGTGGACCATCAAATCCATTAAGCGATCTGGCTGGAAGTTACTAACTCCTATAGCTTTTATCCTGCCTTCGTGATAGATCTCTTCCATGGCACGCCATTCTCCATACACATCGCCAATTGGCTGATGAATCAGATACAAGTCAAGGTAATCTAATTGCAACCGTTTCAGAGAATTGTCAAAAGCTCTTTTTGTGCCTTCATATCCATTTCCCTGAATCCAGAGTTTTGTAGTGATAAACAATTCTTCTCTTGCAATACCGCTTTGCTTTATTCCTTTGCCAACCGCTTCTTCGTTCAGGTATGACGCGGCAGTGTCAATGAGCCGATAACCTGTTTCAATTGCATCTACTACACTTTTTTCACATTCGTTGGTATCAGTCATCTGAAAAACACCGAACCCCAGAAGGGGAATTTTCACACCATTATTCAATACGATTTCTTGCATAAATGTCCTCTTGCTAATTCTTACTCAGGTATTACTTCATTTAAACATTTTAGTGCATTTATTGCTCTTGGGTATCCTATATACGGCAGCAACTGTGTAATCACGCTCAGCAGAGTTTCTTTGTTGTTGCCAACATTTACGTTGCCTTGGACATGTCCTTTCACCTGAGGTTCGGCTCCGCCCAACGATATAAGCATAGAGACCGTCAGAAGTTCTCTTGTCTTTGCATCCAGCCCTCTCCTGGTCTGATAATCACCAAAACAATTTGCCGATAGATATTTCTGAATGTGAAGCTGACTCTTGGGTGACTCGTTATACATTTTATCGATCATTTCACCAAAGATCTCTTTTTGCACTTGCAATCCCTTCTCGTATCGTGTCTCTGGTGAAGTTGTGGATTGACGTTCCAATGGCAGCGCTATTCCTTCGCTCTGCAATATTTCATTTGTGGCATAGATGAAATCTAGTGCCTTCGCAATGCCTACATACGGTACGGACTGATATACAACCTCTTTTACCTCAACCGGTGCTACACCAACATTCAGAGCAGCGCTAAGCATCACCTTATACTCGCTTAAAGCCTGGCATGCAATGGTTGATGCTAAAATCAGTAGTATCCTTGTTTTTGTATCGAGGATCCCGTAACCGAGTACTTCATCAAAAGCAAAATTGTCAAACACTTCGATCAGTTCCGGATCTGTTAATTGCAGTGTCGATTTATGATTGGGGAACAACTCCTCGTGGTTTCGGATGGCAGCTTCGGTCAGGTTCAGTTTCGTAGGTCTGACATTTGCAGGTTGGCAGTTGTTATATTCCTCGTCGGTTACTGGTGCCAACCATTCCACAGCACCTTCTTTCGAATTATTGGTAACCACGATGTGAGTGAGACTGCTATCGCTCGCGGCGCCATGCCAGTGTTCCACATGCGGTGGTATAACGACAACGTCGCCTTTGGTCAGTGACCTCGCGGGTTTACCTTTTTCCTGATAATATCCTTTGCCATCAGTAACGAGCAGGATTTGTCCCGCCGGATGTTTGTGCCAGTTGTTTCTGCATCCCGGCTCAAAGACGACGTTGCCTATTGCATAAACTCCCGTTTCATCCTGCGGAACCAGGATTTTCACCCATGCAGTTCCGGTGAAGTAATCAGCAGATGCTTTCTCACCTTTTGGGAAAATTGTATTCTGATCTCGTAGGGTATTCATACAGTCTCTTTCTCTCTATAGTCCCGTTCTTTTTTCCAATTCTTCCGGATATCGGTCGCCCGCAACTTTGATTTTTTCAAGTGCCGAATGAATGTCGTTTAATTCTTCAGAGCTCAATACAATGTTTGCTGCACCAATGTTTTCCTGTAACCGATTCAGTTTTGTTGTTCCCGGAATCGGCACGATCCACGGCTTTTGAGCAAGCAGCCAGGCGAGTGCAATTTGTGCTGGTGTTGCCATCTTTTGCTTTCCAATCTTGGAAAGCGAATCAACCAAAGCTTGATTTACCTTTCGATTCTCAGGTGTAAAGCGAGGGACAATGTTGCGGAAGTCGGATTTGTCAAACGTGGTTTTCTCGTCGATCTTTCCAGTGAGGAAACCTTTCCCGAGAGGGCTGAATGGAACGAAGCCGATCCCGAGTTCTTCGAGTGTCGGTATCAATTCCTCTTCTGGTCGTCTCCACCATAGCGAGTATTCGCTCTGAACAGCAGTAACGGGTTGTACGGCGTGTGCGCGACGGATCGTTTTCACTCCCGCTTCGGAGAGGCCGAAGTGTTTGACCTTGCCTTCCAGAATCAGGTCCTTTATTGTTCCTGCCACGTCTTCGATCGGTATGTTTGGATCAACGCGATGTTGGTAGAACAGATCGATCGCATCAACTTTGAGTCGTTTCAGCGAGGATTCAGCAACTTGCTTGATATGCACTGGTCGGCTATCCATGCCCGTCTGCTCACCTTTTGGACCAAATGTGAAACCGAATTTGGTTGCTATCACGACGTGCCCGCGGAAGGGAGCAAGTGCTTCTCCCACAAGTTTTTCATTTATGAACGGGCCGTATGCTTCGGCGGTGTCGAAGAATGTGACGCCGCTTTCAACGGCTGACCGAATAAGAGAAATCATCTCCTGCTTGTCTGCGGCCGGACCGTAGGCAAAGCTCATTCCCATGCAGCCGAGCCCTACAGCGGAGATTCTTAGGCCACTTTTCCCCAATTGACGCTTTTGCATTGTGCTCACCTGATATTTAGATTGATGATATTTAGATTGCCCGTGAAACCGAGTTAAAATTCACGATGCTAATATAATGAGAAAACGCTTGAAGGACGAATGCAAAAGGCGGGATTACAGATACATTTTACGTCTTTGGCTACTTAGGGAAGTGGATATGCATGGCTTAGATTGGTTCGTACAAGTTTTGGACACGCATGGTTGCGTTGCCTTTCCGCGATGTTACACTGAAGGTTCATCTCGGGGTCGCGAGAAAAAAGAAGCCGAATCTTTGCAGAATCGGCTTTTGGAGTAGCGGGGGCACGCTTCAGTCACCACTTACAGTGCTGCCCAATGAAATTATTGTGATCGGTCAACTTGCATTCTGAAACGTAATGTGGTTCATTCATAAGGACGACTGCATGCCCGATTGCCCAAGTCAGACTTCAAAAAGGGCGGCATAGATTAAGTGAATCCAGAAGTGTTACTGAATTGCGACATTCAGCACCACGGCAAGCACCTCATTCTCAGCCTAAAATCACCAGATTGGACGGAAATATGGCAGTCAAGTCTAATGGCTTCTATCGTTTCAGGGTGATGAACAGATGGGGTAAATGGCATTGATTTACGCATTTTTTCCATACATTGAATTGTCCGCTATTTGGTGTGATTCTGGCCAAGATAGCCATGCGTATGCTTGACTATGAAGTCAATTTTGTCGATATTCCCACGTATCATAAAAGCCTCATTCCCGATTACCTTTGTCGAAGAGTGCCATTGAATCAACGGAGGATGCTTTTGAATTGTCAAGATTGTCAAAAGCAATTTCCCACAAGAAACGAGGAGAACGTTTCAGACGTGTATTTTGTTCCTTTTGTGTGCCGCCAATGATTTCAATCATGCCAAACCGAAATGCCATTTCCTGAGACAGAAAAATTTTTGTACAATAAGAACCCTTTGGACAGAGTAATCTGCCAGCTCAGGTTTCCTCCAATTTTGAGAATAGACTCAGAGATTCCTTCCGTTTTTCAAGATGCTGTCAGAGAGAATTATCCTTTATACAATGAAAATTTAACGGTTCAGCAAGAAATTCCATTAGGATTAAATTTACCAGCACCTCAAGAACTGTTGAGACGTTTAACCAGAACAGCGGTCAATAAGAACCATGAATTTTCCTCAGAAGACGGTATATGGAAAATTAGTTTGAATCGAAATTTGTTTGCAATTACCACGACAAAATATAAAAGGTGGAGCGAGTTTAGGGAAAAGTTTTTGAAACCATTTGAAGCTCTTGTATCAGTTTATAAACCACCATTTTTTACAAGAGTAGGCTTGCGTTACATTGATGTCTTTGACCGTTCTATTCTTGGACTGGACAATGCTGCATGGTGCGATCTGATAAAACCTCCATTTATCGGTCTACTATCTTCAGAGATTAAAGAAGAGATAAAGAATTTTGGAAGTGTATATGAAATTACTTTGGAAGAAAATGTGAGCACGGTTCGCATTTCCGCTTCTTTGGTTCAACAATTACCCAAGAATGAACAGTGTTTTATGGTTGATAGCGATTTTTCATCAATTAAGAGAATATCGCCTGACGCAACCATTCAGAAACTTGATTATTTCAGTGTGCAGGGGGCACGACTTATTCGATTTATGATCACGGACAGACTTCATAATGCTATGGAGCCCCAAACTCATGGATAATGAACTCATCAAAGGCGCAAGGTATTCTTCCTTGTTCTCTCCAGATGAAATATCAAATGAAGTGACTGATGGAACCAAGGAAGAATTGCTGGCGGATTCTCGAACGTCCTATTCTGACGAAATATTCCCGACGGACTCGTATTTTCTCTCTTTTCCCCGCAACATAGATATTTTGCGTTTGGCAAGGAAGGAGATATCAACGATCAAAGATGATAATATAAGGACAGTCATCTTAGCGATAATGCTTCTATTCCAACAAGAAATTCTTTTGAATAGGAATCGGCTGATTGCCAATGGATATGTTCTTCCACCTCTAATTTTAACTAATGTAGAAGATGGATCTGTATTGATGGAGTGGAATTTTAGGGATTTCAGAATTGGTATCTCAATTGAAAAAAAGATTGAGGATTCAAGTTGGTACATAGCATCGAACGGTAAGGTCGAAATTGCCAACACGTCGGATATACTCAAGTTAAGCGAGTTGAAATCTCTGATCGCAACGTTCTTCTCACTTGTTTTGAGTAATTCTTGAGATGGCATATCCAGAAGAATTTCTAAGAGGAATATCTGCACCAAACCATATTGTTGATGGTCTGCCCACCATCGAAATCTTTCCGTTCCCCCAGGCACGACCCGTTCAAAGACCTGACGATTGTATCGAGGAATCAATAAACTGGCATGATGATGAGCAGTCGATGGATGAGTTGTTTGACCGTCGCAAAGAGGATGATACTCCAAAGTTCAGAGTCGGGTTGGCAGTATTTGATCGACATGAAATAGATAAACTATGTAACGCTCCACACGCAAAAGATAGACTATTCTACGAAAGGCAAGCGTTACAGGGAAACACCTATCATGGCAATCTACTTCTTAAAAAAGACCTTCCTCAGTCTATCAAGCACTTAATTCGAGCGGGTATAGTACTGTCATTTAAAGAACTTGTCTCACCAGACGATCATGCGTTGAAGAGTAAGCGGACAAGAGACTCAATATTGCACCAAGCATGGGATTTTTTGATTCGTTTTTTGTCAAGCGTAGGGTTTTTGGGTACATACACCCGAGGTTTTCTATTGCGGGTTTGGGCTAAGATGAAATCGCCTTAGGCATCATTGATTGTTATTCCCGAGCCCGTTCTACTCATAAAACCTAAAAATACTTCCTTTTGTCGTCTGTTTTCTTTCCTGTTATTTTTGTATCTTCCCACTCGGGCTTGCTGACGATAATTCCTTAAATACTGTTTAATTCCATTCATTAGGATGGAATCAATGAACCCGTAGGGTTAAGCCTTCAGCAAGCCCACCTACGGGTTTCTTTGTCTAACGACGTGGCAGAATGAGGAAAACAACAATGCACCTAATCTCCAAGCTTCCCAATCCTTCGGACTTCTTGTACTAATATAGGATAGTAGAATGTCACTTCAAGATATTGTTGGTAAGAAAACAAAAGCAAAAAACAGGACAAAGCCTGCCCCGCCAGCCTACGAAAACAAAAACGGCACACCAGATCAGCTTGATGTGAAGACTCTTGAGGGTTGGCTTTGGGAAGCCGCATGTTCAATCCGTGGAGCGGTGGATGCGCCGAAGTTCAAGGATTATATTCTTCCGCTCATTTTCGTCAAGCGTCTCTCAGATGTGTTCGAGGATGAGGTTAAGAGGGTGGCAGCGAAGTTTGGTGACGAAGAAACAGCGAAGGAGCTAATAGGGAAAGACCACTCTTTGGTGCGGTTCTATATCCCTGACAAAGCTCTTTGGTCAGAGATTCGGAAGCTGACTTCCAAGGTGGGTGAGAAACTCACGGAGGCAATGAGAGCTATTGCAAAGGAGAATCCAGCCCTTCAAGGTGTGATCGACATTGTTGATTTCAATGCGACCATAAGCGGACAACGGATCATCGACGATGGGAAGCTTAGTTCCCTCATTGAAATTATCAGCAAACAAAGACTTGGGCTATCGGATTGTGAGCCGGATATCCTTGGTCGTGCATATGACTATCTGCTTCGGAAATTTGCCGAAGGGCAGGGACAAAGCGCTGGAGAGTTTTTGACCCCGAAGGAGGTGGGATGGTTAATGGCGTATATTCTTGACCCCAAAGAGGGAGAAACCGTTTACGATCCCGCATGCGGTACGGCTGGACTCCTGATCAAGTGCGAACTTGCTCTCCAAGAGAAAATGGACGGGAAGAAGATAGCGAAACCACTTCAACTCTACGGGCAGGAGATGAACCACGTTACTTATGCAATGGCCAAGATGAACACCATCATTCATGATATGGAAGGCTCCATCGCAATTGGAGACACGTTGCGAAATCCTAAGTTTCTTGATGGGAGTTCACTCAAGACCTTTGACATTGTTACTGCCAATCCAATGTGGAACCAAGACGGCTACGATTCTGATTTCTACGAGAATGATACGTATGAACGCTTCAAGAGAGGATACCCGTCAGGGAGTTCCGCTGATTGGGGTTGGGTGCAATTAATGGATGCTTCCCTGAATCAGAAAGGACGAATGGCAGTCGTTCTGGATACGGGAGCTGTTTCAAGAGGATCTGGAAGTCAGGGTACAAACAAAGAGAAGGATATACGGAAGGCGTTCGTTGATGCCGACCTGATTGAGGCGGTTCTTCTTCTTCCTGACAACTTGTTTTACAACACTACGGCGGCAGGAATCATTATGGTGTTGAACAAGAACAAGAGCAAGGAAAGGAAGGGGAAGATCCTTCTCATCAATGCTTCACAAGAGTTCGAGAAGGGTAGACCCAAGAACTTCCTTCCTGACGAGAAGATAGAGAAAGTCAGCAAGGCATATCATGACTTCAATAGCATTGACCGCTTCACAAAGGTGATTTCGGTTGAAGAAGCGATGAAAAACGATTACAACTTGAGCCCTTCAAGGTGGGTTGAGACAGGAGTGGCAGAGGAATACCGTGAGATACCCGTCTTGCTTGAAGAACTGAATGCTCTTGAGAAGGACAGTGCTACCATTGATGCTGAATTGAAGAGAATATTCTCGAAGCTTGGTTTTGAGGTGCAGCAAAAGGGGAAATGAGCGACATAGGCATAATAGAAACCGAATTTGAGAAGATGCCCCAAGAGTGGGGATTGACCACTCTGGAAAACCTCGATCTATTCAGTTATATCAGTGGGCTTTGGATGGGAAAGAAACCACCCTTGGTTCCTGCCAAGGTGATACGGAACACGAATTTCAACAACGATGGTTCCATCGACTATAGCGATGTGGCATATCTACAGGTTGAAGATAGGCATTTGTGTGAGAAGGAACTTAAGCATGGGGACATAATTATTGAACGCTCGGGTGGGGGACCAAGTCAACCTGTCGGAAGAGTAGTGTATTTTGACCGAACAGAAAAAGGCTATAGCTTCAGCAACTTTACGAGTACCCTTAGAGTACTAAAGCAAGAGAAAGTGTACTCGAAGTTCCTGCTTTACTACTTGCTTCTGTTCTATCTTGAGGGTAGCACATTGACTCTCCAGCAAAAAACCACAGGCATCAGAAATCTGAATTTCTCCGACTACAAGAAAAGCCCAATTCCTCTTCCCCCTCTCCCCGAACAGAAGAAGATTGCCGCCATTCTCTCTAAGATCCAGCAAGCCATCGAAGTGCAGGACAAGATAATCGAGCGCACCAAGGAACTCAAGAATGCCCTGATGGCGAAGCTTTTTACGGAAGGTCTGCACGGCGAAGAACTAAAGGAAACCGAGATTGGGCTGATGCCGAAGAGTTGGGATGTGGCTACGGTAGGGTCTCTTGCTATTGACGGAATAATGAATGGTGCCTTCGTTAAGAACCCACATTGGGGTACGGGGACGAGATTTCTCAATGTGGTGGATACCTACGGGTCAGAGCAGGTCGACGTTAATTCGTTAATGAGACTTGAGGTGGGCGATGAATACAGGGAAAATTATGCTCTTCGGGACAAGGATGTTCTCTTTGTACGCTCATCGCTGAAAGAAGAAGGCATTGGACAGGCATGCTTCGTTGACGGTTTGGCTGAACCCGTCATCTACGATTGCCATCTCATGAGGATTTCTCCAAATCTCGATGTGGTTGACCCATCTTACTTGGTGCTATACTGCCTAACTGAACAGGCGAAGAAAGGGCTGATATCGAAATCGAACAAGACCACAATGACTACTATCAACCAAAAGGGATTGTCAGATTTTCCTGTTCCACTCGCTCTCTTGCGAGAACAAAAAGAAATTGTCCACGTTGCCGAGAGTCTCAATGCGACACGGTCGGTTCATCAATCCAAACTGATCACGTTGCAAGGACTCTTCAAGTCTATGCTCCACCAACTTATGACAGGCAAAATCAGAGTGAACAATATCGAGCTTCCTTTCATCAATGAGCAAATGGGAGCGACTAATGTTTAAACCAAAGTTCAGGTACACAAACAAGATCGTTAAACTCCTTACGAAGATTGCAGCATCCCGAGAAGTTATCTTAAATTCGCCACTCGTTCCCAAGTGGGAGGTGTCGTTGAGGAAGGATGCAATCATTCGAAGTGCGCATTCATCGACGAGCATCGAAGGCAATCGCTTGTCACTCTCGCAGGTGACACATTTGGCCGAGGGAAGAAAGATCATGGCTTCCCGTAAAGACAAGCAAGAAGTTTTGAATTACCTCTCCGTTCTGGAGCGTCTTGATAAATTTGTGAAGGATGGGAAATTCACGGCAGATGAAATACTGAAGATCCATAAACAGCTTACACGTGGGACATTAGACAAACAGACTGATGAAGGAGTATTTCGTAATCGCTATGTCGTAGTGGGAAACAAATTGACGGGTGAGATTGACTTCCAGCCCCCGCAGAACGATGAAGTTCCCTCGTTGGTACAAGAAATGGTGGAGTGGTTGAACTCAAAGGGTGCTGTAGAACTCGATTCGATTATTGAGGCAGGCGTCGGTCATTATGAACTCGTCCGCATCCACCCATTCATAGATGGTAACGGCAGGACGGCAAGAGTGCTGGCAGCCATCATTTTGTATCAACGAGGATTTGACACCAAACGCTTTTTCTCGCTTGACGATTACTACGATTCGGACCGACAAGCGTACTATCGGGCCCTGCAAACCGTGGACAAGGATTCACTCGATCTCACGAAGTGGTTGGAATATTTTGTAGAAGGCGTCGCAGTCAGTCTTGAAGCAGTGAAGGAAAGGGTCATCCGCCTAAGCAGCGAGCGTTTAAGAATGAAGGAACGGGGACAGATTGCGTTGACTGAAAAGCAGATGAGGATCGTGGAGTTTATCAATCATCATGAGAAGATCTCAAACAAGGACGTGCAGGAATTATTGAAGATTGCCAGACAGAATGCCCTCATCGAACTTGCCAAGTTGGTGAAATCAGGCGTAATTAAGCCAATCGGAAAAGGAAGGGCTTTGCACTACGTCCTGAAATAGCCGTGTCAATTAGCGTGTCAATTAGCGTGTCGATTTCGGGTGATGATTAGGGTGATGGTTATTTCGTTGTAATATGAGGAGTTACAGACGTGGTTGTCATTAAGATTGTCGTTCCAGATGTCGATTAGCGTGTCACTTAGCATGTCGATTGCGATTGATGATTAGGTTTATGGTCAGGTTGATGATTACGTATATCAATGAGAACTGAAGACGGGCAAATTGGGAACACGATAGTGACACCGCCGCCGCCGCTGCCGACGACGAGCACCACGACGACGACGAGCACCAGGACGGCGATGAGCACCAGGACGGCGATGACAAGGATGACGACGATGATGATGACAATGAAGATCATGAGGATTGAAACGATCAAGTCATCGACCAATTTGGCCATGATATTCTCATAATAAACAAACTTATGCCTAACCCATTTGCAGAAAAGGCGGCAGTCCAAAGGCCTATCTTAAAGTACGCTACAGAGATAGGCTGGCAGTTCGTTGCACAAGACGAAGCCCTTTCTCTCCGTGAAGGAGAGGCAGGGCTTTTCTTCTATTCAGTCCTCATGGATCAGCTCCTCAAGCTGAACCCCCAGGTCGTCACGGAGGAGAATGTCAATGAGGTTGTCAAAAATCTTCAGAATGTCCGCAACACCATTGAGGGCAACAAGGAGTCTCTCGAATGGCTACGTGGGAAGAAGTCGATATACGTTCCCGCAGAGAGGCGTGAAATAAACGTTCGACTCATTGACTTCGAAAACCTTGAGAACAACGTCTTTCAGGTTACGGAGGAGTGGTCGTACACTAACGGTAAGTTCACTAACCGAGCGGATGTTATATTCCTCGTCAACGGCGTCCCCGTTATCATTGGTGAGAACAAGAAGCCCGATGAAAAGGAAGCCATCGCCAAAGCCGTCGACCAGCTTCGCAGATACCATACCGAGACCCCCGAGCTTGTTACCACCCATCAGCTTTTCGATGCCACCCACCTGATTGATTTTTTCTACGGGGTTACTTGGAACCTAAGCAGAAAGTCACTCTTCAACTGGAAAGAGATTGAGAAGGGGAACTTTGAGCAGAAGGTCAAGAAGTTCTTTGACCGAGAGCGTATCTTAAGGGTGCTTCACGACTACATCGTGTTCTTCAAGCGAGAGGATGAACTTGAGAAAATCGTTCTTCGTCAGCATCAGTCAAGAGCAGTCGAGAAAGTGGTTGCTCGTTCCACAGAGAGGAAAAAGAAAACTGGACTGATTTGGCACACTCAAGGGTCAGGGAAGACATTCACAATGATCGTGTCTGCCGAGAGACTCATCAAACGACCCGAGTTTGAGAAGCCTACCGTCATAATGTTGGTGGACAGAAACGAGCTTGAGACCCAACTATTCCTGAACCTTGAGGCCTATGGATTTGAGACTTACGAGATAGCAGATAGTAAAGCCAATTTGCGACAATTGCTCAAGAGCGATTATCGAGGTCTCATCGTCAGCACAATTCACAAGTTTGAGGAGATGCCCAAGGACATCAATACGAGAGAGAATGTTTTCGTTTTCGTTGATGAAGCTCACCGTACCACTTCAGGGGACTTGGGTAACTATCTTGTGGCAGCTCTTCCCAATGCAACGTACTTCGGTTTCACGGGGACTCCCATCGACAAGATTCTCTATGGGAAAGGAACTTTCAAGGTTTTTGGGAAAGATGACGAAAAGGGCTATCTCGACAAATACAGTATTGCCGAGTCTATTGAAGATGGCACGACCCTTCCACTCCACTACACCCTCGCTCCCAACGAAATGCTCGTTCCAAGGGAGACACTTGAAAAAGAGTTCTATGCGATGATGGAAGAAGAAGGGGTGAGCGACATTGAGGAGCTTAACAAGGTTCTGGACAGGGCAGTCAACACCACGAACTTTCTGAAAGCGACCGACCGAGTTGAAAAGGTAGCCAAGTTTGTGGCTCAACACTACAAGGAAAACGTGGAGCCCATGGGCTACAAGGCGTTTCTTGTCGGAGTAGATCGAGAGGCTTGTGCTCTCTACAAGAAAGCTTTGGACAAGCACCTGCCAACAGAGTACTCGACGGTAGTCTATTCTCCAGCCCACAATGACAGACCCGAATTAAAAGAATATTATCTCGATGAGGATGAAGAAAAAGAAACCAAGAAAGTCTTCCGCAAGAAGGACACCCTCCCCAAGATTCTCATCGTCACCGAAAAACTCTTAACAGGGTACGATGCCCCAATCTTGTATTGCATGTACCTCGACAAACCCATGAAAGACCACACTCTCCTTCAAGCAATAGCAAGAGTGAACCGCCCGTATGAAGATGGTGAGGGACTCAAGAAGCCTTCGGGGTTCGTTTTGGACTTCGTAGGGATCTTCGAGAATATGAAGAGGTCGCTTGCCTTTGACTCTGCCGATGTAACGAGCGTTATCAAGAACATCGATGTTCTCAAGGACCTGTTTGCCAAGCAGATGAAGGAGCAAGCTCCAGAATATCTCAATCTTATGAAGGAAAGAAGTGGAGACAAGTTGGTTGAGTACGCAATCGAGTACTTCACCGAGAAGGAGAAGCGAGAAGCCTTTTTCAAGTTCTTCAAACAGTTGGAAAGCCTCTACGAAATAATCTCTCCTGACAAGTTCCTTCGGGAATATATCTCTGCCTATACATTACTCTCCCACCTATACCAGACGGTTTTGATAGCTTTCACACCGAGAGTTCAGGCAGACAAAGAGTTGATGCGAAAGACAGCTTCTTTGGTGAGGGAGCAAGTCAAAGTAGGAAAGATTGCCGAACCTTTGCCCATCTATGCAATTAACGAACAGACTCTCGATGTTCTCAAGAAGGATCCAAAGTCCGATAAGACCAAGGTTGTGAATCTCACCCGAAGCATCAGAGTATTTGTTGATGATAATCAAAACAAGAATCCATTTCTCCTTGGAATTGGAGAGCGAGTAGAAACCATCAACGAGCTTTATGAGAACCGTCAGATTGACACAATCGACGCCTTGAAACAGCTTGAGCAGCTCATCGAGCAGGTGAACCTTGCTAAGAGGGAGCAAACAGAAAAGAAGCTTGATGTGCGCACGTTCTCCATTTACTGGATTCTCAAGACGTACACGACCTATGGTACAGAAGAGCTTTCCAAGAAGGTTTCTGCCGTTTATGACAAGTATCCTAATTGGAAGGTGAACGGAGCCGAGAGACGGGCACTAAAGCTGGAATTATACGCCCTACTCTTGAAGCCCCTTGGTAAGGAGAAGATGCGGGAGGCCATGGAGAAGATTTTCACATTGGTTGTCCAGCAATGAGCAGAAAGACGAAAGAGCGGAAGTTTCGAGAAAGAGTGGCCCATTGGTCTGAAACGATCAAGGCAAAGCCCAAGATGGTTCAACTTCGAAGGATGAAGAGGAAATGGGCCTCCTGTTCAACGGCTGGAAGGGTGAGTTTCAGTAGAGACCTATTGAACAAGAAACAGGAGTTCCAAGACTACGTCATAGCCCATGAACTCATACACTTGCACGTTCCCAATCATGGGAGGCTGTTCAAGAGTTTGATGAGAGCCTATGTACCACGTTGGGAAGAACATCATTTGGGAAGGTGAATCTCCGATACCTCGGGTATGGCTCGTGGTTCACAACAATTATGATCTCGGTCTTAGATGAAAAAGTCTATCGATTCTGAAATACTTCCAGCTTTTGGGAAATACGGCTCAGAGTTTCAAGTGGTCGATTATCAAGATTTGTTGGTAAAGGTTAGAGAAATCATCCCGACCCTAAAACTGAAAAAACGAGAGAGGATAAACCAACACCGTGAGAGTTATGTGGTATTGTATTATCTCCTTCACCAGGGATCGGCGTTGAGAGTTAATTTTCCTTATGTAATTAAACATCAGGATCGTCCAGACTTTGAAATTACATTTGATGACAAAACAAAACTTGGCATAGAAATTAGTGAGGCGACATCCCCCGAATATCAAAAATGGTTATCCGAAGAGGCCAAGAAAGCGCAGATCACCCAAGAAGCGTCGAATAGAGAACAAGTATTTGAAGTGGCCTCGATTAATTCAGGATTGGTCGGTGACGCAGTAGAGGAACATTTCAGGAAAGCCAAGGAGGGATGGATAAGAACTATTTCTGCGCAATTACTGAAAAAGATCGAGGACGCCAAAGGGTATGATTATTCCCATAATCTCGAACTCGTTTTGTATTCGAACACTGGCGACGAAGTCGATGATTACAAAAGTGCAATAGAAGAATTTAGAAAATCAGTCCATGAAATAAAACCGTACAAATCGGTTTCAATCCTTGTTGGAAGTAGTTATCTACTCGGTGATATCTCTGGAAATCTATTCGAGCACAATAGCTATGTTGAGTTTGATGAACTTGAGAACGCATTGGAATCTTTGGAGAGAGTATCCCTTTTCATCGAAGAGAGATTTCCGTACACTAAATGGAAGTGGGCTTGGCTTGCACTGTACCATTCGTTCTATGGCTTCCTCATTAATGCATTGAAAGGTACAAACCCAGACGATGTGCTACAGCCAATCCGATGTCCAAACAATCAATGTCAAAAGAGCTGGCCCCCAGGGACATTGATGCATAGCAGATATTTGTGCCCAAAGTGCGGGGCAGATGTCAGTGGCGAATACCGTGAAGCTCTAATATCTTTTGACGAAGCATTGAAAAGAGTGCAGACAAAAGGAGCGATGAGTCGATTAGTGTTCAGCCAGCCATTGACATTGACAAAAGAAGAAATCGACAATGTCGGAAAACTGAAAGAATTAAGCATGGGATTGTTTGAGTTTGTACCAAGATCGTGGTTGATAGGAGTGGGGGGAGTCGATAAGATTATTGTGAATATCATGGGGATAATCGACAGGTTGGTATCGATGGAGCATAATATATTTTTGTCCGATGATCAAGAGAGACGAAAGAGAGAATACATCGACAGGATCTTGTGGTTAATGAAATCGCCAGTAGCACGGGATTTCGGCGGATGACAGTAGAATTGTTGGTACCTCAATATCAACGCAATGAAGCCCCAATGGACATCGATACCCCGAATAATATGGGAGGAGCGCACGCACTAACGCACGATTATCGTAAGTACTCCCATAGTGCGTTGCCACCGTCACCAAAGAACACTAACTGCATTGGTATCAATACTTTCGCCGACACGATGAACCGAAAAGGCCCCATAGAATACCCGCCCGAATCCCCCTGTAAAATGACCGAGAAGCCCTTTCTCGAACGAACGATAATCGTAAGTATGGTCATCGAGAGTGGGCACATCGGCGAAAATGCCCTTGCAGCGGTTGAAGAGCCATTTTTGCCCATTGAAAAGGATGCAGCCACCGCATAAAAAGGCGCTCGTTGACGATACAAATGACCGACAACCCCGTGATATTGACCCTGCAAGAGAAGTATGAACGAGCGCAGGCGATGATAGCAAAGTCAACGCACGATTTGGCCGTAGAGCTTGTCAGATCAAAGGCGAGGCACAATGTGCGTCGAATGAAAGCCAACCAAGAAAGTCTAAACATTTAAAGAGGGTACAATGAGTTCAAGAACGAGTGGTGGTCTTGTGCGGCAACATATTGAAGGAATATCAAGTCAAGCTTTTGATTCTTACCATAATGAGATAACGAAGCTCGTCGGCAAGAATCATGGAGTCTATGCACTTTACAAGAAGGACAAACTTTATTATGTGGGGCTGGCCACGGATTTACGGCGGAGGGTGAACCACCATTTGAGAGATCGACACAAGGGGAAATGGGATTCATTTAGTCTATACCTAATCCACGATGTTAATTATATAAGAGAACTTGAAGCATTGATCGTTCACATAGCTTCCCCGAGGGGGAATCTCCAATTAGGAAGATTTGCACGTTCGGAGAATCTCCTGAAATCATTTCAGAGAATGATGGAAGAGAGGGACCGCCTTAAGAGAGAAAGGATTTTGGGTGGGAAGAAACAAGGTAAGACAAAAGTGCGGCGTCCGAGGTCAACTCGTCACAAATCAGGGAGTCAAGGCAGACCGCCAGGGTTGAGGGGATTATTGAAAGATGGGACGGTGCTAAAGGGTACCTACAAGAAACAGGAATATACTGCCACCGTCGTCAATGATGGGCAAATACAACTGATTGAAGAGTGCTTCAACTCTCCCTCGATGGCGAGCATCAAGATAAAGAAAAGGCACGACGATGGATGGCTCTTTTGGAAATTTCAAAATGCTGACGGGGATTGGGTTCTTATTGACAAGCTAAGAAAGTAATGAGGAGTGAATACAATCAGAATGGATATCAGTTTGGAGAAGAAACTTACCTTTAAGGACTTTCAGAGGAAGTTTAATTTTGGGAAATACTTAAAGCCATATCAACTTAAGAAGATAGAAGAGTATGTAAAAAATAAGATCCCAGACCGAGATTGGTCAGCCATTGAAGAGACGTATTCATTTTTTGAGGAGAAGACTGAAGAAGGATGGTTGCCTGCTCAAATCTATGAGGTCTGCCGATGGTCATTTGGACCCTTCGGAGATGAGTCTGACAGATATACGCAAGTAAAAAGAGCGAAGTTCTTCAACTCACTAAAGAACGTTATCGAGGAGATTAACAAAATTGGAGAACCTGAATCGGGTTTGAAAAATGATGATGTGATACGAACAAGAAATTCCTTGAGGACTCTTTTGAGTACTCAATTAAGATATTACAGAGAAAAAGACGGTTCACGGATTCAAGAAACACGGATGGACGTATTCAAAGTCTCACGACAAGAAACTCCCCATAAACTCCCCATTAGTTACAAAGCAGATCTCGCCTTATTGCTATATCTATTCCAGCAAATTAAGAAAAAGAAACATCCATCAGTTGGAGACAGAGAACGGGTCGCCCGCTTTTTCCTTTTTTGGAACTTTGAACAAGAAGGCAAAGACTATAAGGAGTTCCCGTCAGAAATAGAGATAGAGAGCAATAACGTTTTAGTCGAAGATCTGGCGGAACGCCTGAAAGAACGATATAAGAAGAACCTCCCTTATTGTGTGGGTGCCATCCGAGACCTTGAGGAAAAACCGCCGAGGATAAGGCTATTCATTGATAAATTGGGCAAACTGAAGCCAGACGAAAAATCGAAGAAAGGGGAAAAAAAGCTGTAAATCATTTCCTGATCGTCCCCTTTTTCCCTCCTTCCTAATAGCCTATTTTGTTGCCAACCTTAATATCGAGTTCTTGACTCGAACTACATTCTAATTGTTGAAGTCCCGTTGACGCTCGGTATTAGGGAAACGAGTCAATTGTCGGCGGGACTTTTTCATTTCTCCGATGACTAAAAAGAGCAAAGATATCATTATTGTGTTCGAGGTCGAGGATTCTCCATCAAATGACCCAACGGAAGACTTGGCACGCATTTTATTTGCCGCATGGCGACGGGATCACGAAAGCAAGGGTAGATCCGAGGAAGAGGGGGAAAACCATGGCGCCACTTCCGTTTGATGTGGATCTCACAATGATCAGGGAAATGGGAAAAACAATTCACCGTTAAGATTGAAAGGACCCATCATGTCAAAGAAATTTATGAGCTACCATGACAAACCGAAGTTTCGAAGAGCGCTTCATCATCTCGTTGATCGACGCCAAGATAGCCGCCACATAAAGCTCGTGGAAGGGATATTGAAATACAGGGGTGTTGATTTATACAGACTTAGGGCGTGCGCGATTCACAAAAACGCCCAGGGTTCAAATGTGTTTCAGCGGTTGGTCTATTAAGATCCCCCGAGGGGAAAAATGGATCTAATGAGAATTTGGCAGCTTCTATGCATCGACAGGGTGCGCCACTGGAGCGTCGGCAGTCCGCTCAAAAGGTGCTTCACCCGACGCTTGAATTTGGAAGATGAAGCACCACCCGAATTGACGCCAATCCTTTGAACAAATAGGTGCCAATAATGCAACAGGAGAAGAACCAAATGGTAAATCTCGATTCTTGGGATGTAGGGAAGGGTAGTACGTGCGTATACACCGAAAATCCAAGCGTGGCGAAAAGGCTTGCAGCGGAGTTTGGTCAAATGACGGTTTACTTCCGCCAACAACAACCATTTGCATGGCAGGTTTTGATACCGTCGAAAATCTTACACCTGTTTGAAAAGTCATTAGAAGAGAATGATCAATAACCTCGGATCAGAGATTGGGAATTTTGGGGCATTCAAAATCAAGGAGTTAGGGAAATGAAAAAATTCAAAATTAGGCTATAGGATGTAAAATGACCCTCAGGGATACTTAGGGTCAGTTTGTCAAAGAAGAGTCGTCAAAAGCTGTTTTTGAATATCGAAATAACCAAGATCGTAGAGAAGAGAATCAAAGAGAACACCCCACTGCCTCGTGGTGGCAAGTCAAGTTAGGCCTATAACTCGCACTTAGGCGAAGGAGCAAGGCGTCCCCAATCTTAGGGATTTGCAGGATGACGGGCAGTCCAGCCTGTATCGATGCCTTCATTTCGAAAGCATTGATTTTGACTTGAAAAAGTGTCAGCGACGGTTGTACTTCGCAAGATGCCACATATAATTGAAAATCTTGGTAAATTAATCCTAAGTCCTCCATTCCGAGGGTGACCATTTCGAAAGTGGTCGGGGGTGGAGTGCCCGCTCGGGTTACCTTCGCAAGGGTTAAAACCGATGCAAAAGTAAGTAGAAATCATGTTCGGTTTAAAACAAAGGTGCTTAAAAGAAAAAAGGGGCGAATTGTGCCCATCCCGTTTTTCATCTCTCTCGACAAGATTGTAAGCTTGCACATTCCAATAACAAAGTTCAAAGATCCATTTCGAAACTCAAGAAGAACCTGAACATTAGAAGTGGAAGGAAACTCCCAAATGGAAAAAATAAAAATCGCAGTCGGCTATGTCCGTTGCTCGACAACCATGCAAGACAAGAGTATCAATCAGCAAAAGCGTGAAATCGACAATTGGGCTAAGGAGCGCTTTTTCAAAATCATCGAGTGGTTCGAAGATGAGGGGGAAAGTGGTACGAGTTTTGAGAAAAGACCTGCCTTCCAACGTCTTCTTAGACGGGTTGAGTCTTCTCCAAATTTCGAATACGTTCTTGTTTACGATGAAGCACGTTGGGGGAGAGCGGGAGATCCGAGAGAAAGCACTTACTGGAAATTCCACTTTGGGAAAAAGCACGTCATTGTCCGCATCATCAATTCTCAATCAAAAAATGAGAATGATGTTGGCAGCTATGTAATTGAAGTAGTGGAGGGAGCTGAAGCAAGTGAGTATTCGAAGAAGTTGTCGAGGTCCACGTTGAGGGGATGCCGAGACAATGCCTCCAAGGGGTATTCCAACGGAGGGACGCCTCCATATGGATATTGCAGATTAGCTGTGAGCAAAGAAACGGGCAAAGTTGTTCGAGAGCTAAAGTCAGCCGAATGGGCCATAAGCAGCCAAGAAAAGGTGACATGGGGGTTAGGGGATGAAAGAGAGGTTCAAACAGTCAAAAGAATTTTCGAGCTAAAGATAGGTGGGTATGGCTATCGTGCTATTGCCGATACTCTTAACAAAGAAAATATTCCGTGTCCTAAGCGAGGAAGATGGAGGAACAAAGATCAGAAATGGTCGGTGGGTACCATACAATCAATAATCACAAATCCAAACTACTACGGGGATAGGGTCTATAATCGTCATCCGTTGAGCAAGAAGCGAAAAGGCGAAATGAATGTGTTAGGCCAATCCAAAGAACGCTGGATCAGTGATGAAAATGAATGGGTGGTCGGCAAAGGAGCCCATGAGCCCATAATCAGTAAGGAGATATTTGAGAAAGCCAATGGAGCAAGAACGAATGCAAAACCATCCAACCAATTTGATTATCGTAGTCCTTACTTATTAAGTCGATTGGTCAAGTGTGAAAGATGCGGGTTCAATTTTCAAGGACAATCTTACCGAAAGGAGAACAAGTACTACTACGTAGACGGAGGTAACATGAACAAGGGGAACTCCGTGTGTGGTCGTACTTCAATACGGAAGGAATTATTGGAAGGGTATATTCTTGGATTTATACGAGAGTCCATACCGAAATCGAGGACTCTGCATCGCTTCGAAGAAATGATTGGGGAATATCTTGAAAAGAACACAAGATCGAATCATGAAGCAGAGTTGATCGGAAAACGATTGATGGACAACGAAAACAGAACCAAGAGGGTTCTCGATCTTCTCGACGGTGGCGTTAGCCAAGACACAATATTGGGCAAGTTGAGAGAACTGGAAGCAGAGAAAAGAACGCTGGAACAAGACAGACTAAAGGTTGAAAGAATCTCCGCAAGGAGTGTCGATGTAAAGAGTGCCTCCCAAGAAGCGATCAATTACTTGTCGAAATTCGAGAAGAGATTCGAGACTCTTCCCATAGAGGAGCAAAAACAGATGATACGGCGAGTTGTTTTGGGTGTGAGTGTTAACCCTGAAACGAGAATTGCCCGAATTGCAATAACAAAAATTCCGATGGTGACTCCAGCCCTACAGGCCTTGATCAATCCATCGGAATTTATGAAAATCGAGCACCCCGTTGGTGCTCATTGTAGCGGGGGTAGGACTTGAACCTACAGCCTTTGGGTTATGAGCCCAACGAGCTACCAATTGCTCCACCCCGCGATGTTGTAATTTCCGAGAGTATCAGAGAGAGTCCCGCCTTCTTTGGCGGGACTCCACCCCGCGATGTTGTAAATTCTCCGCGTGCCCGAAATCCGACGAAGTGAAACGTAGTCGGACCGCGATCAAGTAATGCCTAAATATACGAAATTCCTTTCGGTAAATCAAACTCCCATTGCTTCAATCAACGCCCACACTTCGTTCCTAACAAAAACCGTCTGGCTTCTTGCCTTTTGGCTCCCGGCTGTTGGCTCTTGGCTGTTAGCTTTTGGCCTTTTGCTTTTGCCCTCTTGTTGCTCCCATCACCTACGACTTACCACCTATAACCCAACACCTACCACCTATAACCCAACACCTACTTCAGCCACCCCTCTTCCCGGTACCATCCGACCGTGTCCCGTATCCCCTCCTCCAACGTCATCGATTCCCTGAACCCCAGCTCCTTCTTCGCTTTCGAAACATCGCACGTCCATGCGTCCTGCACAATGTCCCGGGCTTTCTCAATGTTCAGCAATGCGGGTTTCTTGCTGAACAACGAAAAGAACTCCGCGAAAGTCGCGACCGTGTAGACGCCCCATTCAGGAATCCTCAATCGCAGGGCTCTCTTGCCGATGATGCGCGACGTAATTTCCCCCACTTCCTTCCAGTGATAATACCGTTCGCTCGAAATGAAGTAAGTTTGTCCAATTGCTTTTGGGTTCTCGCCGGCCAGCACGATGCCGGCTGCCAAATCCTTTACATGGATGAGACTCACAAATTTATCCGTTAGTCCGATCATCGGCTGTAGACCTTTGTTCATCGTGTTGAAGAACTCAAACACGTCCTTATCGCGGGGACCATACACCGCGGGCGGACGAACGATCGTGATCCTCAGTCCGTCTTTCAATTTCAAGCACTCCTTCTCAGCTTCCATTTTGCTGATTCCGTACGTCGTCAGCGGGTGAAAGGGCGTGCTTTCGTCGATTGGTGCTCCCTTCTCACTTGGACCGACGGCGGTCTGACTGCTGACATGAACGAACCGTTTCAGACCCGGGGTCGTCCTGAGCGCTGCCTGGAGCAAGTTGCGCGTGGCAATGTGATTTCCCTGGAAGTACTCGGCTTTGGTCTTGGCCTTCGTAATGCCGGCGACGTGGTAGATATAGTCGACCCCCGTAACCGCCGAATTCAGAGCCGTTTCGTCGGACAAATCACCGTAGACAAAATCAATAGGCAGTCCTTTCAGCCACTGCAGATTTGACGTCCTGCGTACCAGACACCGCAAGCTGTACCCTTTGCCGGCCAGCAATTCCGCCAGGTGGCTGCCGATGAACCCGGTTGATCCCGTGATTAGTACTTTCATAGAGTCCTATAAGATGTTGATTTATGAATGGAACGCCCATTTTGCTGCTTTCGATTGACTTTTAGCGTTTATTCAAGTATATTGAAAAAAAAATTGATGTTCAATTCTATCAGGTTAAGAAATTCATAACGACCTCTCGAAAACACACATTACGCCGTGGAATGAAACTTCAACCTGTGATTTTCGATGCTCTCCGACGGCATCGATCTAAGGAGTATCATACCCTATGAACCAACCTTCCCAGAAGAAAGCAGATTCAGTTGAAAGTACCAACCCCGCGGTAGACCTGTTCCAGAAGTGTCTGGACTTCACGCGAGCGGATGAAGTAAAGGCGGCAGGATTTTATCCCTACTTCAGAGCGATAGAAGAAAATGAAGGTCCCGTCGTTCGAATCGAAGGCCGCGACATTATTATGGCGGGTTCGAATAATTACCTCGGACTGACGGCGCATCCGAAGGTCAAAGAAGCGGCGGTGAAAGCCGTCGAGAAGTATGGGACGGGCTGTTCCGGTTCGCGTTACCTGACCGGCACGCTCGACTTGCATATCGAGCTTGAAGCCCGCCTCGCGAAGTTTATGGGAAAAGAAGCCTGCCTGCTCTATAGTACGGGTTACCAGACCGCCCAGGGCATCATTCCCACCCTCGTCCAGCGCGGCGAGTATGTTGTTACCGACAAGGATAATCACGCGTGCATTGTCGCGGGGTATATGATGGCAAAGGGAATGTTCGCCGAGATCGCTCGCTACAAGCATAACGATATGCAGGACCTCGAGCGAGTGATCTCCCGGCTTCCACGTCAGGTCGGCAAGCTCATCGTGACGGACGGCGTGTTCAGCACCTCGGGCGAGATTGTAGACCTTCCCGACCTGGTGACGATCGCGAAGAAGTACAATGCGAGAATTTTGGTTGACGACGCACATGCCATTGGTGTGATCGGCAGGGGAGGACGCGGAACGGCGAGTCATTATGAGCTGGATGACAAAGTCGATATGACCATGGGGACGTTCAGCAAGACGTTTGCCTCGCTCGGTGGGTTCGTGGTGGGGAATGAGCGGGTCATCAACTACCTGAAGCATCACTCCCCCGCATTGATTTTTAGCGCGAGTCCGACTCCCGCTTCCGTCGCGGCCGCGCTCGCGGCCTTGGATGTCCTGGAGAATGAGCCCTTCCGGATCGACATGCTCATCAGTAATGCCGCGAAAATGCGGGACGGGTTCAAAGAGCTCGGGTTTACCGTTCTCGACGGCCAGACGGCGATCGTTCCGGTCATTGTCGGCGATGACACACTCGCGTTCCGTTTCTGGCGGGGATTGTTCGATGCCGGCGTTTTTGTCAACGCCTTCATCAGTCCCGGTGTGCCCCCGGGTCTCCAGATGATGAGAACAAGCTATATGGCGACGCATGAGGACAAGCATCTCGACCGTATTCTGCAAGTATTTGCGACGATAGGCAAAGAGCTGGGAGTCATTCATTGAGACCGGCCGGGATCGGAAAAGAAAGCGCTGAGTATGAGCACGGTTAGCGTACAGCCGGTATCGTCGAAAAAGGACACGAATCGTTTCATCAGGTTCGCCTGGAAGATCTATGACGGAAGTCCTCACTGGGTGCCGCCGCTCCTCATGGATCGGAGAAAGTTGATGGACAAGGAGAAAAATCCGTTCTATAAGCACTCCGAAGCCGAGTTCTTCCTCGCTCACCGTGAAGGCGAACTGGTCGGCCGCATCGGTGCCATCGTCAATCACAATCATAACAAAGAGCATAACGAGAATATCGGGTTCTTCGGATTTTTCGAGTGTATCAACGACCAGTCTGTAGCCGACGCTCTTTTCGGGACGGCGACGAAGTGGTTAAAGGCGCGCGGAGTGACGGCGGTCCGGGGCCCGGCCAATCCTTCGGTGAATGACGAATACGGCCTGCTGATCGACGGATTCGACCGCCCTCCCGTCATTCTCATGCCCTATAACCCGCCCTACTACGCGACGCTCATAGAAAAAGCCGGTTTCAAAAAAATCAAGGACCTGTACGCGTATCATGTGAGCAAGGAGCACGTGATGACCGAAAAGCTTCAGCGTGTTTCAGAAATGGTCAGGCAGCGTGAAGGTTTGACGTTCCGTTCGTTGAACATGAATGACTTCGACAACGAAGTTGCCCGCATCAAAGAAGTGTATAACCGCGCCTGGCAGTACAACTGGGGTGCGGTGCCGATGACGGACGATGAGTTTCTTGCTCTGGCAAAGGATTTGAAACCGGTCGTCGTTCCGGAATTGGTGGTCATCGCGGAATATAAGGGCGAACCGATCGGCTTCTCTCTATCGGTCCCCGACCTCAATATCGTGTTGAAGCACAACAAGCGCGGCTATCTGCTCCCCGGACTCTTTCGTATGATGTGCCAGAAGAAGAAGATAAATTGGGTGCGCATCCTTGTGTTGGGAGTTGTCCGCGAACGGCAGAGAACGGGCGCGGCAAGCGTGCTGTTCTACGAAACAGCCCGGCGCGGCATCGGGTTGGGATACTTCGATGGAGAAGCATCCTGGGTGCTGGAGGATAACACCATGATGAATCGTGCCGCGGAATTAATGAAAGGTGATCGTTACAAAACGTATCGCATCTACCAGATGTCACTCTAAGAACGAGGAATACTCTTATGGCCCTCAAGCCCGTTGAATCGATCTGGATGAATGGAAAGCTCGTCAAGTGGGATGATGCAAGAATCCACGTTCTGTCTCATGTCGTTCACTACGGGTCGAGCTGGTTTGAAGGAATCCGTTGCTACGACACGAAGCGGGGACCGGCTATTTTCCGGCTTGACGAACATCTGAACCGGCTCTATGACTCTTGCCGGATTTACCATGCGGATATTCCGTACAACAAGCGGCAATTGGAAGAAGCGGTTCTCGAAACAGTCCGTGCCAACAAGATGAAGGCCTGCTACATCCGCCCCGTCGTCTATCGCGGGTACGGCGATGTCGGGGTCAACCCGTTGAATAATCCGGTCGATGTCGCAATCGCGGTGTGGGATTGGGGATCGTACCTCGGTGACGAAGCGCTTACCCAGGGAATCGACGCGTGCGTCTCCTCGTGGTCGCGACCGGCTCCCAATACGCTGCCGACGATCGCGAAGTCCGGCGGAAATTACCTCAATGCTCAGTTGATCAAAATCGAAGCTGTGAAAAGCGGGTACAACGAAGGGATCGCTCTGGACGTTTTCGGTCATGTGAGCGAGGGAAGCGGAGAAAATATTTTCGTCGTCAAGCACGGAGAGGTGTACACTCCGCCGTTCAGTTCCAGTATCCTGCTGGGGATTACGCGTTCTTCCGTCATAACACTCCTGAAGGAAGCCGGGTACAAGGTTGTCGAGGCGCAAATCTCCCGCGAGCTGCTGACCATTGCCGATGAGCTGTTTTTCACGGGAACTGCTGCCGAGATCACGCCGATCCGCAGTGTCGACCGATTTCCCGTCGGCGATGGGAAACCGGGTCCGGTCACGAAAGAAGCACAGCGGCGTTTCTTCGATGTTGTTCGAAACGCTAATGACACACAAGGCTGGCTGAAATTCGTATGGAACGATTGAGCGGCGATAGCCGAAAGGAAACTCCTCGTTGACATCGTGTAAGTACATTTTGCCGTTTACACTCGCAGCGGCATTCATTGGACTGCTTTCCGGATGCTCAAGTCCTCAGGAGATCTCCAGCACCGAAGAAAGTTTTTTTGCCCCCATCGATAGCTCCCAGCTCACGCCCGGCGCGAATAAACCGGCCGTCGTTCCGGAGACGCCGGCACAGAAATCGGCTCGTGCGGCGGCGGATACCATGGGAGCTTCGCTGATGGCTTACGCCGAGGATACGTCGCAGTCCGCCAACAAAGAAAAACCCAAGGAGGGCTGGCTCCCGACACAGCGAAATGTCCAGCCCCTGTCCCTGTCGCTTGCGAGGTATTCTGCACAATCGCTGAAGGATTCGATAGAGATGACGGGGGAAATCGTAAACCTTCTTCAGAATATTCTCGAGGCGTCGACCGTTGACCGCAAGCTGTACCTGCACTCGCACGTGAAATCATGGATCATCAGCAATCCGACATTGAGGGATTCGCTCTTCTATGCGCTGATGGCGAGCGACTCTTCGATGCAGTCGGAGGCCGGCAGCGACGCGGAGATCCTCGCGACCGAGGATAACGATCTCATTGAAGCTCGTTTTGGAACGGCGATCTTCAAGGGCATAGCACTGAAGCAGGCGATCGAAAAATCCGGGGATAAGTATCTCTATCAAAAAGTCGTTGAGAGCAGCAACTACTCCCGCGACATCGAGCTGCGGGATTCGACGTTCGTGCTGCCCACGGCGTTTGAGGCCGGCTTGCTGCTCAATGATAATCTCCTTGACCGGTTTTCGTTTTTGAGAACCCGCGCCGGTTCCGATCCCTTGGAGGCGCGTGTCGACTTTTCCGCGTATGGACTGAGTTTCAGAGTTGGTCCGGTGTGGGGCGGTGAAGTACGGATGGGGAACGACGAGCTCGGGCTCCCGTTCTGGGAATCCGGAAAGACCACCTTTTTCGCGATGTACAAGCAGGTCAAAGTCGGTTTTGAGCTGCCGACGTCGATCGGGCGCAACAGCAGCGATAAGTTCATCTTTCCCCTGAGAAGCCGTCTTCTCAACGGCACGCGTGGATTTGCCAGTGAGTTCGACTTCGGCATGTTCGGCGGTTACATCTCTTCCACGAGATTCGTGGATAACGACATGTCGACGCTCACCGACCCTCGGCACTTTTATTATATTACGGATGAACTCCTGGGGTATACCTCGTTTGGTTTTTCGCTGACACAGACGAGCTGGGCGCGCGTGAAAGTCGGCGTCGGATATCATCAGGTCCGCGAAGGGACGTTCGCGCGGGGCGGTGTCGATACGACCGGAGCGCCACTCGGAAACCAGTCCTACGAGCTGAACCAGTTTGACATCAGCAGTCCGTATCTCAGTTTCGAGTATTTGCACGAGGAGGGCGATGAGGCCTACGGGTGCAGTCTTCAATACTTCAACTCGTCGATCCTGACCTCGGTTTGGCTGCAAATTGTTCCGAATTATCTACGGGTAGAGATGAAAATCTCGAAGCCGATTCTCCGCAACCTGAGAGAGTGGGAGAATGAGGACTTCATCATGGTCTCCCCGCGATTGTTGTTGTCGTTCTGAGCCGGGGATCGGGAAGAACGATGGACACGAAGAAATTGATGAATAGATGGAACATACTCATTGTGGTTTTCTGCATGGGCTGCGGGCTGACGGCGGGTCGGGCTCCGGCACAGCAATCGAAAACGTCATCCGATACTTCATCCTACGAGAATCTCCTGAAGCTGTACACGACTCTCCGCAATAAGCAGGGTGAGAAAGTAATGCTGGAAAGAATTCTCCAATCCCTGAACGAAGTGGACAGCGTTTATCTGGTCCACTATCCGACGTGGATTATCGAGGATGAGGACCTCCGGCAGAGGGTCTTGAAAGCATTCAGAAATCGCCAGAAGGCCGCTCCTTCCCATGCGATCATCCACGTTGTGGCAAGCCCCTCGAAAGACGAAATCGTCCAGATAACAATTCTCGGAGCGTCTTCGATGGGGAGAGGAGAGATACGGTTGTATATCAGTGAAAGTCTCCAGCACGCAATTCTGCATACGGTCTATTATCACAGCGAAGTGAGCGATATTCCCGAGGAATTCAGGAGGAGTGCTCTCCCCGATGCGCCGCCCAAAGACGTGACGTTCGAGGCCTCGCTCTTCGGAGGCTCGCTGCGGTTTGCGAACGGCTGGGGAGCGGAAGTGAAAGTCGGGAATGATGACCTGGGGTACCCGTTCTGGTCGACGGGTTCGATCGAGTACTTTCTTCTCTTGAACCAGTTGAAGCTGGGAGCGATCGCTCCCATGAATTCCGGGCTTGATGAACCCGACCTTCTGGGTCCGGTCACGATCTCCACGAGAAAACTCAACGGCGCGGCCGGTTTTGCCGCGGAATTCGACCAGCCCATCGGATCCGACATGCTCGAAGCGCGTTTTTCCAGCGGCTCGCTCACGAAACGGAATCCCGACGACCGGCTCACGGATACCAGCCAGGCATACTACCTCCGCACGATGGCCCAGCTCGTCTATTCGCACCGATACAGCATCGGCGGCGGAGAGTATCTCTTTACGGTACAGGGAGGAGCCGGTTTTCATGAAATCGGCAAAGGCGTGGTGCAGCCCGACGAAAGCATCGCCACGACAGAGAAATCCGATTTCTTCAGCCCCTACGTAAAATTGGATTACATCCGGCACGGAAACCAGATGTACGGATTGAGCGTTCAGTATTATTCTTCCATCGTGCTGGTCTCGGCGTGGACGGAATTGGTGAAGAACATGATTTACTTCGAGCTCAAATACTCAACTTCGGTCCTCCGCACCGCGAAGCCGTGGGAGCAACCGTATTTTTTCATGGTGTCGCCTCACGTCCGGTTTGTGTTCTGAACGTTTGATGGTCGGTTGTTCGCGACGATCATAAATCATCAAGGAAAGGACTCACATGCGCCTTATTTCAAAGCTCGTGAAGGGATTGGTGATGATCCCGATTTTCATTTTTGCTCTCCCCGCCCTGATCATCCTCGCCCTCGTTATTCTCATCCTGGAGACGGAAGAAGGGTCGCTCCGTGAGTTGATTATGCTGGAAGTCCAGGCGTACGGGCTGGCGAGGGGTTTCGGCCGTTTCATGCAGAAGATTTTCATCCCCTCGTACAGCAACAATATCCAGGGTTTTATCATTGGCGGTGCGGGTTTTCTCGTGGTGACGGTCGGGTTGCGGTCGCTCGGTATTCTTCCCACGGAGGTCGTCTATGTCGCTCTCGCGGTGGAATTCACCCTGCTGCTTATCTACGGCACGATGACGTACTTTTCAATCGATGAAGCCAAGCCGCTTGCTGTCGAGAAAATGCTTGGAAGGGAGACACCGGCGGCGGGGGATAAGTACGAAACGCTGGGCAAAACGATCAAGGAACTCAGTACGCATATCACTCAGCTCTCCAGCAGATTGCACGCGGCCGAGACGAAAGTCGACCAGTTCGCGCAAATCGATTCGACGTTGAAATCCATCTACGGCAAGCTTGACGTTATCGTCGGCGAACAATCGGCTCTCCACCTCAACCGGGACTACAGCGAGAAATTTGTCGCTGCCATGAAAGATCTCAATAATCAATTCGCCGTTCTGGAGAGCAGGCTGCGCAGCACGGAGACGAAATTCGACCAATTCTCCCAGCTCGACACGTCGCTGCAGGCCGTGTCCCGGAAGCTCGAGATGATTGCCGGCGACCAATTCAATCTTCGCGTGCGAAGGGAATTTGAACGGCTTGTGTCTGAACTTAATCAACGAATCTCCACCGAACATCGGCCATAGATTCAATGAAATCGGGCAAAGTATCGTTTTATTTCATTCTCTACGTTGTCGCCATCATTACGGTGTTCGCCATTACCGTCGAGCGTGACCGGACGCTGGAGCAGCGCAATAACGTGATCGCCCAACTCGTGGAGGTGAATGTGAGACCCTTGAAGCTGTCTTCGTACGTGGATACGACGAAGTACTTCATCGCGCCGGACCAGTCTTTCATGCGGGATTCTGCGCGACTGAGAATAAGAGTGGAAGGACCGATTATCACAAGCGACGTCGAGTTCAAGTTCCTCAATGCGTGGAAGGTCGCGGGGGCCGGGGAACTGCGCGAAAAGCCGCTCACGGGAACAGTGGAAAACGACAATGGAGACGGTGTGCTTGACTACGCGCCTCTCGATGAGGGGACGTATGCTTTTCGCGTCTCGGGATATAAGAATCGCGTGCAAGTCATGGGCGATAAGATCCGAGTGAATCTGAGTTTCGGAGAGTACGACATTCCCTATTCTCCGAGATTGGAGCGTGTCGACAGGGATACGGTGACAATGCTGGCAACGGTCACACGGAGCGGCGTTGAACCTCAACAGCTTGTTATGAACGTTCAGGAAAACCAGGACCGATGGGTTCTCGGACCTCCCTACCTGAAAAAAATCTTTGTCGGGGGCGTGGAAAACACACAGAAAGTTAAGTATGATGTGAGTCCGTCGGGCCGCATCGAGATGCCATCCTCTCCCGAATCCTTCGTCACATTCATCTGGGATGAACCGAAACAAGGCAAGCACCGTTTCACCGTCACCGCGGCGGGAAATCGCGGACTGGGAGGGAAGGACAGGGCAACCCTCGTGTTTGATGTCGATGTTCTTCCAGCGACGTTTATCGCAACTCCCGGGGATAAAGGTTATTGGGGAGTTCCGTACCGCTTTGACGGGCAAATCGTCGGAGTGAACGCTGTCGATCTCGCAGTACAGATCCTGCATGACGGCCAATCAATCGGAACGCAGCCCGTGGTACCGGCCGTATCGGTTACGCCGGACCGCGGTTGGAATTCCCTCCTGTTTAGAATCCTCTACAAGAGGGTTGTAATCAAAGAGCACAAGGTAAGCCTGACGTCACCTCCGCCGCCGCAAATCAAATGGGTGCAGCAGAACCTTGATCGCCAGAACAAAGTATTTTTGATTTCTGTGAGCGCCTCCGACCCCGGGGGCGGTCCCGTAACGGCTTCCCTCCAGTCGCAGCCCTCGGGCATAGCGACACTTGATAAGATCAGGGGAACAGCGTTCACGATCACCGTGAACCTGAAAGACAATCCGACGGGGATTTACCTGAAGCTGACGGTAAAGGACCAGTACGGCGGACAGTCGACTTCAGCGAAACAGTTTAATATTACACCGTAACCATCATCCGTAACAGTATTTCGTTTAACGCTCGATAGCAAAGGGCATATCGATGGAAAAGGAATCCTCATCACCGGCAGTAGAACGTCTTAAAGACGCGCAGGTCGCGGGATTGCTCCGCGAAGCGGATACGCTTATTCGTGTCGGACGGTATCTCGCCGCGGAAAAAGCCCTGGAGAAAGTCTCCGGTCTTGAACCGACGAACGAACTTATCCAGTCGTACCGCGACCGTATTAATTTTCTCTCGAAGCAGCTTCCGCGCCGCATTTCGTTGAGCAAAGATGCTCAGGCCGAAGTGCAAAGGACACGCGCGGTCTTGCTGCAGCGCAAGATCGACCAGGCGAATGAGCATCTCGTAAAAGGGAAAGAGGCGCTCGAATCCGGAGATTACAGGAATGCGACGAAGTTTCTTCAAAAGGCATTATCTATCGACGCGGAGAACATCTATGCCCAGGCGCTTCTGGAACGGCTGAAGGAACTCCAGTCGGAAAGCGACGAGACAACCTCCGGGGGGCGCGATGAGTCGAAATTGACCGCTGCGCTGCAGGATGCCTGGCGAAACGGTTTCCCTTCCGCCGCCCAGGAACAGGCGCTCAAGAAGTTGCAGGGCCAACTGGGCATTCCTGACGGCACGCGGCTCGCCCTCCAGCGCAGAATCAAGAATATGCTCTACAAGAATGCCCTGCGCAGCGTCTGGCTGACCGGCGGCATCTCCGCGTTTACATCCAGCGTCGTGGAAGAGTTACGGAAGAAGTTTGCCGTTTCACTGATCGACCACTCCTCACTCGAAGCCGAGACGATTCGCGAAGTGAGAAAGAACAAGGTGAAGGGAACCGTTCTCGTCGTAGACGAAATGGAAGGTGTGTTGTTGGAAATCACGGATCGTCTCCGCGCGAGTTCCTTCGCCGTCATCGCCGCGAGCTCGCTTGAAGAAGCTCTCACAACGGTGAAATCTGTTACGCCGGATATTGTCATTTCAGAAATTATGTTCCATGCAGGCCCGAGCGGTTTCGACTTGTTCAGACAATTTCGTTCCTCTCAATTGACGAAAGACATTCCTTTTTTCTTCATGTCGGCGAGTCTCGACCGCACGACGCGACTGATCGGGAAAAAGCTGGGCGTCGACGATTTTTTCACAAAGCCGCTTGACTATGAGCTGCTGTTTGCCACGATCGACGGGAAATTGCGCGGAGACAAACAGCGGCAAAAATAGGAAATAGTAAGGAGAGCTTTAATTCTTGGAGAAAATTCTAAATTGAGACATCTGAAAAATCAATGAAAATATTTTTTAGATGATGTCGAAACCGTTCTCTGGTGTATTATATTTGTAGCGCACACAAGAGAAAGGAATCAAGAGCATGCGCAGCAATAAACTTCATAATGCCGACCTTTTCACCGAAGCGGCAAACAGCAATTTTCAAAAACATGTGAAGACCCAAAGCAAACAGGCATTGGACATTATTAACGCAAAGGTGAATTGGCAACGTTTGCTCAAACCGATCGCGGAAGCTATTGCCAAGCATCGCATATCACAGTCCCCGGCCGGACGCCCGAGCCATGATCTTCTTGTTATCGTCAAATGCTTCCTCTTGCAGTCGATGTATAACCTGTCGGACCCTCGGTTGGAGGAAGAGATTGCCGACCGGCGCAGCTTCCAGATCTTTTTGGGACTTTCCAGTCATGATGCTATCCCTGACGAGACCAGTATCTGCCGCTACCGAGAGTTGTTCGCCCGCCTGGGCTTGGACAAACAACTGTTTCGGGGGTTCAACCGTCAATTGGCAGATCTCGGGCTGATCGTCGGAAAAGGGACGATTGTCGATGCGACTCTGAAGCAAGCCCAAGCCTTCGGTGGCGGCGGGCGCGACAAGGATGCCCAATATACGAGCCGTCACGGGAACATGTTCTACGGCTACAAGGGCCATGTCGGGATGGATATCGACAGCGAAATTGTCCATACGGCAGAGTTCACCCCAGCACAGATCTCTGACACAGACATGTTCGACGAGATGCTCCTGGGCTCGGAACGACGCGTTTACGCCGACAAGGGCTACGCCAGCCGAAAGCGTCGCCGCCGCCTGGAGAACAAGGGTGTTGTCTGTGGCATTCTCTTCCGTGCAGCACGTGCTCATCCTCTGACCAAAACGGAGCACCGCCAAAACAAACGTTTCTCCCGTGTCCGATCTGCCGTCGAGCGCCCCTTTGCATTTCTCAAGCGGATCCTCGGTTATCAACGATGTCGCTACTACGACATTCATCGCAACAGATTCCAGTTCCTCTTAGGTCTCATGGTCTACAATATACGTCGGTCATTCACACTCATGATTCCACGATGGACATGATACACCGGGCAGCCGCATGACGAAGGCACCGCGAAACGAACAATTGACATAGCAAAGTCAAAGAACAAAACATCAACGTCTAAAAAAATTACTCATCTAAGTCACTAAACAGCTATTGAACCGAATTCTTCAGATGTCTCAAATTCGAGTACCTGAAACCTTGGCAAATCCTAAATCCGAATACCGAAATTCTAAACAAACTCTAAATCCGAATTTCTAAATTCTAAACTTACACCAAGTGCCAGCATCTAAAGACTCAATGTTTCTCATTGATGTTTTGAGTCTTAGATTTAGTGCTTCGAATTTGTCCCGCTTCTGGATTCCGCTGGGTAGCGGGATTCTGAGAGGCGGAATTTGAGATTTCTCCGCCGGAGGCGGATGCGCCTTTGGCGCAGGATTTCGTGCTTTGGATTTGTTTAGGATTTAGAATTTAGAGCTTCGAGTTTATCCAAAGAGGTGAGCATGAAGACGAAATCAGACAAGAATTCACAATCAAATTCTCCGGCGAAAGATCAACGCGGGACGAATTCAATTCGTTTGAAGCGCATTCTCGTGCCGATTGACTTTTCTCAGCCGTCAAAGAACGCGCTCCGCTATGCGATATCATTCGCTAAGCATTTTCGTGCCGAACTGGTGTTGGTCTACGTGGTGGAGCCCGCGGTCTATCCCGGCGACTTCAGTTTTGGCCAGATCGGCATTCCTCATATCGAGAAGGAGATGCGAGAGCGCGGAAAGAAGGAACTGGAGCGGCTGGTGAAGGAAAATGTCGCCGGCCAGGTTGCCAGCAGGGCAAAAATCCGGACGGGTAAGCCGTTTCTGGAGATCATCGGGATGGCCAAGGAGGAGGATGTCGACCTCATCATTATCGCTACCCACGGTCACACAGGGGTCGAACATATTATCTTCGGGAGTACGGCGGAGAAAGTCGTGCGTAAGGCGCCGTGCCCGGTCCTCGTCGTCCGGAGCGAAGAACATGAGTTTATAGAGGAGTGAGGCCTTCCACCTGCGGCGATGTTCGCGGATAAGCCCGGAACTGGATCCCTAGTGTTTACTTGCTCCGTTCCATCACAAATCCGACAAATCGTTCCAGAGCTTCTCGTGAAGGTGAGGGGGGGAGTGCCCGGAGCGCTTCATGCGCCAGGGCGGAGTAGTGCTCGGCTTTTCTTGTCGCGTAGTCGATGCCTCCGAACTCGCGAGCGAATTCGAGGATGCTGTTCAGTTCCTTTCTGCTCGGGCCATTCCTGATGATGCTGAGTATCTTTTTCGAATGGCTGCGAGGCGCCTGCGAAATGGCATGAATCAGCGGCAGCGTCAGTTTCTTCTCCTTCATGTCCAATCCTGCCGGTTTGCCCGTGATGCTCTTGCGTCCAACATAATCCAGTAAGTCGTCACGGATTTGGAACACCATCCCCACGTTCTCGCCAAAATCCCCCATGCGCCGGAGTGTCTCGGGGTCGCGCGTGACGCTCGCCGCCCCGATCTGACAGCAGGTGGAGAGGAGGGAAGCCGTTTTGTCGGAAATGATCATGAGGTACGTCTTTTCGTCGATATTGAGATGCCTGCTCTTCGCAATTTGCAGAATCTCCGCTTCACTCATGCGTCGGACCGCGTCCGACAGAATTTTCAGAAAGAGAAAATCGTCGTTGTTCAGCGAGAGCAGAAGCCCTTTTGCCAGCAAGTAGTCTCCCATGAGGACGGCAATCTTGTTCTTCCACACCGCGTTGATCGAAGCCAGCCCCCGCCGTGTGTCGGCGTCGTCCACGACGTCGTCATGAATGAGCGTCGCGGTGTGGAGGATTTCCACGAGCGATGCGCCGCGGTACGTGCTTTCGTTGATGTCGCCGCACGCTTTCGCGACAAGGAGAACCAGGATCGGCCGTATCCGCTTGCCCTTCTGCCGTACAATGTAGCGCGTGATGAGGTCAACGAAGGCAACCTTCGATTTCATCGCTGAGCCGAAATGCTCGTCGAATGCGGCGAGTTCCTGCTCGATCGGTTGAGTGATGTCATGGAGTTTCATCGTGTGCTTTCCGTCAATAGATCCATCAGCCCGCCGAAAAAGTGTTGGCCGCGGCCCGCCTTCGCTGGGCTATCTTTGCGACCCAGATGCTGACTTCATAGAGAGCGAGGATCGGAAGAGCGAAAACCGTCATCGTCACGGGGTCGGTGGTGGGAGTGACCACCGCAGCAATGAACAGGATGATCACAATGGCATGCGACCGGTAATGTCGCATGAACGCCGGTGTGAGGAGCCCGAGCCGTGAAAGAAAATATGCCACCATCGGCAGCTCAAAGATCGCACCCGAAAGCAGGACGAGCTGAAGAACGAAACTTATGTATTCGCTTATGGAAATCATGTTCGTTACGCTCGCCGAGCCGAAGCTGGCAAAGAACTGGAGCATGTACGGCAGCATGACAAAGTACGCGAACGCGACGCCGGAAAGGAAACAGACCGTCGTGTACGTCACGATGCTGGAGATGTATTTCCTTTCCTTCGGCATCAGCCCGGGCTGGACGAACTTCCAGAGCTGGTACAGGATCCACGGCGAGCTCAAGATAAGACCCGCGACGCATATGACCATCATGTAAAAAGTGATCTGTCCGTAGGGAATCGTGTTGATGAGGTTGAGCGGCGGGGTCGTGAGTTTGCCGGGCCGCAAAACCACGTCGTTCACAATCCAATCGGAAAAGTACCCGCAGCCGATGATGGCGATGAGAAGCCCGACCAATCCTTTGATAATCCGCCATCGAAGTTCCTCGAGGTGGTCGAAGAACGACATCTCTTTCTCGCCGGCTCCCCCATTCTCCCCCTCGGCCATGTCCGGGTCGCGCTCTTCTTCGGTCATTTCTTAAGCTCAGCGTACAGGGGGAACTTCTCGCACAGCGTCTTCACTTTTTGCGCCACATCCTGATAAACTTTTGTGTCGCCCATGTTTCTCAGTACCTCATCGATCAGTGCGCCGACCAGCTCCATTTCGGGCTCTTTCATTCCGCGCGTCGTGAGTGCCGGCGTTCCCACCCGGATACCGCTGGTGATGAACGGGCTTTTGTCGTCGAACGGAACGGCATTTTTGTTCACCGTGATGCCGGCCTGGTCGAGGGCTTCCTGGGCCTCTTTGCCCGTTAGATTCTTGTTGCGAAGGTCCAGAAGCATGAGATGATTATCCGTTCCGTTCGAGATAATGAAATAGCCGAGACCCATCAACTTCTTCGCGAGTGCCTGCGCGTTCCTGATCACCTGCCGGCTGTAGGTTTCGAATTCCGGTTGGAGGTTTTCGAGGAAGCCGACGGCTTTTGCGGCGATCACATGCATCAACGGACCGCCTTGAATACCCGGAATCACCATCGAATCGATCAACTCGGACATCATCTTTGTTCTGCCGGATTTTGGCGCCTTGAGCCCGAATGGGTTTTCAAAATCCTTTCCCATCAGAATGAGTCCGCCGCGAGGACCACGAAGCGTCTTATGCGTCGTCGATGTGACGACGTGGCAATGAGGAAGCGGGTCGTTCAGCAATTTCCTGGCGATCAATCCCGCGGGATGGGCGATGTCCGCAAAAAGGAATGCACCGGCCTTGTTTGCAATCTCGCGAAACGCCTTGTAGTCGATATTGCGTGAGTACGCGCTTGCGCCAACCGTGATCATCTTCGGTTTTTCGCGCATCGCGACGCTCTCCGCCTCATTGTAGTCGATGAATCCCGTGTCCTTATTCACGCCGTAAGCGACGAAGTTGTAAAGCTGTCCCGAGAAATTCACCGGCGAGCCGTGCGTGAGGTGGCCGCCGTGCGAGAGATTCATGCCCAGTACTTTGTCGCCCGGTTTCAGGAACGTGAAATAGACCGCCATGTTCGCCTGTGAGCCGGAGTGCGGCTGAACGTTGGCGTACTCCGCTCCGAACAGTTTCCTCGCACGCTGGCGGGCAAGTTCTTCCGCGACATCGACGAATTCGCACCCGCCGTAGTAGCGCTTGCCCGGGTAACCCTCGGCGTACTTGTTCGTCATGACGGAACCCAACGCCTCGAGCACGGGGATGCTGACGAAATTCTCCGATGCGATGAGCTCCAGTTTCGTGTTCTGCCTGTGTGTTTCATTCCGGATTGCCTCATAAATCTCCGGGTCACGCTGGTGAAGAGAATTCATACCGTATCCTGCTCCTTAAAGATTGGTTAACGTGTGAATCTTGTCGACGCGGCGCTGATGCCTGCCGCCTTCGAATGCCGTTGTCAAAAATATCCTGACGATTTCCTCTGCCCGGTCCCAGGGGATGATGCGCGCGCCGATCGCGAGGACGTTCGCGTCGTTGTGTTCACGCGCAAGTTTTGCCGCTGTTACCGATTCGACCGCGGCGGCGCGAACGCCGGAGTGCTTGTTTGCCACGATGGACATCCCGATTCCCGTTCCGCACACCAGGATCCCGCGGTCTGCCTCACCCCGGGAGACCGCCTCCGCAACCTTGTGCCCGTAGTCGGGATAGTCGGTGGATTCGGGGGTGGCAGTGCCAAAATCGCGGAACTCAAGTCCCATCGATTTCAATAACTCTTTGATCTTTTCTTTGAATTCAAATCCGGCGTGGTCGGCGCCAAGGGCAATCATGGGCAGCTTTCATCATTGTTCTTCCGGAGGTTGCATAAACCAGAGTTCGTCGCCGCTGAGTGTGAAGGATATCCGCAGTATTTTGTCTTTTTGCAGCTGCTGGTCTGTCGTTCCCCGAAAACTGTACTGTACTCCGATTTCAAGCCGTGTGCCGAAGAAGATTGGAAGCGCAATTCCTCCGGTCACTCCGGTTTCGTTAATTGGTTCGTTGGCGACCAGGTAGTATGTTGAGTTATAGAAAAAACCCAGCCGGTAAACGGTGTGGCTGGTCGGCATCACCGACGCTTCCCCGGGCGGATGCAGTTCTCCGCCGATGCTGAATCGGTAGCTGTTACGATTCGTCATTGCGATCAATCCCGTCGCCTCAAACTTGCTCCACTGCTGAAACGAAAGATCGCTGGCGAGCAGGAAGTGGTTCGTCATGTACGATATCCCGCCCGTGATGGAAAATGGTATGCGGAGATTCCCCTGATTGACTGTTGCCGTGTCGTACGATGTCAGGGCTGTCGTCGTGTACGTGAAATCGTGCTCTTCCGTCGATGACAAGGATGACGCGGTCGATGCCACGACTCCGAGCGTGAGTGATTTCGTCGAATCGATTTTCAGGAGAGAGCCCAGACCCGAATAGACCGCGCCGAGGGAGAACCCGATGCCTTTGAGTTGCACCGATCGGAGGTCTTCTGCATTTGTGTACGTTGAGTTATCGGCGAAATCCTGGGTGATGGTATGCCGCAAGGTGCCGAAGTAATAATTGAATTTTGCCCCCAGGTGAAGGTCGGCGCTCGCGTTCGCGGAGATGCCAACCTGGGCCTCCGACGTCCCGCCCTCGCCGTGGTAGCCGAGCCGGTAGCCGAGCCCCGCCTGCGATGTATCGAACGCAGTGGAGTAATTTACCGTGCTGTACGGCATAAAGCCGGCGCCGAAGACAATTCCATGCGACGGCAACAGGGGAAACGCCAGCATGATGCCGTTGAAATTCCCGCTGCTGAAATATCCTGAGTGCACGCCGTCAGTGGTGGAGTATCCTTCGTAGAGAACTCCGACTGAAAAACTTGTCCGGCTGATGTTCGCCCAATCCGCGGGGTTGAATCGGTCGATGGAGCTGGTCGAAAGGACGGCGATTCCGGCTCCGCCCATGCCGTAGGCGCGGTCTGAAACAAAATACTGGATGTCGCCGATCCCGTACCGGGAATACCCTGACCCGCCATTGCCCGCCCCCGACGCCGTAACGACCCCGCAAAGAAGCAGAAAGAGAACCGTTTTCTTCATGGTTTTGCCTGGCGTGTTTTTTGTGGAAATTTCGTATACGTGATCGTCAATCTCGGGCGATGTGCTGCATCCGCCTTCGCGCCATAAAATACGAATCCGTCAAGGGAGGTATATTCGTCGTAGGCACGCAGCATCATTCCGTAGTTTGGCGACGTCGCGATCCATTGTTGGACGAAGCTCTTTATATCGAAGTTGAACATCGAGCTATCGAGAAGGTCCGGCGTGCCGGCAGCGGAAAGCGAGCTCAATCCGGGAAGCGACGAGCTGTCGAGTGCCGGGTTTGCTATTATGCTGTTGAGTGTGTAAACATTCCTCAGTGAAGAGGACGAATTAAGAAAAAGATTCATTGTAGCGCTGGTAATGCTGACGTTTTTTGGAAGGCTGCCAAGATCAAATTTGACGCGCCCGCGATAGGCAATACCTGACTGAACGTAGACCGTGTCTGTGGGGACGGGTCGAACACTGTTGGCAAGGAACAGCACTTGCGAGGGGAGAAGAGTGAGTGTTGTTGTGTCTCCGGCAGTGGAGTCGTGGTACCCGATCGTCAACGTTGGACGAAAATCACCAACAGTGTTGATGTAATTAGCGAAGCCGAGAACAAAGTTTTCCGTCGGAGAGGGGATCAAAATGACACCGTAGGGAGCGGAATTCTCCGCTTGAAACCACGACCGGACGACAGGCTCGATGTGAACGGTGAGAATAGTATCTTGTGCCTGGACGGGACTGTAAAATGTCGTGTCATTGGTATGGTTGTACAGACTGTCGAGCACGGGCACGAGATTGGACCACAACAAGGTCGTAGAATTCCAGGCCAGGAGCAACTGGTGTACGGTAAACCCGAAGCCCGCAGTAGTATCCCCGAAGCGGTAATCGATATGAAGCGTGAGAATTGCCGAATCAATGGTTGCCATGGGTTTGTCGGCGGGGATGCCGTCGAACTCCAGTAATGTCCGGGCTTCGAGAGGGCGGAATGTTCCCAGGAGCAGCGTTGCCGAGGTTCCCTGAATGTGTGCAGTGTCGGTGGCGGTCGTGATGGCGTTAATGGTATCCGCGGTGAGAGTGATCCCGTCTCCCTTCGGAATCAAAGCGATACCGATCGCATTTGGATCATCGCTGCATCCATCGATGAGCGGGATAAACAGGATCATAAGAAGAAGAGGGCTAAAACGGTGCATAGAACGGCGCGTCTGTTAAGAAATCGATGTCTGTTCCTGGAGGATCGAGCGCTTGATATACTGGACGGCCTCGTAGAGGTCTCCGGCAACGTGCTCTGCGTGCATGTGATGTTGTTGGAGAAGCGTTTGTTCTTCTTTTCCGTAGCCGGTGAGGACTAGAATCGACGTCGCGCCGGCGTTGTTCCCCGTCTGAATATCGATCAATCGATCACCCACTACAAACGATTTGCTGAGGTCGATATCAAATTCTCTGGCGGCCTGCGTCAACATCCCGATGTTGGGTTTACGGCACGAGCAGTCTTTACGGTATTGTCCGTCACCGAAATCGGGGTGGTGCGGGCAATAGTAAATTCCGTCGATGTGGGCGTGCTCATCCTTGAGGAGTTGGAGCAGGTGTTTGTGGACTTCCGCGAGATGTTCCTCGGTGAAAACTCCCCGGGCGATACCCGATTGATTCGTAATGACGAACACCCTGAGGCCTAAACGATTCGCTTCCCGGATGGCGTCGGCGGCGCCGGGGATCAGATGAAGTTCACCGGGAGTGGAGAGGTAGTTTACTTCTTCGTTGATCGTCCCATCGCGGTCGAGGAAAATCCCGATGTGCATTCTTAACCATTCTTTACAAGGTCGCGGTAGATCGAGACAAACTTTTCGGCAAGCTGCGCATATCGATCACCGTTCTGAGACGTCGAAGTCAGGGAAATAACATGCTTGTTTGGTGAGTGGAGCAGTTCTTCGAATCCATTCTTGGCAGAAGAAAAGAGTTTCTTGTCGGCCTTTATTCCGATGGTCGTGATGACGTCGGCGTAGGTGAGCCCCGCCTTAAGGAAATCAAGTTTCCCGGAATCTATATCATTGCCGAAGAGAACCGCGGGAGGAAGACCGGTCTTCAGATAGGAAGTCCGTGAGAACGTTCCATGCGATGCGAGACTATAGGCCGTGAAGACGGTCCGCGTGTTCTTGAAGAATGGGTCATCCTTGTAAAGTGTCTTCAAGTAGGCGGGAATGAGTCCGCATTGCCAGTCGTTACAATGGATGATTCTGGGCTGCCATCCCAAGCGCTTCAATGTTTCAAGCACGCCGCGGGCGAAGAAGATGAATCGCTCGTCGTTGTCGATGAAGTGTTCCTTTGTTTCCGGATGAAAGTAAAGTCCCTGGCGACCAAAATACCGTTCGTTGCTCAAGAAATAGACCTGGACCTTCTTATTCTCGCAGTTAATGTAGGAGGATTTAACGTATGCGAGCTCGTGCGACGTGCCGATCGGGATTTCGATTCCCTGCATCCTCAGCAGGTTGTGGAGGTGATAACGCCGTTCGTTGATCGACCCGTAGCCGGGAAGCATCACCCGGATTTCATGTCCCATCGATTTTACATTCTTGGGCATGTTTCCGGCGAGGTCAGCCAGACTCCCGGTCTTTACAAATGGCTCAACCTCGGTTGCCACAAAAAGGACATCAATCGACTTCGACACGTTTCTATTGCCCAAGAGTAAGGAAAACTCAGGATTTGTATGCATAATGTACGAATTTTATGCTTGAGAAACAACTTCTCCGACCCTGAACCGGTTTCCATCGTCGGTCAGGGGGCTGAAAACGGAGCAACGGAGAACTTGACATTTCATGAAATGTTCTCTATATTATGTCTGTAAGTCACGAATGTTGAATTTAGGAACTGTCGAATAAGCTTTTTGTTATAGGTTTATGAGTGTGTTCAGTGAGCAATGCTCACTGCAGTTCAGCTCGAGGGTCGGATCAGTCTTTCGCCCCGGCAGAAAACCTCTGACAAACAGCAGTCGACGGTCGAAGCGGAATTTTAGCCGAATGTCGGAGTTTCTGGCATTCGGCTTTTTATTTTGAGGATTTGAGAATTTCGTCCATGGTTACGATAGGACTTCGAACAACATGGCCGTTGATCGTCGTGTTTGGATTGATGGCGGCCCCGGTGTTCGGCAGCAATAAAGATGTTCGAATTCTTCAGGCCGACGCGAGCGGAATCACGCTTGAGGTCGTGCCGGTATTCACGGCGGCGTCGGCAATCAAGTCAAACGGTGTTGAATTCAGCCGATATGGCTTTGAAGGCGGTGTCAACGCGCCGCACTTAATTCCAGGGTCGCCGGAGATTGAAGTTCGCTCTTTCTTGTTAAGATTCCCCGGCACCCGCAACAACTCTCTGGAGATCGTGACGGTAGAATACGAAAATGTTGCGAACGTTTTGCTCCTGCCCGTGCCGAGCGGCCGGTCGGTAGGGGGACTGTTCACTCCTGATTATAAGATGAGCACCCGCGCGTATCTGAAAAACGAGTTTATACCGGAACAGGTCGCCGTGCTGGCCAATGTCGGAGAAACGCAGGGAGCGATCCTCGGCGAGCTGCGTGTGAGCCCGCTTCGGTACAATGCCGGTCAACGGCTGCTCCGGAAATACACCCGAATTGTCGTCCGCGTGAACTTTGGAAGCGCCGAACGCGTCACGATGAAACCGGGGAAGATGATTCGCGGCCTGGCGTTGAACGATGAGATGTTTCCTCGGGTAAGCGGAGAGGTGAGACGTCCCGCTGCGAGTGCGTTTCGAAACAGTGTTCTTGCGACGGGCGATTGGTTCCGGTTTCCCATCACCGCCGATGGGATGTACAAGCTCACAGGGCGGGCTTTGGTTGATGCGGGCGTACCGTCGACTGCCAATCCTCACAACATACGAATCTTTGGAAACGGCGGCTATGAGTTGCCGTCAGATCCGACTGTACCGGCTGCCGATGACCTTTTGGAAAATGCCGTCTATGCTTTCGACGGCAACTCGAACAATCTCTTGGACCCCGACGATTATATTGTCTTCTACGGCAAAGGCATGCGCGGCTGGGACTATAACCCGGCGAACAAGACGTTCTCTCACTACATTAATCATTACAGCGAGACGAATTTTTATTGGCTCACCTACGGCAGCACACCTGCAAAATCGATGACGCTCGTTCCGTCGCTGACGCAGCCGACTTCCATTCATCCCGCCACCATCGTTGGAAAGCTGTTCCGTGAAGATGACAAGGTCAACCTCCTCGGGTCGGGGCTGGAGTGGCTGGGACAATCTTTCAACTCCGGAGACGTTATAACGTACGTCATTCCTCTTCCCTCAATCGATGCCGGCCAGCCGGTCCGCTATCGGTTTCTTCTCGGGGCACAGTCGCCCGAGCCTTCAACGTTTACGGTGGCTGAGCACGGACAGCAAATCGTCAATCAATCGTACGATGGCACGGACGTCGACGGAGATTTCTTCTACGGCGCTAATCAATTCATGTCATATTTGAGCGATGTTACCCTCAATAGTTTTCCGGCTTCCGATGGACAGAGTCTCCTCCATTTTGTTTTTTCGACGTCGAGTCAGACGGGGGTCGGGTACATCGATTGGTATGAGATATTTTATCGGCGGTTCCTGCGCGCCCAGAATAACGCATTCAATTTTCATTCAGACGATCTTTCCGGCATTGCGGAGTACGATGTGAGCGGATTCTCCGATAATCAGATTTCTGTGTTTGATGTGACAAGGTTCGATAGTGTCACGATGATCGCGAATCCGACAATTTCGGTGGATACGTGTTCGTTCAGAGTTCTGTTGAGTGCCGGCTCGGTGCGGGAGTTCTATGCGGTCGGGCAAAGCGGGTTCAATGTACCGGGATCATTAACACGGATTGCAAACCAGAACCTGCACGGCGACTCGACGCAGGTGGATTACGTCATCATCACGCATCCGGACTTTCTGGCCGCAGCCCAGCGCCTGCAGTCGTTTCGCCAGACGCAGGATACTCTCCGCACGGCGGTCGTTGATGTCAATCAGATTTATAACGAGTTCGGGGGCGGATTGCTCACGCCCGTCGCAATTCGCAACTATCTTAAGTATATCTATCCCGTAAGAAATCCTCACCTCGTCTTGCTGTTCGGCGACGGTGATTATGACTACCGGCGGGTGCTCACCACCGGCCCGGATTGGATACCCCCGTGGGAGTCGGAAGAATCGTTTGTGCCAATCGATTCTCATGCGAGTGATGATTACTTCACGATATTTGACGGCTCGGGACGCGTGAAGGCGGGAGTGGGGAGATTGACGGCCCGGACGGCGGATGATGCCAGTGCGATGGTCAGTAAGATTATCGAGTACGAATCGAACCCGGTTGTCGACCCATGGAAACTGCGGACCACATTTGTTGCCGACGATGACCAAACGGACGGCATGAACTATGACTTGCCGCCGTTCATCCATACACGGCAAGCAGAGGCAGTTTCGGGACTGGTTCCATCGATGTTTGAGGTGCAGAAGATTTACGAATTTGAGTATCCCCTCATCTACACCGCCGTTGGGAGAAGAAGGCCGGAAGTGAACGCCGCAATCGATAATCAAATCAACCAGGGAACGCTGACCCTGAACTTCACAGGCCATGGAAATCCGCATTTGTGGGCGCATGAAGACGTTTTCGACCGCGATGTTGATTTTCCACTCCTCCACAACAAGCAGAAGTATTTCTTCCTGGTCGCAGCGACTTGTAATTTCTCCTATTTCGACGATGTGAACGAGCAAAGCGGCGGAGAGCTTCTGGCTTCCATGCCAGACGCCGGCGCCGTCGCGGTTTTCTCGGCAACCAGGGCCGTTTATTCCTACGATAACTTCGCTCTCAACCAGACCCTCTATCAAAACCTCTTTCAGGTCGACAGCACGGGACGGATTTCTCAACAACGATTGGGCGACGTCGTGTATCGTACGAAGCAGGTGTTCGCGGATACGATCAACGACAGGAAATATTTCCTGCTGGGCGACCCCGCGCTCCGGGTATCCTTTCCAAAAATGTTTGCGACGATCGATACGCTGAACAGGGTTCCTCTCTCCAATGTGGCCCAACTGAAAGCGCTGAGCCAGGACACGGTATCTGCAGCACTGCAGCCCTACGGTCCAAACTCGACATACTCCGGCCAGGCCCAGCTTGTGGTGTACGATGCGAACCGCAGCGTCCAACTCAGCGATCCCCACAGCGGCACATTCACGTTCTCAGAAGCCGGCAATATTCTCTTCAGGGGTGAGCAGACCGTGAACAACGGTAGGGTGAGGGCAAGCTTCGTGGTGCCGAAGGATATTTCCTATCGCGATGACCTGGGCCGCCTCACACTGTATTTCTGGAATGCATCGAGCGACGGTGCGGGCTACACGACCAACATCCGTGTCGGCGGCTCCGACTCGACAGCCCAGGCAGATACGCGGGGACCCGATATCAGTCTATATCTCGACGGCAGAACGTTTCGTCCGGGCGACGTCGTGAGCGCAAGCCCTGTCCTCATCGCCGACCTGAAAGATGAACACGGGATCAACACCTCGGACGCCGGCGTCGGTCATCACATCGAGGCCTGGGTCGACAACAACCCGCAGAGCGTGGATTTGACCGCATATTACAAAAGTAATGTCGATACCTATCGTGAAGGAATTGTGCAGTACCAGTTGAATGGATTATCGGAAGGGGGTCACTCCCTCCGGCTCCGTGCCTGGGACACTTATAATAATCCTTCCGTCGCTCAAACGACGTTCGATGTCGTGACCGGAGTCGGCTTAAGACTGTCAAATTTGTACAATTATCCCAATCCCTTTGCCTCTTCTACGGTGTTCACCTTCGAACACAATCAGCTTGTCGCAGTCGACGCGCAGGTTAAGATCTATACGGTCGCGGGACGGCTCATTCAGAGTTTGCGGCAAACCGACGACCATCAGATTGTCAACATACCGTGGGATGGGCGCGACAGGGATGGTGACGTGATCGCCAACGGGGTGTATCTCTACAAAGTGATTGTCAAGACCGTGGATGGCAGATTCGCGACCGAAGCTCTCGGCAAACTTAGCATTCTGCGATAAGAATGTCACGTTGTGATTTGGAGAGTTGCTTCTCAGGATGAAAGACTATAAATTTATGTTAGCCCGATCGAGAAAGTTCAAGAAATCCTCAAATATCAACAGTTTTTGGAAGGGATGTATAATGATGTCCAATGGAAGGAAGAGATCCTACTCTTTAATCGCCGTTACGCTGTTACTCGTGGCGTTGGTCGTGCCCGGGCTGGTGGTCGCTCAGGGAGAATCTGCGGTACCGTTTCTTCTGATCGCTCCCAACGCTCGCAATGATGCGATGGGTGAGTCGGGTGGTGGTCTGGCGGATGATGCTTCCGCTGCATTCTGGAATCCTGCCGGCCTGGCGTTTCAAAAGAGCCAGCAAATCAGCCTGACACATTCCAACTGGCTTCCCCAATTCAATCTCTCGGATCTGTTCTACGAATACTTTTCGTACAACAACTACATGGAGAATTTGGGCGGGACGGTTTCCGCCAGCATCATTTATCTGAATCTCGGAGAGTTTGTCGAAACCGACGCTACGGGACCGACGCCGATAAGTACCTTCAAAGCATTTGAGTACGCCGTCACAGGCGGGTATGCGACGAAGCTTACCAATGACTTCGGTTTGGGCCTGAACCTGCGGTACATCAACAGTTCGCTGGCGAATTTCGACGTTCAGCGGCAGGGTCGAAAAGGTATTGCATCGACGGTCAGCGGGGATATTGCGGTGCTCTGGAGACCGACATCGTTGGAGATCCCGTTCGTTGGGAATCTCGAAGATAGACTCAGTATCGGTGTCAATCTTTCCAACCTCGGACCGAAGCTCACGTACATCGATGCTGCGCAGGCGGATCCCCTGCCGACGGATCTTCGATTGGGGTTTGCTTTCAAAGCTGTCAAGAGTGACTACAACAATATTACCGCAGTTCTGGATTTTAGTCGCTTGCTTGTACGGAGATATAACTCTGATACGACATGGGATGATGCTGCCCATGATAATGTCCTTAGTGTTACGGATGTGCCGCCGGATAACCTGCCAAAATCTTTGATCTCGGCGTGGGGTGACGGTGCATTGCGGAAAGTCGATATCTCGGGTGGTATGGAGTATTGGTATGGGAAACCGAAGCTCATTGCGCTGCGATGGGGGTATTTTTATGAAGATCCAAACTACGGAAACCGGAAGTTCATGACGTTTGGCGCGGGCATTCGATATGATATTTACGGTTTTGATTTCAGTTACCTCTCCGCGATTGAAGAGAATAATCCGCTCAGCGAAACGCTTCGCTTCACGCTCCTCATCTCGTGGGGCGGTGAGCAATAGTCGGCGTACTCAGGGCGGCACAATCACGCCCGTAGATACCATGGGGTTCAATGGAGTGCGGCAACTATTGTGCGGTAGGTGAAGTCCTTCGAGCCCGATGGTGTATGCAGTCATCATCGTACCTCAATTCAGCGATTCTTTAGAAACCATCGGAGCATTTCCGTGCAGATATCAAGTCGTTGGACGGTGATTCTGTTGGCGTCATTCTTCGTGGCGGGCACAGCACACGCCGGCTCCCGGATTCGTCCCGCGTTTAACCATTCGTTGAAAATAACTTCGGATGTCTCAGCCCTCCACAGGCTTCGCTCTGCCCAGGCATTTCCGGAGACGCTTCACGTCCTGGCAGCAATGGTCGAGTTCAAAACGGACAACGATTCCCGCACGACGGGGAATGGACAATTCGATCTCTCGGCATCGACATCTGGGACCATCGACCCGCCGCCGCACGACCGGACGTACTTCCAGAATCATCTCATCTTCGTTGAAAACTATTTTCGCCGGGTCTCCAACGGCAAGCTCGTCATCCAGGGAACGGTTCTCGACAGCGTGTACACTCTCCCGAATCAGATGTCACATTACAGTTCTCCGCGAACGAGTCCCGATAACATCGAGCTGGGATACTTGATGAACGACGCCTGGCACACAGTCGATTCCGTGACGCCCGGCATCCCCTTTCACAACTATCAAACATTTATAGTTTTTCACGCCGGCATCGGGAGAGACGTCGACCTTGCAAGTTGCACCGGCTACGATCCTACACCTTTCGACATTCCCTCGATCTATCTCAATATCGCGAGCCTCCAGAAGATGTTTGGCCCTTCGTACGGGGGAGTCATCGTGAATGGCGGTAGTGATACGGTCAAAAGCTCGATGATCATTCCCGAAACGGAGACGCGCGACAATCCCTGTACGTTCCCCGAATCGGTCCTCCAGCTCGGCATCAACGGCCTGCTCGCGGCGAGTGTCGGCAGCCATCTGGGTTTGCCGGACCTTTTTGACACGAAGACCGGTGCTTCGGGTATCGGACGCTTTGGTTTGATGGACGGACAATCCATCTTCAGCTGGAGCGGCATCTTCCCCCCCGAGCCCTCCGCGTGGGAGAAATATTTTCTCGGCTGGCTTGACCCCATCACCATTGCTTCGGGCGACTCGTTGTACAACTTCCCGGCAGTGAGTCTGACGACGTCGGAGGACACC
>Ga0209777_10000497_pt1 | contig 64686 bp, 61 predicted proteins | sample FrelakmetHBP12HB_FD_187147 | JGI IMG/M metagenome (GOLD analysis project Ga0209777, IMG submission 187147) | Freshwater lake sediment microbial communities from the University of Notre Dame, USA, for methane emissions studies -HBP12 HB (SPAdes)... | ecosystem: Environmental > Aquatic >...
CCTGCCAGATCCCTGAGACCCCCGGCAGGTCTTTTGCCAGCAGACCGCCCCGGATCGGTTCCATAACCACGATGCCGAGCCCTTTCTTTGCCGCGTATTTCAGCCCTTCTGTCCCGGCCTGGTAATGCTCGTCCATGAAATTGTACTGGATCTGGGCAAACGTCCAGTCATAACTCTTTACGATCTCTTTGAAGACCTTCGTGTTGTCATGGAATGAAAAACCGGCATAACGGATCCGCCCGTCCGCAATTGCATCGCTCAGAAAGTCCGTAACCCCGAGCGATGTGAGGTTCTCCCAGAACGGCCGGTTAAGCCCGTGCACGAGATAAAAATCGATGGCGTCGGTCCTGAGACGGGCGAGCTGCTCATCCAGATACTTGTCCATGTCCTCCCGGGACTTGATCAGCCAGCTCGGGAGTTTGGTCGCCAGGTTCACCTTTTCGCGGTACCCGCCGGCAAGTGCCCGCCCGACAAACGGTTCGCTCGCTCCGTTGTGATAGGGGTAGGCCGTATCGACATAATTCACCCCGTGATCGATCGCGTACCGGAGCATGCCGGTCGCCGTTTCTTCATCAATCTCCCCATTTTCCTTCTGGGGGAGCCGCATGCACCCGAACCCGAGGATGGAGAGTTCAGGAGCGGCCTTTTTCATCTTCCGGTAGAGCATTGTCTGTCACCGACATCCATCATTCATCTTATGTATTGCCTTTCGCGCTATCGAACCCGCACCGCTTGCAGCGGTAGCTGCCATCGGGCTTCCGGACAATATTGGGATCCTGGCACTTCTCACAAATCGGGCGATCATGTTTTACCCGCAGGGCCTGAGGTTGTTTATCCATGGGGATTGATTGCCGGGTTCCCCTATAAAGATGTCCCCCCGGGCATGCACCATACCTCTATGCATCCACCTCCTCTCCGTCGTTGACACCGTTCTCCGTCGACAATCCCTGCCCAATACGTTCCTTATTTCCTAATCAGGACCTGCAGCGTTTTTATTCAACACATCGGTAAAAGCCACATAAACGTCGTATGGGAGCAAAACCTGATCCCGTCGCTCATTCAGCCCCGACTCTTCCGGAATCCAGAAATTTCACCCAGCTTTGGGGGTACTATAAAATCGTCCGTTTGGCAAAATACGCCCGTTTTGAGGACTTTTCAAATTGGAGCCTGAAAATGACTCCTTTTTACCTGTCAGAAACCAATCTGAGCCCGTAGCGGGCTTGGATTGACACCGGGTATTTATTTGGGGTTGCATGAAGAACATGCATAAAGAGATGAAATCCATCTCTGCTAACCAGGAGAACTACGGATAAGTACCAATAGTACATGCGGCTATACATTCTTCCAATGAAAAAACCGGCAGAAGAAAAATCCTTGCCTTTCCCGGATTCTTTTATCTCTTCAATCCATGCCCTTGAGCAAAAAAACCCATGGCTGTACTGGACGCTATCGTACTCCCGCTTTGTTCTCTTCGCTCTGGTGGTGACGGTCCTGTACGTTGGCATCGGGTATCCTGTCCTTTCAGATACGGATGTGAACAGTGCACGACTCCTGCTCAGCGCAATCATGCAGAGCGAGGCTGCAATTATCGCCATCGTTATTTCCCTCACCCTGGTAGCCATACAGCTGGTCGCTTCTTCCTACTCCCCAAGAGTGGTCCGGATCTTCTCTTCCGGAAGCCAGATGTACGTAATCTTACAATTCTATATCATTTCCATTGCCTACAGCGCAATCCTCCTGCAGGTCCTGAAGGGTGACCGCGGACCGATCTCCCTGTTCCTGACCTTCCTGGTATCGTTCAGCTTATGGTTTGGCATTTTCCTGATGGCTGCCCTTGTCCCGTATATCAGGAATATCCTGACCCTCCTCCAGCCGGAACAGATTATTGTCCGCGAGAGCCGGAGAATCTCGAAGGATACTCTTCTTGCTGCGCCTTCCAAAGCAAACCCCCTGGATCTTATCTTTGATATCCTGCACCAGTCGATTATGAAATACGATACCGGGCTGGTTAAAGATGAGGTGCCGGGTGTGACCCAGGCGGTAACCAGGGTTTTAACCAGTCCGCTTTCAGATACCGGGATCATAGAGATCACCCAGGATTATTCCCAGCGTCTTATGGGATGTGCACAGCAGACGATCCTGCTGGATGACTTGGAATCCACGCGGATTATTCTTGAAAATCTCAAAGACCTGGTGAAATGCACCATCTCCCTGGAGAAGGATGAGGCATCGAAAAAAGTCATTGAATCGATCCAGATCCTGGAAAAAGCCGCTGCCAATAAAAAATCCTGGATCCATCTTACCCATATTCTCGACGTGCTTGAAGAATGCGGGAACGGTGCAATTGAGAAAAACCTGGTGAATACCACCGGCCGGGTCTGCCTCTGCCTGAAAAAGGTGACCCAGGATTCCATTGACAGTATTAATCCCGATGAGCACGAGGGCCCGTTTTTCGGCCTGGCAGAACGATCCATAGATATCGTATCCGCCTTTGCTCTTTTGGCGATAACCAGTACCAGTAAGGACAGCTGGGACAGCATCCTTGCGTACCTGGAAGAGATCTGGAGATACAGCTGGAGCAAGAAGCACATGCAGTTCGTTCATTCTGTCGCCGCAAAAATTCTTGATGTATGGCTCCTGGCCGTTGAACATAAGCTTGAGATCCCCCGGTTACCGGTTGCGGCGTATAATGCGTATCATGCAAAAAAACTCTGGGCTGAACAGAACAAATCTGCGCCGGATATTTTCGAGTATAAAGTCATGCGGATCGGTATTACCTCCCGCTTAAACGAAATGACCGGTTCGACCGAAGGAGCTGCGAGATTGCTCGCGGATTTCAGGCTGCTCGATGTGCCGGGTTACACTATAAATCTGGCAAATTTTTTGGAATTCTTAAAAGACGAGAGAGAGAAAACGGCATACCAGTATGTGTTTGATTTATCGGTTACTTTTGCCAGCGAGAAAATCGGGAATCCCTGATCCTGATTCTCACTCAGACCCGGTCGTTTTATCTTCAGCCCATCGGCAAAACCCATCCTGTAGCAATGCCACAGCAGAAGAGAGTGGGAAAAATCGGGAAAATGTTGCCCGGATTTGGAGTTTGTCCCTCGTGCGGAGATCAGCCATTGAGCTTCTGAGGTGAAGGTCACCAGGACTGACCGCTGGTAAAAAAAATATGGGTAAATGTACGGGTAAAGGATGGGTGACTATTTCACGACTGCCGCTGCCGGGGTGTTTGCAACCGGCTCAGTCTTACTGGTAATTCCTCCTGACGCGTTTTTCACACCGGTTCCTGCTTTTACATGTTCCCTCCGGTACTCGTCCTTGTGCGATTCATGCTTGACCTCACTGACATGCTTCGATGTGTCCCTGCTTCCCCTCACCGGGGAAGAGACTTCCGGTGACACAGGAGTCAGGTGGGTAAAAGGGCCAGACCCGGATTTTTGGTTGCCTTTTTCCTGCATCTTTGTATTGTTCATCTTGGTATCGTGTGTTTCTGTATCGTGTTTCTTTGTATTCTGCACAGGCGCTCAACTCCTTTCATTACTCAACTGATATGATGATTTTTTTATGATGCTTTCGAGAAATAGTCCTGAAAATACCGTTATTTGTTAGTTCATACCAGAGTAAGGGGATACATGGTGCATGCGCATAAAGCCCTTCCCGTTAATTACAAAATCTGCTTCTCACCTGCTGTTATTTCCGTAAACAGACGAGAGAATTCGATGGGTTGGGATCTTTTCTTAAAAAAATAATTTTCCCCGGGCCAGCTCACCCGGGTTTCAGGAGACCTATGATATTGCCCTCGGTGTCCTGGATGACCGCAACGAGGCCGACGGCCTTGATCGCATTCTTTGGCATCACGATCTTGCCGCCGAGTTTTTCCACCCGGGAAAGGACGCGGTCGAAATCCTCAACGGTCACGAAGTTCATGATCGGACCCGGGTTCATCCGTTTGTAGATTCCTCCCTTGTTCATCGCGCCTTCTTCCGGTATACCGGTTATGATATTCTGCCATTGCAGGGATTTGTTCTCAAGGGTCGTGTCCGGTTCAATCTTCCAGCCAAGCAGCGACTGGTAGAATTTCCTGGCCCGCCCGACATCGTCAGCCGGAACCTGGAAGAATGCAATGTTTGCCATGCCTCCGTATGGTGCATTCGCCATTGATATAATTTTCCCGAAAGTCGGGAATTTCCATTTTTTTTAAACAATTGGAATGTTAAAAAAATAAATACTCTTTATCCCTGAAGTAAGCTTTTTCCCTGTTCGAATTCGGAAGATGTGATCTCCCCTTTCGCAAATCTCTCTTTCAGGATATCGAGGGGAAGTTTTCCTGTTCCTTTGGGCTGCTGGAGCTCACGGATGATGAGATAGAGAACCGCGGCGAGATACCCGAACAGCGGTACGATCGCAAGAATTGTCCAGAGCGGAGCGGCCATCTTCTGGTCCTTTGCGTCGCGGTAGATGAGATACCCGATGATCAGCTGGATTATCCAGACCCCGAACATGAGGATCGGTCCCATGGTCGGGTGTGAACCGTACATGAACGGTTGTGCATGATACATGAACGTTGGCATACCTAAGCATCTGCTGTCCCTGCCCTAATACCTTCATCTGGTGACAATGGATTGCATAGGTACGTTTCCCACCCGGTTGAAGACCTGTTCTCACCGGGCTTGTCCGGGCACCAGGGCCGGGACGTTTACCTGTTTATTAAAACACAACCAATAGTAAGTAATTTTTAAGAAAAGAAAGCGGTAAAGGAACATTTCAGCAATGAGACCCTTATCGCGCTGAAAGGTTGATATAAAAGAAATGCGAGGTGGTACTCTTTTCCTCCCTGGCTAATGTTCCTAAAGCCGGCCAAACACGAAGGTAATAACCGCGATTATAACGAAGATTATCACGAGGATTTTTGCGATTTCCATCGAAAACCCGGCGATCCCCCGTGCTCCCAGTATGTAGAAAACCAATGCCAATACCAGGAATACGACCGCGAGCCAAATCAGATCCATTATCCACTCACCTCCTCATGTATCAATTAATCAATCCCATTTTTATCCGGCAACCCGAACGAAGGTGGTGTATCAGGTAAGATGAATATATACTTTTGGCCGATTTTCAAAAAATGTTTTATGCACCGGTATCTTCTGCGGATGCCGTTATTCCGTGAAAGGGAACCGTAAATCATGATTGGCTGGTTTGCCTCGTTTCACGGATTTTCCCTGTTGCTTTGTCTCTGGTTTGACGGGCTGGAGGATTCAGCTCAAGGAATCAATATCTGTCCGGGAACCGGTGGATTTATATAACAGATAATAAGATTGAGTGATCTATGGCACTTCTTGGCATAGCAATTCTTATCCTGGTCATTATCATCTTCCTGGCGATCGCATTTTTCGTCATCAAGAACATCGGCCATCTGGTAATAAACGCTATTATCGGTCTTATCACGTTGTTTATCGTAAATTTCTTTCACCTCATGCAGTATGCCGGAAAACCTGACATTGGATTTGACTGGATAACGATCATCATCTGTGCTCTTGCCGGCTTACCTGGTGCAATCCTTCTGATCATACTCAGCCTGCTGGGGATTACGCTTTGAGCCCCCGGGTCTCTTTTGTTTTGTCCCACCTGGAATGATATAAACCCAAGATCTCAGACCAGGATTTTTTAAAATATTTTTTATGTATTTTGTGATTGTGAGGAGGTCTTTTTGTTGTTATTTTTGTTATTACAAATTTTGTAACGTCCACGAGGATTTTTATATGTGTTTCGCAATATACCCGTAATATAAAACGATAATACTCTTAGGAGATATTCCTGTGACATCGTGGAAAACGTTATCTCAGGGATACAGATTGATGAATTCGACATGAATGAGTATACTAGCTCAGAAAAAATGTGGTGATTCTTATGGCAGATCTTACTTCACGAGATGATGAACTAGCCGCGGAACGAGCCCGGCAAAAGGGACAGGAAGAGGAAAAGCAGAAGCAGCGGGATCTCGAAAAGGCAAAAGAACAGTCACGGAAAGAAGGACTGGACCAGGAAAAGGCTGCAGAAAAAGCCCGGGAAAAAACCCGGGAAGAGGAAAAGCAGAAGCAACGGGATCTCGAAAAGGCAAAAGATCAGGCACGGAAAGAAGGACGTGCAGAGGAGCGTGCCCAGGAAAAGAGAACCGGCGGCATGGGTACAGGAGTTAAGATCATTCTCGGTTTCATCGTGCTCGTCATTATCCTGGTTGCTGTCGCATTTCTGACACTGACCGTTAACGTAACAACTGTGGCGCCGGGGCTTGCTATGCCCTTCACAACCAATTATGGGGTTTCGTTCCCTGAAGGACAGACAATTACCATCGGTAACACGCATATCAATGTACTTTCAAACCAGGGCCTGATTATCACCGATATCGATGGCGACAAACAGAATATGGTGGTGGGTGAGAAGAGGGTAATATCGGAACGGCGTGCATTGATCACAACGCTGGGCGTGATTACCCTTCTTAATACCCATTTCCAGATCGATCTGGTATACAAAGGAGAGCGGGATAACCGGGCATACTTCGATATGGCAGTTCATACTTCGCAGCAGGTACCGGATTTCCTCCTCAGGCAGCTCCTTCCCAAGGAGATAGATGCAACACCGATGTGAGCGGAGAGATTCCATGAAATTTTTTTTTACTGTCGCGGCCACCGGAGTACTTTTTATCATGCTCTTTTGTTCCGGGTGCATCAATACATCTCCGCAGGTTCCGCTACAGACAACGGTACCTGCCCCTTCAATGACCACAGCACCCCCCGTTTTATCGACACCTGCTCCAACTCCTGCGACCGTTGTTTATCCGGAAGCACTGCCCGTCGGCCAGTACGCCACCTTTGGGAGCGGGTCCCAGCAGGGAGAAGTAACCGTCTACAGATATGAGATCAAACCAAACTACAACTGGACAGCACCTTCCTTCAACAGCCCGGCTGAACAGTCAGCTGCATCCCCGCCAAACGAGATCCAGCGCGGTTATAACCTGGAGAAGCCAAAGGATGGCGACACCTTCCTGTTTGTTTATGTCAGGGTGAATAATACCGGCAGTTCTGCTGTCTATGCCCCGTCGGCATCGCAGTTTGTTGTATATAACAAAGGAATTTTGTACAATTATACGTCAGTACATGGCTCCGACGTAATCATTGACAAAGTAACCGGGACCCAGTACGACTACCAGATTGGCAGGGGCGGGGCCGTCGGATACATCCAGCCCGGCGACAGCAACAAGGCAGAGGGATACCTCATTTACGAAGTTCCAGCGGTGATCTCTCCTCCGGATACCTATGTATTAGTAAACCTTGATTACCGGAATCAGGCTGTATGGCGACTCGGTTGAATGATTACCGGATTACGATAAAAGATAGTGAATAGTAAAAAATATACTTTTTTCAGGAGATCATACATCTTTTACTCCACCAGCTGGATCAGGGTTGCCGGTAAACAGCCAGAGCAATCCACTCTTTTTAACCTGAAAAAATACCAGGTGCGACCGGATCCCGTTTCCTATTGTAAGTACACCGGAAAGTTCGGGAATAATTATATAATGTTGAACCTCTAGCATCCGTGCATGGGAGAAATTCTCGACAACCCGGAACTCCGTGAACGGAAATTCGTCTTCTCTGACCGGCAGGATGCGGGAAAGAAACTGGGCAGATTTATCAGGACACATCTGAACTATCCGGATCCGGTGGTCGTTGCCATTCCGGCCGGGGGTGTCCCTGTTGGAAAAGAAGTTGCGCGGGAACTGGGAGCGCCGTTTGAGCTTGCCATCGTGAGAAAGATACAGATCCCGGGAAATACCGAAGCGGGTTTCGGTGCAATAACCTGGGACGGTCAGGTACTGATCAACGAACAATTACGATCCTCACTTGGACTGTCAAGGGATGATGTTGACCGGGCGATCGCGCGAACCCGGAGAAATGTCCTCGACCGGATTGCCCGGTTTACCAAGGGAAGGCCGTTTCCTGATCTTGCGGGAAAGACAACGATTCTTGTTGATGACGGGCTTGCATCCGGGTTCACCTTTCTGGCAGCGATAAAGAGTATCCGCACTTCCCTTCCTTCGGGCATTATTATCGCGGTACCCACTGCATCTGCCTCTTCAGCCCGGCGGGTCGCTGCGGAAGTGGATCAGATGATCTGCCTGAACATCCGGAGCAGCAACCGGTTTGCGGTCGCCGACGCATATGAACACTGGTACGACCTGGATGACCGGGAAGTTATGAAAGAACTCGGAGAGACGCGTCGGTAAATTTGCAGTATGCACTATGATATGTCAAACAGAAAACGGCAGTAAATCCTTTCGGATGAAATTTTGGAAAATTGATTCTGACGCTTTTTTTGGGCTGCAGCACATCGCTGCCTCAACCCCCACCGCCCAGTCATCACCATGGAGTGCTATAGCATACGCGGAAAGATGAATACGTGATTCTCCGGGGAAAGGAAAGAAACCTATAGGGGTCAGAGGGATGTTCCCCCTGGGCCGCCCCCCTCTTTTGGGAGAGTGGGGGTCCCCCTCCCGGTATCTTCAACTATTAAAAAAAAAATGGACCGTGACAGGATCTCTCCACCCCTCCTTCACAACAAGGTAATCCGGTTCTCTTTTGATCCGAAGGAATCCTCCGCATTTTCCCGCTTCTGCACCTGGCTGGTTTTCAGACCACTCCGCGATAGTAGGCCAGGCGTGCTGCAAACGGGCGGACGGTCTCAACAACATGGGCCTGTTCCTCCTCGTTCATCGGAATGGAATCCTTTCCCATCCGGGCAAGAAGCCATGCCTCCTCCGGTGTCGAACATCCGACAATCACGAGGTCGACATCCTGTGCGAGGGCAAACCGTATCAGGGATGATGGCGGGAGTCCTGACCCGGGCTGGATATAGTTCCCCGCCCCGAGTGTCTTCATGCCGACAACACCGATACCTCGTTCCCGTGCCGCCGGGATCACCTGGTCAATGAATCCCCCTATTACCGCTTCAACGGGGTTGACCGGCAGGAGTACCGAATCGATATCCCAGTTCTTTACCGCACGGAGGAGGATTGCAGGGTCGTGGTGCCCGGTGACCCCGATTCCCCGGGCAGTCCCGGTTTCGCGGGCATGGTAGAAAATCTCGAGAGCTCCCCCCGGACCTTCTATCGTGCGGATATCATTTATGTCCCGGAGGTCATGGATTTGCCAGAGATCGATATGGTCGCGTCCCAGACGGGAAAGCGTCCGGGTAAGATCCGCCAAGGCACCCTTCGCATCCCGGTGTGCCGATTTGCTGGTCTGGAACACGAGGGTCACCCGGTCCGGGTGCTGAGCCCAGAAACGGCCATAATAACGTTCACTATCCGCATAGGCAGGTGCGGAATCAAAATACCGGATCCCACTTTCGTATGCAGCTTCAAGCATGGCACGTGCTTCAGGATCTCTCCCTTCGGTACGAAGCACACCTTCACCGCCCAGCCCGATGCGGTCAGGTTTGCCTATAAGCTTCCTGAGCCGGCTGTTACTTTCCATAAGGGGTACCATATCCTGTCCTGACAATAAAACCTCTTGAAGATCGAACGTGATCTGTTCTGCGTATCGGTGAGCACAAATCTGCGGCACATGAATTTAAATAAATAATTCAGCAATCGCGTTTTACACGCGTCGGGGTACCGTTGCTTATCCTGCAGGTTTTTATCGGTGGTGACAGCGCACCGGCGCATGGGTTCCTCCGCAGGGAGTATATATATCGTGCATTGTCCAATGTTCAGGCAAGGAGAACCATGGACAGGATCCGAATCGTGCCCGGGACAGGATATTCCGGCGAGGGAATCAGCAAAGGCCTGGCACGTGGCCTGCTGGTGTATTATGGGGAATGTCACCTGACCGGTGAGGGCATGGGCATCGGCAGTATCGCACTCCGGGACCACGAATACACCTATTTCTCCCGGTCATGGACGGACTCGGACGATGAGGGCATTCTCAAACGAACCTTCATCCTCGATACCCGCATGAGCTGGAGTATCCGGGGGAATAAGTCGGGACTTCTCACCCGCGGGATTGAATACGGTATCGGTGCCTACATGCAGCTCCCCTGGTTCCAGCGCCTGCTCATACTGCCGGTACTCCCTCTTCGCACCCTGCTTGGTATTCACCCGCACTTCGAAACAGTACCTTCCCGGGGGGAGGTCACCTTCACCTATCGGGTGATCGGGAGCCATGTGGAAGTCCAGGCAGATTTTAACATGCCGTTCAGGAAGGAGGATACCCTATGCCTGTTAAACGAACTCAGCGCGGCATGGTTCACCGCTGGGTGGGAAGGGGAACGACTGGCGTCACCACCTCCCGGCTGGGAAAAGGTCAGCCCGGACCAGCTCCCCGTTTCTCTTGTCGATCCGGTACATGGGATCCGGTTCTCTCTTGGCCGGCCATCGGTCAGCCTGCCCGTACAGGTTACCCTCTACCGGGGCCGTGAGCTGAACGGGGATCATTGCTGGACCGGGTTTTGCATCCAGTTGAAAACCCCGGACGATTCGCAGGAATTCTCCGTGGTTCAGTACAGTATCGGTTTTACTACCGGAGCATATTCATGAAACCTTTACTCGGTGTTACCCTCGTCTATCCCTACTTCCGGAGCAGGGACCCGGTCGAAAAACTGTTTCCCCCGCTGGGGATTGCCTATCTTTCCAGCCAGCTTAAGGAACGGGGAATGCCGGTAACCGTCGAGGACTGCACATTTGAAAATTTTGAAGAAGTACTTGATCGGATTGAAATATCCCGGCCTGCTGTTATCGGTATCTCCATCATGGTCACGATGAGCAGGAATGCCTTTGACCTGCTGGCACACCTGCGGGAACGGCTGACGGAAACGCTCTTTGTGGCGGGAGGTCCGCTTCCGAGCGTAAATCCTGTGATGTTTGCCGAAAAATTTGATCTGGTATTTTGCGGGGAAGGTGATGTGACCTTCCCGCGTTTCTGTCACGATTACCTTTCGTCATGCAGTTCCCCCCATGATCTGGGCGTCCTGGATCTCTCGTCCTACCCGGGACTGTATATGAACAGGGACGGGCAGGTATGGGCATCTTCTCCAGTCCACCACCCCTCAGAAATCCTGGACCGGCTTCCTCTCCCGGACCGCTCGGGATTTGATCACGACCAGTACCAGGAAGTGATGGAAAAAAACACCGGTCTCAAACAGACCAGCCTGATCGTCACCCGCGGCTGCCCGTTTTCGTGTGATTTCTGTTCCAAACCGGTATGGGGTGACCTGTTTCGGAAACCCCCGCTTGAAAAGGTTTTTTCGGAGATCGAAGAAATTATCGCCCTTGGCTACACCTGTCTCTGGATTGCAGATGACTGCTTAACTCTTGATAACGAATACCTCACGGCATTCTGCGACGAAATGATCCGTCGGGATGTACCCATTGGCTGGACCTGTCTCTCCCGGGTCGACCGGCTCACCCCTGGACTCGTTGACCTTATGAAGCAGGCGGGCTGCATCCGGGTCTATCTTGGGCTTGAATCGGGAAGCAACGAAACACTCGGGCTCATGAACAAGCGGGTAACGGTTGAACAGGGAATCCGGGCAGTGCAGTTGTTTTACCGGGCAGGCATCGGCACCGCCGGATTTTTCATGATCGGGTACCCTGGTGAGAGCATCGGGTCGATTGAAAAGACCTTTGCCCTCGCCCTGTCTCTCCCTCTCGATGAGGCATGGTTCACGATACCCCTACCCCTCCCCGGAACACCCCTTTTTACCCGTGTAGCCGATCTTCTGTCATGGGATGACTGGGAGGTCTCAAACCAGGTGAAGTTCGTTTACCCCTCGGAATTTGACGAGGACTGGCTTTCGCGCCGTATCAGAGAGACCATGGAAGCCTTCAGGAAGAAAAAGAGGACTCTCGGCTGTTGATAGTAAATAGATCAGAATAGAGCGGAGGTTTTGCATGAAAACAGAAAAAAAACTAACCTATGTCGATCCCGCCGCAGATGACACGTTCCATACCGATTACGAAAAAGGACTGGAGCGGATCCAACCCGAGTTGGGTCGTTCTCACCCGATCATCATCGGTGGCAGCGAGAGTTTTTCATCACCGGAATTCACCGTCTTCTCACCGATCGATCACCATATCCTAATCGGAAAATTCCCGTCCGCAACACCCCTCCAGGTGAGATCAGCTATTGCTGATGCCAGCGACGGTTTTCCTGCATGGAGGGACCGTGACTGGACAGAACGCGCAGGGATCATTCAGAAAGCAGCTGACATTCTGGAGTCACAAAAATTCCTGCTTGCCGCACTTATCACCTTTGAATCCGGTAAGAACCGCTACGAGGCAGTCGCAGAGGTTGGGGAAGCCATCGACATGCTCCGGTACCATAAGGAGATCTACAAAAAGCAAAAAGGGTTTGTCATCTCCACCCGTCCTGAGAGCCCTGACGCGGAGAGCCGGAGCATCATGCGGCCGTATGGTGTCTGGGCGGTCATCTCCCCATTTAACTTCCCCCTTTCTCTTGCCGCCGGTATGTCGGGAGCAGCACTGATCACGGGAAATACGATCGTTCTCAAACCAACTAGCAGTGCGCCCTTTTCGGTGCTGAAACTTTTTTCTGCATTCATCGCAGCAGGAGTGCCCCCGCAGGCAATCCAGTATCTCACCGGCCCCGGCTCATCGTTTGGCGATATTGTCACCGCTCACCCGGATATCGCTGGTATTGCATTCACCGGATCCCGTACCGCCGGTATGTGGCTCCACCGCACATTTGCAGCCCGGCAACGATGTATTAAACCGGTCATCTTCGAAATGGGGAGCAAGAACCCGATCGTTGTGACGCAGCACGCGGATCTTGAGAAAGCAGTTGAAGGAACCCTGAAATCTGCATTTGGATTCGGCGGACAGAAATGCAGTGCAGCGTCCCGGGTCTATGTCCATGAGTCTGTCGCTGTAGAATTCATTGCCCGGCTCCGCCGGGAGATGGAGAACCTTGTTACGGGCGATCCACGGGAGAAAGGGACTTTTACCGGCCCGTTGATCAATGCCGAGGCAGAGCAGATATTCAGGGAGTCGATGGAGATGGTGAAAAAGGATGGAGGGCGGATCATCACCGGAGGGCGTATGATGAAGGGTGGTATATTCTCGCGCGGGCACTATGCGGAGCCCACGCTTGTCAGCGGCCTGACAAGAGGACATCCGCTGCTGCGGCAGGAGCTGTTCGTACCGATCCTGATCCTTGATACGTACGGGACTCTCGCCGAGGCGGTTGCAGAAGCCAATAGTACGGAATACGGGCTGACTGCCGGTATCTTCTCTGAAAACGATGGGGAGCTAGAATATTTTTTTACCACCATACAGTCAGGAGTTACGTACGCAAACAGGCGTGGGGGGGCAACAACCGGCGCATGGCCGGGGACCCAGTCCTTCTGTGGCTGGAAGGCGAGTGGTTCTACCGGTAAAGGTGTCGGGGGTCCCTTTTACCTCCTTTCCTATCTGCGTGAACAGGCACAGACCCGTATCCGATAAGATTTTTTAAGAGGACCCTTTTTTTTAAATCCGCCGTTATGAAAAACCGGTAAACAAACCAGTCCCCGTCAGGAAGAATCTCGGATGAAGATCCGAATTGGTTTAAATCCCTGAGGTTTCACGGGACCGGTGCCCTGCCGAGATTATCCAGTGTTTCCAGGTATCGTTCCCGTCGCTGGATGTAGGCCTGCCCTCCCGGTCCGTACGGGACATACTCGGCAACCTTCCAGCCGTCTGCGGCCATCCCGGTTTTCGTGCGTTCTGCAAGCCCTTTCAGAAACGCGAATTGGATGAAATCTTTATGATCGCTCATCGCTACCCTGAGCCAGTCGATCAGTTCGGGATCGTGGGTTGCCACGGAGAATGGAGCCCCGGCCGAGATGAGGGTCTCCGCGTGCGTCCTGAACTGCTTCTGGATTGTGGTAAAGTCACCGGTATCCCCTTTGTATGCACCCTTGACCAGGCGCACCGTGACTGCTGCGTTTATACATACACGCAGGTCACGGGATGTGCGGTCGAGGTATGCCTGCAGGGCAAGGGTCAGCGCTCCTTCCCCGGCGAGATCGAGAGCTGATTGCAGGGTACCGCCTACAAAAGGACGGCCTTCCATATCGATCTCGAACGGAACCCCGTTATTCAGTGCCTCATGAAAGAGGAGCGACAGGTTCCTGACATACTCCCCATGATCAAAAAGAATCCCGATCGCCGAGGGTTTGATAGAAAATGAGATACCGGTCTTCGGATCGGCAGTCGCCCGGATCCCCGCGAGCTGCACCTGCAGGGCATGTTGTGACTCTTCAGGAGTGCGGGCAAATTCCGCGATTACGGCGAGTATACAACGGATGTGCTGCCGGTTTCTTTCCGTGCACCACTTCAGGGCACTTGTCAGATCCGGCAGCGACCAGCGATCTTTCACGATATACCCCACATCCTGTTTATTTTCTACGATATCAATCTCACCCTCCCGGGATCTTTTAATGTAATTGGCCAGGCTGATGGGCGTGGATGCGGTAAGATCCGGCCTTAACCGGAACATATCCTTCATGTAGGTGAAGATGATTATACTAGGTCGTTCCGGGAAGGAGAAACTATATGGCGCAATGGAAATGCAGTGTATGCGGGTATATTTACGATGAGACGACGGGCGATCCGAAAGCAGGAATCCCCACAGGTACCCTCTTTGAGAACCTCCCCGATACCTGGACATGCCCGGTCTGCGGTGCCGGAAAAGAGGCGTTTGGTAAGCTGGCTGCTGAAGATATTCATGCAGGTTCGACAACAACCGTATCTGACGTGATGGTGGCAGAACTGGTCGCATGGGGAGTGAACCTGGTATTCGGCCTCCCCGGTACATCATCACTCGGTATCGTCGAGGCGGTACGGAAAAATCCCGGTATCCGGTATATCGTAGTCCGGCATGAGGAGAATGCGGCAATGGCTGCATCTGCATACAATAAATTAACCGGTAACATTGCTGCATGCTTAACGATCGCCGGCCCGGGTGCAACCAATCTTGCCACGGGACTCTATGATGCAAAGGAAGATCATGCCCCGGTGCTCTCCCTGAACGGGCAGGTGGAGACCCAGTACACCGGTCCGGGAGGTATCCAGGAGATAGACCAGGACGCATTCTTTCGCCCTATCACCGTCTATAACAATACCGTTTATGAGAAAAACAAGGCAGTCCTGTTGCTGACCCGTGCCCTCAAGTATGCGATCATCAACCGGGGTGTCGCGCAGATATCGGTTCCCAACGATATCCAGAAACAGCCGTTGGATGCCCGGTTCTGTACCCGCGAGTCCTGCATCGGCAGTCCCGACATCCTTCCCTCCGATGATCTTATGGACTCCGCTGCTGCGGCGATAAACAGGGCGAAAAGCCCCGTTATTCTTGCCGGGTGGGGTGCATACGCCGACGGGCAGGCCGTGCTGGCTATCGCTGAGAAGATCAAGGCACCGATCCTCACAACCTTCCGGGCAAAGGGGGTCCTCCCGGAGGACAACCCGCAGGTAATCGGCATATTGGGAAATGTCGGATCACCCCATGCCCGGACGCTTGCAGACGAAGCCGATCTTATCATCACCTTCGGGGTCGGGTTCTCAAAATTTACCAACGTACCCGCGGGAAAACCACTCGTCCAGGTTGATATTGACCCCATCCGGCTCGGGAAGAACAGCCAATCGGTCGGGCTCTGGGGAAACTGCAGGCTGGTCCTTCCCCGGCTCCTCCCCCTCCTTCATGAGAGGGAAGATGTTTTGATCCGGGGACGCCTTGCTGACATGAAAAGAGCATGGGATATGCAACGCGACCAGGAATCGGACAGCGGGGCGGTGCCGCTCCGCCCACCTTTTATCATGAAGGTGCTCTCGGACGTGATCCCCGCCAATGCGGTGATATCGGTTGACGTCGGGGAGAACCAGTGGTGGTTTGGGAGAAACTTCCGGATTAAACAGCAGCGGTTTGCTATGTCAGGGTACCTCGCGACCATGGGATGCGGTCTCCCGGGGGCAATTGCCGCAAAAATTGCCTATCCGGACAGAACTGTCTTCTGTATCACCGGTGATGGTGGTTTTTCCATGGCTATGGCGGATTTTGTGACCGCAGTGAAATACGAACTCCCGATGGTCGTTGTCGTCCTGAATAACCGTCAGCTGGGTATGATCCAGGTCGAACAGATGATGGAGAATTACCCTAACTATGCCACCGATCTGCTTAACCCGGACTTTGCCCGGTATGCAGATATCTGCGGGGGGTTCGGGATCCCTGTCGCTCGTCCTGAAGAACTCAGGCCTGCACTCCTCGCAGCGATGTCACATCAGCGACCGGTTATCATCGATGTTGACACTGATCCCAAACGGTTCTGACCGTTTCCCGACAGAATGGTGGAGGAGTCAAATGGAAAACTTAAGGAGTATTCTCGAAAAAAGATTCAACCATAAATTTTCCGAGGTTAATAATTTCTCACGAAACCCCCTGTGCATAATTATGGGGATTGAGACCCCCATGCCCCCGGTTAGGATGAACGCCGCCGCCCCCGACGGGGCGTCCCCGCAGCGGACAAGGGACGCAGACCTGTAAACCTCCCTGCCCCGCCGTGCCCCTGAGAGGCCTGAGGCGGGGAACCCTCCTGAATATTCTGATTATGATGATTCGAATGTTCACCACTCTCCGATGCCCTTTTCTTCAGAGCCGATGATTCATTCGCTTAGGTGTTTTCATTCTTTAGCCCAATCCGGGCATACATTCCTTTTCCAGATCACCTTGGTATTAAACGTGGGGAATTTCAGTATGATCCGAGATCTCTGAGTTTGTGGTACAGATATTCCTGATACTCAGGGCATGGACATCGTCATTACCCGTCAACCGTGCAAAATCCCTGAGTTCTTCTGTCGATACTCTCAGGAAATTTTCAAGCCTTTTTGCCGATATATCGGATTTTAAGCGTTCCCGCAGTTCCGGTTTCTGGGTAGTTACCCCCACCGGGCAGTTCCCGGTATGGCAGATGCGATATTGCTGGCACGCACAGGCCATAAGTGCGGCAGTCCCGACTGCGATCGCATCGGCACCCAGGCAGAGCGCTTTTGCAAAATCTGACGAGATCCGCAAACCTCCGGTTATTATCAGGGATACATCCCGGATATTATTCTGATCAAGATATTTTCTTGCACGGTACAGGGCAAACTGGGAAGGCACCGATGTTGAATCTTTGATATATTTCAGGGCTGCCCCGGTCGCACCCGGCCGCCCGTCAATGGTGATAAAGTCAGGTTCTGCGTAGATAACCGCGGCCAGATCCTCTTCAATGTCTCCGGCAGCAATCTTGACACCGACCGGTTTACCTCCGGAGGTTTCCCGGAGCCATCGCATCTTCTTCTTCAGGTCTTCCTTGTTCCTGATATCCTCAAATGCTGCCGGGCTGATAATGTCCATGCCTATCGGGTAACCCCGGATGTGTGCAATCTCGGCGGTTACCTTCTCTGCCGGCAGCCGTGCTCCCATCCCCGGTTCTGCAGACTGCCCAATCTTGATCTCGATAGCATCAGCGGATTTCAGGTTCTCCTCGGTGATGCTGTACCGGTTCGGCACATATTCAAGGATATATTTAAACGCAAACTGGCGTGACTCCGGCAGCATCCCTCCCTCCCCGGATCCCATCGCGGTCTTCACTGCCGATGTCCCTTTCGCGATCGCAATTTTCACCTCCTTTGAGAGTGCCCCGAATGACATGTGGGTCACGTAGACCGGGGTTTCAATGACCATCGGGCAGCGGGCTTTCGGGCCGATCACGGTCCGGGTATTGACGTCAGTTTCCTTGTTCAGAGGAATCCTGGCGATCTGGGCACCCTTGATCAGGATATCATCCCAGGAGATGACAGGTTTTTTTGTCCGCATCGGTTCAATGACCGATTCCCCGGTCACCGCAATGGTATGGATATCTTCCATATATTCTTCAAGTTCATCCGATAGACGTTCCCATTCGGCAAGATACCCGGTTCCGTCCTCGGCGTGCTCACCCGGCATGGTGTCATTCAAAACAGGCTTGAGATGAGTCCGGTCAGATCCGCAGATCGGACATGCCCAATCCGGCGGGAAATTAGGCGGCTTAGTGCCGGGAGAGATTTTCGTGAGCGAGTTGCCGCGGTCCGGGTCATACTCGAATACATTACAGACATTGCAGCGGTAGAGGTTCATAGGGTCATCTCAGCACGTTCTTATCTGCAGTAAATACCCTAAGGATATTTAAGAATACCTTTGCGGGATTTTTCTCTTTTTCCATATGCAATGGACAAACGATCCCGAGATTCTTCTGGTACTCAAGGGTAGCTTGCCCATGACCGGGCAGGTATCATGCTCTCCCTTGATCATCCGTCCCGTCGGGAAAATTAAACCCCGTTCAAGCCTGACCATCAAAAATAATCTTTACATTTCTGAATGAAGTAAAATCCGGTTACTCGACATTCGTAATCCGGTCCTTCATATCACGGATCTCTGCTTTTTTTGCTTCCATCAGTGCGGAAATTAGCGCATCAGAAAAGACCAGTGCGAGTGTCTCAAATAACGTGCCCAGAGGAGCGAAAGCGGTCGTGACCGATCGGTAGTTCCCCGTGAGCTGCCGGATTTCAAACGAATTCTTATCTTTTGCGTAGTACCCGGTAAGGTCACCGAGATTCACGGCACAATCTGCCATTCGGCTCATCCTGGAATCCGGAGATGCTGTAACCAGACAAACCTTTCCCCCGAGCTCATGAGCAGTCCCACAGATGGATACCATCGAATGTGTCTCTCCCGACCCCGAGAACATCACCAGGGTATCTCCCGGGATGAATGCCGGGGTAATGGTTTCACCGACCACATATGTGGTTAACCCAAGATGCATCAGCCGCAGCCCGAATGCTTTGGCGATCAATCCTGAGCGCCCTGCACCAGCCACGTACACACTCTTTGCAGAAAGGATCTCATGGAAAAAATTTTCCATCTGGGAATGGTCCAAGCTGAGAACAGATTTTGTTATGCTCACTGCCATCTGCTGCATGTATTCCGGGATCCTGGTTGCTTCATCGGTCATGTATTCGTACCGCACTTATGTCTCGCAAACGATGAATATATCGGTTTACCGGGGGGATCTCATCCAGAGTATCTGCCATTAACCCTGTTCATACAAGGGATGCGAATTCCTGAACCGGATCAGCTCGTCACAGAACTCTCCCAGATACTCATCCATGGAGAGGCTGCCCTCCTCAAAAATGCAGTCACCTTCTTCGATCACCCTGTCGATCATGTCCCTTGTCGGGAGTACTACATCGATCGGAACTTCAGCCTGCTTCGATCCCCGGATAAGTGCCTCGCGAAATAGACCGATACAATATCCGATACGATATTTGTAGGTATATTTGGTCTTGGTGAGATAACCGGCGATCCGCTCAGTCTCAATGCGAAGAAAATCCTCCAGAATTTTCGGGTCTCTGCATTTTCCGAGCATATAACTGTAATGAGCATAGGGATACATCTCTTCGAGCTCTGCCGGAATGATGCCGCAGGTCCCGAAAATTACCACGTGATAGCTCGATGGATCCAATACCTGTGCGATAACCGATCTGATAAGCTGGTGACTCGGACTTTTACTATAGGGTTTCCTGACCGCACACGGCATGAAAATCGCAGTATCTTTTGGCAGGATCTCGTATTCATCAATAATATACCGGTATGATTTTTCGAACTCTGCAAGGTAAAATGGGGGATCGGTCAATAAAGCGTTCCGGACGATTGTTGATATTTCTTCTTCTTTCCGATCACCCATAATTCTTCCTTATAGTATCAGTCCTGTAATAAAAAGAATGAATCGTTTACCTGAGTCATCATACTGGCGTTATTTTTCCTTGAGCATGATTCAGAAGTCACCGGTTCATGTTATGGTAACGACTGAACGCACCAGACTTCCCGTGTGTTTACCCGGATACTTTCTCAGGCAAAAAACAAAATTTTTATTCCCGGGTGAAGTTTTCTGCTATCCTTTGGCACAGAGCATTGCTTTCTGCAATATGAATGGGCATCTCGCGGAGAATCTTTTCCCGAACCTGAGGGGTAAGGTCCCCGCTCCAGTCCCGGATCATCCCTTCGGTAATTTCCAGGTGGAACTGTAAACCAAGTGCACTTTCATACTGGAACGCCTGGTTTTTTACCCGCTCTCCTGAACAGAGAAGCCTGCCACCGGATGGTATTTCGAACGTTTCTCCATGGAGCTGAAACGCAAAAAATCTATCCGGAAACATTGATGTCATGCCCCCCGTTCCGGGCTCACGTCGGATCTGGTACCAGCCGGTTTCCTGAACGAATGGATACACGTCCCCCCCGAATGCTGAAGCGATCAGTTGTGCTCCAAGACAGATGCCGAGTATCCGTTGTTTTTTCTTAACCGCTATTCGGATACGCTCCTTTTCTTCTTTCAGATACGGATACTCCCGCTCGTCATTCACGCTCATCGGACCACCAAGAAAAATGATATGGGTAGCGTCAGTTTCCGGTACTTCATTCGTTTTATGCAGACAGATATATTCAAAAGGGATATTCCTTTCCGTAAAAAAAGTCTCAAAAAAACCGAGGGTTTCCTGGGGTGTATGCTGGAATACGGCAATTTTCACGGTATCACGTCCCGGTCTTAACAATAATTTAAAGGCTGCTCCAGCTAGCTTATACCTTGATTACCTGATCCGGGAACTGAGCCGTTTTCTCATCTGACGATACCTGTGTCTGCAGAGTCAGCGTTTCTCCAATACATTTGGTGGCAAATGATCCGCAATCCGCATTAACCGATATTGGTTCGGTTTTCGCCTCTCCACCGGCAATATCCCCGATGCAGCGTTTGATGAAGGGATTTCCATTCAGGTTAATAACCTCATTTTTGCTATTATGAAGGGCGACGGTAATGCAGACATTATGGGCAGTCTCAAATCCGGTATTAGTAATTGTTGCATCCAGCTGCCGGCAGGTCAGTCCGCAACTGGTCAGTCCTCCTGACTGAAGCATAAAATCGACGGGGATCTTTGATGTTTCTACCGCATATGTATCAGGCTGACGGATTGTTTGTAACCCTTCAGGAGAGGGTATTGTTGGGACCTGAAGTTGTGCGGTGGAATTTGTTGCTGTAGGGTTTACTGCGTTTTCGTTGTTCCCTGGTACCTGAAAAAATACATAAGCCAGGATTGTTACGATAATTACTCCAACAATGATTCCGGTTACCATCCAAAACTTTTTTCCCCGATTTCGTGGTCCGGGTTTTTCATGCGCATCTGTATGCACCACATCCATACCTCTACCTCTCCAGTAAAACAACCATACGGTTATAATGATTAAATAATTAACCAGAGGAAATTTATTTCCCTCGTACTGTTTATGGCAGATGCAGAGTATCGACTTTCTGTTCAGGTCAAATCAGTAATTGTCTGGCAATAAATAGGGGATATAATAATCTTTCCAGCGACCGAAAAGCCATAGATTTTTGCCGTTCGTGTGATCTGACCGATATGAAGTTCGCTGCACTGGATTCGCCGAAGCGTTTCAGGTTCATCCTTGATTAATGAGCTAACCTTGAACGTTGTAAAAAATCCCGGAAGGTTAGCCAGCCAGATCATGCCATCTGTCAGATTTTCCCGGAAGCCCCCTTCTTCTCATTCCATCAGAAAAAAAAGAATTAATTAACAGGCAGATTGATGAAACGGTATGCCCCTTTGGGTACCCGGATTTCAAAACGTGCTCCGGTGCCATATATCCCGGTCTCCCGTATTGAGATACCGGTAATGGATAGGATCTGTCTTGACAGGTACATGTCAAGTCCGGTATTCTGGAAAAACTGGCGGTTGAATATCTTCTCTTTTGCATCAGGGGGGATGCCAATCCCGTCATCTTCACATATCACGAGAAGTTCTTCAAATGACTCCACACAGAAGAACCGGAGGTTCCTGATTTTCCTGCCATACCTGATGGCATTGTCAATGAGGTGAAAAAAAACCTTCTCAAACAGGTGATCAGCATAAATCTCAACCCGGTCGGTATCAACAGAGAGGGCAACCGATCCCATATGCACATTCGAAGCTGCTATTTTGATCAATCCGGTAATATTATACCACGACGGTGGCTGAATTCCGATGTTCTGATAATCCCGGGTAAAGGTGACCAGATTCTGGATGGCATTTGCCGCTGCCAGCTCCTTGTCAAAGGATCTGAGCAGGAAAGCAGGGTCGCGGACTTGTTCTCGCGAGAGTTCAATATATCCTTTTACGACGGTCAGATGGTTCAGAATCTCATGTCGGGTGATACAACTGAATACATTCAGTTTTCTATTGGCCCTCTGGAGTGCATCTTCTTCCTGCACTTTATCACTGGTGTCTACAAGCGATAGGATCAACCTTCCCGTATCCGGAACCGGAGTCATCGTGAGCGATCCATACCTAAGTTGGCCATCGAAGCGGATAAACTGGAATGCATTGTTTGCGGTCGCATTTTTCGGATTGATCCGACACTCGTACTCATATTTCTTCATCCTTTCCAGTTCTTTTGGAGCAACAAACTCAGTCCACTTTTTCTTTCCTTCCACTTCATCCCTGACATAGCCGATGATTTTCTCAAACTCGGGATTGATATAGGAAATGGTCGCATCCTCGTCAATGATTGCGATTGCTGAAGCAATATGCTCCAGAATGATCATATAGTTTGACTCAACGTCCTGCAGTGCAGTCTCCCGTTGTTTTAGTCGGGTAAAATCAGTAATTGATTCTATCGCACCGTCGAGTTCCCCGGATCTGTTAAAAACGGGTGAGGCAATTTCGCGGATAATTTTGGATCTTCCGTCGGCAGTTATCACGGTAGTCTCAGCAGACAGGGTATTTCCTGTCCATTGTATCTCCCGATACCCCATCTTCTCAATTTCCTGGTCAGAAGTAAATATCAGATCAATGATCATCGACCGGCGCTCTCTGAAGAAGGGGATTGCATGCTCACTGTTGCCCTTTCCGAGGACCTCTGGAGATAAAATTCCGGTTAACTCTTCGATCGCCCGGTTCCATGCAATGATTCTCCCGTCGCGGTCAATTGCAAATGTGGGTTCAGGAATGTTATAGATAACTCCGGACGTCTGTGTTCCATACCCGGATTCATTCTCTTTCGTTGAATTATTGGTATTTTCGAGAAAGGATAAGATAAAACGTCGTGTTCTGGGGATTGCTGCGGCATTGATGGATACATACCGGTTCTGTTTTTTCTTGTCTATAAGTCGTACCGAACAGTATCTTGGAGCCTGCTCCGTCATCGTACTGCACCCGGTAAGGAAATCGGTAATTTTGTCAGCCATCTCCGGTGCGACGAAGTCCGTCCATTTTTTCTTTCCCTCTATTTCCTTCTGGCTGAAACCGACGAGTTGTCGGAATTTATTATTGGATATGGAAATTTTTGCATCTTTTTCAATTATTATCGTTGGTATACCCGAATTTTCAAAAATTGTCCGATATTTTTTTTCAGATGCACGTAATGCAGTAAGGATCGCATCTTTCTTCTCTTTTTGAGGGGGAGTCTTCTCTGCTGGCATGTCTACTCTTTTATAAGGTGGGTGGGGGGAGGGAGCATTTGTCTAACGTTTCTTGAATTTAAAAAATTCTGACATGGTTAATGCCTGAACAGTACGTTAACTTTCTGCTATAATTATTTATCACCAGACTACTTTTTGATAACCTCATTTTTTCTGACCTTAGCAATTATTATTCTAAATCCGCAAGTAAGTCAGACGTATCCCCCCCGAACTTCCCGGGTTCTTTGAATCTTTTACCGTTTCGTATTATAATCATATCTGTTTTAAGTGTCCCATCAAGCAGAATTGAATTCGCATCAAACTATGATCCCATTGAATTTTTATGTAATCCGCCTCGTTTGGATGGCTTTTTATGTTATCCTGATAACAGGAATCTATAAAAAAGTGGGGAAATACTTTTGAAATGCTAATCAGAAATAGTGAAGTGATTGCGAAAATGGTGAAACGTGTTATTTTCCGTTTTTTTTAAAACCCATTAAAGGTATGTAAAATTAAAAATTAAGGTTGTTTTTCCTTTTATTATATTTCTCTTGACAAGTAAAAATGTCATTGAAAAAATCGGAATACAAAAAAAATAAATGACCTAATGATTAAATAAATCAAAACAAATTATAATCTTATGTCAAAATTATCTGATAAGGTAAATGAATATTTAAAAAAAGGAAACTTTCGGCCTCATCAACAAGGAACCGATATACTTGAATTATCAGGAATAAGTGGTTCAAATATTCATGGTTTTATTGTCCAGATTATTGGAAAAGATACGGAAAAGAATAAATTTTCATGTTTACTTATTGTCGCCAAATTTCCCATAAAAATTCCTCCCAATAAACGAGAGAGAATTCAATGTTTTTTTAATGAGTTAAACAAGGATATGTGGTATACTTATCTGTTAATTGACATGGAAACGGGAGATGTTACTTGTACAACATCAAATATCTCAAATAGTGATGAGGCATGGAATGAGAGTTTTATTGACCCGATATTATTCCTACCCTTGAATAGACTTGATGGTTTAACTCATTATATAATGGAATTATTGTATTCTGAAAAAACGGTATATGAAATTTTACAGAAAATGTATGAACAAAAATAAGATAATAGGATATCGAGAAATTTACTTTTTTTTTTAAATAAAAACACATGATCAATCAGCGCTTGCCCAGAGAAGTAGAAGTCTCGAAACCCAGGATCTTCAGGAGTGTTTTTCAAAATTTCTTGTTATATTTTATACTCATAATGTCATAATAATAATCAAAAAAACAGGTAATTCATGGATTGTAAGACCCGGTTCAGGATTTTTGCTCTTATAGCAATCCTGATCTGCATACCCTTCATAGCCGATGCAGCATCTGTTCCGCCAGAATCAGCGATAACTTACACGATCACCCTCCAGGAGGATGGTACCGCGATATGGCATGTGGAGTACCGGACTCCTCTTGCATCCGATGAGGACGTTGAAATGTTTGATGCCTATGCTCAGAATATGTCCTCAACCTATCTTCCTCAGTTCCAGGATCTGATGAAGCGCTCTGCATCAGAAGCTGCGGCCGCTACTTCACGCCCCATGGAAACTGGCGATTTTTCTGGTGATACTGTCATTCAGACTTCCCCGACGGGTCGATACGGGGTCGTGTTCTATTCGTTCAGCTGGAAAAATTTTGCAAAAACAGGAAGCAACCTTGCCATTGGAGACGCGCTGGCAGGTGGATTGTACCTTGCAAAAGAAAATACCCTCATCGTCCGCTATCCCGTCGGCTATGCTGTCAGTGTTGCAGAACCGGCGCCGGATCAGGTGCGGGACGGGCTGATCTGGTATGGCCTGCGTTCATTCGGGGCAGGGGAACCTCATCTGGTCTTTGAAAAATCCGGTTTTCCCCTTCTTTCATTCCTGGTGGGATCAGGCATTGTTTTTTTTGTGATTCTGGGTGCTGTTGTACTCATTTCCAAAAAACGTTCCCTTGAAACTGACGATCCTGATGAAATGGCAGTCACATTACCTGAACCGGATCTTATCAGCCTCGAAGAGAAGATCATCCAGCTGTTGAAAACAACCGGGGGAGAACAGTACCAATCCGAGATTGTCAAAAATCTGGGCCTGCCCAAGTCAACGGTAAGTGCAACGCTTAACGACCTCCACCAACGCGGCATTATCATGAAGATTAAAAAAGGACGGGAAAATCTCATTCGGCTGATATGATTATAATGGGATCAGCAGAATTCACCCGAACGATACTTTTTATCCGAATCCTTTTTTGGATCTTTTTTAAAATTTAACCGCTACCGTGAACATTTTTTTACTATCAGCTACCTTGGTTAGTACAGAACAACTATGACAATCGATTGGTACAAAGAATTCGTTAACCTTGAGTACACGCCGGCCCCTGATGACCTCATCTGCATGTTTTATTTTGAACCAGCTGCCGGAATCCGGAGTAAGGAAGCTGCGGGAAGGATTGCATCGGAGAGTTCGACAGGGACATGGACTACTCTCCACACACTCCCGCCCCGCATGAAAAGTCTTGAGGCAAAAGCATTTGATATCGAAGGAAACGTCGTAAAAATTGCCTATCCTCTGGCGCTCTGGGAAGAGGGTAATGCGGTTCAGCTGCTCAGCGGGATTGCCGGTAACGTTTTTGGGATGAAAGCCGTGAGAAACCTTCGGTTGATCGATGTAGCATTGCCCCAGGCATATCTCGATCATTTCAAAGGCCCGCATTTTGGCAATGATGGAATCAGGAAGATGATGAAGGTCAACAAACGTCCCCTTACAGGTGCCGTGCCCAAGCCCAAGATCGGGTTTTCTGCCGAGGAACATGCAGAGATCGGCTACGAGACCTGGATGGGCGGGTTTGATTTTGTCAAGGATGATGAGAACCTCACGTCTACTCCCTTCAACCGGTTTGAGGACCGGGTAAAAATGCTCTCGAAGAAGCGTGACAAGGCAGAACAAGAGACCGGGGAGAAAAAATCAGCATTCCTCAATATATCCGCTGATACAGAAACCATGAAAAAAAGGGCAGACCTTCTGGCTGAGTATAGCTGGAACTACGCGATGATTGATGTGGTCGTTGCGGGGACTGCGAGTGTAATGACAATGCGGGACTACTGTTCCGATCTTGGTCTTGCGATCCATGCACACCGGGCGATGCATGCAACCTTTGATCGGAATAAAAAGCATGGTATCACCATGCAATTCCTCGCAAAACTCATGCGGCTCATAGGAGTGTCCCAGATCCATACGGGTACGGCAGTCGGCAAACTGACCGGGACAAAGAGGGAAGCAGTAGCCCTTGCGGATGTACTGCGGGAGAAGAAAACCCCTGCTGTGGAGGGAATGCTTCTTGAGCAGGAATGGGGTAGGATCAAATCCGCATTTCCCGTCTCTTCCGGTGGGCTCCACCCCGGACTTGTCCCTGATGTCCTGAACATTTACGGTAATGAACTCATACTTCTTGTTAGTGGTGGCATCCATGGGCATCCGAAGGGCACCCGCGCCGGGGCACAGGCAACCATGCAGGCGATCGACGCATGGCAGGAGGGTATCAGCCTCGAAGAAAAGGCAAAGAAGTCAAAGGAACTCAAAGAGGCGCTTGAGAAGTGGGGGCATTATAAACCGAAGTAGGAGATTTTCCTCAACAATACCTTTTTCCTGAAAGACAGGTTCTGTGGAGTTATTATTTTTATTTTGAAGATATGAGGGAGGGTGACCCCTCTCACCCCCAGAGGGTGAGGCAGCCCAAGGGGAGCACCCCCCTGACTCCCACCACATTTCTTCGTTGCTTAATGAATTTCTTTTCAAACTTCAGAAGAGCATCTTATTCAGAGTGATGCCAGAGCTGCGGAAACAGAGGCAACCACTTCCACAGTCCTTAAGGGCGTCAATTAACTTTTCTATGATTGCTCAATCACGAGTATGGGGGTTGAGACCCCCATGCCCCCGTATTTGCTATGTACGCCGCCGCCCCCGACGGGGCGCCCCCGCCGCGGCGGATCAATCACTGAAGATGTGCTTACCCTGCCCCGCCGTGCCTCGGAGAGGCCCTGAGGCGGGTAACCCTCACAAAAAATTCTGATTTTTTTAGTAAGGTATGAAATTTCCTTAATGCCCTTTCTCGAATTGCCAAAAGATACAAAATCTTATTTTTCTCTGATGGGAAATTATTCTGTAATATTATATTTATCCTGCAATCATTTCTGTCAGCAATTCCGGGTAAGTACCGGGTTTCTCCGCAAAGGAATGTTATAACAGATATGTAGTTTTTAGTAGTCTTTACCAAATCCCCATTCATTTTCCTGCCTCAACCCAATTCCTTTTAATAAAAGCATCCGAAATCCTATGCACGTATGACAGAGTTTCAGCTCGCGTCCGGTTTTGCCCCCGCCGGATCACAACCTGAAGCGATACGACAGTTAATCCACGGATTGGAAAACAACGACCAGTTCCAGACATTACTGGGCGTAACCGGCTCAGGTAAAACCTTTACGATGGCAAATGTAATCGCTTCGGGCAACAGGCCTGCCCTTGTGCTTGCCCATAACAAGACCCTCGCGGCCCAGCTTTACCAGGAGTTCTGCGATTTCTTCCCTCATAACCGGGTCGAATATTTTGTCTCTTATTACGATTATTACCAGCCGGAATCCTACATCCCTGCAAAAGACCAGTATATCGAGAAGGATTCTGCAATAAATCCCAAAATAGAGATGCTGCGCCTTTCTGCCACCGCCTCACTTTCCTTCAGGCGCGACGTGATCATTGTTGCTTCGGTCTCCTGTATCTTCGGTCTTGGCAACCCCGAGAACTTCCGGAATATGGGATTTGAGCTCTCGGTCGGCCAGAAGATCACCCGTAAGGAGATCATGAGCCATCTCATCGATATTCTCTTTGAGAGAAACGACCTTGAGCTGATGCCCGGCAGGTTCCGTGTCAAAGGAGACATCATTGACATCGTTCCCGGTTACTTCAACGACATTATCCGGATTGAGATGTTCGGTGACGAGATTGAACGTATCCGCGAAATAGACAAAAACACGGGTAGAAAGAAAGAGGAGATGAGATATTTCTATATCTACCCCGCACGTCACTTTGTCACCCCGGAAGGTACCCGGAAAACGGCAATTGCATCGATCCGCGGGGAACTCGATGAGGTCCTGCCAACAATGGGGATTATCGAGGCACATCGGCTCGAACAGCGGACCAACTTCGATCTTGAGATGATCGAAGAGACCGGTTCGTGCAAGGGGATCGAGAACTATTCGCGGCATTTCGATGGCAGGAAAGCCGGAGAGAAACCCTACTGTCTCCTTGATTATTTCCCCGAGGATTTCCTGATGTTCATCGATGAAAGCCACCAGACAATCCCCCAGCTGCACGGTATGTATAACGGCGACCGTTCACGGAAGAAGGCACTGATCGACTATGGTTTCCGTCTCCCGAGTGCGTACGACAACCGCCCGCTGAAGTTTCACGAGTTCGAGCAGTACATGGTTAATGTGGTCTTTGTTTCAGCGACGCCGGGCGAGTATGAATTAAAAAAATCTACCCAACTGGTCGAGCAGATCATCCGTCCGACCGGGCTGGTAGATCCCCTGGTAGAGGTTCGCCCGATTGAAGGCCAGACGGATGATGTTATACGGGAGGTCAGGGCGACGATAAAACGGGGCGATCGGATTCTTGTTACCACCCTTACAAAAAAACTTGCAGAAGAGCTCTCCGAGTTCCTCGCGGACCAGGGCATCCGGACACGATACCTTCATTCTGAAATCGAGACTCTCGAACGCAGCGAGATCATCAGGGAACTCCGGCTCGGGAAGTTCGATGTGCTCGTCGGGATAAATCTGCTGCGGGAGGGACTTGACATTCCTGAAGTTGGTTTCATCGGGATCCTCGATGCTGACAAGGAAGGTTTCCTGCGTGATGCGCGAAGCCTGATCCAGATCATCGGCCGTGCAGCACGAAATATCAATGCAAAGGTCGTGCTGTATGCCGACGTAATGACCGATTCAATGAAGCGGGCGATTTCCGAGACTAAACGGCGGCGTGACCTCCAGATTGGGTATAACACTGAACATGGCATAATTCCGATTACTATCAGGAAACCTGTCAAGGATAAAGAGGTTGAGATCAAGGATACCCGGCATGTCCCCCGTCCTGAAATCCCCAACGTGGTCATCGAGCTTGAAAAACAGATGCAGGATGCGGCAGATGGTCTCGACTTTGAACGGGCGATTGCCCTGCGGGAACAGATTAAAAAGCTGCAGGAGCGATTACGTGAGGCTGGGAAACGTTCTCATGAAAAGTAACCGTTTTGAGCACTATACGTTTTTTCGTCCCTGGTCAAATTTTTTGACCTATGTTCACATATCCTTCCATAAATTGATGACGAAAAAATTAATTCAAATGTGCTGTTTTGGAGTTATCAGAGTTATAAAAAAAAATTGATTTGTCCGATAATATTCTCTAGAAAAAATCTTCAAATGTGGAAACCCGTGTCATCTTTTTATTAGGATCTATCAGTTCATCCCAATTCCATCCAAGGGCATCGGTGATACGTGAAATGGGTTGCCTGATGGTTTTCTCCAGCATAAGATCCCTGTCGACGATAAAATCTTCCGGTACCTGGTCCTCGTACTCAAAGCAGAGGACATCGGTTGGTTCGTATTTTACTCCATGAATACCTTTGATATATACTCTCTTTGGCTTGCTTCCCTGTTTGAAATCCGTATTAAAAAATTTATTGGCATATTTCGCTCCTCTGACCTGGGCATCGTCGTTCTCATAATCGTTGAGGTCTTTTCCGATTCCTCCGGGAATACCAATACAACCAAGTGAATACTTTTCGGACCGGTAATTTTTTACAACTTTTATCAGATATGTCCTAATCTCTTCCTTGCCATTTCCCTTAAGAATCATGTCCATCACGCGCTGCTGCACGGCTTTGGTGATCTGAGGTGTGTCGCTCCGCTTTATCTCAAAACCTACAATATCGGTCTCCTGGACATCCTTTCCCTCTTTCCAGACAAGAAGACCCGCGTACCGCTTCTTCTTTCCTGCCTGGAAGAACCGGGCATAAATCTTCTCGAATTTGATAGAGAAAAAGTGCTCATCGGCATTGAGTTCATTTTTTGCGAATTCCTTGTAACTCTCGTTGAGTTGTCTCTCGATCTCCCGCGCAGCAGCTATTGTCTGTTCCCGGGTGAAGTCTTTTGAGAGCTGGACCATACATGAGTCGGTATCGCCATAGATTACCTTGTAGCCCTGCTGCTCGATCACTCTCCGGGTGTGCTCGATGATGGCCCGGCCAACTGACGTGACGGCGGCGCCAATCTCACGATCAAACAACCGGAACCTGGGATATCCGCTTACGCCGTAATAGGTATTCATGATCACTTTCAGAACGTTCTGTTGCATATCGTAGAGGATATATTGTGGTGAGCCGAAGGGGAAAGAATTGCGAAGTGCTTTTTTCTCATCCCGTTCCTTCAGAAGTTCTGAGATAATACTCCTTGTCAGGCCGTCCGGTTCTTTTTTAAACCTGATACCATTAGGTGCCCTGAGTTCTCCGTCCGGACTCTTTGTTTCCGGAGACGCATTGATCGTCATCATCGCCATCGGGTAGAGCGATTTTAAATCAAGGACGATGACATTTTCGCGGATACCCCTGCTCGGTTCGAATACGGTGGCACCCTCGAATTCTTCCGCGTTCACAAATCCTTTCGAAGGCAGAATGTACCGATCATGTGCCTTTCTGAGGACGTAAATATCAATGACGCTCGATGAGTTCAGAGTCTTATCAAGAGGGCATCCGACATAACGTGCAATTTCACGATAGAATCCAATAAGATTGTCCTTGCGATCGATGGCGACGCACAATTCAACATCCTTAAAATTATATTCCACAAGCAGAGCCGGGTTCTCTCTCCAGAGCGAAGCGAGCGTGCCGGTGTACCTGACCTTACATTCACCCAGTTCCTCTTCCGCTACCGCATCGAGCCGGTATGATTCTTTCTGGGAGACATGAATTTTCTTGTAAGCCGTGAGAAGATCGAAAAGAGCACGTCCGGGCAGCGCATTCCGCTCAGTTGGTTCTTTGAGACGAGCAAGAAGGTCAATTGATGAAAGACCAAGTTTTTGCATCCGGTTAACGATATACTGGATATCAAATTCAATGAAGTTCCATCCGGAGAGAACATCAGGATCCCTTTTTGCAATATATTCGGCAAATTTTTTCAGCAATTCAGGTTCCCGTTCGACTGTGAGGATAGTATGGGTCCCTTTTCTGAAACACCCGTTTTTCAGGCCACCGCACGATACCTTCCCGGCTATTTCGGCGGGAGTTCCACCACCTGCCAGAAGGAATGTTGTATAGTCTTCATCAAATGAGTCATAGCAGGTGATGCAGATGATGGCATCGCGCTGGGGATCGGGAAAACCATTTTCATCCACACATTCGATATCGATAATGCAGGAGCGTGCAGGAGCATCAACAATTTCAGGAGAAATCTGGTGGTAGTCGACAATTTGTGACGGGGAATTAACGCCTCCCGTCAACCCGCAGTCGATAAGGAACCGGGTTGTAAAAAGGATGTCGGCTTCAAAGTGATTCCCCGGATAGAGATCACGGATCCGGCGAACATCTGATGGACGCCGGGTGTACAACCTGCGAAGTGCTGCCCCCTTTATTGAAAGATATTTTTTGTCTGCATCGACGGTGATTTCCGGTGGGATTTGTTTGCCGTCCACCATTTCTGCAGGGACATAAAAGTAGGGACGGAATCCGGTTACTTCCAGATGGATTGCTTCGCCCTGTTCATTCCGCCCGAAGATATGGATGATCGGGCCATCCGGCGTATTACTGTACTCGACCTGGTTGATAGCAATTTTAATAGTGGAAGCAGGGTCAGGAGTGCCATTGCTCGTCCCGCACCACCCGGATGGTGAAGATGGTGACTCCATTTCAGGACACCGCCCGTGCGCAGAGGCCTTTGACAAATGATCCCGCTTCATTCATTTTTTCTGTTTCCCAGGCATCAAGATCCCATTCTTCTATCTTCTGGATACCGTTTCGGCCTATGTGGGCAGGAACCCCGAGGGAACATCCCGATAAACCGTATTCTCCTTCAAGCACTGCGGAACAAGCGATAAGTTCCCGTGCATCTTTGAGAATGATACGGGTAAGGTGGGTCAGGTGGAGAGCCGGACCAAATACCGTGCCTCCTTTTCCCTTGATTACCTCCATACTCGCGCCTCTCAGTTCGGATAAGATCTCTTCCCGCTGTCCGATGCCTACAGCAGAAGCGAGCCCGGAGAAGTACGGTACCTGATGTTCGCCATGCTCTCCCAGTACAAATGAGAATCCGGTGATCCCCCGGTTCCTGAGCGCGAGGCCGAATCGTGCGCTGTCGAGCTGCCCGCCAAAGCCGATACACCGTTCCCTCACAATCCCGGTTCCCCTGCAGATTAAGAAATTGTTTGCATCCATCGGGTTTGTTACCGTGACAAGAATACCGGAAAATCCTTTCAGGAGTGAAATGCAGTCACGGGTAGCCGACAGGTTAGTATCAAGCAGATCTGCCCGGGTTTTTACTGACGGGTTACGTGCAACTCCTGCAGAAAAAATGCAGATATCTGCCTCCCTGATGGCGGCCGTGTCGGTGCTTATGGTTATCGGGAGTCCGGTATGTTCGAGATCCAGCACCTGTGCCCTGAGCAGATTTGGATCACAGTCATACAGGACCAGTTCATCGACAATTCCCAGGGATGTCGCGAGGTAGGCAACTTCACCACCGATTCTGCCGACTCCCACTACCGCGAGACGTACCATCCTGATACATTATGGGAGTGCCGATAATAATTAAGTGACGCAACAGGCCAATAGGGCAAAACATCCAGCACTTATTGTCTCTCCGTAGGTCAGTTCATCGAATTCGGTCTACCTTTAAATCCAAACACAAAAAAGATGCACTTTTTATTATAAGACGACAATTTTCTGATGCATGGTATCGATCAGGCCGGGTCCGGTTACACTGGGTGGCGTGGCGCTCAATAACCATCTGCTGCTCGCGGCCGGAATTCTCGGGACGACGGGGTCGTCACTTTCCCGGATGCTCTCGTTAGGAGCCGGGGGTGTGGTGACCAAATCGATCGGTCCTTATCCCAAAGACGGTCATGCTGGACCATGTGTCGTAATCCTTGAAGACGGGATTTTGAATGCGATGGGTCTCCCCAACCCCTCAAAAGAGTTTGTGGATGAGATTGCACCTCTCGTGAAAAAACCCGTAATAGTAAGTATTTTCGGGGGAAATTCTGTCGAATTCGCTGAGGTTGCCGGCTGGTTTGAGGGCAGGGCTGCCGGTTTTGAACTCAACCTCTCCTGTCCCCACGCCGAAGGTTACGGTGCAGCAATCGGAACAGACCCGGCACTTGTCGAAGCATGCACCCGGGCAGTTAGCAAAACCGGGGTCCCAACCTGGGTAAAACTAACTCCGAATGTTACCGATATCACCCTGATCGGCAAAGCTGCAGAGCGCGGCGGAGCCAGCGCAATCGTCGCAATCAATACCGTTAAAGCGATGAGGATATCAACCGGGATTGGACGACCGGTACTGGGAAATCGCTATGGCGGTCTCTCCGGAAGCGCGGTGTTCCCCATTGCTATCCGTTGTGTTTATGAGCTCTACGAATCCTGCAAAATACCCATTATCGGGTGTGGAGGCGTCGCAACTGCGGATAACGTCGTCGAAATGATGATGGCCGGGGCAAGTGCCGTAGAGATTGGTAGTGCGGTACTCAATAATGTAAAAATCTTTGAAACGATCAAAGCCGAGATCTATAAAAAAGATGGATTAGCCCCGAAAGAGATCATCGGATGTGCTCATCATGACTAGTCACCTGTCTGCACCCGTGACAATCCTCCGGGTGAAAAAGGAGACTTCTCTTATCCGCACATTCGTATTTGATCGCACGTTCTCATTCTCCCCGGGGCAGTTTGTTATGGTCTGGATCCCCGGGGTTGATGAAATTCCGATGGCGTTGTCCTCGGAGAACACGATTACCGTACAAAAAGCCGGTGATGCAACCACCGCCATGTTCGCTCTTGGTGCCGGCAAAAAACTGGGAATCCGCGGCCCGTTTGGGAACGGGTTTACCAAAGGTGAAAAAGTCCTCGCGATTGCAGGAGGTGTTGGTGCTGCGCCCCTTCTCCCGCTTGCGCGGGTCGACTGCGTTATGACCCTTCTCCTGGGAGCAAGAACAGAAACAGAACTTCTTTTTGTCGACCAGCTGGATGAGTGTACCGATGTGCTCATCGCGACTGACGACGGCTCACTGGGACTGCACGGGTTTGTAACTACGCTCATGGATGATCTGAACCTTGGGGTGTACGACAGGATCGCAGTCTGCGGTCCGGAAACGATGATGCGTGCGGTTCTTGCCAGAGTCGAAGAAAAAGGGATTGCCCACAAAACAGAATTCTCGTTGCACCGCTATATGAAATGCGGGGTCGGTATCTGTGGTTCATGCTGCGTCGATCCATCCGGGTTAAGGGTCTGCAGGGATGGTCCGGTTTTTTCCGGAGATCTCCTCCTTAAAAGCGAATTTGGCCATTATATGCGGGACGCCAGCGGCCGGAAGAAAAATCTCTGAACCTTGGTTATATTATCCGGGTTCCGGAGTTATCTGCTGTTTACCCAGCCGGTACATGCCTTTCGGGACCTGAATCTCGAACCGTGCCCCGGAGTCCGGTTCTCCGGTCTCGTTGATAGTGAGCCCGGTTATACTCAGGATCTCAGCGGCTAAGAAGAGCCCGTAGCCCGTGTTCCGGTAATATTCGCGCCTGAAAATTCCCTCCTTCATGCTTTCAGGGACTCCGACACCGTTATCTTCACAGAAAATGGTGATGCCCTCGCCGGTATCTTTTGACGAGAACCGTATGTGTGTGACTTTCTGCCCATGCCGCAACGCATTATCCACGATGTTGTAAAATACCTTCTCGAGCAGCATATCCGCGTATATCTCAAGGTTACCCACATCCTTCTCAATGTGGACATTACCCGTGTCAAGGCCGGCGACAGCTTTGGTAATGGTTGTATCAATCGAATGCCAACGGGGGGAGCTGACCCCAAGTTCCTCATAATTACGGGCAAACCGGATCTGTTTCTGGATCATCTGGGTGGTTTCTTCGATCTTCCTGAGATAGGAAAGCAACGCCGGGTCCTGAACCATCTCTTCTGCAAGCGAGACATACATCACGATAGCCGTTACCTGGTTGAGGATGTCGTGACGGGTAATTGAGGAGAGTGTGTTCAGTTTCCGGTTTGCTATCTGGAGTGTTGCTTCAAATCGTTTTCGTTCCAGGATCTCTGCCTTGAGCCCCTCGTTTGCCCGGATGAGTTCTTCAGACCTCTCTTTTACCTTCCTTTCAAGATCCTCCCGAGCTTTCTGGATTACCCGTTCAGCCAGTTTCCGCTCAGTAATATCGATGGCTGAACAGATCACACTTGTACCGGGAGAGAGAGACGCTGAAACAAGGAACTGGCGCATGTTACCATCCCGCTTACGAAGGACGAGTTCGATATCCCCGATCTCTTCACTCTTCTGGATGCGGTTGATAAAAATATCTCGTTCGCAAGAATCAGGAAAGATGCAACTCAGTTCTTCATGGATAAGCTCGCTCCGATCGTATCCCAGCATCTGTGCGGATCTTCCATTGATTTCCTGGATACGCTGGGAGGTGAGATCAAAGGTAAATATTCCAGCCTGGGAATTCTCGAATATTTCCCGGTATTTTCTCTCTTCTTCTTTGAGCCCTTCGGCAAATGAGGACGTGACAAAGCCAATGATGACAAAGATCACAAACCATCCGGTAGAAACTGCGATCATGTTCGGATCGAAGTTACTGAAAAAATAGACCAGCACAAGGAAGATCGAGCTGAGTGAAAGCGAGAAGATCACACCTCTGCTGGGATAATAATTCACAAAGAGAATTATTGGCAGGAAGTAAAGGAATGGAAAAACTTCATTGATACCACGAGTCAGGGAAAAGATAGTTGCGGAGATTGCAACAATTACAGATACGACGATCGTTATCGTCCAGAAAACCCGTTGCCTGACGGTAAAAGGAATCGTCATATATTCTCCTTTTCCGGTCGAGTGGACCGCCCGGAAACGATCGTGTTCTCAAGTCTTCGGCATTCAAGAATCTCCGCCCGAAGTTTCTCGTTGATCCGCTCCAGATCTCCGGTACGTGCTTTGACCTGTTCTTCAAGATCATTAAGGGTTTTTATAATCTCCTCGTCCACAATTTTATTATTGGTGATATTTACGGCTGAACAGAGCACGTGGCCCTTTGTTTCAAGCATCGCCGATACAACAAACCTGAAGACATGATTGTCACGTCCAAGAAAGCTCACTTCCTGTTCCGTGTGTTTTTGGCCTTTGGTGATGTCAGCAATCCACCGTTCCCGTCCCCCCTTGTCGGTCCAGATGAAAGACAGATTCTTACCAAGAAGATCTTCGCGATTATAGTTCAGCCATCGTGCACACTTAAGATTTATATCGCGAATCCGCAGATCCTTAAGGTCAAAACAAAAAATGCCATCCTGGGAAGTGTCCAGGATATTCCGGACCCGGGTGGTTTCTTCGCGCAGCTTGATAGCATATGATGAAGCGACGACACCGATAGTAATAAAAATCGCGAACCATGCCGTTGCAATTGCGATCAGGATCGGATCAGAATTTCCCAGGAGGTAAATGAGGCCTATATACATCAGACCCAGTCCCAGTGAGAAGATCACCCCCCGTTCAGGGTAAAAATATACGACGAGGATGATCGGGAGTATGAAATGAAACGGGAAGACGTTGATAATACCGTTCAGAAGGGAAAAGGTAGTCGTGAGTATGGCAATGATCGTGGCACCAGTGACGATGAAGAGGCGCAGTACTTCCCTATTTTCAACAGATAATTGCACCACTGACGGTCCCCTGCCGAATTCCTTCGGCAAACCGGTAGTTAAAATCCGGTTTAATAATTAGTATTAAATGAACTACAAATATTTATATACTCTGTGGTAAGTTGCTACATATTCCCTATAGTTAATATTTTTTTCGATTGATGGATGGGTGGGACGATGAATTGATGCGTTCAAGATCTTCAAGTTTATTGATGTTGGTGAATGTCCGGAGCTCGGGGTCGATCAATTGCAACTCGTCAACCATGATATACCGGGCAGAAAGGTTCAGGATCATCTCACGGAGCGATTGGGAATGATGACTCTCCAGGTAATTGACCAGGGCAGTCTTTCGGTAAACCGCATGAAGAGGTTCGAGCATATCGGGGTTCCACTGGGGAATCACCGCATCATAATCATCGATAAGGTCAAAAAGGTATGCAATTACCCGCGGGTCAATACATGGCATATCGCAGGCAGAGACAAAGATCAGATCTCCTTCTGCAGCCAGTGATCCGGCGTGCAGCCCCCCGATTGGTCCGATTCTCATCCTGATATCGCTAATGCACCGGATTCCTTCGATACTCCCGAACCTTTTACATTGTTCAGGATCCCTCGCAACAAGTATGATTTCGTCGACGACCTGCCTCAGGGAATCGACCAGCCGTTCAATAAATGTCCTGCCAAGATAGGTGAAAAAATACTTTTCCTTGCCGTTTGCACGTCGTGCCTCTCCGCCAACCAACACCACTGCAGATCTCATGAGAAGGTTCCACGCATGGAAGTGATTTTCCCGCTCCCTGTCCATGGGAAGGCCGATAAGAGGCGATAGCAGAAGCTGCGGGTGATGTTATTTTCCCCCCTTCCGTAATCCTTTTTTTTCCATCATGCGCAACGCTTCCTTTATTTCAATTGGCGAAGAAAATCCTCCGATACCATTTACCGCGGTGATACGGTGGCACGGAATGACGAGGGGAACCGGATTGCGGGCCATAGCCTGCCCGACAACCCGGGGGGAGGTTCCGACTCTGCCGGCAATCTCCCCGTATGTTGAAGTGCCGCCATACGGTACCTGCTGCACCGCCCAATAGATCCGGGAGTATACGCCATCATCATGGGTTGCGATACTGTCGAGCACTGAAAGACTTACGACCTGCCCGGCACAGTATTGCCTGAACAGACCCGGTACATTGCCGTGTATTCCCGTTGTCGCAAATCTGACACGGTGAACGGTGGTATCGTTCCACCAGACATGGACGAACCAGAGCCCAAACCTGCATGAACCTCCTATGATTTCCATCGTGAAATCACCTCCAGGAATAAGGTCGAATCACACTCGATCATCTCTTCTCTTATCCATGCAGGAAGGGCATTGCGGATCCTTTTTTCCAGGAACCGTTTTTCAGCCAGGACAAGTACCCCCCGATCTTCCGGTGTGCGCAATACCCTCCCTAATGCCTGGAGAGAACGATTGATTGCTGGCAGGGTGTAGCAGAGAAACTCTCCCTCATCGCCAAACTTATGCCTGAAATATTCTATCATCATCCTTCGCACGCGATTAAAGGGGGCGAGCGGCAGTCCGATGACCATCGCTCCTTTCAGCATCTCACCCCGGTAATCCAGTCCTTCACTCCACTTTCCACCACACACGGCAAACAGGATCCCTGATTCTCCACGGGCCGGAAGGGACAGAAACGCCGAAAGCGCCGTGCCGGCATCTACAGCGTCCCTTGGTTCGATAAAGATCTTTCTTCCCCGGATATGCGGGACGGTAAGGTTTGCGTATATCTCAAGGATCTGGTAACTTGGAAAATAAATCGCTCGGTTGCCCTTAACGGAACAGAAAGTTTTGATGTAATCACTGATCCGCGAACTGTTCTCCTGATTCTGACGCATAGAGAATGCAGTTGTAATGTCGTTTGCACAGCAGACTATGCGGTTTTCCTGGGGAAACGCGTTGGGCAATGAGAGAGTTTTCACGGGAGTATCCCCGAAATAATAGCGGGAGTAGCTATCGACCGGGGAAAGAGTTCCCGATATCAGGATGCAACAACCATGTGCGCTGCAGATTTCCCGTAGGGAGACAGAGGGATCGATGCACCGCACTTCCAGGGTGATCCCCTCCTCGTTTTTCCGGTAAACCGTGAGATACGCGGGATCCGTTGATGACTGGGAGAGCCGGAACAGGAATTCCGTAAGACGTTCGATTGCAGTTTCGTGATATTCCCCCCCTTTCAGGTTCTTTTCCCGTATGGATTCTGCAAGCACCAGTAAGTCATCAACGATCTCGTCCATGTTTTTGTAAAGCGATTCCCGCACGACCATCCGGTCAAAGATTGAAGGATCAAACCAGTCCTCAGCTTCCGATGAGTTGGCAAGTCCCCTTATATAATCCGTGAGCCGGGGCAGTACGTGCTGGACGGCATCTGCACCTTTGTAGCGCTTCCGCATCCCCAAGAGTTCACGTGATGCCTGCGTGAGATCGCGTTCTTCGAGAGTTACGCTCTCGATACTGGTGACAACATCACCACAATTGTGCGCCTCGTCAATGAGAAGCAGAATATCCTGGGGTTCGACACCGAGACTGGCGTAGAGTTGTTCCCGTATGTTCCGGTCAAAGAGATGGTAGTAGTTGAGGATGATGACATCGGTATTCCGGGCGGCATGCATCATCATCTCATAGGGGCAGACGTTACCGCAGAATGACCCCAGTTCCTGGGGAGGTACCGGGCTCGCGATCACCCGGTCCGCCTTGGTACGGAGAGCTGTCGAGGGAACCATCTTGACGCCCACCGCTTCCGCATGCACAAACATCCTGCTGTTAATATAATACGGGCACAGGAGCGGGTGTTCCTTATCCATGCGCCGGATCTGCTGGAGGATAAACGGATCTTCTGCGGGTATAAGCGCCCCCCGTTCTGCACGGTCACGCATGAGGGAATTCGAGAACGCCTTCACACCTTCACATCGGCGATATATATCTCCTTCCCCTCCGAGTGGGCACATGCTCCCTTTGCCAACGAGATATACTGCTTTAATCTGAGGGTTTTTCGTACGCACGAGTTCGAGTTCGCGGACAAACGTGGTAAGCTGGCTCACCGTGCGGACCGCAATGACGATCTTCCGGTTTTTTCTCTCTGCAAGGAGAGAGGCAACAACACTCGATTTCCCGCTGCCGGTCGGAGCATCGATCATTGCCATGCCCCCGTCCCGTGCCACCTGGGCGGCGATTTCAAGCATATGGCGCTGGCCCGGGCGGTATTCACTATAGGGAAAGTAGGTGTCGATCGCGTCCATCAGGATCAGTGTTGGCGTCAAAGGGTAATATGGGCGTCGGAACAGGATACAATAATGGTGAAAAAATATCCCTTAGCTCCCGGAGATTTTTCCTGCCCCCGATACGTGATTCAAAGATCTTATCCCGTTCGGGCAGACACTGGCGTCATAGGAACCAGGATCTCCAGGAACCTCTTCATGGCTACCGGTTAAGCAGGGGAAAATGAAGGTGCCGTTTATTTCCACGGTTCACGGTTACGATGTGCCCGAGGCATTTTTCATGAGCGCAAGCAACCCGGCAAGAATCTGAGTGGGTGTTGGCGGATTTCCGGGGATTTTCAGATCGACCGGAAAGAGTTTGTCTGCACCGCCAAGCACCGCATAGGTTCCTTTATAGATACCCCCATCGCAGGCATCATCGCCCACGGCAATGACATACTTGGGTGATGGCATCGCGTCGTATGTTTTTCTCGCGGCATTCTCCATGTTCCGGGTAACCGCGCCGGTGACCATCAGCAGGTCAGCATGGCGTGGCGAAGCAACAAACGTGATACCAAACCGTTCCACATCGTAGAATGCGTTCAGGAGGTTGTTGATCTCGATCTCAACAGCGTTGTCGCTCCCGGTATCAAGTTCACGGATTGAGAGGCTGCGACTAAACCGTGAATCGATCGCATGCCTTAGTTCCCGTCCTATCCGTTCGATTTCCTCGTCTCGTGCCGGTGAATCCTCGGTTACTTTCTTCCTGAGCATGCAGGAAAATGCGTTTACCATCAGGTGTACCTCAAAGGTCTGTCCCCGCGTATGACAGGTTCAGGCTCTTGTTGATGACCGGGAAATCTGCGAGGATATTCCCCGCTATTGCGTGTTCTATTGCCAGCCAGTTGCAGAACGACGCAGTCCGGACCTTATACCGTTCGATCACGCCGGCTTTCACCCGGACCCAGCAGAGGTTCTGTCCTCTCGCCGATTCGACAAGGGCGAGGGAGTATCCATCGCTGACCGGACTATCGCTTTTAATTGATCCTTCGGTTATCTGATCGATCACTTGACCGATCAGCTCAAGCGAGTTCATGATCTCGGCCGCCTTGATCGTGAACCGTGAGAGAACGTCCCCGTCCTTTAGCGGTATGAGGGCGGGCACAAACCGATTATAGAGGCCATAAGGATGATTTATCCGCACATCCACTCTGCCACCGGATGCACGAGCTGCCGGCCCGGTGATGTTGAGCGGCCGCAGCAGCGGTTTTTTTATGATGCCTGTTCGTTCAAACCTGTCGATAACCGATGGCGTTGAGAGCACAATCTTAAGACCTATCTTGTACCTTTTCCTGAACTCTTTTAAAAACCCGGCAAGTTCGGTGAGTTGTGCAGTGTCGACATCCCTGCTCGTACCACCGATGCACAGCATTCCCCGCATGAACCGGGACCCTGTCAGCACCTCGTTCCGGCGGAACAGTTCCTCGCGAAGCACCGAGAACTGGCTGGCCCCGAGCGGGAAGGCGATGTCGGTCAGCATGCCCGCCTGGTCGCCGAGATGCGAGCAGCAGCGTTCCAGCTCCAGGAGAATTGTACGCAGATGCCAGGCACGATCGGGAACCACAATTCCTGAAAACCGTTCAACTGCCATGCAGAATCCGGCAGCATTGGCCACCGATTCATCGCCGCTGACTGCTTCAGCAATCTTCACGCAATCCCGTGGGAGTTTCCCCTCGGAAAGCTTTTCGATTCCCCGGTGAGTATAGAACAATCGGATCTCAAGATTGAAGATCGTCTCACCGATCACGCTGAAGCGGAAATGGCCGGGTTCGATGATACCGGCATGCACCGGGCCGACCGGTACCTGGTAGACACCTTCACCTTCAACCCGTCTGAACGGGTATTCATCAGTGATATCTATCTCTTTTTTCATGGTAACGGGGAGGTTGCAAACCGATTTTTTCAGGGGGTGAAGGTGATCGGGATATGACTCGTGCAGGAACAGCCGGCGGTTGTCAAACGCCCCGTCAAATTCCACGCCGAAACCGTCCCGGCATTCCCGTTCGAACCATGCCGCGGTGGGGAAGATCCGGGCAATTGAGGCAGCCTGTGACGTGATATTCCGTAAAAGTACCAGGATACTCCCTTTCCGTTCAAACACATAGAAAAGCGTGTAACCACTTCTTGCAAAACCTTCTGCGCAGAACAGGCTGATCAGGACGAATTTGTGCGCTGAAAGATACGGGATCGCTGCTTCAAATTCCGGTTCCCCGGCACTGAAATAGATTTCATTGCCCTGACCCGTCGTAATCCGGGAGGATATATTCGTTTCGCCGAAAAGGTCGCACAGTGCATCTGCTGCTGCAGAAACAGGATGGGTCATATCAGAACCTCAGCTCCGTTACAATCTGGTTGATGAACACAATCCCCCCGGCAGGGAACATAAGACCGATGATAAAAATAATCACCAGCAGTATGACGATGGGGAACTTCATGGTGGCAGGTGTGAGATACGGAACCGGATTAGTCAGTTCTCCCGGGGGTGATACCCGGGAAAATGTCCTGATTACGAAAAACCCGATAGATGCTGCCGCTATAAAGAGCAGGACAAGGACACATGCCAGCACCCAGAGTGACTGCATTCCGAGGGATAACAGGATGAACCATTTGGAAAAGAAGATGGGGAAGGGGGGCATACCGATGATGGCAAGCCCGCCGATAATTATCCCCCACGCCGCGAGCGGCTGGAGCCGGAATACGTCCCGGATATCATCAATGGCATCACCGGAGAGCGGGCTCTTATATTGCCGGTGCAGGATGCCTGCCGAAAAGAAAAGCGAGGCTTTTGTGAGCGAATGTGCCATGATATGAAAGAGCACCCAGAAGAGGGCAAGGGGCGTCGCAAGAGCAAGGCCGACAAGGATGATCCCCATATTCTCTATACTTGAGAATGCGATGAGTTTTTTCAGGTTCTTTTCGGGCAGCATGGAGATGACCGCAATGGCTATGGACAGGACGCCAAAAAAAGCGATCATGGGGGCAGCTACCGAAAGGGCACCGGTCTGATGGACGAGAGCATATGCACGTATAATCCCGTAGATGCCCACGTTCAGGAGTACTCCTGACAGGAGGGCGCTCACCGCCGATGGCGCTTTTGCGTGCGCGGCAGGAAGCCATGTATGGAAGGGAAAGATTCCGGACTTTGCGGCAAACCCGATGAAGATGAGCGCAAAAGCCGCAGTCATCACTCCTGTCGGGAAAGCGGAAGCATGCTGCATGAGCACCGTCCAGTTCAGCGTACCTTCGCCGAGGGTTGATCGTGAGATCTCAAAGAGAAAGATGAGCCCGACAAAGGAAAAGAGCATCGCGGTCGATGCGATGAAGATATACTTGATCGCCGCATCGATATTCTCCCGGGCGGAGAGGATAGCGACCAGCATCGCTGATATGATCGTCGTCATCTCGGCGAAGATCCAGAAAAGGGCGAGGTTATCTGAGAAAAATGCCAGGATAATGACAAGGTGAAGCAGGCACCATGCAGCATAGAATAACCGAAGGGATCCTTTTTCCAGTTCGCCTGAAGTGAGGAGGTTCTCAACGTATCCCCGTGCGTACACGGCAGCAAGGGTAAAAAGGAGTACGGTGATGAGTACTTCATAGAGCCCGAGATGATCGATGAAGAAGAAATTTTTGCCTATTAAAAATGAGGTGAACGGTAAAGGTTCGCCAACAAAGATATATCCGGCTGTAGCGGTATAGATCAGCCCCTGTGCGACGACTACCGTATTCATCTGGCGGTGAGTGCGGCACAACGCAATAAGGACGAGCGCAAGGCCGGCACAGAGTGCGAACGCAACAAGGATCATGGTATGTCCTCCTTTCCCTCCAGGAGATAGAACCGGTGGAGGCGGTTGTGGTATTCTTCGAGTGTCGAATCGATACCAACGGCAAGAATCATCGTCAGGAGGACGAGAATAATCAGGTCGATGATGATTAAAAATTCAATAATAAAGGGTAGTTCGGTGGCAAAAAGCCCAAAGAGCAGCACACCGTTTTCCATTGTCAGGTAGCCCAGCACTTTTGTCATTGCCTTTTTCCGGCTGAATGTTACCATCATACCCATAAGCATAAGGGAAAGACCGATTACCGCACCAAAGAAAAAGAGGTTGCCCCGAGACGGGATATCCGGTATGATGCGTGAGAGGGAGATGTAGGTGAGGAGCATCAGGGCAAGCGAGATAAAGAGTGAACCGGTGGGGTTCAGGAAATGGAATTCGATATCCCGCTTTATCCGGATCCTTTCCTGGATATTTGCGACAAAATATGGTATGATGAGCACCTTTGAGATGAAGGTGACGCAGGCGATGGCAAAAAGAACCATCGATCCCCCGATACCATACAATGCAAGGGCAATACCGGCAAGCGTGAGTGACTGGAGCGCATAAACCCTGACGAGCGAGATGAGATTACGGGTAGTGATAATATATGCGGCTGTAATGATGACGCACACAAACAAAATTTTGATGATCGCGTCCAGAAATGCCGGATCGGTCATGTGAACACCTCGATTATGATGACAAGGGTCGAAAAGAAAAATGCCATCATAAACAGGCTGGGCAGCCGGAAGAACCGCATCTTTGCCATTGAGGATTCGAAGAGCCCGATGATAAGGGCAAGAAGGGCCCCTTTTATTGCAAAAAGACCCATTGCGATGATAATGGCGGCTAACGACAGCGTTGTCGCCATACCGACCGGGAAGATGAGGTTTATGACAAGCGCCATCAGGAGCGTCTGCTTGATCGCCGCTGACAGCTCCATGAGAGCAAGATTTCCGCCTGACTGTTCAAGAACCATCCCTTCATGAATCATGGTCAGCTCAAGATGGGTTTCCGGGTTATCGATCGGTATCCGGGCGGTCTCGACAATCAGGATAGTAAAAAGGGAAATCCCTATCAGGATCAGGGTTGGTGTTACCGGAGTTGCGGATGCTGCTGATATTAAGACCATATCAAAGATATTGAGCGACTTAAAGACAAAAGCGAGGGCTGCGAAGACGATAATCGTCGTGGGTTCAATAACCGCCGCAATGCTCATCTCCCGAGAGCTGCCCATCCCGCCAAAGGAACTTCCCGCATCCAGTCCTGAAAGCGCCATGAAAAACCGGGCGAGTACGAGGAGGTACAAAAAAAGGATGATATTGCCTATGCCCCCATCCGGTGTCGTGACATAGACCAGCGGGACAAAAAGGGCAGCGACAAGGATAGCTGCAATGTTTACGTAAGGCGTGACACGCATGATCCGTGAACTGTATGGGGAATAGATCACTTCTTTTCTGAGCAGTTTTGTCAGGGTGAGATATGTCTGAAAGATCGGTGGTCCCTGCCGCCCCTGGGTCCATGCCTTCACTTTTTTAATCATGCTGACAAAAAGCGGGGAGATCCCTATCACAAAGAGCGTATTGAGGATACAATACAGCGCAAATTCAATAGTCATGCCGACCACCCGAGGAACAAAATGATCGCGATAACGGTAACAAAGACATAGAGGATATAGGTGTCAAGGCAGCCATTCTGCAGCCGCGCAATCCGCGCCGCTGCAGCACAGGAACTTCTGGCTATCGGCAGGTACAGGTATTCTTCAAAGAATTTGATCAGCCTTATATCTGCGGTGCCCTCTTTAAAGATACATTCACTCTGGTCAAAGTACATCTTTTTACTGGTCTTCTTTGTCCTGTATACGGCCGAAAAGATCGTGACGATTGGTTCAGAGAATCCATGACCGGTATATTCAGTTGATGATGGCTGGAATCTGGCGCCGCAACCCCAGGTTTCGCTAATCCGGACATCATGCGATGCAGTAACGTAGAAAATAACGTAGGTAAGAGCCGCCATAAACAGGAGCAGGATGCTGATAAGGAACATGTCCGGAACCGGGAGGGAATACCCGGCATATGACAGCACCTGGAATGCAAAGATGCCCAGAACAATACAAGCCGCGGCAAGAAGGACCGGACCGGCAATCATGAGCATGCCGGTTTCCTGTGCTTCCGAACTTGCGCGGGAACGTGGCTGAGCAAGAAAGATGGAGCCGAACGCCTTGACAAAGCAGGCCGCGGATAGCGCACTTGTGAGGGCAAAAAGCGCCAGACAGATAAAAAGGAACACTTTCATCAGCGGGTCGACAATCGCGACAGACTGGAAGAACGCGATAAAGATCAGCAGTTCACTGGCAAATCCATTCAACGGGGGAAGGGCGGCAATGGCGATCGCACCGATAAAAAACAATGCGGAGGTATAGGGCATGCGACGCGCAAGACCTCCCATCTTCTCGATGTCCCGGGTATGGGTTACATGAACGACGGATCCGGCAGTAAGGAAAAGCAGACTCTTGAAAAGTGCATGGTTGAGCGAATGGAAAAGCGCTCCGAGGAGGCTGATCGTTGCGAGGAGGGGCAGGTTTGTGCAGGTGAAGATTACGTAAAGCCCAATACCGACAAAGATGATGCCGATATTCTCGATACTTGAATACGCAAGCATCCCTTTCACATCATGCTCTTTTAACGCATAGATTACCCCAAGTGTGGCCGATGCAATGCCGGCGAGAAGGATCAGGACTCCCCACCAGAGATCCGGGGATAATACCGTAAAGATAAACCGGAGGAGTCCGTAGACGGCAACTTTCAGCATCACTGCGGACATCAGTGCAGAAACAGGTGACGGACTGGCCGGGTGGGCATACGGGAGCCATTTGTGGAACGGGATAATGCCGGCCTTGATGGAAAAACCGACAAACAGCAGAAGAAATGTAATGGTGATGAGAAGACGGTCCGGAGAATGGACCGGGCCAACCGCAAACGAACCTGATGCTGTATAGAGCGCAATAAACCCGAACAGGACAAAGAGGGTCGAGAGGTGTGTCATCACAAAATAAAAGATTCCTGCCTTATGTGTCTCATGTCCGGTATAATCGTACATCACCAGAAAGAAGGAACTTAACGCCATCAGTTCCCAGAAAAAGAAGAATGAGGTTGTGGTTGCCGATGCAACAACGAGCGTCATCGCAAGAATAAAAAGATTAAGGCAGGCACACAGCAGGTTCCGGCGTTCCAACCCTTCCATATGTTCAAGGTACCCGATGGAATAAACGGCAACGCATGCTGTGACCGTCCCGATGATCACCAGGAAAAAAGCGGCAAGACGATCGATAAGAATGATGATCGGGAATGAGGGAAACGGCTGGAAGAGGTTAAACGCCAGCGTGGTGCCGGAAAAAAGAATGCCTGCAGACAGACAGGTAAGCAGTATAGACGCGAGTATGGTGCTCACGAGGGAAATATACCGGGTGATCCGAACTTCCCGTCCCACGCCCAAAAGAGGGACAATAGTACCGAGCAGGAGTATCGCGACGACTAAGGTAAAGATGAGATCCGACATTCAGGATCTCCTCACAATCTGACGCAAAGCGGGACTGAGAATCCGAAGCAGGAAGGGAAGGTCATGGATAACCCGTTCAGGAAGATCTCCGCATATACTGTTCAGGTAACGCATAAATCCTCAGGTATTCTGCCCTTCGCTCCCGGAAGAAGGCTCGCGTTTCATGGGGCAGACATCAATTCCCTTGAGTTCTCCCAGGACAAAGCCAAACCGGTCCCGAATACTCCTCGGAAGTTCGGGCTCCGGGATCGGCCGGAATCCAAGGTCCCCGTAAAAGTCCATCAGTTCTATTTTTGAATGCATATAGAGCGTCTGATACCTCCCGCACTCCTCGATCAGCCGGCTCATGATCGATCGTGCAAAACCACGGCGCCGGTATTCGTCAAGAACATATACCCCGTCAACCTCAAGACCATCGGGATGACGGGAGCAGCGGGCGACACCGATAAGCCTGGTTCCGCTGAATGCGGCAAACAGGCGGTCGGTCCGCATATCCGCTTTCTGCTGGTGGTAATGAATCCAGAGCTCTTTCTCTGCACGTGCCATTTCAGCCGGTGACAGTTCGCGAATGTCAACGGTGTCGACCACTGGTGATGCAACCGCAGTTCTTCCCAGTGCGAGGAAATTTTTCTGGATCTGGTGGAAGATACGGGGCCGGAATGTTATAAACGTCCCGCTCTCTTCACCGGCGAGGGCATAGAGCGCAAGGAGTGTTGCATCTTCCGAATACTGGTCTGCCGGTGCAGATGCAGAAATGGTGGGCGTAATCCTTCTCCTTTCGTATCAGGAGCTGTCCTTTTTCAGGGTCAGCGATGATCAAACTGATGTTAATCCCTGATTATTACTTTTCCATTTGTATATAATCGTAGGGTAACACTGCATGAAAAACTGATGGATACTCTGGTTTTTTCAGGAATATCTCCCCGGCAGAAATTTTTTAGTACGCAGGAACTCAGAAATCCGGCGTTTTCATGGTTATCTGGAAAAAATACGCGAAATTCTGCTGCCTGAGCGTTTTGTTCAGGATGTGGCTGGGATTCTGGAAGGACGGGGAATTCTATTTACTAAAAATTACCCGATTTTCGCTGATCGTTCCGGGATTCTTCATCAGAAAAAAAATGGCAATATTTATCACATCTTCCTTCCGAATCAGAACTAGGTCAGATGCTTAAATCTGAACGTCGTTCCGAGGATGAAATCCATGATTGACAACCTGCTGCTTGGCAACTATAAATTCCGCGAATCGGATTTTACACCGAATATTGATCACTACCGCGAACTGGCAAACAGTCAGCACCCTACCGTCCTCTGGATCGGGTGCTCGGACTCACGTCTTCAAACAGGGCATATCACGCAGGCAAAAGCCGGCGAGCTGTTCATCCAGAGAAATATCGGCAACATCGTGCCCATTCACGACTGGAACTTTGCGACGGTGCTTGAATATGCCCTTGTCCATCTTCACGTTGCGGATATCGTTATCTGCGGGCATTCGAACTGCGGCGCAATCCGGGCTCTTGAAAAGGAAAGTACTGATTCATACATCCCGCTCTGGCTAAATAATGCCCGGGAAGCAAAAGAGCGTGTGGACGAGAGGATTCCGGCGCCGACAACGGTGCTTGAAAAGGACGAGCGTTACCGGCAGATCGAACAGGAGAATGTGCGTCTCCAGATTGAGCATTTACATACCTATCCGCTGGTGAAAAGGGCTATTGAAGACAAAAAAGTGCAGATCCATGGCCTGTATTATGATCTTGCAACCGGTGCCCTCACCCGGATACCCTGAAAACAGGTCAATCAGGGACAGGCATCAATCTCTTTTTTTATACGGTCAAGTGATATTCTCCCGATTCGGGTGATGCGTCCATTGACCAGGATCATGGGAAGAGGAGGATATTCGGTTTCGATTATTGTGCGTATGTAATCCGGTGTACCCTGGTCGATCAGCGTAAGTTTCAGTTCAACCCGGCTGCCGTATTCTTTCTTCAGGACTTTTTTTAATTCTTCAAACGACGCTTCGAGTTTTCCGGATGGATAGCATCCCGAGAGATTACAGGTACGATTATCATCACAGGGAAAGGGGGAACATTCGGCATTTTTCAGGCCGACAATTTCAATGAGGACGGGACCGGTCATATCAATACTTTTGGTCCGGGCGGTATTTGAGGATTCTTCAAGAGACATTATTGACGGTAAAAAGGGAATAATGGATCAGATAAACCGTTCGAACCGTTCTTTCTTTGCTTTGCAGACCGGGCAGATCTCCGGAGGCTGTTCGCGGGCGCAGAGATAGCCGCAGACCGTGCAGCGCCAGACGGGCAGGGGAAGGGTGTTGAGCCCTGCTATCGAATAGGTATGGGTTGCACCCTTTTTCACACGTTCAGATCGGGGGGGTCTCCGTTCCGGGACAGGACCGGTGAGATTTTTTCCGTGGAACACCGTTTCGCTCACATAGAGCGTACAGTAGCAGGCCCCGAACTCATTGAGATCAGGATCCCGATAGATACATGGGCAGATAATATCGAGGTCTTCTTCTTTTTTTCCTGATGCGAGTCTGCAGGGACAGGCACGATACCCGTAACGATGTTCATTTTTCAGGAGCCCCCGGACAAGATTTTTGGTAAAGTCAACATCAGGGTTAAGGAAGTACCCTCCGCCTTCCGCCTCAGTTTTCAGGATGCCATATATCTGGTCAATCTCATGTTCATCAACCACCGCCGGATTCATTACGTTAAAACCTCCCTAATCTCCTCCTCACGAAACCCGACGATACTCTTCTTATCCCCGATAACGAGCGTCGGGAAGGAGCCTTTCGAATTCCATTTCTCAACTTCAGTCATCGCAGTATCCTGTTCCGGGCCTTCAAGGAGATCGACATACAGGTAGTCGAAGTCTACACCAAGGTCCCGTAGCAGGTCTTTTGTCCTGGCGCACCATCCACAGGTGCTCAGGGCATAGAGTATAATTTTTCCCTTTTTTTTCCCGTTCACATGCTCGACGCCCATCAAAAAAACCTCAACGCTATCATGTGCATGGAGATTGCAGGATATACTATTTATAAATGGCCATCATAATTTCCCCTCACTGTGTCTGGTACTCATATCTCTTTTGACGATTCATTTCTTCTTGAAGACCCGATTAAAATACCGGTTATACTTACCGTATCCCAGCCTGTCCGGTACTGGTGAGTAGTATGGGGTTAAGGACGAATATGGTCTTTCGATTTGAGGAATTCATGGTACCTGCACTATCGTTAATAACTATTCCGGCACATCATATATGGAAATCATGAAGGCGGTTCTGGGTCTTGAGGACGGGGAATTTATTGTAGGACAGGGATTTGGTGTTGAGGGTGAATGCTCCGGGGAACTTGTTTTCAATACGCAGATGACCGGGTATATGGAATCTCTCACCGATCCGAGCTACGTCGGCCAAATCCTTATGTTCACCTTTCCCCTCATCGGCAATTACGGTGTCGACCGGCAAAATTTTCAGAATCCTCAGATAAGTGCACTCGGCTGTATAACAAAAGAGATCTGTGAGAAGCCTTCTGCCCAACCCTCGATACGATCCTTTTTTGAAGAGAACTGCCTCCTTGGCATGAGTGGGGTTGATACCCGTGCACTGACCATCAAGACCCGTGTTCACGGAACGATGCGGGCTGCGCTTGTCGTCGGGAGCGATGATGGGGAATATGCGGTAACACTCGCCTGCAGGACTCCCACGATATCGGATATTGTCCCTATTCCGGAAGTCTCCTGCAAAGAGCCATATCATATACCGGGCAGCGGGAAACGAATCGCGGTCCTTGATCTCGGGATAAAAAAAGATATGATTATCAGCCTTGCAAAGCGTCAGGGGGATCTCCACATCTTTCCCTATAACACCGATTCCGATCAGATTCTTGCCTGCAGACCCGATGCCCTCCTCATCAGTAACGGGCCCGGTGATCCACGCCAGGCGACGGATGCCATCAGGTGCACAAAGGACCTCCTGGGCCAGCTGCCTATCTTCGGCATATGCATGGGTATTCAGGTCTGTGCACTGGCAATCGGAGGAGAGACATACAAGCTTAAGTTCGGTCACCGTGGCGCCAACCAGCCGGTCCGTTTTAAAGACGGGAGGATCTTTATGACAACCCAAAACCACGGGTTTGCGGTGGATGCACAGTCTCTTCCGGCGGGATGCAGGGTTACCTACACCAATGTGAATGATAATACCCTGGAAGGATTCGAAAACAAGGATCTCCTCCTCACCACCGTCCAGTTCCATCCTGAAGCACATGGCGGACCTTTGGATACAGAAGCTCACTTTTTTGATGCCATGTTCCGGAGGATTCCCTGATGCCAAAGAGAACGGATATAAAAAAAGTTCTGATGATCGGGTCAGGTCCGATTCAGATCGGGCAGGCCGCTGAATTCGACTTTTCCGGGTCCCAGGCATGCCGGGCACTCCGCGAAGAAGGTATAAACATCGTCCTTGTCAACTCAAACCCGGCGACGATCATGACCGATCCGGAGATGGCTGACGAGATCTATATCGAACCTCTGCGGGCCGACGTGATTGCAAAGATCATCGAGAAGGAAAAGCCGGATGGAATCCTGTCCGGTATGGGGGGACAGACCGCACTTAACCTCACGGTCGAACTCGCCGAGATGGGTGCCCTTGAGGACGTGGAGATCCTAGGGACACCGCTCGAAGCGATTTATAAGGGAGAAGACCGGGAGAAATTTCGCGATCTCATGACCGAGATCGGTGAACCGGTCCCCCGGAGCACGATAATTAATTCTTTAAGCCAGCTCGATGAAGCTATCAGGATAATCGGGTTGCCTGCGGTTGTGCGTCCCGCGTACACCCTGGGTGGAGCCGGGGGGGGGATCGGGAAAACAAAAGAAGAGCTGACCCGGATCATCGAACTCGGACTCTCCCGGTCACGGATCCACCAGGTGCTGATTGAGGAGAGTGTTCTTGGCTGGAAGGAGATCGAATTCGAGGTGATGCGGGATGCTTCGGATACCTGCATTATCGTCTGCGGAATGGAAAATGTGGATCCCATGGGTATCCATACCGGAGAAAGTGTTGTGGTTGCCCCGATTCTTACCCTTCGTGACGATGAATTCCAGATGATGCGAAGTGCCGCGATTCATATTATCCGGGCACTCGATGTACAGGGAGGCTGCAATATACAATTCGCATTCCGGGAGGGGAATTACCGGGTAATTGAGGTAAATCCCCGGGTCTCCCGATCATCAGCGCTCGCTTCAAAGGCTACCGGGTACCCTATCGCCCGTGTAGCAGCAAAGATCGCCATAGGTCTCCGGCTCGATGAAATCACGAATACGGTCACCGGGTGCACCCCCGCTTCCTTTGAACCGACCATTGATTATGTTGTGGTCAAGGTTCCCCGCTGGCCGTTTGACAAGTTCAAAGGAGCGGACAGGACACTTTCCACATCGATGAAGAGCACCGGAGAGGTCATGGCGATCGGGCGGACCCTCGAAGAGGCCTTCATGAAGGCAAAACGTTCCATTGACACGGACGTGATCCCCCATACCAGCCCAAGCGAGATCCGTATGATCCTCTCCCGTCCGACCGATGAACGTTTCCACTGCCTTTTTGATGCCTTCCGCCAGAACTTCACGCTCGATGAGGTCGCGCAGCTTACTTCTATCCTCCCGTTTTTTTTAGAGAAGATCAAAAACATTGTCGACGTCGAGAAACGTCTTGCGACAACCAGTGATGTTGAAGAAATCCAGATGGCAAAAAAATACGGGTTTTTAAACACTGAAATTTCAAAGATCACCGGAATACCTCTTACCGATATCGAGAACATTGCCGGTCTTCCCTCATATAAGATGGTGGATACCTGTGCCGCAGAGTTCCCCGCCAGCACACCGTATTTTTATTCTACCCGGGAACCGGTATGTGAGATCATCCCCAACAACCGACAAAAAGTCCTTATTCTTGGATCCGGTCCCATCCGCATCGGTCAGGGAATCGAATTCGACTACTGCACTGTCCATGCCGTGCAGGCATTGCGCGATGAAGGTGTTGAAGTCCACATCGTCAATAACAATCCGGAAACGGTATCAACGGACTTTGACACATCGGATCGTCTCTTTTTTGAACCGATGCAGCTTGAAGACGTGGTAAACATCCTGAAAAAGGACTATTATTATGGTGTGATGGTGCAGTTCGGAGGTCAGAATGCGGTTAACCTCGCGGTACCCATCGAAGAGGAGATCAGACGGCTCGGGCTTAAGACAAGAATTCTTGGGACAAGTCCGGATGCAATGGATATCGCAGAGGATCGCGACCGCTTCAGTGTCCTTTTACGAAAACTCAACATTCCCAGCCCGGCAAACAGTTCTGCGTACTCTGAAGGGGATGCCAAGGTTATGGCAGAACAGATCGGCTATCCGGTGCTTGTCAGGCCCTCCTATGTTCTTGGAGGCAGGGCGATGGAGATCGTTCACGATGAAGGTGAACTCGAGACGTATATGAAGGAGGCCGTCCGGGTCAGCAGGAACCACCCGGTGCTTATCGATTCCTATCTCCAGAATGCAATAGAACTCGATGTTGATGCCGTCTGCGATGGTCATGAAGTCCTTATCGGGGGTATCATGGAGCATATCGAACAGGCAGGCATTCATTCCGGTGATTCTGCCTGTGTCATTCCGACCCAGTCGTTTTCTCCCATGATTCTGGACACGATAAGGGATTATACCAGAAAGATCGCCCTGGGGCTTGGTGTTGTGGGACTGGTCAACCTCCAGCTTGCGGTCAAGGACAACGTTGTGTATGTTCTTGAAGCAAATCCCCGGGCAAGCCGCACTGTGCCGTTTGTCTCAAAAGCCACCGGGATCCCCATTGCAAAAATTGCAGCAAAAGTTATGGTGGGAAGGAAACTGCGCGATCTGGGGTATAAGGAGCGGGTGATAAAACATGTTGCAGTCAAAGAGGTTCTGCTCCCGTTCAATAAGCTCGCCGGGGTCGATACCATGCTGGGTCCGGAGATGAAAAGTACCGGCGAAGTGATGGGGATTGATTACGATTTCGGGCTGGCATTTTACAAGGCATGTATATCAGCAGATAACGAGCTCCCCCTCAAGGGCAACATCTTTGTTTCAGTCAATATCGAGCAGAAAGAAGAGGTAATTCCTATCGCCCGACAACTGCGCGATCTGGGGCTTATATTGTATGGTACCGAAGGGACCGTAGATTACCTGTGTGAGGCGGGTGTTGAAGCTCACCTCGTGAGAAAAATACAGGAGGGGTCCCCCAATGTGTTGGACATGATGCGGCATGGGGAGATCCGTCTTATCATCAATACTCCTCAGGACAAGCAGTCCCGGCAGGATCATTACCAGATCATGCGTGCGGCAGTTGACTTCGGAATCCCGTATATTACAACCCTTCAGGCAGCGCGTGCAGCGGCACTTGCCATCGATGCAATCAAACGTGAGAAGGTTACTCTGGAACCGCTGAGCCATTATCTGAAGTGAATGAGGTCTTCATCTCCGGTTCCCCTACCCCCATAACTTCCCTTAAACAGTCCAGTACTTCCGGAAAAAACCATCCAGTGGTACATATTAATTGAATATCCTTATATACAGAAATAACAAAAAAAGATGCATGAAGAAATTACTTGTTGTTCTTTCGATCCTGTTTATCGGGATTCTTCTTGCGGGTTGCACATCCCAGCCAGCTCCTATAGTCACTCCGACCCCGACACCTGAACCGACATCAGTTCCGACTACAGTCATTACAGCCGTCCCGACTGAGGTACCAACCACGATTGTCGTGGTGAACACGACAGCAACGCCGAATTCAACACCTACCCCTACCCCCACACCCCAGCCGTCAGTGACAATTACCTTCAATAATGATCTGACTATTAAACCAGGTGCCACTGTCGTAGTACCCGTCGGAGGTAAAGTCATCTGGTTGAATAACGATCAATTCAAGCCTCACGGTGTCGCAGCGGTAAACGTTGGAACCGGGAAATATTTCGGTGGTATGACCGCAGTAAATATTCCCTATGGAAAGACCTTTGAGGTTACCTTTGATACGGCAGGTACGTATGATTACCAGACAATTTTCCAGCCATCAGTTGAAGGGAAAATAATAGTAACAAAGTAATTAAAAGCAATAAGGGTTCAGGACTGATAACCTGAACAAATTTTTTTCATCCCTCTTACGGGTAATTCATGTTTTAAATTATAATGTGTTTGATTATTCTGCCCTCGAAAATATATGCTCATACTGCATAGCTGTATACCATTACCCAACGGGTGGAGTCTCAACTATGGGAAAAGGTACGATTGTTCTTGCATATTCCGGAGGGCTTGACACCTCAATCTGCATTCCGATCTTAAAGGAACGGTATGACTATGACCGCGTCGTAACTGTCGCCGTACACGTAGGGCAGCGTGATGAAGAGATCAATGTTGCGACAAAAAAAGGGAAAAAATTTGCTGACCGCCATTATACGATCGACGCACGGGAAAAATTTGTTCATGGGCATATTTTTCCCGCAATCAGGGCAAACGGGTCTTATGAAGGATATCCCATGGGAACCTCTCTCGCCCGCCCCCTCATCGCTGAGGAAGTTGTAAAGGTCGCACACAAAGAGGGTGCAACTGCGGTTGCCCACGGATGTACGGGCAAAGGAAATGATCAGCTCAGGTTTGATGTTATCATACGTGCCGCAGGGCTTGAAGTTGTAGCTCCGATACGTGATCTGAACCTCACAAGAGATTGGGAGATCGAGTATGCCCGGCTCCATAAGATACCGGTGCCGGTAAAAAAAGAAAAGCCGTGGAGCATGGATGAGAATTGCTGGAGCCGGAGTATTGAGGGAGGACTGCTTGAAGATCCCTCATATCATCCCCCTGAAGAAATTTATCTCTGGACTGTGTCAGCACAAAAAGCCCCTGTCACACCGGAAAAACTTACCATTGAATTCAAAACCGGAATTCCTGTGGCGCTGAATGGGAAGAAAATTCCCGGTTACGAGTTAATCCAGAACCTGAACAAACGCGCCGGGAAACATGGGATCGGGCGCAATGATATGATCGAGGATCGGATTCTTGGCCTCAAGGCGCGGGAGAATTACGAGCATCCTGCTGCAACGGTCATTCTTATGGCACACCGGGATCTCGAAGGGCTTGTACTTACCCGTCAGGAGCTCGCTTTTAAACGAATGGTGGATGATAAATGGTCTGAACTTGCCTATAAAGGACTTGTCTATGAACCCTTGTATTCGGCTCTGAATGCATTCATCAATACGACCCAGGAACGCGTGAACGGGAAGGTTGATCTCGAGCTCTATAAGGGTATGGTCAGGGTACTCGGGAGGAGTTCACCTAATGCGATCTATTCGAGTGATCTTGTTTCTTTTGACAGCGCGTCGATTGATCAATGTCATGCAATTGGCGTTTCCCATTATTTCGGGTTGCAGGCACGACAGGTATACAATCAGAGAGCAAAAATCCCAAAAAAGTAAAAAATCGTTGAACATAAGAGTTAATATGATCTTTTTTTCTGTATCTATGGGCTGCTTAAATGATTTCTGCAACAAAAAAAAATTTAAACCGGGTAATTTTGTCTCGATTGGGGTTCGGATAATTATTGCGTTTTGAGACAGTACCAGTCAAAACTGCATTAGCTTTTGCTCCATCTTATAATGATTTTTTATCTTATTCTGAAAGGGATTTGGTGGTAATCAGTCTCTTCTCACAAGGGACAAACCGAAGGTCTTCCTGACCCCCCGTTACCTCTCGTTCTCCAAGAAATTCTTGTTTTACCTCCTCAATTGGTTGTCAGAGGAAGGATAAACCGATGGTTGTGGAGGAGGCATCACCTGAATTCAGTCTGCAGAGCGTCAAAATACTTTGTCCTATGACACGTCCGGATCATGAAGACCATCTCTATGTTTATCAGAAAGTGTTATGCGAAGATCTTCACGTAGTTTGGGAACATTAATGTAATTCCTGTTGATCCGGATGAGAAAAAAGAGGAATCCCCGGATCAATATGAATATTTCTGAGAACAAAACAAATATTGAATGAAGTCCGTCCGGACTCTCATGATTTTCAGTGATCAGCAATTCAAGACACAAAGGCAAGGTAAATCCTGATCACATTCCAAATCCGGTTGATTATCAAAAAAAAATGTCCCCGTTATGTCCCGGAAAATTATCGTGTGGTAATATCTGAAATCGTCGGTTCAGAATATACATAACTATACCCGCTGGCTAAACTGAGCCCCACGTTTTGGGTTACACGAGCACCGCTCTTCACGGTGGCGGATGCCATCCCTTCTGTAACACCCCCTACCCTGTTGTTCGATCGGGATTCAATATAGGTATATCCGTCTTTAACAACTGCGGACATCGAGAGGTCTTGAGATGAGGGGTTGATAAATTCTACGATGACGACGATGTAATCACCTGATGTATACGATCCTGTGATCCGGGCTGTCGGTTTCGGGAATCCCACATCCGTAAGCAGCCTTTCCTCAAAGTTAACGAGGCGCTGTCTTGCGAATTGAATCGTAACATTTTCTTCTTCACAAATCGTGCCGGTGCAGACTTTTACGGTATGATTCCCTTCCTCCAGCATCAGATCCAGGGGTTTGTCTTTCGTGACCGTGCCAACACTCTGGTTGTCTACGGAAACCGGCAGGGCAGCATCCCAACCTCCGATGGATACTCTCAGTGGTCCCTTTAAACCCGAGATTACGGTAATATTGGTCGTAGCTGACATATTTGTCGAGTTTGAGAACGGGGTAAAGGTATTTGTTAGGGAGACATTTGTAGGCACTGTTGTATTTTTGATTTGACCTACGCATCCGGTCATCAGAATACATGCAACAACGATGATAAAGGGAACAATCATAACTTTCATGGGGAGGTTCACCGCAATTTTATATACGAGAATTACTTCATTCAGGGAATCTGACCTGCATGTCATTAATGATATAATTTTTTGTGCTTTTATTCTTTCGGAATCTTTTTCTGTTGTTATTCTTCAACACCTTTTTGGGGCAGGCACGAGCGATCATTACATAAATATAGTTGTTGTTATCGGGATGATATATCGATAAAGAAAGAATCTGGTTATACATTGAAAGGTTATTTTTTGCCAATGAAACACAGGTCAAAAGGTTCTGTTCAGTTTTGTGTCTGACTATCCCAAGAACCTGATTACGGTATAATGGACTGCAGCAGGCATCGGCAATCTGAACTCTCAACCAATGAGACGTGGGCTTGCCATTGAACCCTCTCTTATTTTCCGGATGCAACTTCTTACGCGGCTTCTCTTTTAACAAAATATAGATCTTATGGTTCTGCAGTTTTAGTTTTTGGCACAACAGGATCTCCACCCGATATTCTGCCAAAATCTTAACGATGCAGAATTGTTCAACATACCGGGAGCAGGAAATCGAAAAAGAAGAGGGATATCACGAGTATCATCGAGGGACGTTGCTCTTAGTGAATTTGATGGATTACCCGTTGTTCACATTTTTAGCGACGGATCTTCATCACCAGTTAAAGTTCATCTTCTGTAGAGAATGAACTCCCATACTTTTCAATAACTTGTTATTGAAAAATTCTTGTTCATGTTTTTTTCTGTTTATTATTACATTTACTATTCTGACCAGAACAGGTGAGCTGTCAGGACGAGCTGCCGGAATCTCCACCCGAGCGCAGCTGTTCATCAGGTGAGTTACCTTTCTGGGAAGGTAACATGGAGAAGGCTGCCGTGACTTCATGAGACGAGGAATTTATTGAGCACCGGTCAAGAGTGACTACTTTGTTTGTTCCCTCAGCGATCAGTGCTGCGCAGAGGCTGCATACCGGACAAGGGTTCATTGGGCACAATTCTTCGGATTCATTACCGATGGCTTTGCAGCCATCAATGAACTGATACCGGTGAAAAGTGAGCGTGATCGTGTTATCACGCCAGCTGCCCGAAACCCGGGTTGCGAATTCAAAAACTTCACATATTGTTTCGTTAATGAGTGTTATTAATTCCTCCTCTTTAACGGGAATCACCATCGCATTTCTCTTTTTAAGGTCATGTATCCACGGTTCACAGGAGGGGGTGATGATGAGTCCGCCCGCCCCGGTTTTTGTAAAGGGATCCTTTGCTGATATATTGCTGCCGCTATAGGTCAGGGCCGGGTTGAACTGCATGACATTGGACTCTCCCGTTATGCGCTGAGGAAGAAAATACGCATTCCCCGTTATGCCGAGATCAGATGCTATACGGCTGATATTTTTACACCATTGCGCGGTAAGGATCCCTACATGTCGTGGATCTACCGTTTCGTCCCTCGTGAAAGTCAGGATAAAAATTCCATTCAAAGCACAGGCTGTACTGGAAATCACCAGAGCTGCTGCTATAAATTCTCCGAGGTTAGCAATAAGAGCGAGAGCAACAAAAATAACCGCCATTAATATCAGGAGAATTCCCGCGACAGAGTATTTATTCAGAATTATTTGTTTCATTATTTTCACCGGCAAAGTACCTGGATTCTGCTTTTTCCTTCACAATAATTTTCACTGCATTGTATTTCAAAAGATGTTGCATATTCTCAAAGACCAGAGAAAATATTTTTTTTCGTCTTTCACGAGATACGTCAAGTATTTCTACCAATCTTTCTCTTTCCCCATCTATGTCACCATTGATTAACAAGGTTATAATGACCAGGTAAAGTACAGACCAAGAATTTCCATCGCTTTCTGAACAATAACCGCACCGCAAATGATTAGTCCTGCGACTATAAGATATCTGACGTACCGAGCATAAGCGGGCCTGACATAGTGCAGGTTGCTAAGCTCTACGATCATAAGGAAACCAATAAATCCAAGAACAAAGAAAAGCCCCACATCAAACCGCCCGGCAAAGAGCATGAAGATTGAAATGATAACAAGCCATAATGCGAACAGGGTTATTGCTATTTGTTTGGTTCTCATCAGAATTCCTTATGTATAAATAATATCCCCGTTTCTACAAAAATGTCACCGATCCATATCGTGAAGGATTCGTAGATACTATTTAAGGCTGGAACAAAATACTTCACGTTAAAGTTTCGGAAAATTGCACAACAGCTCCTCTTCACGGAGTCGGGAGTATTATTGCCGTCGCATTTTGTATTGGACGTCAATTATGCACGTGAGAGATCCAAAATGGGATCTGGATTGATAGTACTTTCGTAATTTATCAAAAGAGATCCATCCATTTTTTATTCCAGTTGGTTGATTTTTAAATCTGTCTGGAATTGCATCTGCATCATATTTTTTGAAGATCTCCTTTTTTTTTAACCTCGGCGTGCATATTTTTTGGATATATTTTATCGATTGTTTTATGTCATGGGATCCATACATGAGACGCCCTGTCTTTCGGATTTCCAACAAATCCGTCCTGATTAGAGGGATTACTTTTCCAAAGGAGTAATCCTGTCTGGAACCTTTATTGAAGAGAACCGGGCGCTAAGAAAATATATTGTGCACAATAGGATCATAAGAATACATCTCTTCAGGCGGACAATCACCTTGAAAAAAAGGTCTATACCTTATTGATGATGTTCACCCATGGCAAGATATGGAAAATAATGTTCGATTTATGGTGGGATAAAGTTTGAAAGGTGGAATGTAACTCTGCAATTAAAATTGTTCCTTTTTAAAAGGATAATGTTGATGATAGCGACCTTTCACAGAGATTTTTATCATTTGTCTGGTATTCTATTCAGCCAAACTTCTCTCCAGAAATGAAAACAGGAACGGTCACATCCATCGTGGAGCTCGCCGTTACAATATACATTCTCAAGAAATATCGTGGGGCTTGTTAATTTCCTTACTTCCATGGTAGATTCCAGTTTTACTATATCAGCCCTCTTGAAAACCTTAAATTTTTTTCCGCAGAATTTTTCCATCTCCGGCATGAAATACAACCCTTTGTATTTCCCTTCGTCGTCCAGAGTTGGAAAAATTTCATCCACTGATTTTACCTGAACCCAGTCACCTGGTTGCAGGTTCAATCTATCATTTTCGGGTAAGGGAGAAATTATTTCTGAGGTTGCTCCTCTCGCAGATTTTTCAGGATTCGAAATCGAGTGGTGTATGGGCACAGGGATTTCCTGTTGCTTGTCAGGTAATCTTTTAAGCCATGCCTCTTTCCAGAAGTGGAAACAGGAACGGTCGCATCCTTCTTGAAGTTCACCATTGCAATATGCTCCTTCAAGAAATACTGTGGGGCTTTTTAATTTCCTGATATCTCCGGTAGGTTCTAATTTTATTATCTCTACTTTTTTAAAAACCTTAAATTTTTTCCCACAGCATTTTTCCATTTCCCACATGAAAAACAAACCTTTGTATTTCCTTTTTTCATCTAAAGTCTGAGAAATTTCATCCATTGAACGTACTTCCACCCATTCACCCGGTTGCAGGTTTAAGGATTCCACTTCTTTCGATCTTTTTTTAGGATAAAAATTATTCTTATATCTTGAACAGGCAGATTTTCCATAACTCACAATTCTTTTTTTAATTCGAACAAATAGTGAGTTATACGGGACACTTGCATTTATGACATCTGGATATAGAAAATTGCATGATGTATACTTCTTTTCCATGGGTATTCTCCCGATAAACTGACATATGCATTACTTGCATTGAAATAAGTTATTTTCATTTTTATTTAAAAAGATGTATCCTTTAAAATTAATGATAATTATAACTCAGAGAAAATTTTTTTGTAAGCGAATCAGTTTTCTTAGTCTTATAATCCCATCCCGAATCATGAAGTACAGAAATATCCCTCTTTCCTTGTTTTCTCCTCAATCGCAAACAAGGACATTACCGAAAGTTTCAATAGCCTTAGATTAATAAAAAATAAAAAGAATTAGAGGTAGAAATGTCAGTAATAATTGATTATCCATTCCTTATTTTTAAAAAAAGAGATATTTTTCTCAGTGAATTTCCGTATGATAATAATGATGAATTCGACGTTGTGACGTTTAAATACTGCAAAAATAAACTCAATTTGCCGGGATATAAATGTGAAGAGAAATTGACTGCCACAATCGATTTAAAACAAGAATCTGAAGAAATCTGGAATAAAATGGATCGAAAATTAAGACAGAAAATTAAAAAAGCAACTAAAGAAAATATCAGCTGGAAAATTAATGAAAATTTCGATGAATTTTATACGATTTCAAAAGATTTCGTGAAACAAAAAAATTTTACACCTCGGATTGGAGCATTCCTTGCTCTTGATGTACCAACGGTAAAAATTATGAAAAAGTATGGGACCTTATTCACTGCGGAGCTGAATGGAGAAATTTTAAGCGGGCATTTATATTTAGAAGATAAAGAAAACATTCTGGCATGGATCAGTACATCAAAACGATTAGCAGTCAATAAAGAGACCTCTAAATTAATAAACTATGCAAATTGCCTCCTCCATTGGCAGGCTATTAACTACGCAAAGGAAAAATCAATCAAAACATTTAACTGGGGTGGGATTTCGCTTGATCCAAAAAATAATTCTATCAATGCTTATAAACTAAGCTATGGTGGACAAATAGAACCTTCTTATTTCTATTCGAAAATAAATAATGTGTTATACAAAAAATTATCTTACCTATTCGTAAATTTGAATAAAGTGTTTTTTCCTCCATGAGAACAGGAAATGAGAATGGCAAGATTTCCTGAAAGGTTTAGGGGATACTTTTATTTTTATCTGCTTTATTAATCCAGCTATTTTTAAGGTCTGAGGGATTCTTCATCTCATCTCTTTTCAGGATGGAGAATACATTAATCTGGTTATTGATGATATTTTTTAATCGGATAACTGAGCGGTTCTTTGTTGGTAATATTCAAAAATTCGTTTGCATTTTCTCTTTCTGTCTGGATAAGATGTATCTTGTTCGATGAATAACAGAGACCAAATGTCTGATCTCACGGCATTGTCAGACAGGTTTTTCAGCGAGGGACATCAAGGAAGAAATGAGAGATCCTTACACCGGTGATAATCTGTGGATCGGTATCAACAAAGAACAGTATCTTCAGGAATCGTTGAAGAATAAAAAAAATAGAAGCGGGGTATGACTGAGATTCCCACTACCGGGATTGGGGATCTTTTTCTTATCCTCGTCGAAACCCCATAGCACAAATTGCCAGCCCGAATAATGCCACAATTACTGCAGGCATTGTCCCTGCAGATGCCGGGGTTGGTGATGGTGTTGAAGCAGAGGTTGGTGGTGGAGTCAGAATAGGGGTTGCTGCCTGAGTGAGAGTTGGTTTAGGAATTGGAGTTGGGGTAGGTGTGGGGGTTATCCCCGGTGGAGCAGAGGTGAGGATACGGTTGATGATGTTCGTCCGTGCCGTTGCCATGCTGTCGCCATTGGACAACGAACTGGAAATTATGGACTTTGCCGATGTCGA
>Ga0209777_10000498_pt1 | contig 64672 bp, 60 predicted proteins | sample FrelakmetHBP12HB_FD_187147 | JGI IMG/M metagenome (GOLD analysis project Ga0209777, IMG submission 187147) | Freshwater lake sediment microbial communities from the University of Notre Dame, USA, for methane emissions studies -HBP12 HB (SPAdes)... | ecosystem: Environmental > Aquatic >...
ATTTACTGGTAGGACTGGCCACGTTGGGCATCGCCCCGGCAAATGAAGTTATCGGCCGGAGTTCAATCCTCTTTTTCCTGTTCAGTTATGCGCTGGCTAACCTGGGGGCTTTTGCGGCGATTATCGCCATTAGTAATAAGATTGAAAGCGACGAAATTAAAGATTACGCCGGTATGGGTAAACGGGCTCCTGTTTTAGCATTATGTTTGACTGTATGTCTGATCTCACTGATTGGCATGCCGCCGGCCGCCGGATTTATGGCTAAATTCTATATCTTCAACGGAGCAGTGCAGAACGGCTTGATCTGGCTGGTAATCATCGCTGTATTGAATAGCGTGATTTCTGCTTTCTATTATCTGCGGGTGGTCAAAGCCATGTGGTTCACTGAACCGGCAAACCTGGAAAAAGTGCCGTCTTCAGGGGCATTAAGACTCTCTTTGTTGATTACAACACTGGGTGTGCTGGCAGTCGGGATTGTCCCCAATCTGTTATTGACTTTCGCGGAGTGGGCAGCCAGAATAATAAGGTTCTAAATCTTGAACCGCACTCCCATTATTTGACTCTCATTCCCCTTTGCCTCTATATTTAAATCAAATGACCAGTTTAGTTGATTCCTTCGGTAGACGCCTCGATTACATGCGCGTTTCCGTTACGGACCGCTGTGACTTACGCTGTATTTATTGTGCTTCGAATGAAATGCGGCCATTGACTCATAACGATATCCTGCGCTACGAGGAAATTACCCGCGTCGTGGAAGCGGCGGCCACGCTTGGCGTGACTAAAATTAGGCTTACCGGCGGAGAACCCCTGAGCCGACTGTATTTATCAAGCCTTGTTAGAATGTTGACGGCCATCCATGGTATTGAAGAAGTCTCGTTAACCACCAACGCTACTAGACTGGCTAAATTCGCGGCGGAACTTAAGCAGGCCGGATTAAAGCGAGTCAATATCAGTCTGGATTCTCTACAACCGGAAAAATTCGCCCAAATTACCGGCAGTGATAAACTCGCCGATGTTCTGGCAGGCATCGAAGCTGCGAATAACTCCGGACTGGTCCCTGTGAAGATCAACATGGTTGTAATAAATGGCGTTAACGATAACGAAATTCCGGATTTCGTGCGCAAAACTATAAATGATGGGTGGCATGTACGCTTTATCGAACATATGCCTTTCGAAAACTCTAAAACCAGGGGTAATGGCCTCGTTTCCAGCGAATCGATTATAAAAATGATCAAAGCACAATTTGGTGATTTAGTACCGCATAAACCTGAAATCGGCAACGGTCCCGCCAGTTATTATCGATTGGAAAACACCAAAGGTACAATTGGGTTTATCAGCGCGGTCACCGATTGTTTTTGTGAAGGTTGTAACCGCTTCAGACTAACGGCTGACGGTAAATTGCGTCCCTGTCTATTGGATGATGAAGAAATCGATATTAAAACCGCCCTTCGTCACGGTGCGACTACTGAGGAATTAGCTGAGATAATCAAGTCGGCTGCCGTTGCCAAGCAGGAAAAACATCACCTGAGCGATGGCAGTATGCCTGCCGGACGCTCGATGCGACAGATCGGCGGCTGATGTCATTCTGAGGAGTCCACCTCAGGCGGACGACGAATGAATCTCAGGGCGGGGAATTTTTTAGTAAATCACACCTCCCTGAGATCCTTCATTCCATTCAGGATGACAATATAGCCTCCTTGCACACAAACCCTCTATTCTGCTAACATAACTTCCATTCAGGAGTGACATTTATGGTGAAAAAACTCAATCATGTTAATAGTGCCGGCGAAGCAGTGATGGTGGATATCAGTGGTAAAGATACCACCGTACGGGAAGCCGTTGCCAGGGGTATGGTAATAATGAAACCGGCGACACTGGAGCTGGTAAAAAACAACAGCACGAAAAAAGGTGATGTGCTCGCCGTAGCCCGTGTGGCCGGAATTATGGCGGCTAAGAAAGTCCCCGAGTTCATACCTCTCTGTCACACCATCCCTCTAGACAGTGTTACGGTTGACTTCGACCTAACGGGAAAAGACCGTATTGGAATTACTGCAACGGCACGCAGTACCGGAAAAACCGGCGTCGAGATGGAAGCCCTCACCTCCGTAACCGTAGCTGCTTTGACCATCTACGATATGTGCAAAGCGGTAGAAAAAGGCATGACCATTACGGATATCTACCTCGAAAGTAAGACCGGTGGCAAGAGCGGCACTTATAGACGGAAATAGTATGAACATCAAAATAATCCAGGCGAAAGAAAAACATGTGACCGATATTGGGAAACTCTGGTGGGAATTTATGCTCTTTCATCAAAGGATCGACTCTATTTTCACCCCGCGTGAAAGTTCGATCCCCGGTTTTGAAGAAAACCAGGTACGCAGGATGATGAGGTTTGAAGATGGATTAGTATTGGTAGCTCTGGATGGAGAAAAGGTAGTCGGTTACACTCTGGCTGAAATTAAAAAACCACCTATTGCATTTACACGGGAAAAGCACGTAAATATCATCGATGCGGCAGTAACAGCTTCTTACCGCAGAAAGGGCGTGGGGAAAGCTTTATTCTTAACGGTGTTCTCGTGGGCAAAGGAAAAGGGCATTACTCGAATGGAATTATCTACAGCTGCTAAAAACATGGTCGCTAACTCTTTCTGGCAAAAGCAGGGGTTTGAAATATATATGCACACCCTGACGCGGAAAATCTGATATGAAAATTCGTAAGGTAGATATCGACAAAGACAGGCAAACGTTGCTGGAATTCCACTGCTTAACGAATTGTGAGAGCAATGGAAGGATTCTACGACACTCATTAACTTTCGGTCAGTATTCAAAAATTTGGCCTGAGAGCCCCGGTGTCGGAGAATATTTGACTGCTTTAGAGAAATCCTTGGAAGATAAAAGAACCATTGCTGAGGTTTGGGAAGATAAGTCCAAAATCGTAGCATATATATGGGTTAGATTCCATGATTACAGTCATCCTAAAGCCACAGTTGCCGAGATCGACGATATCCTGGTAATTCCGGAATATCAACGCAAGGGTATTGCGACCCAAATAATTGAATATGTAGAAAAAACCGCCAAAGAGCGGGGAGCCACCATTCTTCACTCCGGCACCGGGATAGATAATCTAAAATCTCAAGGACTCCACAAGAAAATGGGGTTCGAGACTTGCAGGGTGGAATTCGAGAAACGACTCTGAATTCACATCATTCTGTACTCTGATAGCCCGTTCCGAAAAGTTCACAACCCCACCCTGAGATTCTACATCCACCTCAGGCGGATTCAGAATGACAAATAACCTAGAATAACACCACTGTTACAGGTGCCCCTTTTTCCAGCAGGTCGATATTCTCCGGGATCTCGATATAGCCGTCGGCGTTGGCAATGCTGGTAATGGCACCGGATTCTTTGAAAACCGGCACCGCTTCCCCGTCCACGATCTTGACCGTCAGGAATTGTCGTCTCCCTGTAGAACCTGGCACCCGTCGCGATAGTTTAGCTTCGATCTTATCTCCGCGTCGCTGTGACAAATGCGCCATTTTGCGTAAAGCCGGCATTAAAAACAAGTAAGAATTTATGAGGCAGGAGGTGGGGTAACCGGGCATCCCCATGATCGGCTTACCGTCCACTACGGCAAATATGGTAGGTTTACCAGGTTTTACCTGGACGCCGTGAAAGAACATTTCGCCCCACCCCTCGATCACATCCACTAGTAAGTCGCGCTCACCGACCGATGAACCGCCGGAAAGCACTATGATATCGTTGTTTAGAGCTTCTTTTATCGCGGCTCGCAGGGCTTCGCGGGTATCTCCGGAAATACCGATATTGACCGCAACGCCGCCATTGTCTTTCACTAGCGCGGTGATGGTGTGCGAATTGATGTCGTAGAGTTGCCCCGGGTTTAATTTTTTTCCTGCGGCAACGACTTCTTCACCGGTGGGTAAAACCGCCACCTTCGGTTTTTGGTAGACCTGAATTTTGGTCAGACCGTGTGAAGCCAGCACCCCGATCTTCCCGGCATCCAGAAATGTGCCGGCTTTCAATACCACCGTGCCGGCTTTGATATCTTCGCCCTGTTTACCCACATTAGCTCCGGGGACGATGGCTTTAAAAACCTTGACCGTATCTTTTTCACGTTCGGTGTCTTCCACCATCATGACAGCATCGGCTCCCGGCGGCATCATGGCACCGGTGGAAATCTGATAACACTGGCCGGATAAAATTCGTCCTTCAGGTTTTTCCCCGGCGTGTAGGGAACCGGTAGTTTTTAGCAATTTAGGCTTGAATTGCCCCGCGTTAAAAGTATCTTTGGACTTCACGGCATACCCATCCATAGCAGCTCGGTTGAATCCGGGAATATCCATCGTGGCAATAAAATCATCTACCAGGACACGGTTAACAGCTTCATCCAACAGTACCGATTCCACCCGATCGATAGGTTTGATATGGCGGTCGATTACCATTTTAGCTTCCTGAAAAGAAATTAGTGCCCCGAATGGTTTCATCTGGTTGCCTCTCTCACTAAATGCCCGATTTCCGGCAATATAATTTTTTCCATGGCCAGTGTGACCGCCCCCAGCGAACCGGGAATGCAGATAATCACTCTTGTATTGGCAACGCCTGCCAGTGCCCGGCTCATTATCGCGCCAACCCCTATTTCCTGGTAACTCAGAGTACGGAATAGTTCCCCAAAGCCTTCGAGTTCCTTATCCAATAAAGCCTGCACAGTGTCCACAGTGACATCCTTTTTACTCAAACCCGTGCCCCCGGTGGTTACGATAACCTGCACATCGTTATCCGTAATCAGGCTTTTTATCTCATCTCTAAGGACGACCGGATCGTTTTTCAAAATGTCATAGTGCGTCACCGCATGCCCAGCTTCTACAAGACGACGTTTTATATATGCACCGGAATCATCGTTCAATGCAGTACGGCTGTCCGAAGTCGTAATCACCGCGCATTTTACATACTCGACGGAAAGACGTTTATGTTCGTGGTAACTCATATCCCTCTCTGAATGCTGAAAGCTGATTGCTGACAGCGAGTTTAATATCTCGGTTTACAGATAATTTCTTTGATTTTCAGGTCAAAAAAGTCGCTGGAATTAACGGGCTTCACCACCACCGCGTAATCAGCCCCGCGACCGGTGCCCGCGATTGTAATGACGTCCTCATCGGTGGGGATTAAACCCGCATCTGCTGCCATCACCGTGATTTCCACTACCACCTTCATCCCCTGCCCCAGGATACGTAAAGTGTTGGCAACGATATCGCCCAGCAAATAAGTCGAAAACTTTTTTCGCATCGCCGCGCCGACTCCGGAAAACAGATGAGTTGCGGTAAATACAATTCCGCCGTTTTTAATAAATTTTTCGCGATTTTCGGGTGTTAATTCCTGGGTATTCGGGCCGTGAAAACCTGCCGAATGGGTGACCGCCACGACTTTCATCCCTTTGAACACCTCGCTGGCTCGTACGGCTGTCGTGCCAATGGTAGTGGCCACTACAATAGTTTTTATGCCGAGCTCATCGGCGCGTTTTTTGGCAAGTTTTAATGTGTCTTCCAAATTGTTCACTCCGGGAGTGTCAAAGTAGGTTATTTTACTCTCCACATATTTACCCTCGAATTAGATTACCAGATAAGATTAACACCCGGTGATTTTGAAATCAAGCTAAATAATCTTTGGATTGCCGATCGTATTTGGACAGTTGAGGAAATTGTGAAGCTGGTTAAGCAATATGATAAGATAACAGGCAAACATTAGGCAGAGGTTCTCTGAGAAGGGTAAATAGATGCACGCAAAAATGCAGCGAGCAGTGGAAGAATACGAAGGGTTTCAGGTAGAGACGGGTGGACAGGATATACTTGTCACCTGGTTTCCTTCGCACCATGTGCCGGAGGGAAAACGTCATGGATCTGCTGGCATTTGTGTGACGGACAACGATGAAATCGTGTTGATTACGCCAGATAGGAAGAACTGGGAATTACCTGGAGGTAGACCGGAGGGAGATGAGTCGTGGGAGGCAACGCTTCGGCGGGAGGTGAGAGAGGAAGCATGCGTGGAAGTCAGAGATGCGAGTTTACTCGGATTTGGACGAACAGAATGTATCAGGGGACACGAAAAGGGGCTGGTGCTGGTACGCTCCATCTGGTTGGCGAGGGTACAGCTCGATGAGTGGGCCCCCGAACCCGGAATTTTAGCTCGCAAACTGGTTTCACCCGACAGAATTTTTTGGGAATTTGAATCGGACGTTTTTCTTCCGTTGTATCACCGCGCACTTATTGTTGCCGGTCTATTAAAAGTTTAATCAGGTAGATATCAAACTGATGTGATATCGACCTTTAGAGGCATTGGCAACCTAATGATCAATGAGAAAAAAGAAATTACTTTTTGATGCCTTATTTCCTAATTGATAGACTCCGTTTGACTTTATTTGACTTTAGTTGTTTATTTCATTGTACCGCAATATTGGGGTTGTGACCAGGTAGAAACTCTAGAAGATGGAGGGCAAAGAATTTGCCCTCCATCTTGTTTATTTCTCTCTCCATTTAGTGAGAGGCTAAGGAGAGGATTGTTGTGATTCGAAATGGTTGGGACATTTTGTACTATGCGACCATAGGCAGACAATAAGCATCTGGGCTCTTGATTTTATGTCAATACCGATGTTACACTTCTCTTATCCCGATTCTAATTGAAACCTACCTTTTTATTGGAGTTAATGGTGAACAAAATCGGCGTTATCTACCACCCCATGATTGAACCGGCCGGTAAACTCGCCCGGGATTTGGAACAATTACTGGCAGCCAACAAAATGACAGTTTGGGTATGTTCCGCCTGGGATATCGAAAGCGTGCGCTCTAAACTCAAGGGCACCGATCTCTTATTAACCGTAGGGGGAGATGGGACCATTTTGCGCGCGGCGCAAGCCGTCGTGCCTGGCAATGTCCCCATCACCGGTATAAATCTTGGCAAGTTGGGTTTTATGACGGAACTAAGTGTCGAAGAATCCAGGGACCAAATTACCCGTTTACTAAATGGTGAAGGATGGATCGAAAAACGGGCGTTGCTCGAAGCGGAAATCCGGTTAGCAAACGAAGAACCATCGGCGCGTTACTATGCCCTCAACGATGTAGTAATTGCCCGTGGCGCTATCGCAAGGGTTATCAGTGTGGAAACTTCGATGAACGGCGAACCTCTAACCACCTATAAAGGCGATGGAGTAATTATCGCGACGGCTACCGGAAGTACCGGCTATGCTTTGGCAGCCGGAGGCCCGATCCTGCAACCCCAGGCTGAAGAAATGGTGCTCTTGCCGATAATGCCGCATTTAAGTGCCAATTACCCGTTGGTTCTGCCAGCCGATTCCAGACTTAGTTTCAAGATGCAATCTGTGCATTCCTCCACTATCAGCATCGATGGACATACCAATTTACCCGCTGCCAGCGGTTCCACGATTGAAATAAAAAAGAGTTCGCATAAACTCAATTTTATGAGAATCCATCCGGAGACTTATTTTTACAGTACGCTTGAAAGACGCTTGAAAGGAAAACAATAAATTGGCCACAAAAAACGTTTATAAAGTAGAGAAAGCCCGCATCGGCGATGTAGCTCAGATCCACAAACTTATTAATTCTTTTGCGGGTCAAGGGGTCATGCTGGCTCGTCCCTTAAGCGAACTATATGAAAATATCCGCGATTTTTTTGTTGTACGTAAAGGGAAAAGAATCATCGGGTGTGCCGCTTTACACGTTATCTGGTCGGATCTGGCAGAAATCAAATCCGTAGCCGTGGATGAAACTTTACAGAAGCAAGGCATCGGGCAAGAACTGATATCTGCCTGTCTTGATGAAGCCCGGGCAATCGGATTGAAAACCGTTTTTTGCCTCACTTATAAACCGGAATTTTTCTCCAAGCAGGGATTAAAGGAAATCGAAAAAGCCGAATTACCGCATAAAATCTGGACGGAATGCTACCGCTGTCCCAAATTCCCGAATTGTGATGAAACAGCCATGACCGTGCAGCTGGTAGACGCTACATAATTACGATGAACAAACTTAAAATCATTTCTTCCAAAGTAATGTTCGATGGCCGGGCAGTTAAACTACGCGTCGAAAGAATTCTGAAAGAAAACGGGCACAGGACTACACGTGAAATCGTGGAACACGATCCGGCAGTGGCGATTGTTGCCGTGGACGCCGAAGACAATGTTCTGCTGGTGGAACAATACCGCGAAGCGGTGAAACAGGAGTTACTCGAAATTCCAGCCGGTGGCATCGACCCGGGAGAGGACCCCGAAACTGCTGCAAGACGGGAAATGCAGGAAGAAACCGGATTTCTACCCCAGAAATTGGTCAAATTATGCGGCTTCTATGCCGCACCGGGCTACTGCACCGAGTTTATGCATATTTACCTGGCGAAAGAATTGACCCCCAGCCACTTGACCGCCGAGGACACTGATGAAATCAAGCTAGTAAAAATACCGTTGAGAGACGTTCAGGAGTTATTGAAATCCGGGAAACTGATCGATGCCAAAACGATTGCCGGTTTGTATGCATTCCTCGACTACGAGAAGAGAAATATTAGCCCCGAAGCGATCAGATTTCACTAATAATTCTTCGAAAATCTAAAAGTAAAGTTTTATTCAACGGTGCACACAGCGGTTAATAGACCAAGTTCTCACCCCAACTGGGGATTAAGCATTTTACCACCCAGCAAGTGCATGTGAAGATGTTTTACCACCTGCCCGCCCTCGGTTCCGGTGTTAATCACTATTCGATAACCCCTGTCCGTAATATCGTTCTGTTTTGCCAATTTGCCAGCCACCCGAGCCATATGACCAACGATGCCCGTATGAGCATCTGCAATTTCTTGCAATGAGGCAATATGTAATCTCGAGACAATTAATATGTGCACCGGCGCCATAGGGTAGATATCTTTAAAGGCGACAACTTTCTCATCTTCGTAAACGGTTTCACTGGGAATCTCTCCAGCGACGATTTTACAGAAAATGCAATCAACCATTTTTCACCTCACACGGCGGTAAAGGGGGTTTTCTTTTTCGTAGAGGTCGCCGCCATATATATCGTTCCATACTAAAGCAGGGAAATCCTTGACCGTCAATTTCAGAATCGCCTCGGCGCCCAGTTCCGGGTAAGCTACCATCTCCGATTTTTTTATAGTTTTAGCTATTAATGCTGCCGCGCCGCCGGTAGATACAAAATAAACCGCCTTATATTTTTGAATAGCCGCTCTGACCTCAAGCGATCGACCGCCTTTACCGATCATCGCTTTCAAGCCAGCCGCCAGTAAACGCGGGGTAAATGTATCCATTCGTCCACTGGTAGTCGGGCCGGCGCTACCAATGACCTGCCCGGGTCGTGCCGGTGAAGGTCCCATATAATAAATCGTCTGGCCTTTGATATCGAAGGGTAGTCTTTCCTCTTTATCCAGCGCAGCTATCAGTCTGGCGTGCGCGGCATCACGGGCCACATAGATAATTCCGGAAATTAAGACTTGATCACCAACTTTCAACCGTTCGATGGTAACTTTGCTCAATGGAGTAGTAATCATGATTTTATCGCTAATTCTCATAACACAGCCTCTGTATGACGGGCGCTGTGACATTGTAGGTTGACCGCTACGGGCAGACTGGCGATATGAGCGGGCATAACCTCGATTTGAACGGCTAAGGCGGTAATTCGGCCGCCAAAACCCAGTGGCCCGATACCAAGATCGTTGACGCGCCGCAGAATTTCCTTTTCCAGATCGGCTGTTTCCTTATCTGGATTGGGCTGTCCGACCGGTCGCAGCAAGGCTTTTTTTGCGAGTGTCATCACCATATCCGTGGTACCACCGATCCCCACCCCGATAATCAGCGGCGGGCAGGCTTTCCCACCGGCTTCTTCCGCCACTTTCACTACGAAATCGATTGTACCCGTTTTTCCATCACCCGGCTTAAGCATCCCCAAACGGCTGGCATTTTCCGCGCCGCCGCCTTTACACATAAGAGAAATTTTAAGTTTATCTCCAGGTACAATTTCTGTGTGCACAACCGGGGGTGTCCCATCCCTGGTGTTAAAACGTTCAGAAAATGGTTGTATGACCATCGATTTACGGAGGTAACCTTCGGTATAACCCCGCCTCACCCCTTCGTTCAATGCCCGACTCAGATCTCCACCTACTATATGGACATCCTGACCGATTTCGATAAAAATAACCGCTGTGCCGCAGTCCTGGCACAAAGGTAGCATTTCTTTTTTGGCAATTTCGGCATTTGCCAATATCTGGTGCAGAGCTTCCCTACCGTAGGGTGATTTTTCCTTTTTTTGGGCGCTTTTCAATGCGGTAAGGACATCCTCTCCCAGGTTGAAATTAACCTCCTGGCAAAGTTTGGCTACCGTTTCAGTTATTTTCCCGGCTTGAATTTCTCTCATGTTTCACTTCATCCGTCATTGCGAGTCCGTCGCAGGCGAGACGCGGCGTAGTCCTGAGCTTGCCGAAGGGCAATCTCTGGATTGGTAGCATCCCGACTAAATCTTCATTACCGCGATTAGTTCCTGAACGGCCTTAGCCGAATTCGCAAGAGCGGTTTTTTCATCTGCCGTGAGATTGTACTCGATTACTTTTTCGATGCCATTAACACCTAATTTAACCGGCATCCCAAGCGATACTTTGCTAAGACCATACTCGCCATCCAGCCGTGCCGAGCAATACATAATGCGCTGTTTATCCAGAATAACCGATTCCGCCATCTGCGCAATAGCGGCCGACGGGGCGTAGAAAGCGCTGCCGGTTTTCAATAGACCCACAATTTCAGCGCCGCCATTAACAGCTCGCTCGCCGAGCTGCTTGATCCGTTCTGTGGTTAATAATTGCGTCAGGGGTACACCTTTCACGGTAGTCAGGCGTGGGATTATTACCATGCTTTTTCCATGCTCACCCATAACGCATGGCGATACATCTTGGATTGAAACCTTTAATTCATCAACGATAAAAGTTGCGAACCGCGAGCCATCAAGCACGCCGGAAAGCCCCAGAACCCGATTACGTGGGAATTTACTCACGTTTACAGCCAGATAGACCATCGCATCTACGGGATTCGTAGCGACGATAATGATTGAGTCAGGAGATTGTTTGGCGGCATTGCCCACAACTTCCCCAACAATTTTCTGATTAGCGATCAACAAATCGTCGCGGCTCATCCCCGGTTTTCTCGCCAAACCGGAAGTGATAATCACCAGATCAGAATCGGCGGTGTCCGCATAATTATTGGTACCGGTGATTTTAGAATTAAATCCGAGGATATTCGCAGACTCTTGTATGTCTAAGGCTTTGCCCTGCGGTAAACCTTCCACAATATCCAGTAAAACAACATCGACATCACCCCGTTCAACCATCCGTTGTGCCGTGGATGCCCCTACGTTTCCCGCCCCAATGATCGTTACTTTTGTGCGTTCCTTCATACTATCTCCTTCCGCAAAACTCACCCAAATTGTACTAGATTACCGGTCAAAGGTAAATATGGGTCTACTTAGTTTATTTGTCTAGCTTGATAGCTAATGCTAGTATTATAGGATGATTGAACAACTGAAAAAGGAACTTGCCCGGCGGCAAAAGGTACACATTCGTGATGAACACCGTACCATGTCTGCCGTGCTGGTACCTTTATTCGTAAAACAAAACAAATATCATTTGCTTTTTATTCAAAGGACCGACCGTGTTCGCGACCACAAAGGGCAAGTATCCTTCCCCGGCGGAGCTTATGAAAAAGAAGATAAAGACTTGCGTACGACCGCGCTCCGTGAAGCTGAAGAGGAAATCGGGTTGGAAAGAAGCCAAGTCCGCATACTGGGCGAATTAGATGATATGGCGACGATAGGTACGAGGTATATTATTGCGCCTTTTGTGGGGTTGATCCCGTATCCGTACGATTTCAAGGTCGACCATTTTGAAACCGAAGAAATTTTGGAGATTCCCCTGACGGAATTTTTAGATAAAAATTCCTGTGAAGAAGGCACCGCCATGATCGAGGGCAAATCTATCAACTCCTACTTCTATCATTGCCACAGAGGTATAACGGTCTGGGGAGCCACAGCCCGTATCGTTAAGCAATTCGCTGAAATTTTAAATATCCTACAAGAAAAAGGGGCTAGCATTGAGCCCAACTCGTAATATTGATATAATGCTATCAATCTGGCTTTAATTCAGGATAACAAAAAATGTCAATTGATCAGCCCGTGAAAAAACGCAGTTATTTTAATAGATATCTAGCACTTACTATTATTACGGTTATTGTGACAGTAGGATTATGTATCCTGGCTTACATCTACAGGCAGGAAATAATGAACCAGGAAATCGCCCGGAAATATGGCCTGCTTGGGGTTTTCATTGTCGCTTTTGTGGCCTCCAGCACATTCAGTATCATGCCGATTCCTGTACCGTATATGATCGTGACCGCCACCTCCCCTACTTTATTAGCTGGACAATTCGGCCTTTGGGCACCGGTATGGGTGGGTCTTGTAACAGCTATTGGGGCGACTATCGGGCAATTCATCACTTTTATGATTGGTTACAGTGGCGGCAATTACTCAAAAAAAATCAGTCAACGCGTTAGCTCTTCTATGTTCGCCCGGGCGGAAAAATGGGTTAAAAAACGGGGGGGTCTGGGTGTTTTCTTGATGTCTGTGGCGGCAAACCCTCTTCACTTGCCAATGACACTCGCTTTTGCAGCTTTCAGATACCCTCCCTACTTGTTTGCGGTATTTACATTCCTGGGTGTCCTTGTTAAAAGCATGGCAATTGCTTTCGCCGGTTATTATAGTCTGAATACTTTTATGGATTGGGTGACCTATAAAATGAGCGCTATTACTCTGATACTAACCTTGCTAATTATCTTCCTCGTTATCCTCGCTGCCGGTATCTGGCAGTTGATGGTGCTAAGACGGGAGACGATCGATAAAAATGTAAAATACAAGGCTGCCTGTGATAATGCAGAAAATTGTGGCAAACCGGTGCTTGTGGTCGGAGGACCTTGGGGCACCAGAGCCGGACGGCGAATTTTTAAAAAACCGGCGCACGGCAGCGGTGATGTCTGCCTGGATATAGATCCCCGAGCGCTAACCGGGCACCATTGTCCTGTAGTCGCCAGCGCAACACATATCCCCTTCGCCGATAAAACCTTCGGTTCAGTATTTTTAAGCCACGTGTTGGAGCACCTCCCGACCGTTGAAGATGCCAAACAAGCAATTGAAGAGATGAAACGTGTAGCGGACGAAGTGTTTATCGTTTACCCATCCCGTCAGTCTATTGGTGGTTGGTTGACGCCGGGTCATCACTTGTGGGTCTGGCAAGATGGAGATAAAATCTATTTAAAACAACGCGGTGAATTAGGTAACAGGGAGAACATCGTTGTTGAAGCTAAAAACCACAAAACCAGCTGAAACACAGAACCAATCATTTATCGAGCCTGTTATTCTACAGAGAATCATTGCGCTGGCAAGGCGACTCTATCCTCATAATTCCGTGAAACGTCAGCAATCGCAGGCGCGTCTCGTGGATTACTATCAAAAAGCCAAAGATAAAGATATCCTTGTCATACACAGCCCCGGTGGCTGGGGTAACACCGAATGGGAAGGCATCCAGGGCTGGGAAAAGAGTATTGTGACTGGAGTCACATTGACTTTGGAGAAACTCGGCTACAATAGCATTGTAGTACAATACTTCCGCAGCGGGAACGGCTTCATCAGGCACATGCGTGACCTGATTAAAGAAATAAGATTCTTTTACACTGGAGCAAATTACCGCGCGGACGTAATGTCGGAGGAAATAAAGTTTATTGCCCATATATTACCAATGGTAAAAATTGTGCTGGTAGGAGCCAGTCAGGGAGCGGCGTTCGATAATGCTGCCATGATGCGGTTAGGAGAAACCGAGCAGGTCTATAGTATCGAATTAGGTACGTTTTTCCCGCACATGAAACGACGCCGCCTGACCACGAGAACACTGGCGATCGATAATAACGGCATATTGCCCGACCCAATGTGTCAGCGCGATCTCTGGGCGGGTTACAAAGCCTATATGAGCGCTTTCTATCATTGGTTCCAGTACACAATTAAGGGCAAAAAAGTAAAATTCACCAATTGCATCAATACACCCGGTCACGAATATAAGTGGGAATACAAAGCGGTCAACATTCCCATCAGCGATTTCCTGACTGCTAAACTGGGTGTGAAGCGATCTTCATAACCGGGGAGGTGTTACATGAGGCAAGAACGATTCACCGAGATGGCGCAAGAAGCAATTGCGCTATCACAACAATTATTACAGCAATACAACCACAATCAATGGGATGTTGAACACGTCCTGCTAGGCTTGCTAATACAGGATAAAGGGCTGGTGAGCGACATTCTGAAAGAACTGGGTGTGGACGTAGACACTATCAAAGCCAATGTAAGTGGTGTGCTGGAGAAAATACCCAAGGTCAGCTATGCAACAGGACAGATATACGCCACACCGCGTATTCAGACGTTGTTTACCAATGCCGATGCCGAAGCAAAAAGGCTGCAGGATGATTTTATTTCCACTGAACATATTTTAATCGCGATTATGAACGAAGGCAAAGGCGATGCCTTCAATATTTTGAGCCATGCAGGCATCGATAAAGAAAAAATTTATGCCGTGTTACAGAAACTCCGAGGAGGCCATCGCGTGACAGATTCCCGAGCTGAAAGTAAATATCGCAGCGTCCAGAAATACGGACGTGATTTGACCGAACTTGCCAAACAAGGCAAGCTTGATCCCGTGATAGGAAGAGATGAAGAAATTAAACGGGTGATGCAGATATTAACCCGCCGTACTAAAAATAACCCCGTTATCGTCGGTGAAGCAGGCGTGGGTAAAACCGCTATTGCCGAGGGACTAGCACAAAAAATTATCTCCGATGATGTCCCCAACTCATTGAAGGGTCGTAAGGTGATTGCCCTCGACATGGGCGCACTGGTAGCCGGCACTAAATTTCGCGGTGAGTTCGAAGAACGTCTGAAGGCAGTCATGGACGAGGTACGAGAATCCAAGGGTGAAATCATCCTTTTCATCGACGAAATTCATACCGTCGTCGGGGCAGGTTCCGCGGAGGGTGCCATCGATGCCAGCAATATGCTCAAACCGGCCCTGGCACACGGAGAATTACAAACGATTGGCGCCACCACTCTCGATGAATATCGTAAACATATTGAGAAAGATAAGGCACTGGAACGCCGTTTCCAGCCGGTATATCTTGAGGAACCGTCAGTGGAAAACACGATACTGATGTTGAAAGGATTGAGACCCCGTTACGAAGCCCACCATAAAATTAAGATCACCGACGCTGCCATCGAAGCGGCTGCCAAGTTTAGTAAACGTTATATCTCCGATCGTTTTTTACCTGATAAAGCGATCGACCTGATCGATGAAGCCGCCAGTAAATTACGTATCGACACTGAAAGCGCAACTCCCGAAGTAAAAGAGCTGAACAAACAGGTCCAAAAATTAACCAATGAACAGGAAGCCGCGTTACAACGGCAGGACTATGAAGCTGCCGCAAAACTGAAAGCAGAATTGTTACAGGCTCAGGAAAAGTACGATACCGCCAAAACCGATTGGTTGAAGAAAGAAAAAATCAGCGGTGAAGTGACCGAAGAAGTCATCGCCGATTTGATATCCAAATGGACGGGCATCCCTGTTTCCCAGATGCTCGAGGGCGAAGCTAAAAAGCTATTGAACATGGAAGACCGCATCCACGAGCGTTTGATCAACCAGGAAGAAGCTGTGAAGGCGATTGCCGAGGCAATCCGGCGCAGCCGATCCGGGCTGAAAGACCCGCGCCGTCCGATCGGCAGTTTTCTATTCTTGGGACCGACCGGCGTAGGTAAAACAGAACTGGCACGGACTCTAGCATGGTTCTTGTTCGATGACGAAAATGCGATGGTACGTCTGGATATGTCCGAATACCAGGAAAAGCACACCGTTTCGAGACTGGTGGGCGCCCCTCCCGGCTACATAGGTTACGACGAAGGTGGACAACTCACCGAAGCGGTGAGACGCCGCCCCTACAGGGTGCTGTTGCTGGATGAAATCGAAAAAGCCCATCCGGAGGTCTTCAACGCTCTTTTAGCAGTGTTGGATGACGGGCGCTTGACTGATGGGCATGGACGTACCGTGGATTTTAAAAACACGGTAGTAATCATGACCAGTAATGCCGGGGTAGACCTGATAAGAAGGGAATCCGGTATTGGGTTCGCCACCCGTAAAGAGGATGCTAACGGAAAATCCCGTTATGCTGCTATGAAAGACAAAGTACTGGATGAGGTTAAAAAGACCTTCCGCCCGGAATTCCTCAACCGTCTCGATGAGATCATCGTTTTCCATGAGTTGAATGAGGAACAATTACGGCAGATTGTTGACCTCATGGCGAAAGATCTGCAAAAAAGGCTCGAAGAACGCAAACTCAGCGTAGAAATCACGGAGAAGGCCAAATCCTGGCTGGCTAAGGTCGGCTACGATCCGGTGTATGGCGCCAGACCGCTCCGACGCGCGCTGGAAAAACACGTGGAAAATCCACTGGCAATTAAAGTGCTGGGGGGTGAGTTTAAAGAAGGCGACGTTATCGTGGTAGATGCTAATGAAGAAGGCTTAACTTTCACCGCAAAAAAAGTTCGTAAAACTAAACCAAACTAGCTCACAAAGGGCATCTGATAATAAGAGGGAAGGGATCGATCCTTTCCCTCTTTTATTTCTACGTCATCCCGGACTTGATCCGGAATCCACTAAATCGAGATATCTTTCCTTTCCCACAAAAAAGAGCAACCTCAACAATTCGTGGTTGTCATTCTGAACAAAGTAAAGAATCTAATCTATCTTGAGCACGTCTTTTCGGATTAGCCTAAGTTTTCTACCTTGCCAATTGCATCACAAAGAGCTATTATGCGGGTGTGAAAAAGACATCGGCACAAAATTCCGTTGACTGGCTGCTGGAACCATCCGATATCGGGGTAAGGTATCTGGCGCTGCGTGATCTGGTGAAAATCGGCGGCAAAGAACTGGATATTGCCCGGAAGCAAGCCCATAAAGAAGGAGCCATCGGTCAAATCCTGGCAAAGATGCAGAAAGAGGGATATTGGGAAACACCGGGTGCGGGATATTATCCGAAATATACCGGAACCGTGTGGTCGATCATCACTTTAGCTCAGTTAGGCGCAGATATACGGGAGGATGAGAGCATCAAGACTGCATGCCGTTATATGCTTGAACATAGCATTGTTGGAAGCGGTCAGGTTACGGTAAACGGCGCTCCTTCAGGAACCGCGGACTGCCTTCAGGGAAATATCTGCGCGGCATTAACCGACATAGGGTGCGAAGATCTTCGTCTGGACAGAGCCTTCGAGTGGATGGCCAGGAGTGTTACCGGCGAAGGCGTGGCGCAGATGGGAGACAAACACACTCCTTTGCGTTATTACGCGGGTAAGTGCGGACCCAATTTTGCCTGCAGCTCTAACAACAAACTGCCCTGTGCCTGGGGTGGTGTAAAGGTTATGCTGGCTTTCAGTAAATTACCGGATAAAAAGAAAACTCCGGTGATCAACCGAGCTATTAAACAGGGCGTAGATTTCTTCTTCAGTATTGACCCGGCTACGGCTGGGTACCCGAGTGGTTATGCTAGCAAACCCAGCGGTAACTGGTGGAAGTTCGGTTTTCCAGTTTTTTATATCACGGATTTACTGCAACTGGTAGAAGCGCTGGTGGGTTTAGGGTACGGAACAGATCCCAGGCTGCAAAACGCGCTCCGGTTAATCCGGGAGAAACAGGATTCGCTGGGACGATGGCCGCTGGAATACGACTACACCGGTAAAATCTGGGTGGATTACGGTAAGAAAAAACAGCCGAACAAGTGGGTCACCTTAAGGGCATCAAAGGTATTAGAAACAACGATATAGCGCATGGCAGCACACATTCGGTTTATTCAGATTTTTCTTCTTTCAATTGCTCCACATACATTTGCATCAAAACAATCTTGCTGAAGTGTCTCGTCGTTTCCGTTAACGGCATCCAGTGAGTAACATCGTTATAAGGGAATCTGCCGGAAACCAACCCCATTTCGTGGCTCTTTTCCGTATGCTCATTTGGTGAAGAATATTCGGCAACATCGATGACAATACTGTATAATGGGTCATAAATACTGTAATCCAAACGGGCTATCCACACACTGGTATTGACAGGCGGTTTTTTATCGGTTAATTTTATCCAATTCATTTTTCCGGTCCTATCATGAACCAAATGCGGGAATATCCTTTGCTGAACCGATATGTGGGGGAATTGCCATTTAATCTATTCGAGGAATATGCAAGGGACATTCAAAAATAAAATGGTGGAGCTGAGGGGGTTCGAACCCCTTACCTATTCAATGCCATTGAATCGCTCTCCCAAACTGAGCTACAGCCCCACATTACGTGACAATATTAAATTTACCAGAGTAAGCTTTTTTTCGCAAGCTCTACGGACGTTCCAACCAATAAAACACGTGCTTGTGGCAGCTGTATTCTATTTCAACAAATCCTCATATTTATCCGGTTCGATCAGGATATTACGCCATTCTCCGATCACTTCACCGAGTGGTGACTGGGTAAAAGTCATGTAAGATTTAGGCCTGGGCGCACCCGGCGCCCGGATACCGCGAGCATAATCCGGTAAACCTAATTCCGTCAGGCGGTAAAACCGGTTGGGTTTGAGAACGCTATTTTTTCCCTCCGGGACCCTCAGTGTTTTCCAGGTCTGGTAATGGCGGTTGCCGAGCTGCTTGGAGATTCTCCCCTCGCGGGTGTGGTGTCCCAGATACCAGTCTTCACCATCGACCACCGGTACCTTGTAGTTGAGCATGTAGACATCCATGAAGGTGTCGTCAAATTCGTCATATTCGGGGTCGCCGCCGACAAATTTCGGCAATAAGAGGGCATTTTTAAACTGCTGCACCGGCACATCCTTTAGCAGGTCATATTGGGGTTCTTCATCGAGTATGGCGCATTCGATTTCGCGGAATCCGGCTGCAGACCACAATTGCGGATTGCGCGTCGTCGCTTTCAAGCACATCTCCAGATTTTCGAAACATATTTCGCTTAACCGGTTAAAACGATCCCACGGATCCCATGTGAACCATTGTATCGCTGGCAATCCTTTCCAAGTCCGGTGACTGATGATACCCGGTAGTTTATTCACTTCCGGCACATGCTGTTGTTTATACCATTTCTCGGCTTCCTCCAGCGGCATTTCTTTAGGATAATTGAAAAAGTAGACAAACCGTACTACTCCCCAACCATATTTGAACGAAAAACGCGCCATACACATCCTCCTCTCAGTTCGTTAAATTGCTGCTATTTTGGCACAACAAACCTTAATTATCAATAGGTTCAACATATATTACACCACTTATTTTTTGCATACAAATTTGTATGCGTATGTGACTCTTAACACTGATGTGCCTAATACTCGCTAAACTTTATGACCTAAAAGGAGATGGTGCACGAAAGCAGTGATGCCGGTGGCTTATGGTTCACCCGGTCAATCCCAAAATAATGATCGTAAGTTCGGTTTATCCCTAATTATCGTTGACCGTGATTTTACTCTGTTAACCGAATCCTTCCCAATTGACGCTGCGCAAATTGGACGACCAATTCAAAATCTGCCGGATTCAAACTTCGAGTCGACCCTGCAAACCACTTAAGGAATTCGTATAAATCAGCATCGATTAGATATTCCGCCGGTCTCGGTTCATAACGATCCCAAAAACCATAGACTGTTGCCATCGATGGCCATCCTCGGCCTAGATCGGCCAATTCCATGGCATAAAGATAACCGTGAACACTTCGCCAGTAAATCCGCCCGGCTCTAAAACCAACTGCCTTCTCAATATCGGACGCAATTTCGGGACGCGAGTCCAGTTCCTGTTCCCAAAGCAGTGGATCAGCCCGTAATTTAGATAGTATTTCGGCGTTCGGTACGATAAATTCCATGTTTAACCTCCCCTCGATGACGTCTTCACAACTCCATTACCGACTCTCCGGTCCAGGAATTCTACGATTGCCTTAACCAAATCGGGACCACGATCGTCCTGTAAAAAATGACCGGCTTTTTCATAAAGTATCGGCCCTTCCGCCTGTGGCAGCAATTCCCTTAACCTCTGACCGTATTCGATGGTAAAGACATTATCTTCCGGAGCCCAGAGCAAGATTGTGGGGACATTTTTCAATTCAGGTAATCTTTTTTCAATATAAAGCATGTCATTCCAACCCCGATCACCTGGTTTCATCGGAATTGTCCTTGGCCACGTGAGTACCACCTGGTCGGAATCCGGTTCATCGTAAATGTGGTGGTAAGCCCGGCTTTCCAGAGCGCTTAATCCTTTTTTACTGGTTAGAGAAGGCCCGGCATGAGACAAAACTTTATGACGTTTCATAAAAAATTGTCCCATTAATGGAGCGTGCCAGGTTGTCCACGGCCGTGGAGAGGAATGAAATTTACCCACATTACCCGTGAAAAGCCAGGTGTTCATCAACACGAGTGCGGCGAGCTCCGGTAGTCGTTGTAGAGCTGCTCCAACGCCTTGCGGACCACCCCAATCTTGCCCGACAATAACAAATTGTTTTAACTGTAACTGGTCGATTAAAGAAACCAGGTCGGCAATATGATGCGCGGTCGTAAGCCGGGAGTCATTCCCAGGTTTATCGGAATATCCGCAGCCTATCCAATCCGGCACAATAACACGGTAACCGTCTTTTTTCAGAGGTTCGATAAAATCCCGGTATAAAAATCCCCACGTGGGATTGCCGTGTAATAATAAGACCGGATGCCCGGTAACCGGCCCCTCGTCAACATACGCCATCGTATACCCGTTTACCACAATGGCTTTCTGTTCCCAGGGGAAAATCGACTTGAGCCAGTCCGGCTTAGGCTTTAATTGATTCGGCATATTCTTCCTTCTATTCTTTAGTTGCCCTATTATACATCTTATCTATTAAGCTATATTAAACGTAGTCTATGTTCAAGCATTTTTGAATTTTGAGATATATATGTGTATTAGCCTTTACTCTCATTAAGTTCGAGACTATGAGGTAAAGGTAATACCCCTAATAACCCTATCCTCCGATTTTTATTTGTTCCGGATGTTGACGTACAATCTCAATTTCCTCTATACTAACGCAGTTAACGTTCAAAATCAGGAGAGTAGATCTATGAAGTCAGCAATGCTAATGGCTTATGGTTCCCCCGATAATCACAAAATCATGGGCGCCCCAATGCCGGAACCCGGTCCCGGCCAGGTGCGTATAAAAGTCGCTTATGCCGGTTTACGGTTCGGGGATTTTTACACACTCGCCGGAGCTTTTACGGTTGGTGCGCAGCCCAAACCGCCTTTTATTCCGGGACAGGAAATTTCCGGAGTCGTCGAAAAACTGGGCGAGGGCGTTAAAAATGTAAAAATTGGTGATCGGGTCGCCTCATCCACCGCACAGGGTGCTTTTGCGGAATACGCTGTCGCCCCGGCAGCCGGTCTTTCCTTCATCCCGGCGAAATGCGATCTGGGATCTTACCTGGTCTATTACATCAACCTGCGGGTAGCTTATCTGGCTGTCAACACTTTTGGTCAGATCAAGGACGGCGATAAAGTCCTCGTACACGCACCGGTGGGCGGCGTGGGACAGATGATCATGGAGGTTTTACGAAAACGCCTTAAGAATATTACTATCGTTGCAGTCACCTCGACACCCGAGAAAATGCAAATGGCGAAAGAACTTGGCGCTGATTTCGTCATCAACTACAAGACCTCCGATTACGTAAAGGAAACCATCAAATACCTGGGCGGCAGAAAAATCGATGTGTCGCTCAACGGTGTCGGCGGCTCGACCATGAAAGTCGATGCGCAGACGATCCGTCCGCTCGGTAGATGGGTTATCTACGGCTTTACCGCCGGTTTCGAACATCCGGTGTTCTCCGCCTACGATTCCCATACTATAATTCCGTTCTCCATTCTGCCGGTAGTTGCCTACTGGCCTCAGGAATTTGCCAGGACCACCGCTTTCCTGGACGAATGGGTCGTCAAAGAGAAGCTGATGGCGCCGGTAATTTACCCGCTGGAGAAAATCGCCGAGGCAGAAAAAGCTCTGAAGAACGGTACTTCCACGGGTAAAATCGTTTTCAAAATTTAAAAAGGTGGAATTTAGGGAGGGGCGAACGCCCCCTCCCTCTTTTGGTGCAATAGTAGCCTTGTAATATCTCCCTTTAGCTAAAGGGAGATGAAGAGGGATTTGTAATAATGTTTAGGGTACACGTCTCCCTCAATCCCTTTTTAAGACCACAGGTAACTGGTTAGATAAGAATTAAGCAAGGTGCAACAATTCGTCTCTCTTTTTGGTACAGTGATAGTATGAATGGTAATAATCTCGAAAATATCAAACCAGGCATTCGTGTCAGTATCGTTTTAAAAGCCGATCAGCGCAGCGGCAAGTTAACCGCCGGTGTTGTTCAGGACATTTTGACAAAAACTCCTGTTCATCCTCACGGTATTAAAGTACGTTTGGTGGATGGACAGGTGGGGCGAGTGAAAGAAATCAGGAGCTAAATAGATTTCTGTTTTTTCAAATTCTCCAGTTCTTCTTCCAGTTCCTCAAGTTCCCGTACCATTGCCGGCCGCACCGAATGTTTGGGCAATCGGCCCTTCAGGTCGGCGATTTTATCTTCTAATTCTTTTATCTTATCATTTGACACTATTTGCTACCTTAGTTCAAGTGAGGAAATTAAGCTACTATCGCCATCGGCTTTATCTAACACCCAATTCGCTGGATTTGAAATAATATATTGCCTTATCGCATTTAACTCTCTTTCGTTGCGGATGACCCTTTCGTAGTAATTACCTGCCACACCGGATTTCCTTGCAATTGGCGGAATTCGTTAATACGGCGGGCGGTAAATGTTTTAAGAGCCCGGATTATTTCTGAAAGAGGCGTACGGGCGAGTTCCGTACGGGCGGGTTTCAAACCCGCCTTTACCAAACCTACTTCATGGGGGTCGGTAAGCATGATTATCCCATGAGCGTGGTCAGGCATTATGATAAAACCATCTAATTCTAAACAGCGATAATGACCAGGTAATTCCTGCCAGCAAGACTGTAATATTTCGCCACATTGGTTTTTCCGCATTTCACTATTTTTAACATTACCAAAAAGGGGGTTTCTACGGTGTGTAACAATCGTGAAAAAATAACCGCCACTCTGGGAGTAATCATAATCCTTTAACCTGATGGATCGGCGATGATAAAGGGGGTGGATATCATACGGGCGGGTTTCAAACCCGCCTTTACCTTGCGCTTTTACCTTTTCAATATCCATAATCCACCGGTATTATACCCGCTTTTCCAAATACGTCTCAAATCTGCAACTAAGCATAAAAGCTATTTGACCCTCTTTATGCCGTGTGATACGATAAAAGTCTAGTTAACAGTGGAGTCCGTAAGGGACTCCTATTTTGTCAGAAATCGGGTTTTAGAACCATTCCGGTTCAGGAAAACGATGCAGGTAGAGCAAGAGCTATCACAATTTTCTCCCGAAAAAGAGATGCTCCTCACCATTGGGGTATTCGACGGGGTTCATCTCGGGCACCGGTACCTCATTTCGCAACTGGTTACCGAAGCTAAACAACGCGATCTTTTAAGCGGTGTGGTTACTTTTAAAGAACATCCGCGTAAGCTTATTGCGCCTGATACGTTTTTACCCCATCTAACCACACTCGCGGAACGTGAACGCCTTCTGAAACAAGAAGGCGTTGATGTTGTTATCGCCCTGTCTTTTACCCCAGAATTAGCCGCCCTATCCGCTACTGATTTTATAAAACTACTCCAGCAACATCTAAAAATGTGCGGGTTGGTTGTCGGAGCAGATTTTGCCCTTGGCAGAAACCGTGAAGGTAATGCGGCATTCCTGAAAAATTTGGGCGATAAAACAGGGTTTACCGTAACTATTGTGCCGCATAAAAAAATCAGCAACGAGGTTGTTAGTTCTACCGCCATCCGAAAAGCTATGGCGTACGGCGATATGGAAAAGGTTACCCGCCTGCTGGGACGACCTTTCAGCCTGCATGGGAAGGTAACACCAGGCGACCACCGCGGCACTGACCTCGGTTTCCCAACCGCTAACTTCAACCTTGACCCCAACCAGGCATTACCTCCGGACGGTGTTTACGCTACATGGGCACATATCAACGGCAATCAATACCAGGCAATTACCAACATCGGCAAACGCCCTACTTTCGGGAAGAACGAACGTAATATCGAAACCTTCATCCTGAATTACGATAAAGCTATTTACGGCAAAGATCTACGGATCGAACTCGTGGTACGAATGCGAGACGAGAAGAAATTTAACACACCGGAAGAACTCAAGCGGCAAATCGCTGACGACGTGAAACGCGGTAGCGAAATACTATCGACCCGGAGCCGGAATTAAGATGGATATAAATTATCTGCTCAAACGAGGCGTTTCGGAAATCATCTCCGAAACCGAATTAAAACAACTGCTGGCCAGCGGCAAAAAGCTACGTCTGAAAGAGGGTTTTGACCCCAGCAGTACTGATATACACCTGGGGCATATGGTCGGTTTACGCAAGCTGCGGCAGTTCCAAGAAATGGGTCATCAGGTGGTACTTATCGTGGGAGATTGGACGGCGCAAATCGGCGACCCTAGCGGTGCGTCTATCACCCGCCCGATGTTGACCGCAGAACAGGTGAAAATCAACGCTGAGACGTACATGAAGCAATTCTTTAAAATCGTGGATATTAACAAGACCGAGGTCCGCTGGCAGAGTGAATGGTTCGGTAAATTTACCCTGGCCGATGTTATCCGGCTCACCAGCCGGTTCACTGTAGCCCAGATGCTGCAGCGCGAGGACTTCAACAACCGTTTCAACACCGGTAAACCCCTGACCGTAACTGAATTGCTATATCCCATGTTGCAGGGTTACGATTCGGTCGTTGTGCAGGCGGATGTGGAATTCGGCGGGCAGGACCAGAAATTTAACCTGTTGGTAGGACGTGAATTACAGCAAATGATGGGACAAAAACCCCAACAACTCTTTATGACCGGATTATTGGTGGGTCTGGATGGCACCCAGAAAATGAGTAAGAGCTTGGGGAATTATATCGGCGTAGACGAACCGCCCAATGAAATTTACGGTAAAGTGATGTCTCTGGCAGACAATATGATAATTCAGTATTTTGACCTATTAACAGATGTACCGGACACCGAGACCAGAGAATTCCAGAATGAACTCGGCAACGGGGCGAACCCGATGAGCTTGAAGAAGCGATTGGCACGCGAACTGGTTACCCAGTTGCACGGGCAGGAAGCCGCTATCCAGGCAGATGAAAACTTCACCCGGGTATTCCAGAAAAAGGAGATGCCGGACGAGGTGGCCGAATACAAATTGACCGCTGGTGAGGACTTAAGAGATATCTTGGTTAAAACCAACCTGGTGAAAAGCAAGGGTGAAGCTAACCGCCTCATCCAGCAAGGTGCGATAAGCATAAATGCCAATAAGGTCAATAGTGCAACTATTCCCCTCCAAGATGGTAATATTATAAAAGTGGGCAAACACCGCTTTATCAAAGTGGTTGTGGATAAATAAAGATTGGAAAAAAGGAGACGCATGGAAAACCTACGAATTCCCGGACCTACCCCCTGTCCCGAGCCTGTATTACAGGCGATGACCAAACAAATGGTCAACCATCGTGGTTCCGAATTCGCCGAAATCACGAACAACGTAACCGCCAACTTGAAAAACCTCTTCCAGACCAAAAATGATCTGTTTATTTTAACCGGCTCAGGTACGGGCGGCATGGAAGCCGCTATTGTAAATATGCTCTCTGCCGGAGATAAAGTACTATCAGTATCTAATGGTGTATTCGGCGATCGTTTCGCTACCATTGCTGCTACTTTTGGCGCCGATGTTACTACCTTGAAATTCGATCAGGGCAAGGTAGACGATATCGATGCGGTTAAAAAAGCCCTCGACGCCGATCCCAAGATCAAAGCTGTTTTATTGACTCATAACGAAACTTCTACCGGTATCACCAATCCGCTCGAGCAACTGGCGAAACTGGTGAAAAGTTACGACAAACTGTTGATCGTCGACTGCATCAGCAGCATGGGTTCCATCGACGTTCCCGTGGACAAGTGGGGCATCGATGTGGCTCTTTCCGGCTCTCAGAAAGGCTGGATGGTTCCCCCCGGTTTAGCGTTTGCGGCCGTCAGCCCCACTGCCTGGAAAGCTCAGGCTGTCTCCAAAATGCCGAAATTCTACTGGGATTTCTCCAAAGCTAAGAAATACCTGGAAAAAGGGCAGACCCCCTGGACCCCCGCTGTTTCCGTATTCTACGCTTTGAATGTTTCCTTAAAGTTGATGCAGGCAGAAGGCATGCAGAATATCTTCGCCCGCCACGCTAAATTGGGCGCAATGACCCGCAAAGGCGTTAAAGATATGGGTCTAAAATTGTTAGCTGTCGATGAGAAATACGCTTCCAATACCGTCACCGCCGTGTGGCCTCCCGCCGGCATCGATCCAGATAAACTACGCAAGACTCTGCGCGATAAATCCCAAGTAGTTTTATCCGGAGGACAGGGTGCTTTAGAGGGTAAGATTTTCCGCATCGGTCACCTAGGGATGTGCGAAGAGAAAGATATCGCAAATGCGTTAGCTGCTTTAAAAAGCGGTTTGAAAGATCACGGTTTTGCCGCTAAATAGTAGCGGTCACGAATGCTTAATTAGGAAATTTGTATGGTAATGAAAGTTTTAATTGCCGACCCCTGCTCGGAGGAAGGTATTGCCTGTCTGCGGGATGTATCTCAGGTAGATGTAAAAACCGGCCTCAAGGAACAGGAGTTAATCGATATTATCGGTGGCTATGAAGCACTGATGGTACGTAGCCAGACACAGGTTACGGACAAAATCATCGCTGCCGGTAAAAAGCTCATGATCATCGGTCGCGCGGGCGTCGGTATCGATAATATTAACGTCGAAGCCGCGACCCAAAGAGGCATCGTGGTAGTGAATGCCCCTACGGGGAATACCATCTCCGCCGCCGAACATACCATTGCCTTAATGCTCGCCTCAGCCCGCCAGATCCCGCTGGCTAACACTTCGCTCAAGAGCGGTAAATGGGAACGCAGCAAATTTATGGGCATCGAAGTCCGTGGCAAGACACTGGGCGTTATCGGACTCGGTAACATCGGTTCCGAGGTAGCCAAGCGTGCCCGCGGTATGGAAATGAAAGTGCTGGGTTTTGATCCCTTCGTCTCCAACGAAAGGGCAGCCCAGTTGCAGATCAAAGTTGCTACACTTGAACAGATCTACAAAGAATCCGACTTTATCACTGTGCATGTACCTCTTAATGCCCAGACCAAAGGCATGATCGGCGAAAAAGAATTCGCCATGATGAAACCCACGGCTCGCATCATTAATTGTGCCCGCGGCGGTATCATCGACGAAGCTCTCCTCGCCAAAATGGTTGCAGAGAAGAAAATAGCCGGCGCAGCCATCGATGTCTTCTCTAAAGAACCGATGACCGATAGCCCGCTCTTTAAAGTTGATAATATTATCGTCACCCCGCATCTGGGGGCCTCCACTGAGGAAGCCCAGGTCACAGCCGCCCGCGATGTTGCGGAACAGATCGTTGATGTATTTGGCGGTCGCCCAGCTAAATACGCGGTCAACATCGCTTTTGTGGCAGCCGAAACCTTCGCCGTTGTCGGACCTTTCATCAAGACTGCCTTGGATGCTGGTAAACTGCTCAGCCAATTAGCCGAAGGGCAGGTAAAGACATTACGCATCCGTTACGAAGGAGAGATCTCCAACTACGATACCACCATCCTCAAGACATCGGTGCTCGGCGGTATGCTGGAAACCATCAGCGAAGAACGGGTGAACATGGTCAACGCTAACCTGATTGCCAGCAAACGAGGCATTGCCGTCGTCGAGGAGAAGAATGCAGTTTGCGAGAACTACACCAGTTTGATTACATTGATCGCCACGACCAGTGCGGGCACTATCACGGTCTCAGCAACAGTCCTTCGCGGCGAATCTCACATGGTCCGCGTCAACGATTATTGGATCGACGTGGTGCCGAGCGGAGGTTATTTCCTGTTCAGCGACCACCTGGATAGACCCGGTATTATCGGTTCCGTGGGCAATGTCACCGGCGCGGCTAATATCAATATCAACTCCATGCACGTTGGTCGGCTCAAACCGCGCGGCGAGGCGTTGATGATCCTGGCATTAGACGAACCGTTACCGGAAGCCGTAATCAAAGGGATCAAGGCAATCCCGAACATCCAGACAGCCAAACTCGTTAAACTATAAAAACCATGGATCCCGTGGCGAAGCACGGGAAGACGTTACTTATCAAAAGAGGGCTCGAAATTCGAGCCCTCTTTTTGTGCGCACGTCACTCTAATTGTTATTTTCCCTGGTATTTCGGCGTTGGTTGCTTGTTCATGAAAGCCTGTACGCTGGCGCGGTGATCTTCGGTAGTAAAACAAATGCGCTGCGCCCAACCTTCAAGATCCAACTGCCGGGATAAATTATCCAACATCCCTCGCCACACCATTAGCTTGGTTAATTCTAATGAGTAAGGAGGATTTTGTGCAATGGTCTGAGCAAGTGCCATGACAGTCTCCATCAGTTTCTCCGGAGGCACAACCTGGCTCACCACCCCCATGTCTTTAGCTTCCGAAGCGCTGACCATTTGTGCCGCGTACATCAATTTAAAGGCATTGGAGACGCCTGCTACCATCGGCAAATACATGGTCATGCCGTAGTCTGGCACCAGACCGCGTTGCACCTGGGCAACGCCGAAACGGGCCGTCTCCGAGGCAATACGGATATCGCAGCTTAACGCCAGCGAAAGCCCGCCTCCGGCGCAGGGTCCATTAATAGCGGCAATCACTGGTTTGTTCAGCCTGGGAAAAGCGTCGGAATGGGGATATCCCAGATATTGTGTCTGATCGAAGCGCGAGACTGTCCCGCCTCCACGTCCACCCATGGCTGAGACATCGGCGCCGCTGCAGAAACCGCGACCCGCACCGGTAAGAATCACTACTCTAACCTCATCATCATGCGCCAGATATTCGGCAACCTTCCCGATACTTAAAGACATCGCTCGTGTAAGGGCGTTTAATTTTTGCGGCACGTTGAGTGTCACCACGGCTATATTATCTTTCTTTTCGAGTAATAAATCCTGGTATTCCATCTTTTCCTCCCGACGATATTGAACTGTCTAATAATTTAATGGTTTTACAACTTTAAAGCAAATCAGCGGTAGGATATCTTTGTCTGCTTTGTATACCGGGGTTCTTGTTTTGACTCCAGCTTATAAAAAATAACACAATTACAATCTAAATATTACCCTCTATCTTCTGGAACTGCTACCTTGATCCGACAAGAGATAATATTACCTGGGTCCCCCAATCAGGTTAAGAATGGGAACTGAGAGAGTGTTATATTGACAATATTTTCTAATGGTGATAATGTCATAGCAATCTGATATCTAAGGGGGTGTAAAAATGAAACGAATCATTACTACTGTTGTCAGTTTATCCATGCTCCTGCTGTTGGGAGCCTGTACCAGTAGTAAAACTTCGGCACCTTATTCTTCTCAAATGTTGATAGAAAACGAAACAACCACCCGGATGACCACGCTGGCAACTACTACCACATCTACAGATACTTCTGATACCGATATTGCCGTACGTATGATCGTGCGTAATGGGGATATGACTGTGATGGTCGACAACATTAAAACTGCCATCGACCGGATTTCAGCCCTGGCAGCGCTGAAGAACGGTTGGGTAGTGAGCTCACAAGTCTCACCTGTTGGAGAAGGACTCACAGGCAGTATAACTATCCGGGTACCAGCGGAGGAATTCGATAATGCTATGAGGGATATCGGGGCGCTGTCCGTCGAAGTGAAAGCTCAATCGACCTCCAGCCGCGATGTTACCCAGGAATACACCGACCTCAATTCCAAGCTAACGAACCTGCTGGCGACCGAACAGCAGTATCTGGAAATTTTAAAGAAAGCTACCACCGTCACCGATATTATGACGGTGCAATCAGCGCTTGCCAGAACGCAGCAAGACATCGAAATAACCAAGGGGCAAATTTTATATCTGGAGAGGACTTCTTCAACTTCGTTAATCACGGTTTACTTACAGCAATCTGCATTAGTAGCCAAGATCAATCTCAGCCGCACGGTCGTTAACGCCGATGAAGTAGTGTCTTGTTCGGTGGAGATTACGGGTGGGTTTGCACCTTACAGCTACGCCTGGGACTTCGGCGATAAAGTGACCAGCACCAAAATAGCTCCGGAGCATTCGTATAAATCACCGGGTACTTACAAGGTTACAGTCAAGTTAACTGATGACCATAGCAGCAGCATCACCGAATTTAGGTATGTGACAGTCGCCGGAGGCTGGGACGGGGGCTCGGTGGCACGCGCTGCTTGGCGGGCATTAATAACGTTAAGCCGGGTACTGCTCAATATCCTTATCTGGATAGGGATCTTCAGTTTCGTCTGGATACCGGTGGGCGCACTGGTATTTTTCCTCGTGAGACGTAAGAAAAAAGGAAGCAAGACTCCGTAGGAATTTTGATTCTGGATCCCCTATTAGGTCCCGATTCATTCAATTCACACGGGATAGCGATGAAGTCGCTCATCGGGGATGGCACAAGGAATAAAGGGAGGGGCATCTGCCCCTCCCTACTTTTTCTTTCACAGTGGCACATACATACCTGCCTGTGCGGTAGGTCACTAAAACGTCATCCTGATGACAACCAGGATGACGTGTGGGAAAGGGAGAGTATTAATAATGGATTCTCCCTCCTTGCTAAGGAGGGATTAAGGGAGATTTGGCAGAATTACAATTTACGGTTTCTTTAAGTCTTTTACTTCATTCCCAGCGGAAGCTGGGATCCATCGGTGTTTCGGCCCGGAGATTGCCACCTTCTTTCAGTTCTCGCAACAAGACCCCATATGTCATTCCACCGTAGGTGTCACATCCCGTGTATAACCAGGACTGGAATCCATCACCCCTAAATTAGTTCAGTTGCGGTTTCCCGTAGAGTGACAATGGGTCAATACAATGGATTCACTACCAGCCCGGCGGGGGCTTTAGGGTAAAAATAAGTGGACTTGCGCGGCATCTTGGCACCGGCATCCGAAACTTCTTTAATAAGCTCGGGATTAATGGGTTTGAGGAAAAATGCCACCTGGTATTCGCCTTTCTTCACCCTATCAATAGTATCCTGACGATCGTAGAGATAACTGATTTTCGTTTCATCACTAAAGCCGCTACCTAATCCCAATACCCTTTCCAGGATGATATTGTCGACAATCGAGACATCCAGTTTACGGTAGAGTAGGTTTTTAAAATACGGCATCGTTTCACCGAGTTTTTCCGGCTCGCGTAAAGTTAAAATTAGTACACTATCGGAATCTTTGGTTAAACAGGCTAGCCGCAAGAATTTTCTGTCTGCCTGCAGCTTATCCACTTCATTCCAGACGCCGGGTTTGTTCAAAGGTAAACGGGTCAGGTCGAAATAGGTTTTCAATTTCTCTTCGAATCCGTTCAACATCGACTGGGGCAGGTTACATAATGCCCGGTGCGGTGCCAATATCACCAAACCGGGGTCTTCGAAATCCACCAGCGTCATCATCACGAAATTAAAAGGGTCGTTGGGTATGGCACCTGAAGCAGATATTCTCTCCCGCCGGTAAGTCAACGCGCTGGTATAGCGGTGATGTCCATCGGCAACATACAAAGCCTGGTCTGCGAAATATCTGGTGATCTGTTGAACGACGGTGGGATCGGTAACGGCGCGGATAATATGTTGATCGCCTTCCGGCAGGACGATATCCATCACCGGAGGCAGGGACACCTGCTGCTCAAGCAATCTCGCAAGTGACCTCTGTTTATCCTGATACATCGCTAAAACAGGGCTGGTATTCACCTTCACCTGCCGTAGCACGTTTACGCGGTCGCTGACATGCACGGCGATGACGTTTTCGTGGGGTTTGATGATGCCCTTATCCCATTCCTCGAGACGCACACGGGCGATAATGCCCCGCCGCATTTGTCTTTTGCCCAACAGTGTGAAATAGTGGTCGTCGATATAGATAGCAGGTTGTTTTTCCGACTGCAGGACGCAATTTTTAAGCCACTGCTGCAGGACAGCCGCGGCGCGGGTGTATTTGTTATCGTTCTGATTGTCCTGAGGTTGTGAAATGGCATCCTCGATGCGGATGAAGTTATGTTCGTCGCGCTGAAGCAACTCCTCATGCAGAGCCGGTGGAATGATGTCATAAGGGGGACAAATCACCCTGGAAAGGTCTTTGATAAGGGTATGGTTATAACGCAGGCCGCGGAAAGGTAGAACATCAGCCATAAAAATCCTTCAACATAAAATATCTAGGTCTAGTTTAAAGGATAAAAGTTAAGAGGGCAAGATGATTTGAGCTTATGTTATAATTCTCTCAGGAAAACCCGGGGGAAGGCACTTGGCTGTTGACCTGCAAACCATCCAGAAAAGAATCGCTGAATTACGCAAAGAACTGAACTATCACAACCATCGCTATTACGTGCTGGATAGTCCGGAAATCAGCGACGCGGAATACGATAAGCTGATGCAGGAATTGCGTCAACTGGAAACCGATTACCCGCAATTCCTCACACCTGATTCCCCCACGCAGCGGGTCGGGGCTGCGCCGGCCGCTGCTTTCAATGTCATTGTTCACCGCATGCCTCTACTTTCACTTGGCAATGCGTTTGAAAAAGCGGATCTATTAATCTGGCACACCCGCACGGCAAAATTGCTTAACACCTCCCAATTCGACCTGGTCTGCGAGCATAAAATCGACGGCCTGGCTATCGCGCTCGTTTATGTTAACGGACAATTTGTTCAGGGCGCCACCCGTGGCGACGGTATCCATGGCGAAGACATTACCCGTAACCTGAAAACTGTGCGCAGCATCCCTCTTTCGGTTTCAGGTGAGGCACCGGTACGTTTTGAGGTCCGAGGCGAGGTTTATTTACCGAAAACCGGTTTCCACAAACTTAATTTAGAGCGTGAAAACGAGGGTTTACCGCTCTTTGCCAACCCGCGCAACGCTGCCGCCGGGTCGGTGCGTCAACTGGATGCGCGGATCACCGCCAAAAGGCCGCTGGACATCTTTGTCTATCAGCTCGGTTGGGCGGAAGGTAAAGCCACACCGGACACCCACTGGGAAACGATGCAGTGGATGAAATCGATGGGTTTCAAGATCAACCCTCACCTGCGTAAAGTGACTTCGGCCGAAGACGCCGAATCCTATCACGAAGAATGGCAGCAAAAACGCAACGAACTGCCTTATGAAATCGATGGTGTCGTTATCAAAGTGGACCGCATGGATTATCACGATATACTCGGCGATGTCGGCCGGGAACCGCGCTGGGCGATTGCTTACAAATTTCCCGCCATTCAAGCCACCACCAGGCTGAAAGAAATTGCCATCAGCGTGGGCAGAACCGGTTCGCTCAACCCCTATGCCATCCTGGAGCCGGTACAGGTCGGTGGGGTTACTATCAAGCAGGCAGCTTTACACAACGAGGAAGATATCCGCCGCAAGGACATTAGGGAAGGTGACTGGGTAACTATTCAACGCGCTGGCGATGTTATCCCGGAGATCGTTGGACCGATCTCCAGTAAACGAACCGGCGAAGAGAAAGAATATAACCTGCTAGAAAAGATTTACGATAAAGAAAAGGGACGTCCGGCATGCCCGGTCTGTGGTGCGGAAGTAATTCAACCTGAAGACGAGGTAATGTATTACTGCACGAATGCCGCCTGCCCGGCACAGGTACAACGCCGCATCGAATTGTTTGTTTCACGCGGCGCTATGGACATTCGCGGCCTTGGGGAAAAGTGGATCAATGCCTTCCTGGCACATGGGCTTATCCATGACATGACGGATATTTTTTACCTGCAAGATAAACGTACCCAGATGGTGGAACTCGAGAAACTCGGGGAAAAGAGCGTCGAGAATTTGCTCAATGCTATTGAAAAAAGTAAACAGGCCAGTTTGGCAAGGGTAATTTTTGCACTGGGAATACGGCATGTCGGCGAAGAAACCGCCGCCTTGCTAGCAGAGAATTTTATTGATTTGGACGACCTAAAAAACGCCGTCGAAAATAGCCTTACGGCAATTTCCAGTATCGGTCCGAAAATCGCACAAAGCATTGTTACCTTTTTCCGGCAGAAACAAAATTTACGGATTATTGCTAAACTAAAAGATGTAGGCGTCTGGCCGCAACGGGAAATCAAAGAGATGACGGGACTGCCTTTAACCGGGAAGGAATTCGTCATTACCGGGACTTTAAAGGTTTTTTCCCGCGAGATAGCGCAGGAAAAGATCCGCGCTCTAGGTGGAACAACTAAAGACCACGTTACCAAAAAAACTAATTACCTGGTGGTCGGCGAAGACCCGGGTGGGAGCAAACTGGCGCGTGCCCGTGAACTTGGTATTGCACAAATCGACGAGGAGAAATTACTTGCCATTCTGGAACAGAAAAACTGATACCAGGCTCATTGTAGGGCTGGGAAATCCCGGTGATAAATATGCCACGACGCGGCATAATATCGGGTTTATGTGTCTTGACTCATATGTACAGTTGCATAATGTAGTTTTTGCAAGAACACGTATCAAGGCCAAAGTTGCCGAGATACGCTTTAACAACCTTGATATTGTGTTGGCCAAACCGCAGACTTTCATGAACCTTAGCGGCGAGGGTGTGGGTAAACTGTTACGACAACACAAGGTCAAGCCGGAAAACCTGATCGTGGTTTACGATGATTTGGATCTACCTGTCGGTAGAATCCGCATACGCCTGGGAGGCAGTTCCGGCGGCCATAAAGGGATTAACTCTATCATCGAACACATAAGTTCACAGGAATTTATCAGAGTACGGGTTGGCATCGGACGGCCGGAGATCAAAGAACGTAACGAAGACAATGGCGATGGAGTGATCGGTCACGTTCTAAGCGATTTTACTCCGGAGGAAAAACAGGTTATTGAAGAGATCATCCCTCTTACCGGGAAAATCCTGGATTCGATCCTGAAAGACGGCCTGACCGCGACGATGAACCAATACAACTCCACCGACTTGAGACCAAAATCATGAATCGGCTGGCGGAGTTCGTTTACACGGTGGCAACCTCAAGCAATCGCCAGAAGACGGGGTTAATCATTTTCGGTATCTTTCTGTGGTATGGCGGGGTCGCAATCATGGTCGGTATTTCCCCTTTAATCGATGATCTATTTATTTTCAATTTATTTATTCCGGTTACACTCAAATTGATACTCGGCGCAGTCCTATTAATTCCCGGTGTACCACTGGTTGCCTGGTCGATCACACAGTGTTTCCGGTCGCAGGGTACACCGGTGCCTTTCAAACCGCCGCCCGGACTGATGACAACGGGTATTTATGGAGCGGTCCGCAACCCGATGCACCTGGGATGGACGCTGGTTTTATATGGGCTCGCTGTCCTGATGCAGTCTTTCACGCTATTGTTCATTTTTATGCCGCTATTCATTCTGGTACACATACTGTACATCAAGCAGATTGAGGAAAAGGAGCTGGAGAAGAAATTCGGGCAGGCCTATCTCGATTACAAGAAACAAGTGCCGATGTGGTTCCCGAGATTGGAAAACAGCCAGCATTATGACAAACAACAAGGAAAAACAACATGAATAATATCAAGCTCAATTATCAACCGATCGAATGGCTTGGCAATAAGGTTAGATTCCTCGACCAGACACGACTGCCGGAAGAAGAAGTCTATATCGAGACCAACGATTACCTGGATATAACTGCCGCTATTAAAGATCTCAAGGTAAGGGGCGCCCCGCTGATCGGAGTGGCTGGAGCTTACGGCATGGCTTTAGCCAGCCTGCATATTTACATCAAGGGACGCGCGGAATTACTACGTAGGTTGAAAGACGTCGCCGATATCATCGGTAATGCACGCCCGACAGCGCGTAATCTCATGTGGGCAGTCGAGAGAATGTTACGGGTTGTTGTTAACGGCAAAAGCATTGTCAATATGCAGCAGCTCCTGGTAGCCGAAGCGGTAAAGATTCATAACGAACAAGCAGAAGCAACTTATAGCATCGCCCGGTCCGGTGCGGAATTGATCGATGACGGCATGAACGTCTTGACCCATTGTAATACCGGACCTCTCGCTGCAACCGGTTTGGGAACGGCCCTCGGAGGCATTATTTACGCTCACAATCAAGGGAAAAAAGTGCGTGTTTATGTTGATGAAACCCGTCCTTTGCTTCAGGGAGCGCGTTTGACCACCTGGGAACTTAAAAAAGTCGGCATTCCGGTAACTCTTATCACCGATTCGATGGCCGGCTATTTGATGCAGCAAGATAAAGTCGACGCGGTGATTGTCGGGGCTGACAGAATTGCGAGTAACGGTGATACCGCCAACAAAATTGGTACTTATACCCTGGCAGTGCTGGCTAAAGAAAATAATGTGCCCTTTTATGTTGCCGCGCCCCTCAGCACGTTTGATTTCACCATTCCTCATGGCAGGCAGATAACTATCGAGCTGCGCAGCCCCAACGAAGTGACCCGGTTCGCCGGCGTAGCCATTGCCCCGGAAGGCATCGGTGCTATATCTCCAGCCTTCGATATGACTCCAGCAAAGTATATTACCGCATTTGTGACGGAAAAGGGTATAATAAGGCAACCTTTCGGGGAACTGATAACCGCAATAATGTAGAAAACGGAATCAAAATTGTGGAGGGAAGTATATGAAAATCACCGACCTCACCGTGGAACAATTCCGTGAACTCGTAGCTGAAATCGTCGATCAGAAACTTGATGAAAAATTAGGAATGACCGCAGCAACCGGTCAAAGCTCTGTCTCGACCAAACCAACCAGGGCTTCCAAGGTAACACTGGAACAGGTTTGCAAAGAATTCGGACTCATACTTAAGGAGTAAATATGCCCGTAAATAATAAACCGCATGCCTCGATCGCCGTTATCGGGGGAACCGGGTTGGAACAAATCGAAGGGATGACGGAGGTACAACAGATTAATCTGGATACCCCGTTTGGCAAACCCAGCGATATTATCACCGTCGGCAAGATCGAGGGAGTGAGTGTGGCTTTCCTGGCGCGTCACGGACGAGGACATTTTATATCACCAACGGAACTAAATTCGCGGGCTAATATTTATGCCTTGAAATCGATCGGAGTGGAGCAGATTATCGCCGTGTGCAGTTGCGGTAGCTTTAAAGAAGAACTGGCACCCGGGTCTTTGGTTATCCCCGATCAGTTAATTGATCGTACACGGAACCGGGTCAACACCTTTTTTACTGACGGCATAGTGGCACATATCAGTTTCGCCCATCCTTTTTGCCGGGATTTAAGTAGTTTGCTCTACAAATCCGCCCAAGAAGCCAAAGCAACCGTCCATCAGAAAGGGACTTATATCTGCATGGAAGGCCCGGCATTTTCCACCCGTGCCGAATCAAAACTCTATAAAACCTGGGGCGCGGATGTTATCGGCATGACAGCATTGCCGGAAGCCAAACTCGCGCGTGAGGCAGAAATGTGCTACACGGTCATCGCCTGCGTTACGGATTACGATAGCTGGTGGGAACCTGTGGAACCGGTGACCGTCGACATCGTGCTGAAAACACTACACGCAAATATCGATACCGCTCGCCGGATTATCAAGCTGGCTGTGAAGAAAATGAACACTCCCCGGGATTGCGAATGCCTGAGTGCCTTAAAGATGGCAATCGTTACTGACCCGGACAAAATACCTGCAGCGCAGAAAGAGAAACTGGGATTGTTAATCGGTAAGTATATTAAATAACCTGTCGTTGCGAGGGACGAGAGAGACGAAGCAATCTCAAGCGAGTGGAGATGGACAAACAGTTCTTTGTTTACATTATAACCAATACAAAACATACGGCGCTCTACACCGGGGTTACGAGTGATCTGAAAAGAAGAGTCTGGCAACATAACGAAAAATTAGTCGAGAGCTTCACTAAAAAATACCATATTGATATGCTGGTATATTATGAGAGTGGCGGTGATGCTATCGGATCGATTGCAAGAGAAAAACAGATTAAGGCTGGTCCGAGGCAAAAGAAAATCGACCTGATCAATTATATGAACCCCGAATGGCGTGATTTATACCAAGAGCTTTAGATTGCCACGCCCCGATTTCATCGGGGCTCGCAAAGACAGTTAAAGTCAGAAAGAGAAACTGGGATTATTGATCGGAAAATATATACGATAAATACTAATCTTAGATACCAAATAACAAACAAATTCAAATATAGTAAAATATAAAGACTTAACTTTTAGCCCTTTTTAACCTGGAGTACTAGAATGGTAGACTCAAAACTAAATTGTCTGGCTACCTGTCTCGGCAGTCTGGTGACTTTCCACGGCAGCCTGCCGCACCGGGACGCTGACAAGGCATGCGCGCTGGTGGCAAAATACCTGCCCGATATTCCCGCCTTCCCGCAACTCTCCAAACGGGATTATCGTGAAAATATGTACACGCAGTGCAGCGAGGGCTTCCCGGGCATAGAAGTTACGCCTGACAAAATTTATGTCAACCGCCAAAAGGATCTAACCGGTCAGCTGGCGCAATTTTACACTGACTACCTGGCCAACGATTTCAGCCGTTATGGGATCAGTTTCAATTACGGCGCCGGCCTTCACACGTTCCTCAAGATGAACAATCTGAAACCACGGGCTGTCAAGGGGCAAATCACCGGGCCGGTAACCTGGGGCCTGACAATTACCGACGAATCCGGCAAGGGTGTTCTCTACGATGAAACGCTGGGTGATGTCGTACCGAAATTCCTGCGCCTCAAAGCCAGCTGGATCGAGCGGGAACTAAGTAAAATGAACTCGAATACCATTATGTTCGTGGATGAACCGTACATGACGGCATTCGGATCGGTGGGTATGCAATTGACCAAAGAGCGGGTGGTCAGCTATCTGGAAGAAACTTTTGCTGGCATTAAAGGTCTAAAAGGTACTCACTGTTGTGGCAACACCGATTGGTCGATTCTTTTACAGACCAGCGTTGACATTATCAGCTTCGATACCTACAACTACGCCGAATCATTAGCAATTTACCCCGATGAAGTGAAGAAATTCCTCCAGAGAGGCGGGTGTATTGCCTGGGGTATTATTCCTACAGACGCTGAACTGGTTAATAAGGAATCCGTCAACAGCTTGCGTGACCGGTTGGAAGCTGCTATCGATTTGTTTACCGTCAAGGGCATTCCACGGCAGCAACTTTTCGAACAGGGATTAATTACTCCGGCTTGTGGATTAGGACCTATCGGCAGCGAAACGGCCGCGGAAAGAGCGTTAATGTTAACAGCTGAACTGTCTAAAGAAATTAGAGGAAAATACCGTCTCACATAAACTCTAATATCTAATATCGAAATTCTAAACAAATCCAAATTTCGAAAATTCGAGTTTGTTAATTGTTTTGGATTTGGTGCTTAGTATTTGTAATTTTTTTGTTATTTCATTGTTGATTCTTGAGATTTTATGAAAAGTAGGGTAGATTAGATAGTATGAATAAAGGTAAAATGATGGCTCTGAAAGAGCACCGCAAGAAACAAACCAAAGCTAAAGACGAACGGCGCGAAGAAAGAGCGAAAACAGCCAAACCCGGCGCTAAAAAATAACCGGGCTAAAGTCCGTTGATGAAACAGGTTTATCTGCTCACCGGAGTACCCGGCTCGGGCAAAACCTCTGTTATTAAACAAATTGCTGCTATTTACAGTAGTCAAGCCACTGGTTTTTATACTGAAGAAATTCGTACAGACGGCACGCGTAACGGTTTCCGTTTAGTCGCTCTTAGTGGAGAAAAGGGGATCCTTGCTTCTACAAATTTTTCCAGCCCGTATCGTGTAGGAAACTATAGCGTCGACATCGACGCTCTGGAAAGAATCGGGGTGCCGGCACTATTAATAGATAGACCCCTGGTAGTTGTCGACGAAATTGGCAAGATGGAGATGCTCTCGCTCCGGTTTAGAGAAGCTGTCTTACAGGTTATCCATGACGGCAAGCCTATGTTGGCAACCGTGATGTTACATCACCATGCCTGGTCGGACGTGATCAAAAACTTGCCGGAAGTCAACCTCATGATGCTCAACCAGCAAAACCGTGAATCTATCCTTAGTGAAATCCATAAATGGCTGAAGGAGATATTATGACGGTTCTCGAAAATATCGTCCGGGCACTTTCCAACCCTCAAACCTATCCTGAGCTAACTGCCAAGGTTGAACTGGCTCAAACTCAAATGTCGCTGGTTTTTCTTACCGATAAATTCGTTTATAAGATAAAAAAACCGGTAAACCTGGGTTACCTGGATTATTCGACGTTGGAGCTACGTAAATTTTACTGCGAGCAAGAAGTAAAACTCAACCAGCGTTTGTGTAAAGATATCTACCTCAGGGTGAATATTATTACCTCGGACGGCAAAAACATTACGATCAATGGTAAAGGCAAAACCATAGAATACGCGGTGAAAATGTGTAAATTACCGCAAGACCGTATGATGGACGTGTTACTGGTAAAAAATCAGGTCACGTCAGATATGATTGAACGTGTGGCTGAGAAAGTGGCAGAGTTTCACAGGCAGACACAAACAAGCCCGGAAATAGGTAAATTTGGCAGCATTGCAACCATCACCATCAATACCGAAGAAAATTTCAGCCAGACCGCTGGCTATATCGGACGCGTTGTCCAACAAGCGCAGTTCGATAGGATCGGTAATTACACCAGTGATTTTATGATAAACAATTCGGCGTTATTCAATAAAAGGGTAACGCAAGGTAAAATTAAGGACTGCCACGGCGACTTTCACGCCCAGCACATCTGTTTCACCAATGACGGTATTTGTATTTATGATTGCATCGAGTTCAACGACCGTTTCCGCTATGTGGACGTAGCCGCTGAAGTTTCTTTCCTGGCGATGGATTTAGATCACTGGGGACACGCTGAGTTATCAACCCAATTCGTTACCGCTTATGTTGAAAAGAGCGGCGACATAGACCTGCCGAAACTACTTAATTTCTATAAATGCTATTTCGCGTATGTGCGGGCCAAGGTTAATTGCTTCAAACTCGAGGCTCCCCTAGTTTCTGACCCTGATAAAGAAAAAGCGATGACAGATGCCAAAAAGTATTTTAATTTGGCAGTAAGTTATATAAAATGAAGAATCTCAGAGTGGGGGCATTTCCAACGCCCGGAGATTGATTCTTCGTCACCCTGGCTCCAATGACAATGGGAGATGACTCAATATGAAAAAACCATTTTTACAATTCGTGAGACAAGAACTGGGCGATAATTTCGTACTTTTTACCACCGGCTTGCCTGCCACCTGGAAAACGGAAACCAGTGTAGAAGTGGTGAAGATTAAAAACTGCCCGATGTTACGCTCGGACATTATACGATTGGAAGTGCTTAAGGGACAGGATATCTTCGATGAGAAGGTCGCGGCTAACATGAAAAAACGCCTTTCGGTTTATGACGAATTATTCAGGCAGGCCGATGAAACACTGAAAAAGCACACCTGCGTTATCCTCGATGCTACGTTTATCACCCAGGAATTACGTATACAGGCAGCGGCCGTGGCGGATAAAAACCAAAAACCTCTCGTGATCTTGGAAACCTGCTGCCCGCAAGAAGTATCGATCGCACATATTTTGCGCCGTACCAAAGATAAATATGAATCAAACGCCCTTACCGAACAGGCTTATCTCAACAACAAAGCAAAATTCGAAAAAGTGAATATTGACGAAATAAAAAATACCTATCCTAATCTTAAAATAACCCATATTTTGGTAGATACCTCCAGGGGAGAAGTCGGCAACCTGTTTATCACCGAAATCGAAAAACGATGAAAATCGATCTTCATATACATACAAGCACCGGTGGTGACGGCGCGATGACCGTTGAAGAAGTGCTACACGAAGCCAAAAAACGCGGCATCGGCGTTATATCCGTTACCGACCGCGACTCGATGGCTGCACAGGCCAAGGCCATTACTCTCGCAAGGGAGTTCGGAATCAAATACATCACTGGCATCGAGCTTAATGTGAGCATGTTAATACCTCCGGGTAAGAATATTTCGCTCGATTTCCTGGGTTACGGTTATGACATTAACAACCGGCCATTGATGGATAAACTGGCACAAATAAGGGAACATCGAGAATGGCGTGCGCAGGAAATACTCCGCAAAATGAATACCGAATTTATTAAAGAGGGAATTCCTGTGTTAACAAATGAGGATATAGAGAATATCAAACGGAGCGTGGATGGGTCTTTCGGCAGGCCGCACGTGGCAGCTTATTTGGTCACAAAAGGTATCGTCGATAGCACACAGCAGGCGTTTGATAAATACCTTATCAAGTGTGATGTACCGAAATATCCTCTGTCATTACCTGAGGCTTCGAAGTTGATCAGGGAAGCCGGCGGCATCCTCATCCTCGCTCACCCCAACGATCCTAATGGCACGTCTTTACGCAGCTTAACCACAGAGCTCGAAAAACAGACACTAATCATACAGGAAAATATGTTATTCTCTTCTATCGAATGTACATTGATAGATGGCATAGAGGTATGGCATTCCAGACATGATGATGAGACGATTAAGCATTATTTAAAGTTTGCAAAGGAATATAATCTAGTTATTACGGGTGGTAGTGATTGCCACCAGAAACCAATTATTATGGGTTCGGTAAACGTACCTGATTTTATCGTTGGACAGTTTAAAAAGAATAAAGTGATAAATTAAATAAAGGTGGTAATAAAATGTCGTTAGGATACATTCCTATAGCAGTTTCGGTAGCCGCGTTTTTAATTTCCGTTCTAATGGCAAAATTCGCTTATAGAGAACAAAAGTTGAGATTAAGACCTCAAATATTCATAGAAAGCATTGAAGGTACTAGTTTTACAGAAAGCTCGATGATATTAAGTATTAAAGTAAAAAACGTTGGGATTATAATCGCTAAGAATGTCGTCATATCTCATGTGATTCAGATAAACAGTAATGAAACTTCTTTAGGTGGTGATGAGCATCCATCAAAAGCTTTGGTTGTTCCAAATCAGACACTAGTTAACATGCCCATTATAAGTGGTCAAACATTTATTGATATTTTCAATTCAAGAACTCCAGTGTATCTTATCGTCAGAGTGGATTACGAATTTGGCAATAACAAATACTACTATAAACTAAGGAATGAATTTGATATTATTGGCAGCCGATGGGCAATATTAGATGGAGATGCCAACTAAATAAGAATAGGGAAAATTAGTGCCTATATTAAGACTTTCGTAAAATTCTACGCAATAATTGTCTGGCTGAATTACCATCTCCAACGGCTCCATTCGAAGATAGAGCAATGAAAGCTCTGCGAATGAGATTCAGGTCATTTTGGGAAAGAAATTGAACTACGAGTGGGATATAGACAAATATTTGTTAAAGGCACATCAATAAGAGAGGAACTTGATGCAAAGAAGAAATCGACAATTTAAAATGATGATTTATTGGTCTTTAGAATAAGGCGATGGGATGCACGTAATTGTAAGAATATCGCCAAGCTCGAGCTTGGGTATATCTAAGAATTTAACTGCCCTCAAGGGGAGTTTTAGCCTCGACTATATTGACAGCGTGAAATGTGGTTGTACCTTTTTCGTTAGTAATCTCGTAAGTGACTTTATACGTATTCAATATTACTCTTCAGATATTTTACTTCGATGAAATTCTTGAGTAAGGCAGTCTGTTTTGTCAAGGAAATAGAAATAGAAGAATACCATTGAACAAACATCCCGATGTTTATCCCAGTTTAAAATCCCACTCTGAACTAGTACAAAGTCTTGACAAGGATGATACCACAGTTTATAGTGGACTTTATAGTATAACATATTAGTGAATTCATAAAAAAGGAGTCTGAAACAACGATGAAGAAAAAGGTCCTAATTGGTATTGTATTGTTACTGGTGGTAGGCCTTGTTGCAGGTTGCGGTAAAACAACAACCGTTACGACCACCGCTACCGTAACCACGACGGCTACTACTACTATACCGGTCACGACGACCACAACAGCCACCGTAACGACCACTCAGACCGCCACGACGACCACCACGACGACCGCTACTGCTACCGCCATTGCCACCGTCACCACAACCGTAACGGTTACACCAAAATAGGAAGAGGTCCAATTTATGGTGCCAGGATGTTCAAGATAAGGAAGGTTTAACAACTCCACCCCACTGAGTGGCAAAGAGGGCTAGATATCTTCGTGATGTCCAGCCCTCTATCGATTTCAGACGTAATGGCTTATTGCTAAATCGCTTGTTAATTTCATATATTCATCCCCATAATTAGCTTTGTTCAATAGAAAAACTAAAGGGTATAGTGTAATCGTACTCATGGCCGGACAATGATCCCGATGATATGAATTGTTAATAAACCATAACACTATGTGGAATTTGAATGTACAAAAATGAGTTGTGATTAGGGTGTTAGTAGTCCCCGAATGTACATTCAAAAAATAATATATGTTAGAATATATCAATGGAGTCGAATGCTGGCATAGCCTCCAGGACGAGACCACCAGCGCTCTCTATTTAAAATATGCGATTCAAAACCATTTACTATTTACGGGTGGGAGCGATTGTCACCAAAGACCGGTCATCATGGGTACGGTAAGTGTTCCGCAAATAGTGGCGGAGCAATTAAATACCTACTTCAAGGAGTAATATGGCTCAAGCGAAGAAAAATTACGATGTTAAAGACATGAAGCTAGCGCAAGCCGGCAGGGATCGGATCGAGTGGGCAGCCCGTGAAATGCCGGTGATAAAACTCATCACCGAGCGGTTCAAGAAGCAGAAGCCCCTCAAAGGTGTGAAGATTGCTGCCTGTTTACACATCACTACCGAAACCGCCAACCTGGCTTTAGCCCTGAAAGCCGGCGGTGCCGATGCGATTTTCTGCGCGTCGAATCCGCTATCGACACAAGATGATGTTGCTGCAGCTTTGGTGGATTATGGCATACCTACGAATGCTATCAAGGGTGAAGACGGCGAAACTTATTACAAACACATCCTCACCGCACTCGCTCATAAACCCAATGTCACCTGCGATGACGGTGCGGATATCGTTACAACGCTGCACACTAAAAAACCTGAATTACTGAAAAATGTTATCGGCGGAACAGAAGAAACTACAACAGGTGTTATTCGTTTACGCAGCATGGCCAAAGCTAAAGCTTTGAAATACCCCATTATTGCAGTTAATGATGCCGAAACCAAGTACCTCTTCGATAACCGCTACGGCACCGGCCAAAGTACGATGGACGGCATTACCCGTGCTACCAATGTTCTCTGGTCAAGTAAAATCGTGGTCCTCTGCGGTTACGGCTGGTGCGGGCACGGTTTCGGGCTGAGAGCCAGAGGTATGGGCGCCCGGGTGATCGTGACCGAAGTAAAGCCGGTGCGCGCGCTCGAAGCGGTAATGGACGGATTCGAAGTTATGCCTATCGCTGAAGCAGCCAAAATCGGCGATATCTTCGTGACCATTACCGGTGATAAAAACGTCATCGATAAAGAACACCTCTACGTGATGAAAGACGGCGCGATCATGGCTAACTCCGGTCATTTTAATGTAGAAATCAATATTCCGGCGCTGGAAAGTCTTTCCATGAAAAAAGAGACGGTCCGCCCGTTCGTGGAGCAGTACTCACTGAAAAACGGCAAGAAGTTGTTCCTATTGGGTGAGGGGAGACTCATCAATTTAGCTGCCGCTGAAGGACATCCTGCTGCAGTCATGGATATGAGCTTCGCCAACCAGGCTTTATGCATGGAATATATCGTGAAAAACAGCGGTAAACTGCCGGTGAAGGTATTTAGCGTGCCTGATGAAATCGATAAAAACGTCGCCTTGTTGAAACTGGAATCGATGGGAATTAGAATAGATACCTTAACCGCCGAACAACGAGAATATTTGAGCAGCTGGCAGGAAGGGACTTAAATATTATATACTCTCCCCGTGCGGAGAGTATAAGAGCGAGGGGAAAATATTACCATTCACCCTCACCCCGTATCGGAGTACGGGGCAGGCCGGGTATCCGCTCCCCTCAAGGGAGAGGAAGAACTAAAGATAGAAGGAGAAATTGTAAATGCCCAATGCTTTTGCTGATTCTGACAAATACCTATTGACTTCCGAATCTGTTACCGAGGGTCACCCGGATAAAGTCTGTGACCAGATTTCCGATGGTATTCTGGATGCAATAATGGCAGAGGACCCGATGGGCAGAGTGGCGTGCGAAACCGCCGTCACTACCGGCTTGGTCGTTGTCCTGGGAGAGGTAACCACGAAATGCTACGTAGATGTGCCCAAGATTGTGCGCGAGGTCATTAAAGATATCGGATATACAAAACCGGCTTATAACTTTGATTATCAGTCCTGCGGTGTGCTCAGCGGTATAAAAGAACAATCCAAGGATATCGATCTGGGAGTCAGTAAATCACTGGAAGTCAGGGGTAAAAAGAAGGTTAACGAGCTCGACAAGGAAGGCGCCGGTGACCAGGGTATGATGTTCGGGTATGCATGTAACGAAACTAAGGAAATGATGCCGCTACCCATTTCATTAGCGCACAAATTGTGCTTCCGCCTGGCGGAAGTCCGCAAGAAAAATATTATCCCTTACTTGAGGCCTGATGGAAAGTCGCAGGTCACGGTGGAATATCACAAAGGTAAAGCTAAACGTGTCACCAGCGTCGTCATCGCTGCCCAGCATGACGAAGACGCGACTAACGAACAGATACAAAAAGATATCATCGAGAAAGTCATCAAGAAAGTTATTCCGGCCAAATTGATCGATAAGGAAACCGAGTTCTATATCAATGGAACAGGACGCTTTGTCATCGGCGGGCCGGCTTCCGACACGGGCTTCACCGGGCGTAAGATCCTGGTGGATACCTACGGCGGTATCGCGCGACATGGCGGCGGCGCTTTCTCCGGTAAAGACCCGACTAAAGTGGACCGTTCGGCGGCATACATGGGGCGATACATTGCCAAGAATATCGTGGCCGCAGGGTTGGCAGACCGCATTGAAATTCAAATCGCTTACGCCATCGGTAAAGCTTATCCGCTATCCGTTTCCCTGGAGACTTTTGATACCAACAAAATCAGTAACGATAAAATACTCGATCTGGTCAACAAATATTTCGACCTGAGACCAGCAGCCATAATTAAGTACTTCAATTTACGAAGACCCATTTACCGCCAGACCGCAGCTTACGGCCATTTCGGGCGTACCGATATCGACGTGCCCTGGGAAAAGACGGATATGGCGGAGACTCTCAAGAAAGTTGCTTTCGGGAAAAAATAAATTATGAAATTTGAATATTCAAACTTATTAGATTCCGATATCATTAATGAATTCCCCTTTTCAAGGGAATGGTAGCGAGAGGGATTATTTTACCCTCTGGATTTTTCGTTTCCCGACGAAAGTCGGGATCCATCTAAAAGGGTAAAAAAATTTTGAATCCTAAATAATATAACATGGTTACAAATCCAAAAAGGAGGCGAATGCCCTCTTTTACTGATACGTCATCCCGTGCCGGGACACGGGATCCAGATATTACTCGTCATTGCGAGGGACAGAGTGACGAATCTCCCGAATACATCATCCCAAACTCGATTTGTGATCCAGAGCCAATTATGGATTCCCGCTTTCGCGGGAATAGGGAAAATGAAAGCATTATCGATCAGGCAGCCATGGGCATGGTTGATTTGTGTCGGTTATAAAGATATCGAGAACCGGCAATGGAGTACCAAATTCCGGGGAAGAATATATGTGCACGCTGGTAAAACAACGGAAGACACGATTCCTTCACTCAATATTTCTGAGCATTGGATACTGACGAACCTAACTCAAGAACAACGTATAGCTTATCAAGTCGCAGTTCAAAACAGGGGTGCGATTATCGGCGAGGTAGACATCGTAAATTGCGTTACCAAAAGCGAATCTCCATGGTTCACAGGTAAATTCGGTTTCGTACTGGCTAATCCGTTTCTTTACGAAAAACCGATCCCCTGTAAAGGGAAACTGAGCTTCTTTAATCCTGAAATCTAAGTATGCTAGTATATATTATCCATTATGAATAATCTTTCCGGTATCAAAATCATTAGTCTCGACTTTTTCCGTACACTGGTGGCGGTGGACGATAGTTATGAATTTGTGTGGAGGAATTTCCTCGGGGAAAACTACACTAACGAAAAAGGGCTGCGATATTGGAATCGTGCCACAGAAACTTTATCGGATATTTTCAACAGGGCTTCTGTAAGCGATGAATTTAAAAATGTCAGGAGTCTTTTTGAGGGCACTTACACAACGCTGTTCGCAGAGATGGAGTTAGAATATGACCCTAAAATAGCCGCCGATTTTCTAGTGCAAGGTCATCAAAAACAATCTTTATACAAGGATGTGAAACCGTTTTTTGAACGTATAAAAGGGAAATATGAAGTTTGTCTTTCCACAGACGCTGATATCGAATTACTGGAGAATATTCGTCAAATATATAATTTTGATGAAGTCTTTGTCTCGGAGGCACTGGGAGCATATAAACTAAACCCAAAATTCTTTAGACGTGTTCTAAGCCATTATAAATGTCCGCCGGAGCAAATTTTGCACATCGGAGATTCCCACACTGATATTGTGCAGCCGAAACGACTGGGCATCCAAACCTGTTGGATCAACCGTTACAATCAGAAATGGAAATATGATATCAAGCCCGATTACGAGGTAAAATCACTGCTTGAAATCGCGGATTTATTGGGGTAACCTAAGGGTAATACCCTCTCAGTTGTCATTCCCGCGCAGGCGGGAATCCATCAATTGTGCCTGGATCCCAGCTTCCGCTGGGATGACGTTTCGGATGAACAGGAGCAATAATTGAAGAATCCTATCAAATTCGGTACTGACGGTTGGCGGGCAGTTATTGCCGGGGATTTTACTTTTGATAATGTACGCATCTGCGCTCAAGGTGTCGCAAACTACCTGAAAGCCTCCGGACTGGCTAATCAAGGCGTCGTGATTGGGTACGATCACCGTTTTGCCTCTGAAGACTTTGCGGCGGCAACGGCGGAAGTGCTGGCGGCCAACGATATCCATGTTTATCTCTCTCCTAAAGCTATCCCCACCCCCATGGTTTGCTTTGGTGTATTGCTCAAGAAAACCGCCGGCGGTGTTATCATTACTGCCAGCCATAACCCCGCCCGATGGAATGGATTTAAGTACCGCGAAAATAACGGCGCCAGCGTGAGTACTGAAACTTCGGTCGAACTGGAAAAACACATCGATAAAGTGGCTGCCATCGGGAAAGTAAAGCAACTCTTACTCCCCAACGCGATCAACGATAATAGTGTGGAATATCTTGACCTGGTACCGGATTACGTGCAACGTATCAATCAATTGGTAGACCTGCCAACTCTAAATAGGGCTGATTTAAAAATTATGGTGGATTCTATGTATGGGGTGGGGTCAGGTTATTTCAAAATGCTGCTTGGCTCCGGCAACAATAAAATAACTGAAATAAACAGCGAACGAAACCCTTCATTCCCCGATATCAACCCGGAACCAATCGCTCCTAACCTAAAAAAACTAATGTTCATGGTTACCGAACAAAAAGCCAATATTGGGCTGGCGACCGATGGCGATGCCGATCGCATAGGCATCATCGACGAGAATGGACGCTTCATTACGCAATTGCAAACATTTGCATTACTGACGCTTTACCTGCTGGAAGTACGCAAGGAGCGGGGCGCGATCATTAAAACGGTAACATCCACCAGCATGCTGGACCGGCTGGGAGAATTGTATAAAGTGCCGGTTTATGAAACACAGGTAGGGTTCAAATACGTCGCGCCGATTTTAATCGAGAAGAATGGTTTGATCGGCGGCGAAGAGAGTGGCGGGTACGGCTTCCGGGGACACGTCCCGGAGCGTGACTCCATTCCCGCCGGGTTGTATTTCCTGGACTTCATGCTTAAAACAGGCAAGACTGCTTCGCAGTTGCTGGCATATTTGTATAGCAAAGTCGGGGAGCATTATTACGATCGACTTGACCTGAAATTACCCTCCGAGAAACGAGAGTGTATCATCAACCACCTGGGGCACCAGCAACCAAAGGATATCTGTGGGATCAAGGTAATTAAGTCAGACACGGTGGATGGTTTTAGGTGGGTTCTAGCTGATAATTCCTGGCTGCTTATCCGTTTTTCAGGCACCGAACCGGTCCTGCGTATCTATAGCGAAGCGGGAGATATGGAGAAAGTGAAGCGGGTTCTGGTTGCCGGACGTGAATTGACCGGGGTGTAGCGCAAGGTTTCACTCTTAAAAAACATCCACACTCAGTCCGATCATTCGTCCTCTCCCTTTCAGAAAGGGAAATGCAGAGGGATTTAGTGAACCAATTTATGATAAATCTCTCCATTCTTTCTTCAGTTAAAGAGCAACAATTAGTCCAGAGTCCCCAGTCATATTGCAAACACTTAAATTGTTATCGAAAGACACCCACATTATGCTTCTCTCTCTGTTTTTAGAAATCCGGTATCGGGGGGAGACAGCGTTTATGCTGGCTTTTGGCCATTAACGTTTGTATTTTTATTTTCACTTCAGTATCTGCCCTACCGATGGTCAGGAAACGGTCGAGTTCCTTATAAGTCAACCCCATTTCTTTTTCGTCAGTCTGTCCGTCCCAGAGGCCGGCTGATGGCGGTTTATCGATAATGACCCTGGGGACTTCGAGATATTCGGCTAATTCGATCACTTGCTGTTTCACCAAATTACCGAGTGGCATCACGTCTACCCCGCCGTCGCCCCATTTAGTAAAATAACCCACCGCCAACTCACTCTTGTTACTTGAACCAACGACCATGTAACCCATCAAATTAGCGTGGTAATAGAGTGTCAGCATGCGCAGGCGTACTTTCAGGTTGGATTTTGCCAGGCGGTCGGCGGCCGTGTATTTCTTATCCTGAGGTAGTATTTTCAGAAAATTATCGTACATCTCATCCATGATAATTACTTTTAAAGGTATGGCAAATTTTTCCGCCAGGAGTCTAGCGTGAGCTTCATCTTCAGAGTTACTGTAACATGGTAGATTTAAGCTCAGAACTTTAGCCGGGAGAGCTCTCTCGCATAGTATCGCCAGTACCGCCGAATCAATACCACCGCTTAACCCTACCAAAACACCCTTCGCTCCGGCTTCTTTAACTCTATCCCTAATCCAATGAATCAATTTATCGGTAAGTTGCTTTTTATCCATATCACCCTCGATTTGATGCATTATGTCATGAGTAGTATACTTTTGTTAGCGGGTAGACGTCAAAGGAGATTACCGAATGCCCTCCGCCGATCTTATCCTCAAGAACGCCCATATTATCACTTTAGACCCGCGGTTGCCTTTTGCACAAATGATTGCTGTCAAGGGTGATAGAATTCTCTTCATCGGTACTAGTAACCATCTATCTGATTTTCAAAGCCCGGGGACTAAGGTTATAGATTGTAACGGGCAGACAGTAACCCCGGGTTTTAACGATGCGCACTGTCATGTATTCTCCAATATCCGCCGATTACTGAGCGTTGACCTCAGTACTCCGGATATAAAATCTATCGATGACATCAAGGGTGCGATAAAACGGCAAGTTGAAAAAACGCCTCCGGGCGAATGGATCAATGCCACCGATTACAACGATTTTACGCTCTTGGAAAAAAGACACCTTACGCGCTGGGAACTGGATGAGGTTTCACCGGATAATCCTGTGGTGCTGTCACACCGTTCTCTACATGCCTGCGTGTTGAACAGCCTCGGATTGAGCTTGGCAAAGATCACTACCGAAACACCTGAACCGAAGGGTGGCTTTATCGGGCGGGATATTAATACCGGCGAACCTAATGGTTTATTGGTCGAGATGCTGGCTTTTATACGCGAACAGATATTACCACCGATCTCAGATTCTGAATTAGACAAGGGTATAAAGCTCGCCAACTTGCAATATCTGTCGATGGGAATCACTTCACTAGGCGAAGCGACCTATGTCAATGATATTCATCGTTGGCAGCGTTACCAGCATTTTAAGCAGGCTGGACTGCTTGCCAGCCGCGTTTATATGATGTGCGGATTCGAGACGATTAAAGAATTCAAAGCGGCAGGCATGAAATGGTGGCAGGGAGATGAGAATCTGAGACTCGGCGCAATGAAAATCGTGCCCAGCCTTATCTCTGATACACTAAATCCCTCAAAAAATGAATTGATTCAGCATGTTCTGGAAGCCCACCGGGCAGGTTTTCAGGTTGCGATTCATGCCGTTCAAAACACATTGGTGGAAGCGGTTATCGGGGTTTATGAAGAAGTAAAAAGGCATGTGCTGGATTTTGCTACAAGAAGGCATCGCATCGAACATTGCGCCGAGTGTACACCGGATCTTCAGACACGTTTGTATAATCTAGGGCTGTTGGTTACAACGCACCCATCTTTTGCCTATTTTAGCGGTGATAGATACCTGGCTACAGTATCACCCGAAATGATTCCCCACTTGTATCCGCTGAAAGGCCTGTTAGATAAAGGTTTGCATCTTGCCGCTGCCTCCGATTCACCGGTAGTAAACAACAACCCTATCCTGGGGATTTACGGAGGGGTTAACCGGTTGACTTCTACCGGTAAACAAATGTCCCCCGAACAGGCGATCTCGGCACTGGATGTGCTTAAAATGTACACCATCAATGCCGCATATCAATCCCACGAAGAACAACTGAAAGGTTCACTCACTCCTGGTAAGCTGGCAGATCTGGTAATTTTGAGCGAGAATCCCACGCATGTCCCACCGGAACAAATCAAGGATATTCGGGTGGAGATGACAGTTATCGGCGGAAACATGGTTTGGCAACGATAACAATCGCATTTTCTTCTCGATCAAATCATCCAACAATGCAATGGCGATTACACGCTCTGCTAAATATCCACGACTTTGGTATAATAAAGCTGGAATGAAATCAGGTAAATAAAAAGAAATGAAAACTAAGCAAAGTAATCTTAATTGGATATATTTAATTATTTTCGTCGTCAGTATTGCGCTATTCTGGATATTGATTAGCGGTACCCCACAAACCAAACCAACGGAAATTCCCGTGAGCCAGGCTATTGCGATGACTCAAAACAGCGAGATTGTATCGATGACTATGAAAGGTCCCCAACTTGAGCTGACCGCAAAAGACGGGACTGTATATCGGACTAACGTCGGGCCGGAAAGTTACTGGACCATGACCAATATGAAACTGGACGGTATTAAGTACGACATACAGAATAGCGGACTGGATTGGGGCAGTCTATTATTAACCGTTATTCTGCCGACTGTGCTTATTGGCGGGTTGCTGTTCTTCTTCTTCTACCGGGCGCGCGGTATGAATAATCAGGCCATGAGCTTCGGCCGTAGCCGGGCGCGGCTCTTTCCCGGCGATAAACCCACTGTCACCTTTAACGATGTGGCCGGTGTGGATGAAGCCAAACAGGAACTCCGTGAAGTCGTAGATTTCTTAAAATCGCGCGAAAGGTTTACTACCCTGGGGGCAAGAATTCCTCGAGGAGTGTTGCTGGTCGGTCCTCCCGGCACCGGTAAAACCCTATTGGCCAAGGCAATTGCCGGTGAAGCGGGTGTGCCGTTCTTCTCCATCAGCGGTAGCGAATTTGTAGAAATGTTCGTGGGCGTTGGCGCTTCCAGAGTGCGCGACCTTTTCGATACTGCCAAACGTCATGCTCCGTGTATTATTTTTATCGATGAAATCGACGCTGTCGGTCGTCAACGCGGCGCCGGATTGGGTGGCAGTCACGATGAGCGTGAACAAACTTTAAACCAGATCCTCACCGAGATGGATGGCTTTGATACCAATGTGAATATCATTATTCTGGCAGCCACCAACCGTCCGGATATCCTCGATCCTGCTTTACTCCGTCCGGGACGTTTTGACCGCCGAGTAGTCCTGGATTTGCCGGATATTAACGGACGCGTCGCTATCTTGAAGGTACATATCAAAAATAAGCCGGTTAACACAAATATCAGCCTGGAACGACTAGCCAGACAAACCGCCGGTTTCTCCGGCGCTGACCTGGCAAATCTCGTAAATGAAGCCGCTATTTTGGCTGCCCGCCGCGCTAAGAAGACAGTAGATATGGATGAATTAGAAGAATCTATCGATAAGGTCAGTTTAGGACCGGAGCGGCGTAGCAAGCGCATTTCTCCCAAAGAGAAGGAAATAACCGCCTACCATGAATCGGGACACGCGGTTGTAGCCAGACTAACGAAAAACGCTGACCCGCCTAATAAAATATCCATCATCCCGCGGGGTTTGGCTGGCGGGTATATGATTCCTTTAACAGAAGACCGTTCGTATTACTCGCGTGCTATGATCCTGGACTTGATAGCCGTATCTCTGGCAGGTCACGCATCGGAGCGCTTATTCCTAGGTGAAATCACCTCCGGATCACAAAGTGACCTGCGTCACGCAACGGATATTGCACGCCGCATGATCACAGATTGGGGTATGAGCAATAAACTGGTGCCCCGTACCTTCGGGGACAAACAGGAGATGGTCTTCCTGGGACGCGAAATTTCTGAACAGAAAGATTACAGCGATAAAACCGCTGAGTCGATCGATTCTGAAATCAACGAAATAATTAAACAACAGTATGAAGTCGCAACTCAAATATTAACCGACTCCAAAGACTTGTTGAAAATACTGGTGGACACTTTAAACATTAAAGAGACTCTGGATTACGAAGAGCTGGAGAAATTGTTTAAAGACAATGTACCACCGGAACGCCTGCCGAAAAAGGAGGCGTTTGCAGAATTGGTGAAGATAAATCCAACCCCGGCTGAAACACCACCTGCGAGAGAAGAAAAATAGTTCGTTCTAGAATAAAAAGACCCCGCTACACTGGCGTGGTCTTTTGTTATTAATTCCATACCGAAAATCGGTACCCAATCGTGAAACCTGGATCCTAGATCAGGTCGGGAGGGGAACCAGTTTTTACAACAAGCTCTGTTGGGCAGAGTTCTTTTTGTTGTATTTTATCCCCAGATGCTCATAAGCAAGCGGTGTGGCGACACGCCCGCGGGGAGTTCTTTCCAGAAAACCTAACTGCAGCAGGTAAGGTTCGTAGACATCCATAATCGTATCGGCTTCTTCACTGATAGAGGCGGCAATAGTTTCCAGCCCTACCGGGCCGCCCCCGAATTTCTCGATGATAGTGTGTAAAACCTTCCGGTCAAGGTCGTCTAGTCCGATGGGATCAACCTCCAGTTTAGAAAGCGCTTCGATGGCAACAGTTTTAGTGATGATGCCCTTTGCTTTCACTTCGGCGTAATCGCGGACGCGTTTTAAAAGACGGTTGGCGACACGCGGCGTGCCACGGGCACGGCTGGCGATTTCTTCAAGACCATCAGACTCAGCTTTTATTTGTAAAATTTGCGCCGACCGCACCACAATCGTCTTGATGGCTTGACTATCGTAAAAATCCAGGTGATATACACTGCCGAACCGGTCACGTAACGGTGCGCTTAACATCGCATAACGGGTTGTGGCACCCACTAAGGTAAAGGGAGGTAAATTGAGTCGCAGACTGCGGGCACCAGGGCCTTTGCCGATTATAATGTCCAAGGCAAAGTCCTCCATGGCGGGGTATAGTATCTCTTCTACTACGCGGCTGAGGCGGTGTATTTCGTCAATAAATAACACGTCGTGTTTCTTCAAGTTAGTGAGGATAGCAGCCAAGTCACCTGTGCGCTCGATTGCCGGACCGGAGGTTATTTTAATATCGACATCCATTTCAGCGGCAATAATATGGGCCAGCGTGGTTTTTCCCAAACCGGGAGGCCCGTATAACAACACATGGTCGAGTGATTCCCCTCGTTTTTTCGCGGCAGCGATGGCAATCAAAAGGTTATCTTTAACTTTGCCCTGCCCGATAAAGTCAACGATACGTTTAGGCCGCAGATTGGTTTCAATGGGGCTATCTTCAACTGAAGGTTTGCCGGATATGATGCGTGAAATGATACACCTTCTCTAAGAATATTTAGCGGTATTATAACATAAAAGAGAAATCCTAATCTCGAATTTCGAAATCCTAAACAAATTCAATTAGGCAAACGGATTATCTTGGCGATTTTGGATGTCATTACGTACTCTGATACAAAAAGAGCTCCGTGGTAAATTCCACGGAGCTCTTTTTTAGCTTCAATTAACGAACTTGACTATACATCGTCGCTAGCATCATGATCGATGAAGTCTTCCATCTCGTCCTTAATATCTTTGTCTTCCTCATCGACTTCAGCCATAAGATTCAGATCGGCGCCCAGGCCAAGCGAATCATCGGCATCCAGACCGCCGTCTTCGAAGGCGCTATCCAACTTAGCCTTAACGTCTGCCGGGATAGCGATCATTTCCTCTTCGGACTTGTAGCGGGCAGGTATCAGGCGTCCGATGATGACGTTTTCTTTCAAACCGACGAGTCTATCCGTTGCCCGTTTGATCGAAGCTTCAGTGAGAATCTTAGTCGTTTCCTGGAAGGAAGCGGCAGCCAACCAGCTGTTGGTGCTTAATGCGGCGCGGGTAATACCTAACAGCACGGTGTGAGCCACGGCGGCTTCGCCACCTTCGGCTAGCACTTTTGCATTCACTTCTTCAAACTGGAAGCGGTGGGCAAGTTCACCCGGCACGAGTTCCGTATCACCGGACGAATCGATTCTAACTTTAGCCAGCATTTGCCGTACGATGATTTCGATGTGCTTATCGTTGATATTAACACCCTGGGACCGGTACACTTTCTGAACTTCGTTCACCAGGTGTCGTTGTACTTCATCCTTACCGGAGACATTGAGGATATCCTGAGGATTCAATGTTCCTTCAGTAAGCTGCTGCCCGGCTTTGACTTGTTCGCCGTTCTGTACGCGAAGACGAGTCGTGGCAGGAATATTGTAAATGCGCTCGTCTTTCTCTTCGTAGACAATCGTGATCTTACCTTTTTCGATGGAAAGTTTACCGGCAACTGGCGCCATGATCGCGCGACTCTGTTCGGCCACAGCCGTGGTTTTATCTTCGGCGGCGGCTTTTTTATCCGGCGCCGGAGGATTGGCCAATATAGTGCCCATCTCCACCCACTGGTTATTCTTCACAGCAGCTTTCCAGCCGGCCGGAAGTGTAAACTCCTCACGGAATGTTTCCGAATTAGTGATCTTGATGGTTTGCTTTTCTTCCGTCTGGAGTACTTCAGCTTTACCGCTGATCTCCGAGATGATCGCCTGATTCTTAGGAGAACGGGCTTCAAACAATTCTTCTACTCTGGGCAAACCGGTCGTGATATCCAGACCGACGACACCGCCGGTATGGAAAGTACGAAGCGTTAACTGCGTGCCTGGTTCACCAATACTTTGAGCAGCGATAATACCGGCCGCGGTGTTCATACCGATAATTGTGCCACGAGCGAGATCTCTCCCGTAACATTTCTGACAAACACCTTGTGTTGCCTGGCAGGTTAACGGCGAACGGGCATATATCTTTTTGATACCAACCGCGACAATCCTGGTGGCTTTCTTATCATCGATTTCCTCGTTGCGAGCTACGATAATTTCACCGGTCGCTGGATCGACGATATTGGACGCCGCAAACCTACCGATAGAACGTTCGCTAAGCGAGGGTAAAAGTTCTTTTTCTTTCGGTTCTTCTATCCAGATGCCATCTGTTGTACCGCAATCTTCATGCAGAATCAGAGCATCGTGAGCCACATCTACAAGACGGCGGGTCAGGTAACCGGATTCTGAAGTTCTCAACGCAGTATCTGCCAGACCTTTACGCGAACCGTGCGCCGAGATAAAGTATTCCAATACACTCAAGCCTTCACTGAAGCTGGCTTTGATGGGGTAATCCATGATTTTACCGGATGGGCTGGTCATCAGACCGCGCATACCTGCCATCTGACCAATCTGGGATTTGTTACCTTTGGCACCTGAGGTAGCCATCATATAAATACCGCTTAACGGATCGAGGTTTTTCTGTGTGGCTTCGGTAACTTTATCGGTGGTTTCCATCCAGATTTTCACCACTTCTTCGTAACGCTCATCGGCGGCGATAAGACCCATTTCGTACTGCTTTTCGATTTCGGCGTTCTTCGCTTCAGCTTCGGCGATCAATTTAGCTTTGATCTTCGGAACTTCAATATCACCGAAAGCGATAGTGTTACCGGAACGGGTAGCATATTTGAAGCCGGTTTCTTTAACTCTATCCATCACGTCAGCCATTTCCTGATCATTCAAGAATTTAGCGCATTCGGCGATGATTTTCTTCAGGGTAGATTTATCCACAACCAGATTTCGGAAACCGATCGAGCGCGGGAAACATTCATTCAAAATGATACGTCCGACGCTGGTCTTCAAACGTTTGTTACCGTCTTCGGTGTCCCTTACCAGGATTTCAGCTTTAAGGTCAACGGCACCCAGGTCACAAGCTAGTTTAGCTTCTTCGAAACTACCGAATTGCTTCCCTTCACCATTGGCGTGCGGGCGGATGATAGTGAGGTAATAACAACCAAGTACCATATCAAGTGTCGGGGTAACCACCGGCTCGCCGGATGATGGTAATAACATATTGTGAATACTAAGCATTTGCTCGCGGGCGCCTTTGACGGCGGCGCGGGATAATGGGATATGTACAGCCATCTGGTCGCCATCGAAGTCCGCGTTAAACGCGGAACAAACGAGCGGATGAATCTGCAAAGCACTACCATCGATCAAAACCGGTTCAAAAGCCTGAATACTTAAGCGATGCAAAGTCGGGGCGCGGTTTAGTAACACGGGGCGCTCTTTCACCACTTCTTCCAGGATGTCGTACACTTCCGGTTTAGCTTTTTCCACCTGACGGCGGGCGCTCTTAATATTGTGGGCCAAGCCCTGTTCAATCAGGCGGCGCATGACAAAAGGTTTAAACAGTTCCAACGCCATCCGGCGCGGGAGACCGCATTGGTGTAATTTCAATTCCGGACCGATAACGATTACGGAACGTCCGCTATAATCAACACGTTTACCCAGTAAGTTCTGACGGAAACGTCCCTGTTTGCCGCGTAACATATCGGAAAGTGACTTTAGTTTATGATTGCCGCTTACGGAGACAGGCTGACCGCGTTTGCCATTATCGATTAAAGAATCAACGGCTTCCTGCAACATTCTTTTTTCGTTACGGACGATAATTTCCGGCGCGCCGATTTCTACCAGGTGATGCAAACGGTTGTTGCGGTTAATCACACGTCGGTACAGATCATTGATATCGGAGATAGCGAAACGTCCGCCATCCAATTGCACGGTGGGGCGTAAATCGGGGGGCAGTACCGGCAACACGGTCAGGATCATCCATTCCGGTTTGTTACCGCTGCGGCGGAAGGCTTCTACCACCTGGAGTTGTTTGACAGCTTTGCGCCGACGTTGTCCGGAGGGGGAGAACCCGTCTTCGATCAGTTTCTTGCGCAACTCATCCAGATTAATTTCTCTAATAATTTTTAGAATCGAGTCGGCACCCATTCCAGCTTCAAACATACCGCCATATTTCATCGTTAAATCGCGGTATTCATTTTCCGTTAGAAGACTACGCACCCTGAGATTTCGGATTTTCTCTATCTCGGAGATAGCGGCCTCTTCGGCTTCTTCGTTTTCTTCTACCAGACCACGCCGCAGCTGGTTGACTTCTTCGACGGTTGCCTCTTTATTCGTTTCTATTTTGGCATCCAGATTTGTCTGACGCTCGGCAGCGCCATCAGTCTGGTCTTTCTGATTTTTCTCGATGACTTCCAGTCTTATTTTTTCATTAATGGAAGTGACCACATAATGCGAGAAATACAATACTCGCTCCAGGTTACGGGGTGACATATCCAGTAGTAACCCGATACGGCTGGGAATACCTTTGGCAAACCAGATGTGACTTACCGGTGATGCCAGTTCAATATGCCCCATACGTTCACGGCGCACTTTAGAACGCGCGACTTCGACACCGCACTTATCGCAGACAATACCCTTAAAACGGACCTTCTTATATTTCCCACAAAAACATTCGTAATCCTTGGTCGGGCCAAAGATACGTTCACAAAACAAACCGTCTCTTTCCGGTTTTAAGGTGCGGTAGTTAATGGTCTCGGGTTTGGTGACCTCACCATACGACCAGCTTCTTATCTGTTCCGGGGATGCCAGTGATATTCTTACTGCATCAAAATCATTTACTTCCAGCATTCTGTTTACCCCTTAATTTGACATCTCTAACTTGCTAACATCCTGGGCAGCGGTTTCCGGAGCCGCCGGTTCCGGCGCCGGCTCTAATTGCGCCGGTTCCTGTGTTTCCGGTGCCAGCATGGCAGGTCCTTCCTGGCTTTCATTGATGACTTCTATTGCCAGGCCAAGACTCTGCAGTTCTTTGACCAGAACTTTGAACGATTCCGGCACACTCGGTTGCATGATATCCTCATTCTTTAAAATAGCTTCATAAGCCTTAGTTCGCCCGGTGACGTCATCGGACTTGATGGTGAGCATTTCCTGCAGGATGTGCGCTACCCCATAAGCTTCCAACGTCCATACTTCCATTTCACCGAAGCGCTGCCCACCGAATTGAGCTTTACCACCCAACGGCTGTTGGCTGATGAGTGAATAAGGACCGGTGGAACGGGCGTGCACTTTATCTTCAACCAGATGGTTTAACTTCATGATATATATATTGCCTACTGTAACCGGCTGATCGAATTTATCACCGGTGCGGCCGTCACGCAGCATATATTTGCCGGTGGTCGGTGGTACCAAATTGCTTTGTTCCTTGATTTTGTGTACGGCTTCTGCCAATTGAGCGGCATTTAATTTCCTAGCCGGGACTCCGAATTCGACTTCCAGCCAGAGTTTCTGACAGATCTCGGCAGCTTGACCGCGGTTTTTCTCATCAAAAACCTTATCCGGGTCGTAGCCTTGATTCTTTACCCATTCCCTGGCAAGATCCCAATCGATAACGGATTCGTTGCTATCGGGGTTGGTTTTCACAGCCTGGGCTTTCTGGGTTACCCAGGCTCTTGCCAATCCGTCTTGAATATCCTTGTCATCGGCGCCATCGAAAACAGGAGTGAGCACTTTGAATCCGAGTTGTTGCGCCACCCACCCGATATGTGTTTCCAGCACCTGTCCGATATTCATACGGGAAGGCACGCCGATAGGATTGAGTATTACATCAACAGGCGTGCCATCCGGCAGGAATGGCATATCTTCCACCGGGGCGATGATAGAAACAACGCCTTTGTTCCCATGACGACCTGCCAGTTTATCACCGACTGAAACGGGACGTTTCTGGGCGATCCAGACTTGCACCCATTTATTGACACCGGCAGGTAACTCGTCACCGGTAAATATTTTGACGTTGACCACCTTACCCCATTCGCCATGCGGGACGCGTAAAGAAGTATCTTTAACCTCCCTAGCTTTTTCTCCGAAAATGGCTCTTAGAAGCTTTTCTTCTGCAGACAGTTCCGTTTCACCTTTGGGAGTGATTTTACCCACCAGGATGTCATCAGGTCCTACCTTAGCTCCCACGCGGATAATACCTTCTTCATCCAGTTCTCTCAAACTTTCTTCGCCCACATTCGGGATGTCGCGTGTAATTTCTTCGGGTCCCAGTTTCGTATCCCTGGCTTCCACTTCATATTTTTCGATGTGGACTGAAGTGAACGTATCTCTTTCTATCAAACGGCTGCTTAAGATGATGGCATCTTCGTAGTTGTAACCGCGCCAGCTCATGAAAGCGCACACCAGATTTTGTCCTAATGCCAGTTCGCCCTGTTCGGTCGAGGAGCTATCTACCAACACCCGACCGGCTTCGATCCGGTCGCCCTTGTTGACGATAGGCCGCTGGTTGATACAGGTACCTTGATTGGTACGTACGAATTTTAACAACGGATAAGTATCGGATTCCCCGTCATCTTTTTTAACGATAATCTCGGCACCGGTGACTGATGTTACAACACCTGAGTTATCGGCAATTAACACTTGCCCCGAATAACGGGCAGCTTCGGCTTCCATACCGGTCGCGACGATAGGTGCGGAAGGTCTCAAAAGCGGCACTGCCTGCCGTTGCATGTTGGAACCCATTAAGGCACGGTTGGCATCGTCGTGTTCCAGGAATGGAATTAAGGCCGCGGCCACACTGAATATCTGTTTCGGGGAAACATCCATGTAGTCGACCTTATTGGGGAACTCATGGACGTAAATGCCGCCGCCGGCCCTGGCTTCAACCCGCTCGTCGATGAACTGGTTCTTGTCGTCGAGGAGTACATTGGCCTGGGCAATCACGGATTTTTCATCCATATCGGCGGACATGTACTCGATTTCATTGGAAACGTAGGGGATTACTTTTATCTTGCGGGATGATAATTTGCTCAATTTTTCCGCGACTTCATCATCGATAACCGTATTTTCCTCAATTATCGCTTTACCTTTGCTATCTTTGGGAGCTTCACGGATAGTACGGCCCAATAATTCCTTACTCTTGTTGCTGAGCTCTCTAATCACCTTGCGATAGGGAGTTTCAATAAACCCGTATTTATTGATTTTGCCGTAAATAGCCAGCGAGCCAATAAGACCGACGTTAGGTCCTTCCGGTGTCTCGATAGGACAGATACGGCCGTAGTGGGAGTAGTGGACATCACGCGCTTCAAATCCGGCGCGGTCACGGGAAAGACCGCCGGGTCCCATGGCAGAGAGACGACGTTTGTGAGTAAGCTCTGCCAACGGGTTCGGTTGGTCCATAAATTGCGAAAGTTGTGAACTGCTGAAAAACTCGCGAATTGCAGCTACTACCGGACGCGTATTCACCAGCGCGCTGGGTGTGGCTGCTTCGATGGGAATAGTCGACATTCTTTCACGGGCAACGCGTTCAAGCCGCAGAAGACCGATGCGGAACTGATTCTGAATCAATTCACCAACAGTGCGGATACGGCGGTTGCCCAGGTGATCGATATCGTCGCCCTTATCCATGCCATTGTTCACCATAATCATGTGGCGGATAATTTCCACCAGGTCTTCCGGTGTCAACGCGCGCTGTTCTTCGGGGATATTCAAGGTTAATCGTTTATTCAGCTTATAGCGGCCGACGCTACCCAGGTCATAATGGGCGGCGTCAAATAACTGCGTTTCCAGCAATTTACGGGCATTTTCGATGCTGGGTGGATCGCCCGGGCGTAACTTGCGGTAGATATCCAGCAAAGCATCCGACTGGTCTTTGATACCAGGCTCTCTCTCCAGAGTAGTTTTTATATAATGCCGGTTACTGGCATTATCTTCTTTGGTAAACATGTGCAGAATTTCATGATCCGTTTTGAAACCGATGGCGCGAAGTAAAGTGGTTACCGAAATTTTTCTCTTACCGTTGATTTTTACAGAAATGACATCCGAACTGGCGGTATCGAACTCCAGCCAGGCACCGCGATTGGATATCAATTTGGCGTGGCACAGGTTGCCGCCGGTGGAAATATCTTCTTCCACGGTAAAATAAACACCGGGACTGCGGAGCAGTTGACTGACGACGACTCTTTCCGCGCCGGACGTAATGAAGGTACCTTTGGCGGTCATTAAAGGCACATCGCCGAGGAACAAATCCGTTTCTTTGATTTCACCGGAATTTTTCACCAGTAGTCTGGCGCGCACATAAAGAGGAGCGGAATAGGTGAAGTCCCGTTGCCGGCACTCTCGTTCCGTATGCCTCGGTTCGCGGAATTCGTAACCGGTGAAGGTAAGTTCCAGTTTATTGTTGGTGAAATCATTGATCGGAGAGACTTCTTTCAGAACCTGCTTTAAACCCTCTTCCTGAAACCAACGGAAAGAATCCAGCTGAATTTCAATCAGGTCGGGAACCTCAAGTATTTGCGGAAGTCTAGCGTAGTTTTTGCGGTTGACAAGAGAACGGCGTGGCGTAGTTTGTGCTAGTGACATAAAAACACACCTCAAGCTTTTAAGTTAGATTTATTGAAAAAAAAATATATATTACCGAGGACAAACGCCAATACGGTAAGAGTAATTAGCGGGGGAATATATGAAATGAACGAAACAATTGTGAAGTTTCATCTTGCAAATTTTAATAATAGCAGTGTATAAAGAGTTTGTCAAATGCGATATTGCCGCAAAGCGCGCAAAGCGCGTTTTTGATCGCGTTATCCCGTTACAAGAATTATCCTCAGGCAAATGACTCAACTTCTACAATAGGCTCATCCCGTCACCATTGAGTTATTTCGTCCGCCGGAGGTGAACTCTAGGATAGCAAACAAAAAGAGAGCCCCGATTTTACTCGGGGCTCTCTTAATTAGTAGGGTCGATTATCCCTGTTTACAAAACCTTTAGCTGATGCGGCGGGTTCTGACAATCAGGACAATCACGGCGATGATCA
>Ga0209777_10000499_pt1 | contig 64663 bp, 104 predicted proteins | sample FrelakmetHBP12HB_FD_187147 | JGI IMG/M metagenome (GOLD analysis project Ga0209777, IMG submission 187147) | Freshwater lake sediment microbial communities from the University of Notre Dame, USA, for methane emissions studies -HBP12 HB (SPAdes)... | ecosystem: Environmental > Aquatic >...
TACTAAAGCATGGACTGTAAATAGATGGGCTAATTACAGTGTTCGCGTTACTGGTGGTACTGGTAAAGGACAAAACATACCAATTCTAAGTAATACTGCTACTGTTTTAACCTTAATGTATCCTTCTACATTTACATTTGACAATACAAGTATTTATAGAATTCAAGCAGATCTTGATAAACATTACATAATACTTGGTAATAATGCAGGTATTCTAATACATAATCTAGATGATGATTTAGGGAGTTATGGTAGACGTGTTGATAGTGGGGTGGCCCGTATTGCTTCAGTTCAATTTGGAAAAAACAAACCTATATCAATTGCTTCCGCAACACATGCTACAACTACAGCAACCATCACAACTACAAACAATCATGGGTTGAAAGTCGGTATGAGTGTCACAGTAAAAGGATTTACTGATGCTAACTACAATACAACAGCTACAATCACCGTTGTAGCTGCTTTAAACACATTTCAATACACAATGGCAGGCACTCCCGCTGCTGATACTATTGCTACAACTGTTCAATCTAACTCTGTACTATCTGATTGTACTAAAGCATGGACTGTAAATCAATATGCTGGGTATGTCTGTTACATGACGACTTCTGCTGTAACTGCTGCTTCTGGATTAGCCACTGGACAAGCAATGCAGATAACTAGTAATACAGCTACAACACTTACATTCACAGGTGCTGCTACTGGTCCAGGTGTTAATGGTGTAACTAGATATGTAATCTGCCAACGCTCAATTCCAGGCGCTATTGATAACGGTATAGCAACAGGTGCTGGTCAATCAACAACTGCATTACAGGATACTACAAAAATAGGCTCATTCACAGGGTCAATGTCGAGTGGTGGTTTTGTTCTTACAATATCAGCTGTAACAAGTGGATACTTAATGCCCGGGCATGCTGTCACAGGTACTTCTATCCCTGTTGGTGCTGTATGTCTTAACCAATTAACTGGTACTCCTGGTGGTATCGGTACTTATGCATTGTCTGCCGCTGCGACCGCTGTTATATCAGGTGCTGCTATTGCTTCTGGATGGGTTGTGAATATTCATGCAGGTAAACGTTTGAAAGTATTGAGTGCAACTGGTCAGGGGCAGGAATTTCTAATAGTATCAAATACAAATAATACATTAACTGTTTCTGGTGGTGTTCCTACAGCTCCGGTTACCTTAATGTCCTCATATGTAATTTTACAACAACCTCTTCGTGGTACTGGTATTGAGTTAAATTGGTATTTTGGAACATCTGATAGTACTATGAAAGGGAAATATATGACTATGCCTCGTGGTGGTGGTGTAGTTGGTTTTGATCGATGGGACATGACTACTGATTTAATTGATTTAATGCCTATTACACCACAGCTTGAAACATTAACACTTGGTTCTCAATATGCATATGATGGGCAAGATAGATTATATTTTGCAAAAGAGGTTACATTAAGGTTGTACTATCTTGATATTGTAACAAACACAGTACATGGTGCCGGACTTCAGCCATATACTGCCGGTACTGCTATTATTGGAAACAGAATGGAAATATTCAGTACTGTAGATGGTTTGAAATATATGTGGATAAATAAAGAATCAAACATGGATATGTTTAGACAATTATTATTCTGGTAATTCATAATTGAATAAAACATATATAAATATCTCATGAGGTTTTAAACATGCTAATAATTCCAATAGATGTAAATGCACATGTAAAAATGCTTATAATTGATAGGTATACATATGATTATTTTGGGTCATTGCAAATAGTAGGTGTACTTACTTCAGAAGTTGTAACAATTGAACAACCAATAGTAGATAACCCTTCTGAAAGTAATAATGCACATTGGACTCCAATAAAATCAGATGGTGTCACTTGGCAATTAACAGCTAATAATACTGCATTTACTATCCCAGGTAGAATGATAATCAGAGTTAATAAACCGGCAAGCGGTGGTAATGCTTTCGGGGTAAGTTATGCATAATGCTCCCCATAGGAGTATAATATCTTCGCCTAGACAGATACCAATAGATGTGCGATACAGCACAGGTCTTCCGAATAAAAGCCAAATACTCCTTTAATAGGGCATGGAAAGGAAACAGGTCTAACAACAGACATTTGTGGGAATCAATTATACAAACCATACAATATTGGACCATTAGGTGCTGCGGCAGGATCACTGACAATAAAAGAAGCTCAGCACACAGGCCAAGCCAAATACATCCTCATCTTCGATGGCATAAATTACACCTTTCCCCCCAACGCTAACAACCTAATAGCAGCCAGCATAGCAGGAGGATGGGGATTCTACAACACCAGCACCTTCGCCCCGATTCCACAAACTGAAGCCATGCTCGCAGCGGCATCGGCATTGAGTGGGCATACGTTTTACACTGGACCGAAGGGTAAGGTTTGGTACTCGGCGGTGCAGACGAGAGATACCAAGATCAACAAATACATAGGAGCATAAAATGGGTAATATCAAATCTCAAAGGCAAAAAATATTACACATTGGTTTGGTTCCTTTGAAAGTACTTTACAGAAATTATTATGCAGATATGGAGTTACATTTACTCGTATTATACCATATGAAATTGAATACTATGGGAAAGTACAAGTGTATGGGACTTCATTAGAACAATTAGAAAAAGATATGCATACATATAAACCCGAATTAATTCCATTTTTTACTGGTATTTAAAACATAATTTAAAAACAATTAAGGAGAATGAAATGGGGAATAATAAAGGAAAACAAAAACAGAAGAAACAACCAGTTAAACCAGTTGTAGTCAACAAAGGACCTAAAAATCCTGGGGCAAAAAAGAAGAAATAAACTTAAAATTTTAACTTTTGAGGTATGCTATGGGTTGCGGAAAAGGAAAAAAGAAAGGACCGGGCGGTAAGTAAAAATAAAGGTAGCTCTACATAAGAGCTACCTTTATACTTTTAATACCCATCAACCGCTTTCATATTTTGTTTGAATTTAGTCATATTATTCATATATCCATCAGATGCCCAACCGCCACCTTCTAATCTAAAAGAAGTTTTTGAAATTATTTTGAAAGCATCACTACCACAGGTAGTACATGGAATAATAACCGGAAAGTTAGTTATTGGAAACATCTCTTCTTCGATTCTTTTGCATTTTGAGCATTTATATTCGTAGATCGGCATTGTATTCCTTATATATTTTGTAGAATTTCTTTAACTGCATTACCATCAATCTGACCTTTAAACTGTGCCATAATTGATTTCATTGCAGCCATTTTGTTAGGTAATTTTGAAAAATCGATATTAGCAACTATCCATTCTGCTACCTCATCGTTTGTAACTTGTTCATTATGTTTTATATAGCCTAAAAGAATATCAATAGTACGAGTACTTTTTACTGCATCATCAGCAGTCCTTGCATGACTTGCTAGAATTTTCTCATTTTTAATACATTTATTAATGATTTTTGTGACCTCATCATCAGTAATATCTTTAGTCTGTCCTCTTTGAAATTCAGCTACGAGTACTTTAAGCACTCCTTTTTTAAATATGTCTGTAGTAGCTCTCATTTCTTGCACTAGTTGTTCTTGAAGCATTATTTTATTTCCTTTTATCAAGTTTGAGGCCTGAGGAGAACTCGAATCTCACGTAGGATAGTTTTGCAGACCACCTCCCAACCTTTGGATCAGGCCTTATGTAATTCAATATCTTTATAGAATATATACTATTATAGCTTTGATTGCAAGTACTTTTTTACTGTTTACCAGTATTATTACTACTCTTAAAACATATGATAGTTATGCCAAACGTTAATTTTAAAGGGGTTGATGCATGAAACACAAATATTTAATACATATTATCTAATCTGATAAACGCTCCTATCGATAAGGATCGATCAGGAGAAGTAACTTACTGATCCTGGTTTAATTAGAAGAGATACTAAATATCATAGGAGCCACAATGCGAAGTAGCGATTTAACTGAACATCAACTTGAAATTTATGAAGCTTACTTAGAATCTAATGGCAGTGACAAGGAGGTAGCTGCAAAATTTAATATTAGTACAACTGCCGTTCGAAAAAACCTTTATTTATGTGCTAAAAAAGGTAAACAATTAAACCCCGATCAATTCTGTAATGAAGCACCTATTGGTTTTGGTACATGTTTTTCAACTATTCATACAAAAAATGGTGAGGTAGTTGATAGATGGGATAGAGTAAAACCTCTTCATTTTAGTTCAGAGATATCAATTGATTATCTTAAAGAACGTATTCCTGTTAGTGCATTAGTAATAAAATCACCAATTAAAATAGACCCTAAAATAATGTTAGAATGGACTTTAGCAGATCTTCATTACGGTATGTACGCTTGGGGCAGAGAAAGCGGTGAAAATTATAGTACTAAAATAGCTAGGGAACTTCTTCTTGACTCAGGGTCTGATATTTTTTTAAGAGCAGGAAGAGTAAAGAAAACTGTTTTAGTATTAGCGGGTGACAATATCCATGTTGATTCAAAAACAAATCAAACTGAAAAAAGTCACAACCCATTGGATGTCGATGGTAGATATGCTAAAGTAATCGAAACAGGGATAGAAACATTCGCAACAGCAATTGAAATATGTTTACTTAATTCAGAAGAAGTTGAAGTACTAGTTCTGTATGGTAATCATGATAATCAAAGTTCAGTATGGCTACAATACACTCTTCACTATTATTTTAGAAACAATCCTAGAGTAACAGTTAATCTCTCCCCTGCCAAAGAAAAATATAATTTTTGGGGTTGCACTGGTATTATTTATCATCATGGGGATATGACTAAACCAGAACGTATCGCTTCTGAATTAATGATACATATTGCTCGTAATGATATTCAAGGTATACGCTTCTTTTATGCAAAACAAGCGCATCTCCATAAAGAGGAGATACGAGATATTAATGGAGTGACCTTTGAGTTCTTAGCTTCTCCAGTTGCAAGAGATAGTTTTGCATCACATAGCTTATATAATTCAAAAAGGGCAACTGTAGCTACCCTTTTTCATTCTGACTATGGTGAGTGCGATAGATTTACTATAACACCTTTCGGGCTTAAAAGAAAAGCAGAGTTGTTAAAAAATTAATCCGATTTACTTTTAATTGGTTGGGAGTTGTTTTAACCCTATTGGCTCGAATAAATCCCAACCAATGATATAGACTGGAACTATAATGGTTTCAGAGAAAATAATCCCTACAATAACATTACTCATTGAAACCCGATATACTACATTTGGATTTTTATTTTCATCCTCGTTAAGTACACCATATGTGGGGTATGTAACGCCCTTAATTGTCATTTGGTCGCCACATCCAGCTATAGATAAAGACAAAGTCGTCATAACTAAAAGTAGTACAAGGCTTCTAAATCTCTTCATATTAACTCCTCATAAGTAACACATCCATTTGCAAAATTGCATCTTTGTGGACTTTACTTGTCTCTCCACCTTTCTTCTTAGCAATAAATTCTCTAAGATCCACAAGTTTTCGTTCGTTGATTTTAATTACTTTATCTTTTCTTTGTTTTCTTGAAGCCATACAACCTCCCTTAGATTCAAATATATACTTTAATAATCATTCACAAAAACATATTACAATACTACTTGTAAAAATGCAAGTAGTAAATAACATTTAATGGAGAAACATTATGATGCTGCCAAAATATCATTGTAATCTTGGTGTACTTAATACTGATATTTTAGATTACATAAATACAGGAGGTACATTACCTGATTTTATGGATTTACGTTCATTATGTTCACCTGTTGAGAACCAAGGTTCCTACAATTCATGTACTACTTTTGGGATAATTGGGTTAATGGAGTTCCTGGAAATTAAAGAAAAAAGACAATTTGTTGATTTATCTCATTTATTCTTATTTAGAGCTGAACATGCTGCTGAAGGAACACTTGGTAAAAACGAAGGTGCAGCAATCATAGATGGTATTAAATGCGTTGAAACGTATGGTGTATGCACTGAAGAACTCTGGCCCTATGTAGATGCTAACTTTGATGTAAACCCGCCACCTATGTGCTATGCGGACGCTTTAACACGTAAAGTAATAGCTACTATGTATATATCAAGTGTTGAAGATGTTAAAGATTGCATAGCCAGTGGGTATCCAGTTACATGTGGTATAGAAGTACATGAATCACTAGAAAGTGATTATGTAGCTAGTACAGGTATTATTCCTATTCCTCAACCTGGAGAACAAATACTCGGAGGTCACTGTATTGTCGTGGTAGGATTTCTAGAAGAAAAGCAATGTTGGATTGTACGTAATTCTTGGGGTCCTAATTGGGGTGACAATGGGTATTGTTATCTTCCATATGCATATCAACTTCAGGACTGTTTCACTATTAGAAAAATGGAATAATTACTTATGAAATAACACTGAGTATTTTGACCAGTCATATGGTTCACAAAGGAAGTGAAATTCTTTGTGAACCATATGATTTTTTAAAAAGTCTTCGAGTATACACCCCTCAAATAAAAAAAGTATAAGAGCTTTTTCAGAAATCCCTTTCAGAGCACGTTCAAAGTCATTCGATTCATTTAGAAAAGCAAAAAATACTGTAGATCCATTACATTTGAAATGTAAACGTCCAACCCATTCAATCTTAGGAAGATCGTAATCTTTAAATACACTATTTATAGTGTCTCTAATTTTTTGTACATCGACCCATGTTTCTACAATACAATAAATAAGGGGTTCTTGCAAAGAAACGGCGGTTGCGAGATAAGTTATTGACAAGAAAGTTTTTCCTTGTCTTCTCTTTATTGTTTTACTTTCAATTAATACATGTAATTTATCAATGTCAATCATTTGTAATTATGTCATTACGAGTGAACAAATTTATAACAGGAAAAGGAAAAGTATATATACGTTCTTGACGATCCACTACTACTATAGCACCCTTACATTCTACCCCATTTTGCTCTAAAATAGAGGCTGTTTTAAGAATTGACATACCAGAAGTAAGTACATCATCAACAATAATAACACTTTTATTTCTAATGTATTCGATGCCTTCTATTTGACAGCCAGTTCCATGCGTTCGAGGATTTTTTCGTACAACAAAATGATTATAAGGAATTTCATGCATTTTATTACTTTTAATAACCACAGCGGTGGAAATAGGGATGCTGCCCATTTCCATCCCACCTACTGCTACTATAGTATCTGCCCATTTAAAACTGATAGCACTACACATAGCATGACCCAAAAGATCAATAAATTTAGCATTAAACATAAGAGACTTCACATCTACATAGAAATTTGATTTTCGTCCCGATGTAAGAGTATGTTCACCTGTTTTATGTGCCGTTTTTAAGTACTGTAAAATTGTATTTTTCATGTATAGTCTTATGCTATTTCTTTTTTGAGGGCTTTAAATACTTTCTAATCGCAAGCACTATACACGTCACTATAATTAAAAATACTGCAAATTTTATTAAGTGCGCAAACAAAATAAATGTGATGATTAGAATAATAACGCCAAGTACAATGCATTCCAAAGCTGTCATTTTTCCTCCTTCAAAGGACTAAATGTAATTTTCATATTTGATGCAAGCGTATTAAGAAAACAAGCTGCTGACATCCGTTTCAGTGCATCCCAAGTGAAACTTTCGCAACTTCCTCCCGCTTTCTGAACCGCAACAATCATATCACCGAAACAGTCCATTGTTGTGCTTCTGATCTTCCCTTCCAATTCTCTTTCCGAAATACAAGTCTTTATTTTTCCCATTTCGGAGACACGTTCTCGCACTTCATGCATCTCATCTGCAAGCTCGTTGTATGCTGTATCCAATTCTTTAAGCCTATCAGCTGCTACAGATTGGAGACATGCATCTTTAATATCCGGCGCACAAGCAAATTGTTTATCTGCTGATTGAGATAGCAATCTAATAATTTTATCAGTGCTCACTCTCTCTTCTTTCAATTTCAGAGACATTTTATTTCTTTTCCTTCCGAGATGTAAAAGTTATATGCATATTAGGAGCAAGTGTATTAAGAAAACAAGCTGCTGACATACTTCTCATTTTATCCCAAGTAAAATTAGCTACATTACCACTTACATCTTGTAAAACAGCTAACATCTCTGAATATTGAGAAATAGTTTGGTGGTTAATTCTAGTGCCTACATCTCTCTGTATACTCCAAAATTTGTAAGCATCTTCTTCGTATTTAAGCGAATTTTCTTTACATTTAAGTAACTCTTTTTCACGTTTAGCTAATGCATCTTCGCAGGCAGAGAGATTAGATTGCACTTCTCTAAGCCTCTTTCGTAGAGCAGTATTTACCAAGTCATGTTCATCACATGCACTAATTAGAGCTTCTATCGCATCAGCTGCACCAGCTGCCAAGCAACTATAAAAAGAATCTGGGCTTGGTTTTGTTTCTTGACGTAACAGTTCAGCAATTTCTTTAACTTTTAACTTTTTCATTTTTAGAGACATAGTTTTTACTATTTAGAGTTTATTAATTAGTAGAGAGAATAGAGATTCTTGCTATGTATTAAGAATCTCTATAATTGCTGCTAACTTCCTTTCAGCTTCACTTTTAGATTCATTTGTGATTAGTTTAGTAGTATCTTCATACCACATTTCAAGGCATGCCATAAGTAATTCTTTTATTTTGGGTAAATTATTGGCTGGGCCGTAAGGTAGTTCGCATTTAAGGTACACTTCTTCTAGCTGTTTTTCCTTATCGGAGACATACTTAATTACTTCGTCGTATGTCCACTCTCCATTACGAATAGCTTTTAATTGCTGGCGTCTTCCATCTTGATCTAAAACAAGTGTACCTTCAGTCATTATTTGTTCAATTTCAGAAAGTAGGCGAACAGCGTGTGCTCCAAATTTAGTGTCAAAACCATATTTCTCAACCAGTAGTGCTCTTTTTGAACCAGGTTCGGGATTTTTATTTCTCATTTTAGAAATTTGGTTAAAACTATATCCTTTAAATTTGTGCCATGCACCTTTATGTAAGAATAAATTTCTATTTTCTCTAAGCAATTCACCTATTTGTGTCGTATGTAGTACACAGCGCCTAGGCACAAACAACGCATTTATCATATTAGGATTATTGTCTAAGACTAGTCTAAAAAACTTCATTATTCCATATATAGAAAAGTCATATTCTTTTGTGTTATCTTTAATGTGATGTTCTGACCACTGCTCAAAATCATTAGGCCTATCAAAACCATAAATGTACCCAAATTTATGCGGGAACAGTAACTCTTTTGGGGGGATAGCAAAACCGTAAACATCTATATCAGAAGTATCAGTTGAGATACCGTAAGCTACCGAACCCATCTCACAAATAAATACAGAATTACCAATCAACCACTCAGGGGGATTAATCTTCTTTTCAGATTTTAGTCTTTTTAGTGTTTTGATCATTCTGTACACCTTTACCTTCTTTAAAATAGTACTAAAAACAGTACGAAAAACATGCGACGTTGCTTACTACACGATGTTAATACAAAAGCAATACAAGTACACTAAATACGATGGAACACATCATACATGCAATCTAACGCATGTTGATACATGTCTCGAGTCCAACGAGCATCAAGTAATGCATTATGTTCTTCTACAGGATCAGGAATTTTTTCTATACCAAACATATGCATAAATTGTTGTATATCATTACAGTGCATAGGGAAATACTTTGGTAGATCAATCATTGCGCCAAAAAGCCATGCGGTGATCACCCAGTCGTAATCGCTATAGTATCCCCAGAATTCAGGAGTTTCTCCGTCATCTACAACAAACTCAAGAATCTCTTTTGCTATTTGTTCACGGGTAATTCCTATATTTTTGTGAAATGTACCTATGTATGCGTCAGGGTATTTTTCTTTATGCTCTACAAACATTGGTGTAATTACATTTTCCTTTACCCAATCTGAAGCAGTAAAGTAGTCATACTCACATGAAATTGCGTAATATTCTCTTCCGTCTTCACATACAATACCTATAGAAATTAGTGTAAGTGAATCACGTTTCTCAATGAACTCAGTATCTAAAAAATATCTCATTTCAATTCCTTTTTTAACCAATCCCATATTGAAGTAGGACCGTTTATAAATTTAACAGATTGTGTGTATGTGTATCCAATTCTTTGAGGGTATGTCTTATCAGTTTTAAACAACCACCCACAACGCCTATCAAAATAGATTGTACAAGGGTACTCTAATCGATCACTAAGTAACTTCTCTAATTTGTTTGACAATCTACTCATTTTTGTATTTAATTTTAACTAAACCTGCCCATGTTCTAGGAGGATGCGAAGATGAAAACTTCTTCCGTCTCTTATCAAAAGCAGGATCTAAAATTTCATAAGGTGTAAATCGTGTATCTACAACAATAAAGTGTCCTATTCGTCCATGGATAGGGACTACAGCCATTATGTATACATTATCAGGTAATAACTCTCCATAAATTTCATTAAGTCCTCGTATAGGTTCGACACCTAAAGTACGTAATATAGTATCGAGCATTCTTTGACTTAACGGTACTCTAAGACCATTGTCACCCTCGTTAAGTTCAGGATAACACAAATATGTACTACCTAAAGCAGTGTAATATTGAAACCCTGTAACCATCGCAATACAAGCTATTCCACAATCATTAGCACCACGTTGTTTGATTAATTTTAACTTTTGCATGATGTACTTTATACTATTTTCTTTATTTTTGCAAGGTGTAATACAATATCACCAATAATCGTAACTGGCATCTTTTTTAGCAGGATTAAAAAGGTATCTTATATAATTACCTTTTTTATTAATAGTGTCTAAAACTATACGTTCTCTACTTCTAAATCTCTGATTATAATATTGTCTGAACCATTTTGGTGCATTCATAAGCCAATACACATCTGAATGGAATTTTGCTATTGCTTTTTTACGAGCTTTACCTTCTAGCTCAATCCATTCAAAACGATGCGTAATTTCACAATATTCCAGATCTTGGGTAACTCTCCAATGCACATTCTTATTGATTTTGCCCTTTCTTCTGTATGTTCTGCTCATAATTTTCTCCATTGTTGATTGTTAAGCTATACAATCGAGTGGAGAAAATAAATATATTTATAATAGTTGAAAGTACCATTTTATTCTTCCTTTATACATTCGAATAATGCTTTTCGACAATCATCATTCTTTTTCATTAATTTAGCAGCTTTTTTAGAAAGCTCACACGATAAAAGCATATCTGAACATTTTTGGGTTTCTTCATATGCATCTTTATAATTACGTACAATAGCTATTAATTTTTTATACTCCATATTCCCTCTTAATGTTAAAATTTTTATACACTATATACTAATAATGTTATTAATGCAAAATAAAAATAACATTAAGTAATATATAGTATATTATGCTTTACCTCAGATATATGTCCATTATAGTTTACACTTTATACACATGTCAGTGATTGGTCCTCTAGAACGTTGCCCTTTAAGAACTAAATGTGCGTAATCAGCTTCACCACGTAGTGTTCTAACTACCCAATTAAGCCCGTTATTGCCCTCGTCTAGCAATGTATTATCAACTTGCGATGTATCGCCTATGCAAAAACATTTTACATTCTGGCCCATCCTCGTAAGTAATGTACGTATTTCCCCACGAGTAAGATTTTGAGGTTCGTCTATAATAACAATAGCGTTATCTATATTCATACCTCTAATATAGTTAAGAGGGAGGACTTCAAATTTGCTTGTTCTAAATGCATATCTGTTTCCTTCGCCATCCTCACCATTTGAATCAGATAACTCGGATACTTTTGGCTTCTTAAATATTTTACTAACACTTCTTTTCTCGTGTAGTTTGAATACTAAATCAAGAATGTTCCGTACATAAGGAGCCATTTTCTCTTCTTTGCTACCAGGAAGGTACCCTAAACTTTCACCAATCTCAATCGTGGCTTTAGTAATGAAAATCTTTTGATATCCAAGTTCTTTATATTTAGGATCGAACATTAGTGTAAATGCTGCTGCTAAAGCAAGATATGTCTTCCCTAAACCTGCTGCCGATTGTATCGAAACTAATGAAATATCAGGATGCAGCATTAAATACATCGCCATATTCTGATAATTGGTTAACGGAGTAACACCCCATGCTGTTTGGTTATGTACTCGCTCACTTTGTCCTTTTTTACGATGGAATACATAAGGAGGTTCGTACTCAGCTTTCCATTCAAACCCATTTACAAATACCATATCATCAGGTACTGTCCCTTCTTTATACGTACCTGAATACCTTTGAGAGTCACCTAAATAAGGATTTGAGTTTTTGTATACTTCAGCAGGATATCCACATGCTTGTACTTTTAACAAAAAATTATGATCGGTACTTATGAGAGTAATTGTATCTACGGACGATCCATTTTTTAATATTTTGTTTGAATTCTCTATTAACTCTCTGTATTCTTTGATTTTATCTTCGTGTATAATTGTTTTTCCTGAAAGCCATTTCGGCATATGCATATAAGAAATATTTGCACCAGAATAACTACGTAAATTTTTTAACGCTTCTTTAGCTTGATACGATGTTTTGCTATTTTTGTCGAGTTCAGACAATACAGTATACAGTACTATTATCTGGTTGTTACCTTCATCTGATAGAACCTTAAGAGCTTCAGGATCATCTTCAATGACATTGCTGTCAATCACATACCCTTTCCTACCAATTGATCTGTCCATGATTTCCTTTACAACAGGTTAAATAAAAATAAAAAACCGTGAAATGTTTATAGCATTCCACGGTTTCTGTTAATACACAATATGTATCATATAATCCTTTTCTTAAACATGAGTATCACTACTTATACTTGATGTTTTAGAAAGTGGATCGTTTTTTATTTATATACTTGTTGTAAATTGTATCTAAATCCCTTATAAAACTAACTAATTGGATGTACGTTATTCCACATATCCTTCATTTACTTGTTCTGCTTTCTTCCATTTTCTGAAACGGATAGCAACACCAGTTTTTCCTACTCCTGGTTGATAAAACACGATCCTATTCCACAATGTTTTTTTTCCTTTAGGTTTGTAATTTTCTTCCCATGTAACATCTTTAAGCCATGCAGGAAAAGAATTTAAACCTTTTTCAACAATGTGTTTATCAAAAGCACATTCAGTTGCTCTAGTCATAAAACGAAGCATTGGAATGATTGTATACGTATATAATTTACGCTTTTCATACAATTTCAAGAGGTTCTCGTTTGAGAAAGTGTAATGTGGAAATTCTGTTGTGTTTTCAACAAAATCCACAACAGCTTCAAACGCATCAACTTGAATTGATTTTGTTGCCTCAACCGCAGTGGTTTTTGGGTATTCAGTAATTTCCTCTTCAGGTAATGAAAATCCAGCGTCCTTCATTGCCTTAATTTGCTTATTATAATATGCTGATTCATCAGTTAGTCGTTCAATAAGCAGTTTACTAATAAAATAGTATTTACCATAAAATGAAACCCAACGATTTGGATGTACAAAATTTTTAAAACTAATTTTGTGCCCGGAGAGAATTCCTGTTTTCTCCATAAATTCGTTTTCTTTGGCATCAGGCTTAAACTGAATAGTTCTCCAACCATCATACCAATTTCCATCGAACCCTGTCAATGAAAAAGTACGGAAATCACCCACTTTTTCATTGACAGTGACATTTTTATCCATCATTCTAACAGAAAATACAAAGGTTTCTTTATTCGAGAGCAAACCGAGGAGTTCCCCATGTCGATTATCTTTGGAAGTAACTGTAACACCTTCCTGCACTTTAGAACCGCGCATTGATTTATAAGTGGGGAGATTAATAATAGCACCACGTTTCTGCAATGCAAACAAAAATGCAGCTAAATCAAGATCTGTTCCCTGAAAAACACCATCGTCAGTATAGGCAGGGCTTGGTTTACGTGAAAAAAGATCGTACGTCCAAAAATCAGTAACAGTAGGGATTACGGAGTCAATTGGAAATGTACGGTCCTGAATAGCCGCAACTAATGGATTGTCTTGAGTTTCTTTTAATGATTCGGCAACATGCTTTGCTTTAGTCATTGTGCTTCTCCTTTATAAAAATAGTAGTTGATTGCCTTATTTGTATAACTACTATACAATAATTTAAATCAATATGCAAGTAAAAATTACAGTTGCATTGCTTTTCCGATAGTCATTTCATGAATTTTTCTGAATGCACCAATTAAAAAAGTATCGTAAAGCCAATGTATAAATTTAGTAAAAGGATCATTAATAAGTGTCCAAAGCCCAGAGATCGGCCAATACATAATCCAATAAATAATCTTACTACGATAATTATTGAAATTTGTTTTTTGTTTTATATCACTCCCCAAATTATCCCTAATATAGTCATCCCAATTTCTTACACTGTTGTTTGATAAGTCTCTTTTTAATTTTTCTATAACCTGTGATTGTTGATATGTATTTTCTCCATGCTTATCCATATCACTCAATTTTATTTGTTCATCAGCAAGGGTTGTTTGTATTGCCTCGATTTTTTGATTCCTATCTGCAACATACAAAAGGTATTTTTCTTTGATTGCAACAATTTTTCGACTTACTTCTTTTGTACTAAAATACATTTTAAGTAAAGACCAAGCACATCCAAAAATAACATATAACACAGCCCAGCGAAGGATATCAAAAGGATTGTTTTTCGCATATAACAGGAAATCACTAATTGTACCTTTCTTCCCAAAAAGAATTAAAAGAAGTACAAAAATAAATAAACTTGTTGATGCCTTTCCAAAACAATCACATGCTATAAATATAAATAAACATATAATTTCAATGCCTACTAATCCCCAGAATAAAGGATTCCCAAATATAAACAATTCATACCACATCATGTTCCCCTTTTAAATAAAAAAATTATTAGGTTCAATACAATTATCAATACTTACAAAATCCTCTTTTCGACTTCTAATGTACATTCATAATTTCCCAAGTACATTATACCCTATAAGCATAGTTCCACTATGCGAATATTGCATTTTACAACCCCAAAAACTATCTCTCTTTGATACTTCTATAATAAATGTGCCTTCAGTTTTATCTAGAATAGCACTTAAACGTTCATAATTGTAATGTAATTTAAGAATAAGAATGTATAGCATATTCTTTATATTCTGTTGTTCCCAATCATGACGTACTAAACCGGCATCAACTGCACATTTTTGAGCAATTTTAGAAGCCATAGGAGTTTTTGCATTATAGATTGTGTCTATTACGTTTTCAAGATTAAAAACAGTATCTTTTTGATATTTTGTTGCTTGATAAAGGTGCTCGCTTGATTTCCATTCGATATCACGATACCATAAAGGAAAACCTATACCCATATTAGAAAGTTCATAGCGAGGATCTCTACTTGAATAAAACCAAGAATTGGAATCTTTAAAGTATCGTTCTGTTTTTAAAAGAGTTTCTAATTGAAACATTATGGTTTTATGGATAGTAAAAAAGTTGATATCGCAGCATACACAAAATCATATGTGCCTGGAGTTTTTGATTCTCTTGGTCCTGCAACATTTAAAGTTGCAATTTTATTAACACTGATGAATTTTGATACAATGATATCTGTGCTAAGTTCTATAGGATAATCACCTAACCCAAAACCACATGATGTATCTTTATTCATACTAATAACAACACAAGGTTTATTATTTTTCTCTGCAAGCCAAACAGTTAATTTAGTACCACCTGTTGGTATACCTTTACTAAAAACAAGAGTACCATCAGAATTTTGAATATTTAATTCAGTTCTATGTGGGTATCCTGGAACAGTGTCTTCAACAAAACATTCGTAGTCGATTGGTACTATACCATATTCATTTTTTCTTCCTTTTGGTAGAGTTCCTCCATAAGGAAAATTAGAAGCTATTGCAGCATCTATAGCAGCTATATCAGCACCAGTTTGTCCACCTGAGATTATTTTAACGAGAGTTGTCATATATGCCCATGCAATACAGCTTGTGTTATTCCTATAATCCCAAAAATTAATATAACTCCAAAAATAACGATAGCTATACCAAACAATGCATAAACTTTTGTAATAATTCTTTCTTCACCTTTAGTGAACCAAAAAGTGAACATTGATACTAAGGAGTAAAAAATAAACCATGAGATAGTGACTGCTATAGAAAAGAATTGCATTATCCTCTCGTTGGTTTCTTATGTAGAACGTATCCAAGATCGTCCGCAATTCTTTTCAACAGGGCAACTTGTTTTTCTTTTTCATGGTGACTGTGACCGAAAGAAGTACCAATTAACGAACCGTAATTTCCACCAACCGCATAAACGGCTGTGACATCTGCATGAAAAGTGCCAAGAAAAGATGCAGCATTTACAGAACACCCTGATGAAATATCAGCTATTCTGTGTGTTCTTTGCCATTCATACATAGCACCAACAACTTTAAGTCCAAATAAAGGGTCTTTTTCAATTTCATGCATCGAATCATTATTAATCATTAATGTAGAATTATACCCCATGATATGACTCCTAGAATAATGTATTTAAAACTAAAAGTGGTACCGAGAGGGGGACTTGAACCCCCAATCCCTTACGGGCATGTGGGCTTAAACCACATGTGTATGCATTCCACCATCCCGGCATTAATTGTCACTTTATTACTTCAATTGTACTAACAGAAACCCTACCTTCATACCCTTCTAATATAGCTAGTCCGGCTTTAGTTATTTTTAATAACCTAAACGGACCATGAGCTGGGTACATTTCTTTAACCATTTTATTACCTGGGTCGGTAGTCATTACCATTTTACCAATCGAATTTTTAGCACCTTCCATTTTCATAAGTACACCTCGTAATGTACAATTAACTACTGATTGTATATGAAAATAGTATACACTATTCTAAACTAAAATACAAGTAAATAATGTTTTAGTTTAGTCCTCATCCTCATCAACAACAGTGACCCTTATTGTGTTATCGCAGAGGAACTTTCCATAACGACGCACATCGTTTCTAGCAAACTCCTCATCCTCCTTACCATGATATGCAAGATGTACACTTTCATTAAGGTGCATTTTGCATCCTTTTATAAAATCTTGCTCTCCAGAATTACACAACCATGATGCAAACGCTTCTTTTAACGCTTCGTTAGGAGAAACTATTTTTAATTCGCTCATTTAAGTCTCCTTCATCAAGTTGAATGCTATCCCCACTTTTGAGGTGATGTTCTAATACAGGTTTGAGATAGTCTGTATATTTACTTTTTGAAAAATAAGGATATCCATCAGCACAGTGTTTGAATATAGGTATGTCTTTAGGAAACACTGGTACAACAAAAATATCTGGGTGTGTATCAAACTTTTTGCACTTTAGATGCAGTATCATATTTCTCTACCTCTTCTTTTGCCCATTTATTAAATGCACACTCGTAGTCAAAAAGTGTTTTGCATCGTTCATTATCACAAATAGCTGGATCATGTCCTTTGGAAATAGGTGCATTGCAAATAAGACAGTTTTCAACATCTCTCATATGTATAATTGTACAAGTCATGTTATCCTCGATACTCACTCGTTTATTTGTCAGTTCTGAGTAGTTGTTTTTATACTGCCTTGAATCTGATGCTACCACAGCTATATTGACGTAATCGAGTTCCTTGTTAGTACACCTATATTTAGGAAGCTATTTATTATTCTCTGTATGTTTCTTGAGCTAGTTCATTAATAGTGTAATCGCGCATATCATTAAACAGAGTTTCTATGCTATCAAGTTTCTCTTTAACTAACTCTTTAGCTGCTTCTTTTACCTGTTCATCAAAAGCGTCTTTGATGCGCGTCATCATACCAATGAAATTAACATCAACATCGTTAATTTTGAATTCAACTACACAATTATTCCAAGTAAGATCCTCCCATCCTGGAACAGTAGGAAATGCATTAACTTCTATATCTTTTGCATGTTTACTTATTGCTGCGATAGTAAACCAGTGTGCAAAACTTTCTTTGTTTATTTCTATCTTAGAAAGGTCTTGTTTATTTTTCATATATTGTGTTCTCCTTTATATTTTAGTAAGGGGTAAATATAGCGAGATACAAATATCCTGCACCACACATTACTATGCTGCATCCACCTATACACATACTAATAGGTATCCATCTTTCTCTGTAATGGTTATCTAATAGAAGTACTATTAAAGGGATTATTAGCAACATCCCTGAAATAGAGTGACAGATTAAAAGAACTTTCCATATATACCCTCGTATTGGGTACTTAAATGTACATGCTGCGACGACTGCAAGAAAAGTGTCCATATTTATATAAAACCTAATCCTGTATCACATGTATAGCAATGCCTTTCATCATAAATAGGTCCCCACGTATCATAAATAACATTGTGTGGACACTTCCCTATTAGATTAAGTCTCTCAGCATTAATTATATCATACATGTAAGCACGTCGTATAGTACTCCAAGTGATAACACCACACATTCTTTCTTTTACTTCTTCTACCCAGGGCATCAGTCTAAATCCTTGCAATTTTGATTCTTCCATATTACATCAAATTCCTTCTGAAGTTCATTCATTGTAAGAGTTTTCGCATCTATTTCATCTCCTCTTTTATGATAATACTCATTAAAAGCAATATGTTCTTTTACTTCTTTCGAAAGTTTAAGTTCTTTTGGAAATTTGGGATAATACGCCCAATAAACAACAGGATCAGAAGTAGGACACCAATCTGTTCCTTCGCCTAAATTTTCTAAACACTCAAAATCAAATTCTTTATCTGAATTTTCAAAATATTTTGATTTTTTACCTTCACGATCTGCTAATGCTCCATAATGTGCATGATACACACTGTATCCAGTATCTCCCCAATTATGTCGTTCACAAGCTTCAGCAAATTGATGATCATACATAATAATTAACACAGATATAGCAAACTGATTAAATGGAATTATAGGTAATCCATCATCAACATGTATCCATTCAATAGGTACTGTATCAGACACTTTTGGAAGATGTTTTGTGCGATATATGTTTTCAATAGCAATAATAGCAAGATCCATTTTTTGTCTTGCCGATACATTTGCTGAATGTACTTTTAATACCGGTGGCTTATAATCAGTAGTATAGACTTGTTTTTCTATCCAAAGGAGTACATCATAACCAGTACCGTATTTCTTCTCGTCACCCAAATCATGATCTAAACTAACAGATCTAATATTTTTTTCTGTAGACAAGAGTTTAATAGTCTCTTTAGCTGTTTTTGTCAGCACGTGACCTTTAGGAGCACGTCTTATATCATCAAGGTAGATCTGCATTATATAACCACAATTCTTAAATGAGTGAAAACGTATAAAATTAAATAAAGAATACTTAAAGGTATAATGTATTGTATCCAAGCAAGTATAAAACCAGGTAAATACTTGTTATTAAAATCGCTATTTGTTGACTCTTCTATAAACGAGAAAATTATTGTTGCAATAAAAAAGAAAATGAAAAAATGATTTTTAAAATATCCATATTTACATGGGCCGGGGTAAGGGATTCGAACCCTTGTAACGGCTGCCAAAGAGCATATTGTCATGTAATCTTAACAGTGGATTCTCTTTAAAGGAGAATAAATTAGTTAAGAGTTTTTGAGTTTTTTCGCGTCCTATCCACTAGACGAACCCCGGCATGTAAAATCAGTTACTTGATAACATCGACATTGTTTTTTTGTCAAGCAATCCAGTGACTTTAAGACTATTATCCTTTTGAAAACTTCGAATTGCTTTTTTAGTTTTTGAATTCATAATACCATTAATTTCCCCGGTGTCGTATCCAGCACTTGCTAACGCTTGTTGAACATCAAACACTTTAGGGTCGCCTGAAGATGCTACAGGAGCAACAGCAGGTGCCATTCCTGGTACTTGATTGCCTAATGAGTACATACACTGAGTATAGAATTGGTCGTACATTTGTTGCATTGTCTGGTTACCTTGAGCAGTTACTTGAACACCAGATCCTGCACCCATTGCTATTCCACCAGCAGCTCCTATTTGAGCACCAGATCCTGCATCACCGCCAGCTCCTCCTATCAATGCACCTAGCAAAATACCAGTACCAGCACCGACTAGAGTATTAGTAATTGCAGCATTATTCACTTTATCAACAGCATCTTGACCGCCTATTGAATCGAATGCAAATTTTTTACATTTTGATACTTCACCATTAAACATGTCTAATGGCTTTCCAGGAGCAGGCATTACAGCCATACTCGGTCCTAACGGTGGTACAGCACAACTTGATAAAGAAAGTAACATAATAAGTACTAATACATAGTGTGCATAACAATTAAATAGACGTTTCATTTCTTCTCCTTTTTTATAAAAATAATGTATAAAAACAGTTTACTATCTTAATTCATTGGTACACTTTGCCACCCCTGTGGACATTCTGATACTTGTGGGGCATATCCCGCACCTGGACAATAATAGCGCATTGTCTGTCTTGCTGGTACAAAAGAAGGAGCAGGAGGTGCTATTCTTACTGACGTTACTGGAACTTCGAAAACTACAGGTGAAACTTCAATAGGGTACAACATTCCAGGAGCAGGAGCAGTTTCATAAAAATACCTCATCCCATCAACAATGTACCAATAACCCCATCTCCCCATATATTCTTCATGTGCCCAACGCCCACCACGCCAACGCCCACGTTCATAAGTATTCATATGATGAAAATTATGCCCTGCAAAGTGCCGCGATCCCATGTCATGCCCTCGTACTCCATGAGTGCTGTTATGAACGCCACCATGATTATTTAGCACAGGACTTGAACGATGGACTGTTGCACTTTTTATTGAACTACGCCCACCTGACTGCACATGATGATTATCAGCATTAGCAAAAGTGACTGACAAAAATAATGTTGAGATACTTAATGCAAATAATTTAAAATATTTCATTTTTATTTCCTTTTTAAATAAATTGGTACCTGAGAAGAGATTTGAACTCTCAATCCCGTAAGGGCATCAGCTCCTAAGGCTAACGTGTATGCATTCCACCACCCAGGCAAGTCATTATATACAAATAGCAACTTTCAAAGTTTAACATTTTTTATCAAGTAATGCAAGGATTTTAGGGTCTAAACCTTTTTCTTCCTCAATAATTTCTTTTTGTATCTGTTCTGCTTCTTGATTAAGAATGACTAGTGTATCAGATGCAAGTTGTTCTTGCTCATCTACCATTGCATTAAATTTCTCTTTTATACCAACACCCTTACTTTCAACAATGAAACTGGTAACTTCTTTAACAGCACAAGAAGCTCCTGATATAAAAAATTGTTTACAAGAATATTTAAAAGTCTTGTCATTGTTGAAAATCTCTTCATATGGTTTTGATATAAATTCCCAATCTTCCTCTAATTTAGACATTTTTAATAACCTTTTTAATATTATTGATAATGCTAATGTATACAAGCATTTCTCTTTTTACACATTGTAGTATGGATTCTTTATCCTCGTCAGAGTTTGTCCATTTACGTTCATCGTTTATAGAATCCCATAATGGGATATTCATGAATGTAATTACGCACTCTTCACCATTACTACTAAAAGATAGATTTACAAAACCGGTAGCATTATCACAAATACTATCTCTACTATGTATACCATATTGTTTAAAATAGGAGTCAAACAATATGGTGTTCATCTTTTCCACTACTTCAAGAGCTTCTTTTTCAATATCAGTCATATTATTCCTTGCTCACAAAAGAGTGATGTTCGTCTACCATTTTTTGTAAATCTTTTCTAGCAGTAATAATAACAGGGGATCCCCCATGTGTTTCAAGGATATCAACAGTTTCTTTAGTCCCTGCAAAGGCGCCTAATACAAAATACGTACGACACATCTTCTCAATGATAGGAGAAGATGTAAAAATAGACACATCAGATTTTGATGCTACATTCCATTCGTCTTCTATGCGAGTAGTCATTTTTCTACCTATAGGATTAAGGTTATAGCGTTTAACTAATTCAACTTCCATCGTATCTAAATTATACTGCTTTGGTCTATATTTAAGCATAGTAAATTAAGATTCATCAGCATGATTTTTAATTTCCATATGTTCCATTAGATTAACAGTGTTAAGCAGTATATTATACAGCTGATCGGAAATTTTAAACCTGGTTCTGTTTGCTTCTAATGATTTTAATATATTACCGTTATTAAGACGAAGTGTTGAAGCTTTCCAGTCGCACAGCATCTCAATTAAATCCAACAGGTTCATATCGTTGATCCCGTTATCAAAATGTTCTGGGTGGTGTCTGGAATTGCCGTAATGATGATCTAAAGCAGGTTTCATTTCCTTTAGAAAATTAACATATTCTGGAGAATTGTACGTGCAATCCCGCAATTTTGGAGTAAATTCCTCAAATATCGCAGCCTCAGGGTTTTGTAATTTACACTGATCGTGGTTCTGTCCTGATTTCATCAACTCCATTGAAAAATGATCTAAATAATTACGAACAGTTTCAATGTGTCGAAGTGTTTTAAATTTAGCTGATGGTTGTTGTATGTCTGACATATATCACCTTAAAATTAAAATTGGTAGGGGTGAATCGATTTGAACGATTAACATACGGCTTCAAAGGCCGCTTTTCTACCATTGAAATACACCCCTATTCTTTAATACAAGTACATAATTGAACATCAGGTAAACGTTTCATCATTGACATAGCTATATTCCCAATTGAATCTGGTATGTCATAATGATCCCAATCATGACTTGGGTTATCTGGAGCAATAAATGGACTTATAATTTCAGTTCCATTTTTAAGTTTAATTTTTAAACGATAGGGCATTATTGTACTCTCTTTTTATTTCTTTTAGGAACATCTGCCCAATCTTCAACATCCCCATATCTAATAAGAATGCCCAATCTTTTTGCTTCAGCTATTTCTTCTTGTACACCCTGTGATACATCCCATCCAGGTAACATTAGTACATATAATACATCTGATTTTTGTAGTAATGTAATACAATATTTTTTCCAAAAATCAAATGCATCAGGGAGATTATATTGTTTCATAATCTCATGACAATGAATTATAGGTGCAAATACAGGCAATTCTGAAATAAGCATACTTGCTACTACTTTTTCAAGTGCAAGAAACCGTTGTTCAACTATATTTCTATCATTATCTGAATATGGAGCAGCTATATAAATCATAGGATATTTAACTAATAGAAATTAATAAACAGTAAATTTTAATTTTTCTTACTATACAATATTTTAAAACAATATGCAACTAATTTTTTACACTTAGGGCTACCTTGCGACAAAAAGTACAAGATAGCCCATTTTATTCTCTGCTCTTATCTCATTATAAGAGGAAATACGATACAACTAATACATAGGAATTTTTTTAATCCTGATAAAAGAACATTTGTAATACCAAAATCTTCTTTAACTGATCTTTCGTTAATGTAGTCAACCCAAATATCACTAGATTTTTTGGAATATCTAGTTAATTTTTCAAGATTCTTTTTAATGTAATATCTCTTATTCATCCAAACATCAGACATTACATTTACAATATCTGATGAGGAACTTGGATCAGCATACGGAGGAGCTACCCATTTCATTTCATCCGATACAATTACTGGTACACCATTAGTGACTGCATCAGCTGTTACAAGATTGAATGTTTCAGAAAATGATACTTGAAGACTCATGTCCATAGTTTGCATTACACCTACAAATGTATCATGATCGGTCCAATCATGTTTAACAAGTTCGTATTGAGGTAAATTAGCAAATAAATTAGTGAGGTTTTTTGCTTGGTTATTTCCATTAGATTCAATACGTCCTGCATTAATATGGAATCGTAAATGCATCCGATGTTTCTCAGCAAATTCGATTGCAGCCAGGGCTTGGATAAGTTGATTCTTCATCGGCCTAATAGCTCCAAAACATGCAATATCAATTACTCCCTTTTTATACATTTTCACTTTCGGAAATGCATTTGGTACAGGGTAATAGTTAGGAAGCATAGGCACCATATGTATCGCATCAAATTTAGATGCATTTAATTTAGCTAATGCCATTAATCTTACTTCTCTGTTAGCTCTTGGACTATTGCATGAAACTTTAACACCGTTACTCAAGTATCCAAAAATCCATTGTATTGCCATCCCTTCTTGTGCTAGAAAAGGAATTTCACTATGACAACGAATAATCCAGTCTACAGTGGGGTGTAATTTTTTAAGTACTTCAAATTTTTCAGGAACTACCCATAAACCTTCGATAAATACATGAGTAGGTTTATAAGCAGTTACAACTTTATCAATACCATTATTATCAATGACTATTGCAAGTTGTGACTGTATTCCATTAGTAACTAACATGTCACTAACAAATTTACTTGAATTATACATACCTGTAGAGACTGTATAGTTCTGAAAATTTGGAATATTTGTACTGTAATCTTCTCTTTGTTTTAGAATAAATAGCACTTTAGGTACTATCTTTTCTTTGGGGTAATGATGAACTTTTGTTGATGTAGCATTGCAAGTATCCATAATGTGGCCTCCTGGATAGAAAACATCTTTTAATGATGTTTTACCAGGAAGGAATTTATGGATTTTGTATCTTTTATATCTTTACGGAAATACGTACAGTTTAATACAATATTGTAATTCAATTAATTGGTGAGCTAGCTTCGATTTGAACGAAGGATCGTCCAGTTATGGGCTGGAGGCTTTAGACCTTACTAAGCTACTAGCTCTTACAAAATCTTACAAAAACCTCTAACCAGACTGAGGTATGGGAGATTTTCAAAATTGTGCGGGCCCTTTAAGTTCTATTTTGTTTTTACAACTAAACTATCAGCCCTTTTATATAATTAACATATCATATCCACTGTGATATTATCAACAACATTATTTTCGTTATTATGACAGGATATTAAATATGTAGGAACTACTAACCCTTCTGATACCTCTATAAACTTATCAGATAAACCTGTAAGAATAATTTCATTATTAGCAAAATTATAATCACATTGTACAGGCACAAATCTAAGTAATGCTAAAACTGTAGCGATTTTATCTGGTTCTCTACGAACATAGTCCAATTGCATAGATATCTTTCCTATATTTTTGTCAGTCATCTCCTGCCTTTCTTCCTTGAATTAATACGATTTGATGAAAATCCATTTTTTATATATGTCGGTCTTGTATCTTTTTCCTCATCACCTTCAATCTCATCAACAAGGTCTCTATACAACATTTTTGATCCCTGAAGAGGTATTGGTGGATTTGTAGTAAAATTACATTTGTCATCTACTATAAAGATTAATGTATGATGATCGAGTCCATTTCTTTTACAGTAATTATACTCAACGGTATTACGCAAATCATAAATCTCTTTTTGTCTTTCTTTTGATAATTTGTCACCCGACATTAAATCAAGTAAAGCTGCTTCAAGTTCATGTGTATATGTTATATCTGGCATAATGTATATCTCCAAGTTAATTAATACAGACAATATACACTATTTTTGAAAACTATGCAAGTATAAAATTTATTTGTTATTTGTTTCTTTGCTAACTTCAAAAATATCTATACTACTGCATTTAGGACATCTGATGTCTGCAATATTCTCTTGATCCGATTTTCTAAATTCACAGCCGCAGTCTTTGCACTCGTATAAAAGAGTGACTCTATAATAAAATCTGTCTATGCCCCACAAACCAGCACTCATATATCTATCCTATATACTGCCAAATGTCCTGTAATGTGTTAATTCGTATAAGGCGAGGATTAGGTATTCTTCCTATATTCCATTCTCTATTCACAAGAAACACTCTATCAAGGAAGTCTAAAGAATTAGCTGTGCTTAACCTGTCTTCAACTATGCCCGTAAACTGAGGATTACATTTAAGAAAATGTTGTTTGTCACTTGCAAAATGAACATAAAAAGGAACACCTAAATGCCAACGTAGCCACAAATATGTACATTCCACTATATCAGCCCTACTTGATGTTCTAGCAGTAAGAAATCTAATCGGCTCTTTGATAGCATTATAATAAGATTGTAAAAATGCAATGGCACCTTCATAAGGTAAAATATCTTTCACATATTTTACAGTTGTACTTACAGCAATATTGAAAATCTCATCTCTCGTTAATACATCATCTGGAACTTTTATATCATGTGTTCCAGAAGTAACTTCATCTACTCTACAACCAGCTTTCTCAGCAATATCTTTAAGACAAAACGAATGGATATCAGCAACTACACCATCTATATCAAAAATTAACATTGACACTCCTTTATATACCTAACCATTGCATCTTGCCAACTAGGAATAGTAATACCTAAAGCTATTGATAATTTAGCATTAGACAATACAGTCCAGCCTAATGGGCGTTTTGCTATTGTTTTAATGTCTTTTGATTTTATTGGAACTATTTTAACTAATAAATTATCTCTTTGAACAAAGAAAAGTGCTTCTTCATATCTAGAAGCATACCCACTATTAGTTAAGTGATACACTCCTTTTAATTTTTTATCAATCGCTATCATTGTGTATCGTACAATGTCATCTGTGTATGTCGGTATTGATACAGAATCATCTACTATGTGTAATGTTGATTTATTAATACTCCATTGCACTAACTTATAAAGAAAATTTTGACTACCTTTACCATATACCCAACTCAATCTAAAAATTAAATAGTTAGAACATATATTTTTAATACTTATTTCGCCCATTAACTTTGTACGCCCATAAAAATTAACAGGATACGTATCATCACTTTCATGGTATTTTTTATTATCTTGCCTACCATAAAAAACGTAATCTGAACTATAATGAACTAGTAATATATGTAATTCATCACATATTATAGCTAAATTAGTAGGGCCTATGCTATTAGCTAATGCAGCTTTTGTCCTATCTGTTTCCGCACCATCCACATCATTATAAGCTGCACAATTAATAACAACATCAGGTTGAACTGCTGTTATTGTATTCCAAACTTCTCTGTAATTAGAAATATCAAGAAATTCTTTTGAATACTCAATTAATGTATGTTGTGAAGTATACTGTGAGTTCAGAAAAGATTGTGCTAACTGTCCTCTCGCTCCGGTTATAAGAATTTTCATATCTAATTAGGAATGATGATTTACTATGTTTAATTTCATGCAAATAAAAGTTATTATCCGCATCATTTAAGGTGGGGTGCTTACTATCTTTGTCAGATAGTAATGGATTATTACTAGGCCATTTGATATTTATATTTGGATCATTCCAAATAATACCACGATCATGTTCTTGAGAGTATTCATCAGTGCATGAATATTGTATTTCAGCTATATCAGTAATTGTATAGAACCCATGGGCAAATCCAGGAGGTATATATAGAGCATTGTTATCAACTTCGTTTAGATTAATACCTATCCATTGTCCATATGTAGAGGAATCGATACGTATATCGACTCCCACATCCCAAATAGCACCTTTAACACAGCGGACTAATTTACCTTGTGCATAAGGGTTTAATTGATAATGCAATCCTCTTAATACACCTTGTATAGATTGAGAACGATTACTTTGTACAAATAATTCAGTAATACCTGCACTTGCAAATTCTGAACATTTATAAACTTCCCCGAAAAAACCTCTACTATCATTAAATACTTTTGATGTGACTAAGGTGATATCAGGTATTTTAAAATACTTAAAATTAAAATTCATTCGCAATCCGTAGAAGATAACTACCGTAATTAGTATTTTTTAACCTTAATGCGATACGTAATAATTGAGTATGATCGATAAAACCTGATTTATAAGCTGCTTCTTCAATACACCCTATTTTAAGACCTTGGCGTTTCTCAATTGTTGAAATAAAGTTTCCCGCATCCAATAAACTTTCATGTGTACCTGTATCTAACCATGCAAAACCACGCCCTAATAATTGTACATTTAAAGTAGTGCTTAATGTGCCATTATTAAGATACCAATTAAGTACATCAGTAATCTCAAGTTCGCCTCTTTTAGAGGGTGTAACTTGTTCTGCTATTTCAGAAACACCTTCTGGGAAAAAATATAACCCTGTAACAACATAATTTGATTTAGGGTATTCTGGTTTTTCTGCTATTGCAATTACTTTATTAAGAGCACTATCGAATTCTAACACCCCATATCTACATGGATTGTCCACATAATATCCAAAAATTGAACAGACTGACATAGTAGCTTTAGTACTTGCTTGAAACAACATTGTTTCAAAATTAGCACCAAAAAATATATTATCACCCAAAATAAGACAAACAGGATCATTATCTATAAAAGATTTCCCTAAGATAAGAGCATCGGCAATGCCACGAGGTTCAGATTGAATGTGGTAGGTTATATTAAGCCCTAATTCTGAGCCATTGCCAAAAATGTTAGTAAATCGAGGGACATCATGTGGAGTGGCAATAATTAGTATATCCTTTATATCAGCCGATATAAGTGTAGATAGAGGATAATAAATCATTGGTTTATCGTACACAGGTAAAAGCTGTTTACAAGTTGAAAGGGTTACAGGATGTAAACGTGTACCATTACCACCTGCTAAAATAATACCTTTCATGTCTTACCTTGTAACACAAATGAGATGGCTCAAGTAGTACGAATTGAACGTACTTCACAGACAGGATCGCGACACCCCGCCGAGAATTTCCATAGTAACAATGTTACATAATACTTGAGTTATGAGAAATTATTTGACGTGCAAATTATTTTTCTGTAGTATCTTCCGTAGTGTCTTCAACATCACTATCTTTTTCTTCTTCTATGTCCTCGATTACTGGAACTACATCTTCTAGATCCTCGACTACAGCAACATCCTCAACTACATCTACAGGATCTGTATTAACTATTTGTTCAATCTCAGAGGTCTTTTCCTCTGGTGTCCTTAATGTACTTTTTGTGCTGATTTGATTTCTTGTCATTACCATTGTATTTCTCCATATACATTTTGTTAATTACGGGAGCGAGACTCGAACTCGCGACCTTCTGCGTATGAGACAGCGACTCTACCAACTGAGCTATCCCGCATCATTATATATATGTTTTACTTTTCATTTTGAAAGGTGTTTATTTCTTATACAGATATAATAATATAATGGTTTATTACTATGTTCAGCACGTCTGCTCGCCATTGTAAATATAGGACAGTCATCACAATATCCTTTACCACATGGATATCCAGAAGCTACAAGAATTATACTCCTTGCAATTTCAAGAGCTTCATTTCTGTCTTGAAGTCTGTTAACTGGTGTTAATGCATCGTACTCTTGAGTCGTTAAAATGTATTGCATATCTACACAAAATCTGTTGTTACATCTTTAATCTCTGACGGAATGTGAAAGATTTGAATCGAATCACATGCTCTGCAAAACAAAGTTCTATGACCTCCATCGTAATACCCTTCCTCTACAGGAGAGTGTAAAATTTCGTGAATAAAATCATCAAGCTCATAGCGTGCATCCTCTATTAACGCTTCAGCTAGGTGACTTTTTAAATCACTGTTAATATGTGGGTGCTGCATTTGTAATTCGGTGAGAAATTCACGAAGTCTTGTATACTCAATAAAATCATTCCCATCAGTTCCAGAGAAGAACTTTACAAAATCCACATAGAAATGTACGTCTTCGTTACTCAATCCTGAAAAGATCTGAGTAGTGTACGCATCACCATCGTTTTCCCAGGTAGTAATATGCACCTGGAAACCAACAGGTATGTTATTTGTGCGTTTTAGTATATCACCCATTACAAAATCAACCATTTAATACCCTTATTCAGTGTCAACTTCAGCAAGTATGTACTCAATCATGCATCTGGCTTGATCGGCGGTCAGTAAATTCGTACCAACCGGCCACGAAGGATCTTCAGGTGTTCTCTTAATATCTGTTGTGAATACACCGTCTTTATATCCGTTGTATCTTCTGTTAAATGCTATACCGCCATCAGGTGCAAAGTCGTTCGGTAACTTCCATGAAAGGAATCTATCCACAATTTTATCAATTTTTATCTTTACAGGTTCTGTTCTAACCCGTTCATTCAAGCTGTTTGGGTGGTCAACTTTTACATATTTTAAAATAACATCTTTCTCTGAATTACTTAATTTAGACCAGATTCTTCTGAAGGTATATGCGACTAAGTCTTCTACGTTCAAATAGTAAGCGGTCATGCCAATAACTATCTTATTGCCATCGACACTTCTAAGATAGTCACCCTCAATTTCTTTTACGTAGTAAGTAGTGTGTTCGCAGAATAACGATGAGCAGTATTCATTGCATACACGTTCATCAGAATATGCAGTATCTAGAATATTCATACCACCAGGGGTATGTTCCTCAATTACCCAAACTTTCATATATACGATCCTGTGTATGTAGCGATCCACTTAAAACTACTAATCTTGTTATTGTATGACAACCTACAAATATACGGATGATTTGAAAGGGTATTTACACCTTCAAGAGTAGCCCAATAGCCTAAGCCTTCTTTCTGGTTAGCACAAAGTACATATGAACCAATAAGATGTTTCGTGTCGTTAGACTCTATTGGATCGTATGCTCTATGCTCTTCAGTAGCCATATCAATTTAATGTTTAATCCAAGGTAAATTTGCTATGTTATCTGCCAATTCGATTTTCCTTGCATCGATTTTTGAAAGCTCTTCTACATATGACTGATGCATCTTTTTATCAAAATCCGAAATCTCTCTTTCAAAAATATGTTCTGATTCGCAATGTGGGCATAAGTCTTCAAACTGATTTTTCGCAAACCAGTGTGTATTACATTCGTTACAGAAAAACTTAAAAGGCTGCCCTTCATATACGTACCAACTCATATTTTCTCCAAAACAAAAATTAAAGATTAGGGTGTGCTTTCTGCCAAAGAGGAACATAGTAGCTCTTTGCGAGCTTTTCGATATGTTACTTCCTTCGTGGACTCTACGTGCAATTCGTTCTCAGGAGTGCTACTCCATTTATAACCTTGTCTTGCGACCAACAAGGCTTCTATTTTTATAACCCCCAATTTCCCATCGAAACACCTTTCAGTATCTCGGTCAACTAAGTAATTATAAAAACTTTTGAACTTTTCAGCCGGTTTTCAATGCCCTTTGACCGCTTATGTACTGCTGCAGGTAGCGATGCCTCACTCTTTAAAGGCAAATCATTTCTGATTTGTCGGCCCTGAATAATGAATCCAGAAACCTGGAAAGGGTTCATTACTTGTACCGATAGACTCTTCTAATCCAACCTCCCCTAATCTTTAAACTCGTACTAACATTGGTATCCAGGACGAGATTTGAACTCGCGATCCCCACCGTGAAAGGATGGTGGCTTAAGCCCCTTGCCTACCTGGACATATTTTTAAAATTTCGCTTCTTCAACAACTATACTACAAGGAGTTGAATACAGCGTATCTACAATTGAAGTATACACTCTATCCCTACTCTCTTTCAACCTATCTTTATATTTCTTATTTGTGTAATACCCTATCTCTTCAGAGAAGTTTTCAGCTGTATCGATAAACATTAAAATCTCTTCTATCTGTTTTGCAGTTACGATGAAATCTCGTGTCTCTTCAGTTTTTAACTTGTCCTCAATTGAACTTACCATTCTACCCCTTTTAAAAAATTTGTAGTTTCTGCATCACTACCAAGCTTCGATTCCGAAGGATAGCTCAAAGTTATGTATTCCCAGAGTCTGCCATCGGCCAGATCCATCCATGTTCCTTTAAATTTTATCGTAGTATTTTGTCTTATTCAAATACTATACACAAATTTATTAACTTACACAACATCTATCTTATTCGTGTATTGTTATTTCGCCCTTAAATGCTTTAATAACTGTACTCCAATAAGGATTCCCTTCATAGTAAATAAAAGTTCCATCAGGATTTGGTAAAATGTACGTCATAAATCCCCAAAATCCATAAAGATGGTTACATTTTCTATTTGAGCATAGCCTTAGTGGGAAAACTCTTTTAAAAAGAACTTTTTCAGTCACTCCTGCACAGTGTTCTTGTCGGCATCTTTGGCATCTACGTGTATTATTTACCATACGTAATTCCTACAAAATTACAGATTTTTTAAACTATCCTCAATTCCCTGCAATTCCAATTCAACTTTTTTCTCATTTGAAAGAAGTTTCTGAAGTTTATCCTCCAGAGCTTTTAACTTTGACTCTTCTTCTTTAATAGTAATATGCATCAATTTAGCTTTCAAATCGGTAATCCAGTTTGTTACTGGAACTCCTGAAATAACAAAATCATCAAGATACTCCAATTCGATTGCTGAATTTTTGTATGCATTTAAGATTACTAGCATAGAGACAAGTTCATCTTTTTGCAATACATGTATATTGTACCTTTTGTTATGCAATTCAATTGAACAGTTGGTTATGGGTGCAAACCGAACTGCTTTCTTTACCGCAGCACGTTTTTCTTCAACTTTCTTCTGTAATGCTAAAATTATCTTATCGTTTTTAGCTGTCTTGCTAATACTCATATCCGGCTCCGCTGTGTTGTGGTTTACCATTTGCTAAATGTAAAACTACCCTAGAGAAATGATATTTATTATGTAATTCTTCTAATGCTAATTTGTCATGGGTTTGTTGAAAAATAAGACTATTAATTACATCGCTATTCGATCTATCGTAATAACTACGTTCAAGTTTATATTCCATTTTTTCAACTGCTTCTTGTGACCATGCCCTATATGGACCATTTCTATAATATATGAGACGGATAGGATGATGTAACCCATCATACGACAAATAACAATCCAAATAGTAATTGTAATTTTTAACTATATTTTTAAGTTCATCTAAAGTGTATTCAGTAAACATACTTTTAGTTAGATCAACTGGAGAGTACATATCACGATGTTCAAGTTCTTCCATTAAGTCTGCATAATTACTAACAGGTTCTTTGGAAATACATGATACAATTTTCCCACTTGGTGATTTGATTAGATTAAAGTAAACGAGCGTTTTGTTATTTCTTTCTACCGTATTAGCAAAATAATATTTTTTACTGCTAACTCTTTTTATATTGCTATGCTTATTAGAATCAATCCAGTCATATCTACCTAGGTATATCCAATTCTCATTTTTATTTGTTTGGTATGTAGCCCCAAGAATTAAATCTTTGCCATGTATAAAGGAACGGGTATTAAGTAAATCAGAGTACTCAGTTAATTTTTTATATTCAGGGGCTTCTACTGGGATGAGCATTATATCTTTACCATCCCATCCATATACAAAGTCACCCTCTAATCCTTTGCCTTTAATAGAATTAGCATTTTCTAAAATGTACAGCAAGTTAGGAATTGTAATTTCAAACTCAAATCCTCTAGGATCAAATACTCTTGTGTATGTTTGTCGAGGATTCCATTCATACTTATACCCACCTACTTTCTTATTTAAAACGAAACCACTTGTAGGTGAATTAGGGAAATCATTAGGTTCGATTTTTTCATCTCTCCAACTCTGCCAAGATGTTTCCTTACGTAGTTTATTCTTCTGATCGTAATAAATTACGTAAGCTAACATACCTGTATAAGTATCACCACGTTTTTGGTACCCTACTTTAATTGTTTTTGGAATAAAAATAGCAGAATTCATCATTTACCTTTTAATTAAATATGTTATTTGGAGGACGGTAAGCAGAATCGAACTGCTATCTAACCAAGTAGTCGATTGGGAGTAGCACGAGTTCTCCTTTTCGTAAAACCCAGAACACATACCCATGGTAACTCGTATTGGTGCTAATAATCTTCTGTTACGAGAGTAGCCCTTGCCCGTCCATATTTTGTATGTAATTTAGTATCTAAAGGGAGGGTGCAAGATTCTTCCCATTGTACTCTCGGTGATCAACCCTACCCTCAATGCTTGCATCTCCTGTAGATAATGAGCTGGTACACTGCCCTACTCTATTTCTACAAGTGTTTTTGTGTGAATTGTTATCTTTCGCGAAAAGGACTATCACACTCAAGACTAACCCTCCATTTAGATACTAACATTTATTCAACTTCCCAATCACTAAAAGTTAAATCTTCGACTAATATTGCACCAATATTTACTTTGGCATGAAAACGTTTCCCAGGTATAGCTAATTGCCGTATATTTATCGGTACATCTTTAAAAGGTAGGTACACTATACCAGGATGACGTCCAGGTATAACAACATGTATTACATTTTTAGTATGTTCGACTGTAACAACCCTAACTAATGTTCTCCAAGTGCCTTGTGTCATACCAGTTCCCTTTTTAGTAATTAGACGGAAGGTGCAAGATGTTCATTTTAATTTGGTGGCCATTCCATTTCTCTATGCTTGCGTCTAATGTCTCGTGAGACAAACGACTTCGTGTATTTTATATCCTTCGCGAGAGGCATTACTCTACACTCCAGTCCAACCCTCCGGTTAAGTACTAACTTTTTCTGATAATTCAACTATTATTTGAAGATTTTTACTAATTGTTTTCTCACGTATTGCTTGAAGACAGTGTCCAAAATTCATTGCATCTGATTTAGCAGAACGTGTCCCATTATCATATTTCCCTTTAAAATTATCATTCAGCCATTTTTTAATTATGGTGTGATTAACTACATTACTTGTTGCTTCCCAAAACATAACTAACTCCCCATTAATACGATCCCATTGTGCTGATATACATATAGGGTGTGTATGATAAGTTCCTACAGTGATTAAAAAACCATCGAGCTGTTCCCATTTCACTGGAGGTGTTTCAGGGTACAATCTATTTGGACTTGTATTAGAAAATTGGAGCCATAGACAATGCTTTTCAAAACTAGTAGCTTCAACAATAAATAACGTTTCTTTTAATCGACTTTCAGCTGTATCTTCTTTCATATTAACCTTTTTAACTAGAAATTAGATTATTAACACATTTATTAAAAGCAATATACACTATTTATTTATCAATTACAAGTAAAAATACTACTCTTCCACAATTTCCCACGCATGAGGCCATTCTAACCATGCTCCACATTTAGGACACTGTACTGAATAACAAGGACGTATTGTACCATCCTCATCAGTCTCAAGGCAATCTTCCTCTATCTCCTCTTCTATTTCAGTATCGCATTCTGGTTGATCTCCGTTTTCATTAATACCAAAGAAACCTGCCCATAGCATATGTTCACAAGTAGTACGTAGTTTCATGTTTATGCTACATCTCCACATTTTCCAGGATCTTCAGGGTGCCTTTCTTCTCGAATCATGTACTTAGCAGTTGATTGTAAAAATGAACCTATCAACATTATTACTTCGCCATTCGTAAGATTGTGCTCTTGTATAGCTTTAATTAACATAAAATTTATGTCTGCTTGAGCTTTCTGTACTTTGAGTGTCCTTTCATGTAAGTACATTAGTACCTCTTTCATTTATCAACCAATCAATAATAGCCATTGCAACCCTTTGAATGAAAACAGTTGAATAAACTAACAATCCTTGATTTTCAGAAAATTTAGACTCTTTAAACCACACAATCCAAGCTTCATGATCCCAGTTAATTTTCCCTTCGTTCACTACTTGATTTACTAAATCTCTCATATCAGATACCTCATCTTTTGTGAGGCACGTAATATCAAAATGTAAATTCTTTACTATGTATGACATAGCGATCTCCATTATTTCAATCTTTAAAAAAATAGCATCCGGCAGGATTGATTACCTGCATATACCTAAGCACTCACCGTCTCTAGAAAACCAGTGCCTCTCCTCTTTGAATGGGAGCTTCTATATGTAAGTATATTTTTACCTTCTAGTGACTTAGATTATATAGAATTCCTGCTTCTAAACAGGTATAACCATCACTTCCCTTGGCTACGTCTAAACTACTTCCGCCACAGATGCTAAACTGTATTTCGAAAAATTGGTAAGATTCTTGAACTAGTTCTTCTTTTTAATTTAGGAATTCGAAAACTACATTGATTTGTTTTTCTATTAATAATAGTTTTAATTTTATTCCACCCTTTAACATCTTTTTGTTTTGGGATTTTAATACTGCAACTAATAGAATCCAATCCTTGTTTACAAGTTGGACACATACTTGTGTGATTAAATGTCTGGGCTCTCTTGAAAGCTACTTGACGAAACATTTTCCAGAAGTTTCTTTCACTAAAACTCTTTCTGCATCTAGTGCAGACTAAACGTGTTTTTACAAGAGACATAACATCACCTATATCAGGTTTTCTGTATTTCGTAACCTACAAACAACAATTCATTTATAGGTGCATTAGTAAAATCTTCGATTACAAAATCCCGTCCTAACCTATCTCTAGTACAAGAGATACAAAGAACAGTGCGCACAGGTACATTAAGAGATTGCCACACTGTATTAGTAAGCATAAATCCCTCGCCAATTCGGTCACACATCATACATCGATGTTTACGAAGTTCTTCGTGTGTCATAATCTGCCTTTTAAAAAACATCTGGTAGGATTCGATACCTACATGCTGTTTAGGTATGTGTGTTTCTCGAAATCAGTTAAAGCATGTTGTCTTTACCCTGAAGTCAATACTTTATACATTTAGGCGTGCAGCTAACCCATAAACCTTGCGTCTACTTGCGCCACAGATGTTAAAAACTTATGCTAACTGTACAAATTCAACTCGTTCTTTAAGAAACGCTTGATAACGTTCTTCAAACATACGTTCAAATTCTCTATAATCAACTTTTATTGTATCTCTGTACTTATATAGATCCCCTCTATAATCAGTAAGAGCACTAAAATGAAGACGTAAAGCACTTGATGCATGATTTTTAGCTTTCCAGACAGATTTCTTACTCCTAGTGACAATAAACTCTCCATCAACTTTAATTTTCCAGGCATTAGCTGGTTTAGAATCATGTTTAAGCTTATCAGCAAATACATCTATCATTTGATGTATTTGTAGTTCATGTTTACTTAGATTTATTTGCTGCATGTAATCGCAATGCATATTATTACCCTTTTTTATAAAATGACATTGGTGCTAATTCTGTAATACGCCCTGTTGCCTGTGACTTATCAATTACTGTACCTATCGAAAGGTTTTTATCTGCACAAAAATCAAAAGGAATAAAAGTGTTATTAAAATCAGGACTTATGCTACCTCGTAACCTTATAATTTCATTAGCTGCCTCTTCCAATAAATCAGCTATTCGATCCGATTTGCCTTCTTGGACGCTTTTACGATTAGGTATTTGCCGTCTAATTTCTGCCCTTTTTAAGAGTCGATAAACTACATCTTCTGGATTAGCATGTTGTACATATTTTCTAAAATTATTAATAAGTAAGCATACAGCTTTCGCATCACTTTCACAACCTTGAAAGTGCCCTATACGTATATCTTCTCCATCAATATCAACAAATATTTCACCAGCACAGTTAGATATCCATTTCCCTGGTGTTGCTTTATCTATTGTATTCATATTACCTACTTATAAAAGGTATTTTTCTTAGTCTTGTTTTAGGATATAAATCATCTATTGCTATATCTCTTTCGTGCTCTGATATTAAACCAAGGTCATGTGCAGCTCTAGCTGAATTGTGTAATATTGCCGTAATGTTTAAATCTCTGCATTGCTCTTTTACACCTTCGAATTTACGCATGTACTTACAAAACCAACGTTCTTGCATATCACGTGTAACTGTACTGTTGATGTAGTGATATACTACAAGACCCTCAAAGTAGTCCTCAACTTGGAGTTTCTTTTTATTTCGACAATTTATGTAGAATGCATTTTTTTAATGTCTTTCGATTGTAAAGTCATAGTATTACCATTTTGGAGCCCCCAGAGTGAATTGAACACTCCAATTGTAGTTCGTAGCCACGATGCCAGAGCCGCTGGTGGGAGCTTTAAATTGTTTTGTAGAGATCAATAACTTCTTTATGATTTTCTTTTAACCAGGTAATTAAATCTCTTGGATTAACTTTACCTCCTTCTGCACAAAACAAAGCATGTATACTGCCCTCAACGTACCATTGAGTAAATTCCCATTCTACATTAGCTTTTTGTGCCCCTTGAACATGATTATGTAGCGAACCATTTCTTGCTTGGTACATTAAAACTTTTTTAATGTTATCATCTTCCATTTTAATCCTCTTCAACTACTTGATTCTTTTCAAGATACTTATTTACACTATTTTCTCTTGCAGGGCAATCATCGGGGACTTTTATTTTACTTAATCGCACATACATAAAATTTTTACTGCCCATGAGTTTTAATTCATCTTGGTTGCAATAAGGATCACCAAAACCTTCACCATCACAATAAAAGAAACAATCGTTACAGCAAGTAGCATAAAAATTTAATTTAATTTTTTCTTTAATTGTCATGTAGTCCACCCATAGAAACATTTTCTTTATGTTTTTATAGGTGTCTATATAAGGCTTACCTCTTATATAAAAATTTAAATTATGAACGAAACTCTTTATCTCTGAAGCACTTTCAAATATTCTATAGACAGTATGCGTTAATCAATCCAGCTCTGAGTAGCATTGTATCGTACCTTTATAGAATGGTGGGAGCCGGGTGAGTCGAACACCCCGAGCCAAATGACAACAGATTTACAGTCTGTCCCGCTACCTCTACGGTATAGACTCCCTTTCACTATAAGCTATTTAATTTGTATTATTGCAATCTATACTCATACACCCAATTTAGGTATTGGTTAATTCTTCCTTTTATGTAATAAGTCTTCCCATAAGTATCATCGGATCTAAATGCAGTAATTTCTACTTGCTCCCCATTAAATTCAGGGAAATCAACTAATCCTACTAATATCTTTGTGTCGCCTACATTATGGGTATGTCCATCTTTATCTGCTTTAAACAATTCTTCTGATTCCATAAGATGCGCATTTTCCCTAATCCATTGTGCATCACTAACACTAATGTTAATCTTTTTCATATATAACCTCAATTAATTATAGGATGCTCTTAAATGTTTGTTTAAATGCTCTGCTGGCGTAATTGGAATCGAACCAATCTCTATACGGTTTAACAGACCGCCGCTCGCACCTTGCTTGCTCTACGCCAATACAACATTTAAAAAATTTGAAACAACGCCGACCATCTAAACCTTCCTGTTGGCATACAGGTACTACAAGACTCCGGCGACGTTGTTTCATGCATTCGGGTTACTGACGTTAAAGAATGCCACTCACTAGTTTTTCACCCTATGCACTCTGAGGTTTCTGTTCCTCAATACAACAAGATTACTTATGCAATCCTTCTGCACACTCTTGTTGAAATTGCTCTTCTCTACTGATTACTCTCCAATAATCAGCGTATCCTTTTGTTGATGTAACAATACAATTAATAGCTGTTCCTGGGAACATTTTTCTAATTCTGGATCCAACAATCTTTGCGAGGTTAGTACAGCATTTCTTATCAAGTCCTGAATCAGTTGTATAAAATTCTACATTAGTGATTGTAACGTGTATTACCTTATCATTTTTTTCAACTCTTTCTTTAATACATGAAGAAATGACAGTTAAACACTCATACTCATTCCCAGGAACTTTATCGATTAACTTCACAATGTAAAACACAACACCAGGATGTCTCGAAGCGATACCTACAATCTCTCCTCTGTAAGTAACACCAGTATCATCAAAACTATGAATAGTTATAGGAGTACCTTGTTTGTACTCTGATTGTTCAACTTGTTCTGTCATTGTCATATCCTTGTATGTAATTTACAGATGAACTCTAATAGCGACTCCAAATCGCCTGAATACATCAACAGCGATTTCATCATTTAAATACATTTCAGCTTGAAGGAGTTTCTCCATCGCATCTTTTTCAGTTTCAATGTGTTCAACTCGCCCCGGCAGTTCAATACGAGTACCTAATGTTACCTTAGCAATTACTTTCCCTTCTCGTTCCATTTGATACCTCTTTAACTCATTGTATGCTTTATTATGCACTATGTATACACTATTTTAAAAAATAATGCAAGAAAATTAATGGTGGCCATGACAGGGGTTGAACCTGCGAATGTCCGGTAGAAAGCCGGATGCCTTAACCACTTGGCTACATGGCCATTTATAATCCTGGGAGCGGGCGAGGAGTTGAACACTCATGCAATAGCTTATGAGACTATGCCAGACACCGGTCTAACCCGCGAATTCTTTATACACCTTGTCTAGACGGCTGGATTTGAACCAGCGCACCCCTGCGTCCAAGGCAGGTAGCATACCAGACTTGCCCACGCCTAGCCAAGATGTACAACTTTTTAAACAAACAACAAAGTTAAAGGTGTGCTTTTACGCCAAAGAGGAATGGTATCCTTACTGATTATTTGCTAATCCTGTGCTTACCATTACTTCCTTCGTGGACTCTACGTGCGATTCGTTCTCAAGGGTGCCACCCTATTTATAAGATTGTTATAGCGACTAACAATCCTTCCACTTTTATCTTTAGACTGTTTTTCACAGCTAATCTCATTCACTTTTCAGTGATCCAGGTACCTGGAAAGTATAAAATGTTTTGAACTTTTCAGCCGGTTAACGATGCCCTTCAACCGCTTATGTACTGCCGCAGGTAGCGATGCCTCATTCTTTAAAGGGTGGACGCTTCTAATCCTACCTCCCTATAACTTATGCTCTTACTATACACTATTTTAAAAATAATGCAAGTTAAATTTACTGGCGGAGTGGACGATATTCGAAATCGCTTTCAATACGCTGACAACGTACCGGCTCGCCATTTGCCTTCCACTCCTTAACTTACTGCACCATGATCCCAATCTAACAAATGAATCCAATCATGAAAATCACATCCTTGAACTGGACAAACAACACTTGGACTAACATCCCCTTCAGTTGTAATGTTATGACTTTTTAAAATCATTTCATGTCCATTACGACAAATAAAATTGGCTTTAAATCTTGCTACTGTTGAAATGTGTACTTCGTACCAACTAAGTGGTGATTTACCTGTTTTGGTGCATTTTTTAATCATTAACATAGTAAACCTTATTGTTTTATACTATGTTTTTGATTTGTAAACTTTGGTCCCGGGGGTCGGGATTGAACCGACGACTCCGTGCTCTTCAGGCACGAGCTACTACCACTGAGCTACCCCGGATTAAAAAACTATATATTCAATTTTCAAAGATCATTGTAAAACAAAACCACTTAAAACAACAAAACCCCACTGAACATAGTGTCCAGTGGGGTTTTTGACTAAACAAAAGTTTAGTTTACTTCCTCACCAGACACCTCCGGCATCCGCATAATTATCCTCAAAATAATTATAGGGTACAAATTGTTCTACTACTGGCATCTGTACCGCTTCCATTTTCTTCTCTTCTATTAATTCTTTATTAATTCTTTATTAATTCTAGTGGAGCTGGGAAGTCACGAACTTCCAACCTTCAGCTGAAAAGCTGCTGCTCTCCATTGAGCTACAGCCCCATATTCATACTGTGTTATGCTACGTTTACTATTGTACACAATATGTTTTATAATTGCAAGTTATTTTTTAAAAATTAAGCATATTCTTTTTATTAATATGGACACCCTCTAGCTCTTACATTATCACAAGTTAAAGGGCAACTGTATCTTCGCACTGTAACAAACCCACGCATATCATCATTATATATTTCATCTTCCTCTTCAACTAAGTAAGAACAATCACCTCTATTTGGGGTTCCTATTCTACCTCTCCCAAAAATAATGTCCTTTTCTTTGCAGTACCAACAAAGATTGCTATCTATCATTTTTTGAATTTTCAACATTCAAAACTCCTATTTTTCATTCACTCCATTCCTGAAATAAATCACTAAAATGACCGCCGTTTTGTACTCTATCAACTAAAGTTTCAATTAATGGTTTTATATCAAACACATGGATGTTTTCTGGGGCATCAACAATATTAAGAGTATTAGTCACATACACATCAACTCCTTCTAGACGTTCATATGCAGGACCATTAAATAAGCCATGTGTAGCCACCGCTGAAACCCCTACCGCCCCAGCTTTGTATAATGCATCAATACCGGCAGCAAGTGTACCAGCAGTATCAATCATATCGTCCACAATAATTACGTCTCTACCAAGTACATCACCAGTCACTTCAATACTCTCAACTTCACCAGCTCTAATACGGTTTTTAGTCATTAAACAGAAATTTGATACCCCTAATAATTTTTGTAATTTTTTAGCTCTTTTGACTCCTCCTGCATCAGGGCTACAAATAGATACAGTGGTCATTCTTTTTAATTTATCACGTAAATGGTAAGCAAGAAATGCACTACTTGATATATGATCAAACCCTACACTATTATCCATGAAACCTTGAATTTGTGTAGCATGTAAATCAATTGTAAGAAAACGATTAATATGCATAGAATTCAACATGTCACAAACAACTCTAGCTGATATGGGAGTACCAGAGTCTGACATTCTATCTTGCCGTGCGTAAGGAAAAATAGGAGCAATAACGGTTACTGAAGCTGCTTTTGCCCTCTTAACAGCATCTAATAAAAACATTAATTCCATTAAACTATCATTAGGATTATTAAATGATTGAATAATAATGACATGCATATGTCTAACTGATGAAAGTAAATGAACTTGACATTCTCCATTGTTAAATTTAGTGATATTAACAGGGATATCACTAACAATTCCTAAATGCCTTGCCCCTGAACCTATTAATGTAACATAACTTTTTGATTTATCAGACATATTTTAACCTTATAATTAAGTATTAAACGTGTATATCACCAGTAAAAGGAGCATATGATAAATATTGAATAAAATTAACAAATTCAGTAAACACATTATAATCGAGACGTATTTTGTCAACTAATTGACCAATAGCTAAACTTGGGTACTTATCAACTAATGGAGCAAACATAATCCTAGTACTTTGTGCTGATTGTTTTCTTTTAAAAAATACTTCAAGTAATTCAAGATCGATGTCAACAGTTTCAATTGTTTCTTTTGCAGCTACAGCATCAATTGGAATGTACTTTGCAAGATTACCTGTGAATTTAATTTTTACTCTAAACATTAGAGTTCTACCTGTTTCGAACAAGTCTAAAGCACTTACTTTACCCTTATAGAAATACAATTCTACAATTTGTGACTGTCTATCGTCATGTGTAATTTCATACCCTATATCTTTAGGAGGTGGTGCAATTTTTAAATTAACTTGTTCTCTTTTCATTTCTGTCATTCTGTATCCTCATTTGCATAAATATCATCAAGCAACTCATCATACCTTCTAAACTCTTCTTTTTCCTCATCAGAGAAAGTATGTACTCCCTTTTTCCTCAGAATATCGTATACATCATTAGACCTAGGAGCTTTTCTTACTTTTTCTATAGTGCAATCTTCTTTCAAGGGAATACAAGTAGTTGTACTTGTTCTCTTATTAATCTCTATAGCATTTTTAAGCATGCCTCTCATTTTCTCTATTACTGAAAGAATTATATTTCCTGATTTATCAATACTTTTAATTCTTATTGCACCAACAAATGCAAACAGTGTAACTTCTTTAGTATCAATTGAAAGTTTACCTTTTGATAAAGGTATTTTATTACTTCCTTCTTTTTCTATCATTGTTCTCAGTACATCAATAACTGCACCATAAATAGGGATCTTTATAAAAACTAAACATAAAGACTCGTATGCAGGATTTTCATTCTTTTGAAATGCTATCTCTAACTTTCCTTTACTCTGAGAAAGGTAGCGCATTACAGGACCAAGATTTACAATCGGCTCTAACACAGCCACACTTCCTCTATCTTGCCTTTTTTCTTTTTGCTTTTCTTTTTGATTAAGATCGAATACCATAGTTAATCCTTAATATTTTTTACATTGGAGATCGCTATAACGACAACCAATTTGTTTGTGCGCCGATGTATGGCATTTTTTACATAGTGTAATACAATTATCTATGTCAGCAGACTCGATAGGATTATTATTTATGGATTCAATGTGATGACAATGTAGTTCACTATCATTGATACTTTTGCTGCAAATCTGACATTGATAATTATCTCTGTGCAATACTACCTTTCTAAGTGCGGGTTGCACTTCTCTGGATGTATCTGGTTTGTATCCTTTTGGGTACAATTTTTGCCCAAAAGTCGGACAAGATATTTTACAATTTTTAGAACAATAGAAATTATTTTCCCCATGTCCTACAGTACTTGCTGAAGACAGCCTGTCTTGCACTGCTTGTATTGAAGGGACAAAAACCCTACCGCAATAAAGGCATTCGACACCTAGTAGCTCCAAATTATCTTGAAATATAACAGAGACTCTATGGTATCTAGATATGCGCTCTCCATATGTTGCATACAAAGGTACTTTTGTAAAACTTACACCCCTTTTATATCCTCCTGCTTTTTCATTTGATCTATTTTCGTTCCAACACATACCACATCTACTGCCTTTTTGCCAGCTATTCCAACGTATATGACTTTTGTGCCCATTAGGACAGATGAAATCTAGGATTGTAGAAGTATCTCTATACGCTGCTTCTTCTATAAGTACTTTATACCCTTCTGATTCTAGAGTATTTTTTATTTCTACAAATGGTTTTCTCGACTTATTTGCACGTTTTTCATGATAACAATATTCACATCTGTGATTTTGTGGAGCTTTCCAATTATCCCAACTAGTACTATGTATGTGGCCCTTTGGACACATATACTCCAAGCGTGTACCCGAACTAATATACTCCTTAGATAGTAATGTATATCCTTCCGATTCTATTTGAGTTTTTACGAAAGTGTAGGTCAATTTAAGCGGCATGATTTACTCACATTTTGTGTATATGTGACTAGAATTGGACATTTAATACATCCTAAATTAAGCATTACGCTAATTACTATTACCCACATCTTGAGTAATCACAATTAACACATTTGACACAGCCTTCGACAAAAGACAAACTCTGCTCTCCACATATAGGGCATTTACTTTCAGTTCCTTCCAACGTATAAGTATCAACATACTTACTTAGTATACGAGAAATAGCAGTACTAAAATCAGATATATTTCCACCTGTTTTTCTTAACTGTTCTACAATATATCTAGGCTTAACTCCATGTCTAAGATTGAGGCTTAACAAACGAGTTAATCCTTTTTGAGCATCGGTCATTAAAATGGAAGCTAAATCTTTATATACTACAGGCGATTTTCTAATAAGTACTTCTAATTCATACTTTCCTTGTCCTTGTTTCCTTAACACTCCATTAGTGCATGTTCTTGGTAGATACAAATCTTCACTAGAACCGCAGAATACTTCATAGGGTCTTCCATGTAAAAGTCCTACTAACACCACCCAAGTCTCTCCTTTTATTGAGGTAAATGTAATGTCACACGGTAATTCTTGACTTCTACGAGGCGCACATGTCGGTATAATTTCTGTAGGTCTATATTTAGAATCGCACAATGCTTCTTTTTTAGTAAATTTACTTTCATTAGTTATAGGATCTTCAAATATATAAATACCTTGTCTTGAATTATTTCTATAAATAGCAATTGATTTTAAACCATTATCGTATGCTGCTTTATACAATAATTCTACATCATCTATAGGAAATGTTTCTGGGAGGTTGTATGTTACTGATATAGCAGCATCATTGTACATTTGACATGCTGCCATTAATTTGATCTTTTTAAAAGGGTCTATCTCATGAGCGGGTTTAAGAAGAGCTACATCTAAATGTTGAGTAATCAACATTAGTGCTTTTTTACCGATTACCCCTTTAGGGTCCAATTGGGATATTGGTAAATGTTTAATAAACTCAATATCTTCAGATGCTGCCTTATTATCACTCATTGCTATTAATAATAAAGAATTAACTACTTTTGGGAGTACAAAAAAGTAAGTATATGTTTGATCTGTATTTAGTGATCTGGTTTTCCGCCAATACGCATACCCCATTAACGGCTCTATACCGGTAGAAATGAAATCTGGAAATGTCATAGAAATGGTGCCTGTAGGAGCGACAGACAAAAAAGCACCATTACGTATACCTGTAGTATAATATAACTGTTTAAGATTTGGAAATGTAGAAAACAAATTAGTTAAAAAAGGAGTCTCTAGTTTTTCTAATTCTTTAAGAGTATGCTTTTTCCAAGCTGGTGCAGGCCCTCGTTCTTTTGACAGTTCAGCTGATGCAATAAAAGCGTAGTATTGATACCACTTAAAAAACTCAGATGTTAGCTCTATAGCTTCTTCACTATCATATGCTACTTTGTTATTGTAAAACCATGCATGTAAATTAACTATACCTAACCCTATTTCTCGTAAATCTATAACTGTTTGTCGTTGTTTATCAGTAGGAGATTTATAAGGGTGATCTATTTCAAATTGAATCACATTATCCATAAAACGAACCATATTATATACAACCCGTTTCATAAACTTATGGAATGCTTCTTGATCCTTAAATGGATTCGGAACTTTCGCCATATTTAAAGGTGCCAAACAGCAAATTGATTCATTTGGCATCGGCTTCTCTCCACAAGCATTACTTGCAACTATTTGATACCCTAAAGCTTCTTGTATAGACCACCGCTTCATTTTGTCTATAAATTGAAGCCCTGGCTCCCCTGTTTCCCAAGCATTGTTACACATTGTTTTAAACAACTTTTTAGCACTAACGTCTTTTTCTACTTTGGTACCATCTTTAAAGACAAATTCTTGATGCCACACGCCATTAGCATTTACACATTGCATAAATGCATCTGTAACATGTACTGATATATTAGCATTATTAATAACGTTTAAGTCTTTCTTAGACATGATGAATTCTTCAACATCTAAGTGATTAACAGATAATGAAAACAAAATTGCTGGGCGCCTACCAAGTTGACCAGCATCATCACCAATACGATCAAATGATTTCATCCAATGCACGCTACCTTGACTAACTTCTGCGCTATTATTTATAGGTGACCCTTTTGGACGAATAGCATCAAAATGAACGCCAAATCCTTGACGATGTGCTGCCATTTTAGTAGCATACTTTTTAGTGTCAAGGATACCTTCTAATGTATCTTCGGGAATGACTATTGTAGAACAATTAGCAATGGACACTTTTCTATCTATATCATTAGCACTGGACATAATAGAACCAGCGCCTTTCCAAACTCCATCAATCCAATCTTGATATACAGTATCTATAAATTGCTCTTTACTATCTGCATCTGTTTCGGTGCTTACATTACAGATATTTCTGATAATAGTATCAAAACAATCAGATATTAATTGTGTATCTGGTTTAAGATATTTTTTCTTAGTGACAGCGATACACATCTCATCGCCTTTAAGATATTCGTCGACTGTTATAGGAATTCTTTTACTATTTTCTTTAAGATTTGACATATTTAACTTACCTTTTGAATGAAACTAACACCATTAGATTGAACTACATTAATTACATTATCTGCAATTTCTTTCATTTCGTTTAAATGCGACACCATAATGATTTGAATCCCTAACTGGTCACTAATTGTTTTTAACATTACACAACAATAACTTTGCAAATCCTCACTTAAAAATTTAAATGGTTCATCTAGAACTAGGACTGGACGTATTTCTGATAAAACTAAAAATGTAGAACGTAATGCAGAACTAATAATATCAGCTAAACCCCCACCGTTTGATTCTAATGGGTGTCTATCAATCTCGTTTCGTGTAACATACAAATCACATTCAGTTTGATTACGTCTATTTACAAACTCTATTTTAAATGAATAGGGGTTATCAAACACTGCATATATAGCATCAGTTACAAGTTGACCGATTTGTGTACTAACTTGTCCTAGTGTTTTTTGTGCAAGATTATTAATAGCATCCCTAGCACCAATTGAACCTGTTACTATTTTTTCTGCTTCTATTTTTTCTGCTACTATGCGTAATCTTCTTTCTTGAAGTATTTCTGAATTCAATCTCTGCTTATCAACAAATTCACGAATATTTGTAATTCTTGAACTATAAGTAGACACTATTATGACCTCATTTTATTCACGTATTCTTCTGTTTCTGTAAGAATTTTATTGATTTCTTCTTCAGCTTGCTGTTTTTTCTTTTCTAATGCATCTCTATCAGTTATAAACTGTTGAATATCAGTTGTATCGTATTCTTCCAACATCCTTTTTTTAATTGCATCAAATTGCCCTTCGAGGCGTGTTTTTTTAGTTACTAAATCATTAATTTCAACTTTTAATTCAGTAATTCTATTAAGCATATTCATATTTCTATACCTTGGTAGATTGTACTTTTGTAATAATTCTTTCTAATGCAGCTATGATGTACGCATCAGTAACTGTTTTTTTGAATATTATTAAATTATGCATGTAATCAGGTTTTTCAATTTTATACTCATTCAATTGTTTGGTAAATGACTGTAATTGAATTTTAGTTTCAAATAATTTATCATTGTGTTTTTCAATTTCTTCATTTTTAAAAACAAGATGAGCTTCTCGTATAGGAACTTCAATCCATTCAGTAGTGATTACATGTGCATCTGTTACTGTACATAAGACTACCCTTGGAGTATGTGTTATTTGGGAAACTGTGGAACGCACCAATGAACCACTATTTATTACATAAGTTCCATTTTTATCAATACTTATAAAGGACTTATGATTGTCTCCTGATACTACAATATCAAATCCTGTTTTTCCTAAACTATCAGGAGTATCAAACCCTATATGACCAGGCCATAAAGGACCTCCTTCAGTTACCATTCTATGTGTTGCTAAAATATTTACTTTATCATTAACAGGTGCAGGAATGTCCCTCTCCCAACTAGCTCCTTGAATAGCTACAAAATCATTAATAAAAGGTTTCTCGTCAAGATGGTATCCATCTATTGCAGCTAGGAGAATCGCTAGAGGAGTATTTTTATATGAACTGTATACATGGTATCGCAAGTCATGTTGACCGTACACTGTCAGTAGCTTTACTTTGTATTCTAAAGCTAATCTAATTAATTCCTCAATTACTGAATGAGGTACTGACACATTGTCAAAAACATCCCCACCACATACAATACATGCATCGTTTTCATGTGCTAATTTAAAAAGCCATATTAACTTTCTTCGTATTGAGGAAAAATATAAATCCTTTCTTGCTTTAGGGGCAGTTTTTTTAATATGTAAATCACTACAGGCAATAAATTTAAAAGCACTCATTATACATCCTTACAAATAACTGAATTGCATAAAGGGCAACTCGAATAAGTCGAAAACTCAGTATTAAATTTTTCTTCTGCTGCTAATATTTGAGTAGATATAATTGATAATTGAGTATATTTTTCTTGATACTGTGTTTCAATAGTGAGCATATTGTCATTTATGTCTTGTAAAGCACATAATGCAGTATATTTTAATTGAATTTCATTAATATCAACTATAGGTATACTAGCAACTACTTTATTTAATGTATTTTCAACAGTTGTATAGGTATTTAGTATAGATACAATCGCATTATATTTATTTGTGTATAAGTCCCATCTCTTATACATTTTATCAATAGTATTCAGTTTTTTTGTTGTGTAGTCAACTAAAGGCGTAATGTTTTCGATAGATTGAAGACATTCGTTATATTGAGAAATAATGTCATTATGCCCCTCGATATTGTGTTCTATTATTAGTAATTCTTTATATAATTCTTCGAGGGTTAGAAGATTTTTTTGTAGTTCAGTTGTATCAATTAATTTACTTATTTCTTTATCTATTCTATCTAAATCAGCATCAATTATTTTTAATGTACTCTTACTTTGATTTACGTCTTTTTTTGCTTCATTAACGCACAAGTCCATAACAGCTAAACCAATCATTTCATTAAATGTTGCAGCGACAGCTCCTGGTCGATCATTTAATAGAAAATATGGATTATGTTGTTCTTGTAAATTTACATCGGTCATACATAGTACATCTTGAACTTCGGTAGGTACATCAGATCTAATAGCTTTTAAAGGTTCTTTTTGAGTACTTAGTCTATACCCATTAAGAGTATCAGTTTTATAACGAGTAACAGTTGTACCTTCATTTGTTTCTAGAGATACTGAGTACTCATCTTTTTCTGTTGTTTGATCGTTACGTAAACCAGTGTCTTTATCGGGTCTATTAAAAGCAACCCATTTAAGAGCCCTAATAATAGATGATTTACCATGATCCGATGTCCCAGTTATTAAATTAATACCTGGTGTAAAATCGATTTTTGATGCTATGTGTGATTGGAAATTAGTAAGTGTGATGCTCTTAAACAATTTGTAATCCTTTCGTACTATTTATCTTACAAAACTAATCGAATATACGTTATGTTTTACAATAAATGCATATTAACAAATATCTTCAGAATGTATATATCAAATATTAAGATTATTAAAAATATTTTTCCACCTATGCATTTCTGCAGAGTGTAAAAATTTAAATAATCCGTATTCTTTACATACGTCAATAAATTTTTTTATGTTTATTTTATCACTCTGTATATCGAAATTGAGTTGTTTCAAGGGTAATGTAACTAATTGTGTGTCTCTTTTATATTCTTCACTAGATAAAGCATCAATAATACGCTTATATATTTTTCCATTCTTATCTAGTGTGCCTGACAAATATTTTAGAGCTGTTTTTTCCTGTACTCCTAAAATCCCGGGTACTTTATCAGAAACACAACCGGTTAATGATTTTACTCGGGCCCATTGATTAGGGTACACTCCATGTTTTTCATAAAATGTATCTTTATCAATTAATATATGATCTTTATGATTATACACCATAACTTTTTCAGTTATACATTGGTACATATCATTATCATTACTTACAATGAGGAACATATCAAAATTATATTGTATTGCTAAAGATGCCATTACATCATCAGCTTCAAATCCTGTATGTTGAAAATGATTTTGAAATCCTATAGCTGGAAGAATTTCATAGCGTAATAAATCCAATTGATGTTCGGTTATTTGTTTGGCAATCATTTTTTCTTCAGACATATCAATTTCGTCTTTATGCTTATATAATGGATATATAAGTTTTCTTCTGGACTTCATCGAATCCCAAGCAAATAAGATATAATTTGGATAGCATACATCTGTTATATTTAAGATGCATCGAAGTAACCCATAAATTACCCCTGTAAGTAAATCATTATGTTTCATATAAGAAAAAGCATAAGATGCTGCCCATCCAACATTAGCACAATCAATCACTATAGCGGTTTTATTTTTAGTTTGTATCATTGGTATTAACTAGTAGAAGGAAAATGAGTGGTGTATTTTAGTACACCACTCATTTTTAATTACTGCTCGAATTTGCTCTTTCTTTTTGGGACTACAGCTTTTTCAATTGCATCCCATCGTTTATTAGCAATCTTATACAAGGTATCCTCTAAACTATGTTCTTCAATAAATTGAATAAGTTTTTCTCTCGATCCTTCGAAAGGGGTATTTTTCGTAGGATGTAATAGATCCTGAGCGGTGATTGTGTTCTTTGCTTTACCCCAATACTCAGTTGAGAGGACGAAATCAACACATGCAGCTATATCATCTACACCATATGAGTACATGATAGGGAAATCGACTTCTCGTAATTTACCTGTAAGTTTGTTTTTAGACACTTTAGCACGTACATTCACACCGATGATTCTATCATGACCTAGTGCTGTTTTCTTAATCTTACTAACAACAGCTAACCATATCTCATGACTTGCATAGAATTTAAGTGCTTTTCCACCACTTCGTGTCTTAGTTTCATAAGACATAGGATTAATATTATCTCTAGTCTGAGAAATAATAAGTAGAAATGACTTAGTAGATTTCAGTTTACCATTAATCATCCTAAGAATTTGACCTGCAATTTTCGGTTTATCCATACCATAACTACCAGTCTCTTTATTACCTTTGCGTAAAGCTGTCATATTTGCATTCGCAGTTTCTATTTCGGCTTTACTGGTAATAGAATCAAAACTGTCAAGAATATAAATAAAAGGTTTTTCAGATTCATGTTCAATTGCATCAAATACGTGTAATTGAAATTCTTGAATAGTATTTGAATTTTTAGGTACAGGTATCTTTTTATTTGTTATTTCATCTAACACTATTTCGATTCCAGGAGCCTCTAATCGACTGTGTAGTTTCTTACCAAATAATCCTAGAACATCAAAAGAATTAGCTTCTTCAGCATCATCATATATAAAACGATAATTATCAAAATTTGGATCTCTTGATAATTCTGCTAACATAGACAGAGCAAGAATACTTTTTCCTGCTGAACTATCTCCTACAAGGTTAACATACCTACCTTGAACAAACGCCCCTTTGCATGTATCAGAACATGCAATATCAAGCATTTTACTTCCTGATGAAAGATAGATAGTATTATCATCAACTATAATAGGGTCATCTTTAAATGCTGGATCTACATAATCCTCATTTTCATTTTTATCTTGAATAGCATCTCCAACTTGTTGTGCTACAGCTTCAATACCTTTACTTTTTACCATTATTGCCTCTACAAGCGGATTGTCATAAAACAAAAATAGGCTGAGTATTTAACTGCACTCAGCCTATTTACTTTCTATAGTAACATTAACAAATTAACTAACATTAACTTTCTTTTTTAGTGATGCATGCATCCCATACAGGACAAGTGTCACAGGCTTTAAGACTATCCGTATCAGACCCAAAAACTCCACCTGCAGGGCAGTCGTTTCCATCTTTGGATTCATCAGTTTTAGCTGCTTTAGCTGCTCTAATTGCATCCTTTCGTGCTTTTTCAGCAGCCGCGGCAGCAAGTTCGGCTTTCTTGGCTATTTTAGCTGCTTTAGCTGCTTCTTCCTCTGCTTGTTTAGCTTCATCGTCAGGATTGTTATCCTCTTCATTATGAGTATCCTCTTTAGGCTTACGAGGAGTACGAGGCGGTTTATCTTCTTTAACTTCAGGAAGAGGCGTATCATCTTCCTTTGCATCGTTATCTTCGTCCATTTCTAAGAAAATCGATTCGAGTTCCTCATAAGGAAGAATCTTAAGAATAGCATCAAGATCGAGAGCTTGCTCAAGAACAGCATCAGAAAGAGACTCTCGTGCCTCTTTAAAATCAATCCTTGATGCTTCCTGAAAAGGTTTACCGCCACCAATAGCTTTATCGACAAATCTAACTGATAAATTCATACCACTTTCATCGGGCATCGCATAATCGCCATATTCTTCCGGACCTTCATTAATCTCGAGTTCGAACATCTTAGTGAAATTATGGAAGGAGATTTCCCAAAGCATAACACTATCAGGATCGTTATCAAGATCAACTATGTTGTACAGTACACGATCTTTTGGTTTAAGATCTTTTAAAACTTGCTCATCAGGATTAGCACTCTTCGCAAGTTTCATTCTATATTCACAAATCGGGCAACGTTGTCCGACTGTTCTAGGACACACATATGATTTAGGATCAGCTCCAACATTAAAATGAATCATAACCCGACAGTCGCTCCAAATATCGCCTTTTGCGACACCCGCTGGATGCTTATTGATGGAAACCACATAAGGAACAACACGTAATCTAGCTGTTCCTTTTTTAACACTATAAAATGAGACACCTTCAGGAAGATTAAATTTAGTGCCACCACCTCCTGATTTTCTTGTTGCTGCTTGTTTACGAACTGCTTGACGCATTGATGTGTATTTTTTGTTCATTGCCATAATACTTGTAAACCTCCAAATGTAATTAAACTTCTTCTACTTGCTTTTCTTGTTTAGCTTTATTCAACTCTAACCGTCTTTTAACTTTTGCTTCAACTTCACTACGCCTCTTAGCTGAAGCACTTACTGACTCTGATAATGTTCTATCAGTACTGCAATTAGGAGAAGCAAAATATGACTGACCGTGTAAACGGACTAGATTTTCTAGTGCATTCTTCCTTTGTTCAAAAGCTTTTAAAGCCATACCTAAATTTTTAAATGCTCTTTTAGCTGTTATATAACTGGCTGAGGCCTCAATATATTCATCATCAGTAATAACAATACCGCTTATTTGTGCTTCAGTGGGTTTTTTATCTGATTTTGTAAAGATAACCGGGTTTGATCGCACTCTATTATCAAGGACAGCTCTTACATACTCCAATTTTTCTTTTGCTTTGTCGTACAACATCTCAGCATCCACATATAGTTCTGCCCACTTCATATACAACTGTGGTTGCATTAACCATTCTACATCTAATGCATCGGTGTCAATAGCAAGTTCTTCGGTGTAATTGTAATTGCTAGGATTTAGTGTACCACCTTTATCTGTTGACATAGTATTCTCTTTTAATGGCAAGCATTGTAGCAACAAAAAATTACATCACCTTTACCATTAACATAAAAAGGATCTTTAAAATTCGATGCTAATTCAAAAGCTAAATCATTATCGCCTTTAAGTAATATCGAATTCATATACCCATAGATAATTCTACGGATGGTTTCAGGATCTTCCTTCTCAAGAATATTAGCTACAATTTTCTTTACTGAACTCCAGGATTCTTTTTTAATAAGAGCTCTACACAACTCAATAACTTCATTTTCAATTTCATTTTCAGCTTGTAGAACTTCCAACATTTCTTCTGATGTTGAAGTCATTAATTTTTCAAGTAGATTTAATCCTGTTCTTGGACGTCCTTCTGCTTTATCATAAAGAGCTTCAATAACTTCATCAGGAAGAGTAATACCTTCTTTACGAGAAATTTTCTTAATGAATAGTTTGAACTCCTTTTCATTAAGAGGTTGTACTTTAAAATGAGCAAATCTATCTACAATTGTTTTTTTAAGTTTCTGAGGATCAGTAGTAGCTAGAATAAAAAATGCATGAGAAGGAGGTTCTTCAAAAGTTTTTAAGAGAACTTCTTGTGCTGCATCTGTCATTCTATGACATTCGTCTATTAACCATACTCTAGGACCTTGGCTGAGACTGGCATACTTGCAATTCTCTCTTAATTCTCTAGCAGGTCCAACTCCATTTAAAGCAGCCGCATCAACTTCAATAAAATCAAAATCGATATTACAGCCAACATGTTTCGCAATAATACGACCTACTGTAGTTTTCCCACATCCAAGATTACCACTTAATAAAAATGTTCGTTTAGGATCTTTTTTATCAAGCATATTTTTAATCTTAATAATTGTATCTTGATTACCTGCTACACCTTCAAATGTTTCCGGTCTATGTTTTGTAATTAATGACATATTTTATACCTTTATTATAAATTGTGAAGCACTCCATATTGTTTACTAAATTATGTAAATAGTAACAATATGGAGAATGCAAAATATTAATTTATTTTTTACATTTACTGTATACTGATTGGTACCCTTGTTGGTGTTTAATCCATAACTCTGAAAACGATTCTTTTGGAATATGCATACCTGCTTTATTATACCAACTTTCAGTAGGAGAGCAGAAATCAGCTTCAACTTCTAATGGAGCTGTTATCCATGGCCAATGTTTAACAATATCAACAGTCATAATTTCTTGACATTTAGCGAGAACAACCTCAATTTCATTTTCATGCATATCAAGAACCGCTTCATCATGAATTTGTCCTACTATAACTGTCTTTAAACCACTACGTTTTAACCATTTATGCAACTGTATTAACGACCACAGTAAACAATGGAATGCCGATCCTTGAATTTGATAATTGAGTACATCGTTCTTTTTCATGAAGCCAGAACATCTAAATCCAGTGTATAAATCGAAATACCCATTCTTATCATATTCTTTCTTCCAATCTTTCTTCCATTGTGTATAAACTGGAAAACGTTCATTCCAAAATTTATCCTCAACTAAACGAATATGCTCTACAAAATCTTCATAAGTAATAATACCTTTTGTTTTTAAATGCTCGATTAAAGGTATTTGAGGGCCACCGTTTTTATTACCGTACATTAACGGGTTATTAGCGTTTAATAACGGCGCATACAAATTTTTTGCACTATTAATGTAATAATCTCCATAAAACTGTGCGAAAGTAAAACCACCTTTAGCTTCTTGACGAACCGGTTTGAGTACCCAATCAGGATCATCTATTAAATAACAGTCCATAGCAACATCACGATGCATATCAGTTGTAGGGTCTGTAAGGTAGCGTAACATAGCAGGATCATTATGGTAGCAGCAGGCGATTCTAACCTCTTGACTTCCATAGTCGATCCCTCCGAACACATGTCCATCACGAGGGATAAACGCTCTACGTATTGCTTTTTTTATTTCAGGATCCCGTATTGGTATATTCTGAAAATTTGGCCCACTTGATGCTGAACGGAAACTCCTAACTCCATGCAAATTAAAGTTAGGGTGTAATATACCATCGACTGATTCGGTTATTAGATTAGCAATGTATGTATCACGTGCTTTTTTAAGTTTCCTCATCTGAAGCATATTTTTTACAATAGGTACATCAAGTGCATCAAGTGTCTCTTTGTTTACTGTAGTAGGATGAGGGTTCTCGTCTGTTGCTCCAGGATGTGATACTTGCATTCTAACAAAAAGCATATCGCTTAATTGTGCGTTTGAGTTTAAATTGAACTCACTTTTATACACTGACTTCCATTCTTTTATAATAGAGTCTTCATGTAATAAGCGTTCCATCCTTTCAATTTTTCGTGTTAAATGTTTTTGTTGACTAATACAATAATCAACATCTATTCGCATACCGGTTTGTTCTATTTCAGCAAGAACAAGTGCTCCTTCATGCATTAATTCATAGCCATCTTTAAAATTAGGACTAATAGATATCATAACACGTCTCCTTTAATTGTTTCATAGCTAATCTAAATTGAACCAATGAATCTACTCCATTATATAACTGAAGTTCGATTCTAGGAGCTTTAAAAACGTTATTAAAAGAGTTCCCTCCGCCTTCACTTTGTAAGAATGGTTTAATTAAATTCTCATACCCCATTATTCCAAAATGTACATATGATTGAAATTTTAGTCCTGTGATGTTAGGTCTATTATCAATTATATGTGCAGCTTGCATAGTACAGAGACCAACAGGGTATAAAGTATATTTTAGGATGTTTAAAGTCCATGATACTTCATATTTGATATTGTGTGCTATCTTAATAATATTACTACAAGTTAATATCTTCTTTAACCATCTTTTAGCTAAATCTCCCATAGAAGGGTACATCATAGAAACAGCCTCAAATTCATTATAGCATAATGAAAGACATGCTATTTGATGTCCAACAGCATGTGGTTTAATACCTGTTGTTTCATAGTCAAGTGCAAGTACTACTTTTTCGTCCATTGCTATATTATACAAAGTACGCATCCATTCTATTTGTTCTTTTTCAGTATTTATAATATGAACAAGAGATGTTTCTTCTACATAATTAGGAAATGGTTTTTTCAAACATTCTAAAGCACTTTTTAAATCATCGATTAGTATTTTCTTTAAAACAGGATGTTTATTATTTTGGAGAGTAAATTGGTGGCTATACATTGGGCAAACCCACGCTTTCGCAGCCCTATCAGGTATACAAAACCCCCTCCATGTTGACATATCTCCAACTGTCCCTTCCCATCGAGGTTTAAGGAACATTTCAAGTCCTGTTACTCCTAAAATAATAATAACTTTCGGTTCATATAATGCTATATTTTCCCAGAGTTTACTTCTACACGCTTCAATGTGTAATCCAGTAACAACACCTTTACTAGGCCTACATTTAACTGCATAATCAACAATACAATCATTTCTGACATCAATTTTAAGTTTCTTAAGAGTTGTAATTAGAAACCTGCCACTTTCTCCTGATAAATGTAATCCTTTTTCATCATCACTTTTACTCGGAGAATCTATAATAATATAAATCCCTTTTTTTCCCAGCCCTGATGGTCCTCTTTTTGGCGAATTACATTTTAAATGTAATCCACATCTTGAACATGTTACTTTGGTGATTTGATTGTTAATTGGTATTTCTTCTTTTGTAAAAAATCCAGACAAATGCTAACCTCTTTAATAGTTAGGTTAAAGGTATCCATACACATGGGTAGACACATGCACGATTACCCGTCTTGTGCATTAACACTATTATTAATGCACAGATAATACAGGTATTAACACAACGAAACTATATGAGTCCAATTATCTTTTTGAAATTTAAGGGACTTCTTGGTATCATCAATATGCGCTATTTTATAACGTTTAAGGATGTGCAGTAATGTTTCAATTTTAAATTCAAAATTGATATCTACATCACAAAGGATTCTTGTTTCTTCGTCAGATTCCCCTAAAGCACTTTGAGTTTTTATATTTGCCATTCCTGAAGTGACTGCCATAAATGCTTTTGAATTACCATGAATATCTTTTTCAGCTAACACAGATAGTCTATCAAGTAACGCAATTAATTTGTCATTAAATACAATTTTCTGTGTGTGTACTCTATCAAAAAGAGGCCCTAAATTAACATATGTACCTGAGTAAATACGACATGAAAAAATGCAATCAGTACCATCATTAACACTCCCCATTTTGAAATGTGCCATTCCTGGAACAATCAAAAACTCTTTTGGATTATACGTCATAAGTGTTGCAGCAACTTTATTTGAAAGTAAAACAGGATCTTTTAAATTCGGTGTGGCTATATCGTAACGTGTTAATCTGAAATTATCACACGATTCAATAAATGTGCTTGTCCAATGCACACAAGTAAGAATAGGTTTTGCTAAGTCAGTACCTACTGAAATTGAGGCAAATTCTAAAGCGTCGACAAAATTACCTGGGATTGCATTCCAAAGACCAAGAGAAATAATCGCAAATTCATTCATAGGTAGCTTAATTTCATCCTCTACCTTTAATGAAGCTGATAATTTTGTACCTTTAATATGCAATACCCCAGGTTCAGAACAGATCTGAACTACAGCATCGTCCATCTTATTTAACAAAGCATAAAATTCCTCAGAAGGAACAGCACCAGTGAGTTCATGTTCAAGTGGGTAAGAGACTGCTATCTCATCATTAAATGTATAAATACGCTTATCTTTAAAAATGAATTTAGTAGCTTGTTGAATAATATCTTTTTTACCTAGCCCCGGCTTGACACTTACAAGAGCTGTAACTAGTTTTTCTCTATCAAAATTTAAATAATCCATTTACACATAACTCCTTTTAAATTTAAACTCCAAATCCTTGTGTCACTTGTTTATGATTAAATAGTCTAGGTGATGCTTCATTAAGAAGATCGACAAACTTATTCATAAAAATAGCATTTAACCGTTGCCTTTCTTTCCAATAATTAATAAGCCCTAATGTAATTCGGTGTTCAACCCACAAGTACTCATCGCCTTCATATTGTCGAATTACATTTTTCTTATTTATATCGATACTATTTGTATGTGCAAATGATAGTAGTGTATCATTTTTACTAACTTCTTCAAATCCTGTATTACGCACAAATGAATTCGAACACTTTCGATATCCTTCTTCTAATATGTACCCTTCTTTTTTAACACGTATAAATTCTTGTTCTCCTAAAGGAACATCAACTGATTTAAGATAATTTAATACAAATTTTAATTGGTTACCTTTACTATTATGATTTTCTAACGCATTTAAAATATGAAGCGGGTCTCTTCCACCTATTTGAGAAAATGTAAACTTCCGTGGCCCTACTGAAAAATCAGGTTCAAGCTCATTATCTTTTGATGCCATAGGAATGAATGCAGCATCTCTTCCTCCTGCAACAGCCCAAGTTGAACTATCAACTGAATACCAAGGAAACATTTTCATTAAGTCAAAAGAAGTGACAGCAAATCCATGAAATTTAACAATTGGCAGTCCATTACTGTCTGTAACAAATGGCATACACTGTTCAAGAAATGACATTTTCTGTTGTGTTGTCATATCATTAGCAGGTGATAGCCCAATGTATGGCATTTTATCTTCATGTACCATCTTATTCAACCACTTTGTATTTTCGTGTTGATGAAATACATGGATAAGTTTCTCTTTTGGGATACCTCTTTCTAAAAGGTACTTATAATTTTCATACCCTAACGACGCTGAACGTTCAATTTCTGCAGCACTCGGGTTCACTCCAGGTTCAGCAGGAATTACATCCAAATTTACTACATAACTAACTTGATCTATCCATTTCAATGCATAATCTGCATATTTTACCAAGTCGATTGTTACTTTCTGACTCCAAGCTGAAAAAGCTCCTGAATCAAGAATAATTGATTCGTATTTATCTCTTTCATCAACATAGTAAAACTGATCAAGAGAGTCAGTTTGATAATGGTAAGATAATAGACGTTTACGTACCTCATGTTGAAGTTTTGGGAATCCTTCTTCAACACGAGAAGCACCTGCAAAGTATATATGCATATTATTTAATGAACCCTTCTCTAGTGTATTCTGCGTCTACATCAAGCGAGATACCACCCCGAGAGTTAAATTTACCTACGACATGTATCCAATTAGGGTCACAAGCCTTAACGATATCATCTATATACTTATTGGTTATAGACTCCATGAAGGCGCCGAATTGCCTAAAAGCAAACGTGTATAGTTTTAATGATTTAGTCTCAATACATTTAAGATTAGGCATGTATTCAATCGTAATATGTGCATAATCTGGTTGTTGAGTTTTGGGACACAAACTTGTAAATTCTGGGAGGTCTAAAAAAACGCGATAGTTCCTCCCTATTGCAGTATTGTCAAAAGTTTCTAAAATATCTACAGTAGGTTCGGTGTAGTCGTACTTTGTTGAACCAGATCCAAGACTTTTAATATCTTGTGTATCATTAAACGTTTTAATTTTCATCTATCTTTCTCCTTTTTCTAGGGCGCCTATTATTAGCGTTGACCTTAGCAGTCGTCCAACGACAATTACTAGGTTCATAATTTCCATTATTATTAATTCTATCTATTTGTAACCCTTTTTGATACCCATTATTTATGGACCAATTATAAAACTCTACAAAATGTAATCTCCATAAATCACAAACTGTTATACCTCTACCTCCGTAGTTCACATAACTACCACTATTTGAGTTATAGCATCTTTCGATCATGCCACCTAAAACTCCATACAATGGATGTTTACATAAGCCATGTGTGACATTTGCTTTTTGTGCTGATCTAACATTCTTCCTAGCACTTTCGATGTTAAGGCACCCACAAGATTTAGTATAACTACCTGATAATGATCCGCCTCCTACAGACACGACATTACCACAATCACAGAGGCATTTCCATATAATCATACCAGCACTATCTCTACTTTTAGTTTCCTCAAGTACTAAAAGCCTATTAAACTTTGTACCTATGAGATTTATTTTAGCTCTACAACCACAAGTAATAGATAAACCTTTACGTAAAGAATATGAACTTGTTGTAGTGTAATTACCACAATCGCACAAGCACTCCCATTTAATATTACCATCTGATGCTCTTCCATTTTCATGTAAGGCGACTAAACTTCCAAATCTCTGACCAGTTATGTCTATTTTTCTAGGCATAACTATTATTTTAACTCATCGTCACTAAAAAAACCTGTAGTTTTTTCTAGTTTTGGTTTATTTGAAAGCTGTTTATATCGATAACTTACTATTTCATATGATGGAATATGATTTTTAAAATTCTTTAATTGCGGAGATGATGCAGCACCACAGTTAAAGTGTTGAAGGGCATCGGATTCTATTAGCATTTTAAGAATCGCAATATCTAAATAGTTCATCAATTGTGAGGGTTCAGACCATGTATTTCCAAAAAATGCCAAGTCATAACCAACTGAATTCTGAATTGATATAACACGAACTGCAACTAATTCTTTATTCTTGTTATATGCATTTACTACTTTATAAAAAGGTTTAACAGTTGCTTCATTTGCCTCTTGAGTACGAGCAACATCAATACAGTTAGCATAACGTCTTCCAGGAAACATAATTTTAAACGTTTTTGGATCTTGTTCCTTTCTCGCATGCCAATCATCATGCAATTGTATCATTGCATCATAGTCATTAAAATCACTGAAACTAATTGTGTACCCTTCTTTTTCTAACCATTTAAAAGGATACACAATTCTTTGATGCCTTTTCTTTGCATTAGCGTATGATGAGGGGTTAAATACTAACGATAAATCATAACCAATCTCAATAAATTTAGACGCACACTTCTCATCTAACTGTGCAATAAGATCAAGAGAATATACAGGACCTAACTCTTGATAATGTTGTAATTCTTGTATATTTGTAGATGCTAATGCAACATCAAATACCATTGTCATGCAACTGCCACCCCGGTCCATAAAAAAGAAACCGGGGAATTTTTTTAGAGTTCTTGTTGAGGCATCAAGTTTATTAAGTCTAAAATAAGCATCGAGAGTACCGATTGAAAAGTTATGCACTCTTTTGTTATCAAACTTATAATATTCAGAAGAATTAATCATGTGTTACTTTTTAGTAGCTATTCTTGATAAGAATTCATCCTTACAACCACCAGAATTATTTAAAAATAATCCTTTAGCTTCTATTACTTCAAAAGGGCTATTAATTTTGCGCACACCACGCATTTCCTTACAGAGATGACGCCCTTCCATAATAAGAATCATACCACGTGGTTTAGTTGCTTCCCATAAACAATTTACGACATCTTGACAAAGTCTTTCAGCTATTTGTAATTTAGCTGAATAATGATCAACAACTCTTGCTATTTTTGAGGCACCTACTATTAAGGTACTAGGAATGTAAGCGAAATGGTATTGCCCAAAAAATGGAACCCCGTGATGTTCACAATGACTGAAATAATAACCTGTATCGATTATCATAGCGTCATATTGTACTCCATCAGTACCATTTGGGAAAACAGTAACTTCTGGTTTTTGTGTTTCGTCGTATCCTCTAAATAACTCAGTATACATTTTAGCAATTCTTTTCGGAGTTTCCTGTAATCCTACTCTCTCAGGATTCTCACCAATCTCGACAAGTATCTGACGCCACAACTTCTCTATCTTTTTTGTATCCATAAATCCTCTAATTATTCTTCGTATGAAATAGGATCGATTCTCTTATTTAATTCAAAGGCAATTAATCTTTCCTGACAAGCTCCGCATTTTCCACAACTAATTGGTTGATCTTTATAACATGTACGGGTTAATTGATAGGGAACATCGATTTTTAAACCGACTGTACAGATCCCTGTTTTATCAGTCGAAAGGAATGGTGCTTCTACTTCTATTTTTCGATCTGATGCTAAATACACAAGTGCATCAAGAGCTTTGGTATATTCTTTACGACAATCAGGGTAAATTGCATGATCTCCTTGATGTAAGCCCAATGCTATTGTATCTGCACCAATACTTTCAGCAATACCCATTAAAACAGAGGCAAAAATAGTATTTCTTCCTGGGATAACTGTTTTCTTCATAGTTATATCTTCATAATGCCCTTCAGGGATTTCTCCACCACTAAGCATTAGATTAGAAGTCATATTTGAGAATGCCTCGTGCATATTAATAATTTTTAATGGTACACTATAGTACTCAGTTACTTCTTTTACGGCTTTTAGCTCATATTCATTATGCTTTGACCCATATTGAAAATGGACACATAATACTTTGTCTCCTTTATCAAGGTAATACCCTAACATAGTTGTTGAGTCCATACCACCCGATAATGACATAACAATGTTACTCATATATACTCCTTTTACTTTTTAATGAATCAATATAAGATGTAATGCAAATTTAAAGTTTAAATCTAGCATACGATTAGCATCTTGTATATATCAAAAATACAAATTACACAATTTCTTTTGCAGTTTCATCAAATCTTAATACACCATTGATGTCTTCTACTGCAACATGTTTATATTGTGTATATTTAACTGATTTTGCACTTCTAATATAATTAGCGACTGTTTCTTTTTTAACTTCTGGAAACTCAGAAGTTAAAATTTTCACAATATTGGAGGAAGTATGTCTTCCTTCTGAAATCAATTCCTCTATTCTAATTATATGAGGTTTTCTTTGCCGCACATTATTTGCTTTGTTTGTATTCTTTGTAACTTCTTTTCCATCAGTATTTGAAAATGACTCTGATAATTTTCCAGGATTTTCAGAGAAAGCGATCTTCATTTCAAATATACTACTAACTTCATCTGATAATGTAGTGCATGTCAACAATACCTTTATTACATCATCACTAAAATCATCTTTAGGCTCGATTAAAGGGCAAACTTTATCGATGATTTTTTTTAATATAACATCAGTAGCGGTTATATCAATACTTGGCACTAATCCAAGTATTGTATTAAGTTCATCTACTGTTTTAACTAACATATCTCTTTCTAATTCCATAACTTATCCTTTTAATGTTCTTCAATAGCTCCACAATTGGGCCAAACAATTTTATGTATCTGAAGACTAACTATTTCGTCCCCTTTTCCTTTTGATAATAACCTATTAACTAAAGTATCGGTGGAGAAGCCTGGTACCGGACTATAAGCATAATTAGCTAGACAACCAATGCCATCTAAATATTTTCTGATTTCAATAGCCCTATTGAAATCAGAATCATCAGCGATTACAAATTTTACCCAATCAGTCGATT
>Ga0209777_10000500_pt1 | contig 64645 bp, 57 predicted proteins | sample FrelakmetHBP12HB_FD_187147 | JGI IMG/M metagenome (GOLD analysis project Ga0209777, IMG submission 187147) | Freshwater lake sediment microbial communities from the University of Notre Dame, USA, for methane emissions studies -HBP12 HB (SPAdes)... | ecosystem: Environmental > Aquatic >...
CAGGTTCGCTTTCCATAGGCAAACCTCCATGGTCACAGCCTTCTTCGCGGGGGGAATTTTAATTGTCGTCAGCAGGGAATTCTAATTGTCGCCGAACACGTGGGAATAATGGAAAACCGCCCGCCTCTTCTTCAAAATCAAGCACGAGATCCTCCGGACGCACTACGCATGCGAGGAGAAGAGAATCCTTGACCCGCGCCACAACGAGAGGGCGTATCCGTTCCTGAATGCTGACGATCTGGCGGCGCAGGCGGCGCGGAACATCCTCAAGCTCATCAAAGACTCCGAGCATCCCTGAAGTTTTTTCGGCTGGCCGCCGATCCCTTCCAGTTGATGACTTCTCTACCGCTTGACCTCACCTGCGCAACAATAGACAGTAGAGGGTTAATCTTGGCAACGAACACACTCACGGGCGCCGGCCCGGCGCCCACCGATCCGTTGGAGGCCGTGGTTCCTCCGGAGATCCTCGAAGCCGTTCGGCAAGAGCAGCAAAAGGCCATTCCTGCGCTCGCCAAGGACCCAGCTCTTCTCGACGCGATCAAGCGTGCAATCCGGGAGCTCCAGACGAAACATTTTATTCTCCAGGGCGACTGCCGTGAGATGAGCGCCATCCCGGATGAAAGCGTTCACCTTGCCGTTACGTCACCGCCGTACTGGACATTGAAGGAATACCCAGACCGCGACGGCCAGCTTGGAGCTATCGAGGACTTCGACGACTTTCTCGCGGAGCTGGACAAGGTCTGGACCCATGTTTTCCGGGTTCTGGTGCCCGGAGGGCGGCTCGTTGTTGTGGTCGGGGATGTGTGCGTTCCCCGGCGGAGGTTCGGCCGACATCTGGTTTTTCCGCTCCATGCGGCCATCCAGGAACACTGCCGCAAGATCGGCTTCGACAACCTGGCTCCCATCATCTGGTACAAGATCGCCAACGCCGTTTTCGAGGTGGAGAACGGCTCCAGTTTTCTCGGAAAGCCGTACGAGCCCAACGCCGTCATCAAGAACGATATCGAGTTCATCCTCTTCCAAAGGAAACCCGGCGGATACCGCCAACCAACGCTCGCAGCGCGCGCCCTCTCGGTCATTCCCGAGGACTGTCAGAAGGAGTGGTTCACGCAGATCTGGAACGGCTTGACCGGCGCATCCACCCGCGAGCATCCCGCACCATACCCTGTGTCTTTGGCCGAGCGCCTCATACGGATGTTTTCATTTGTAGGAGACACCATACTTGATCCATTTATGGGAACCGGCACCACGGCTGTGGCAGCCAGCGCTTGGGGCCGAAACAGCATCGGTTTTGAAATCGAGCCCGGCTACGTTGAGCTTGCGCGCCGCCGTCTTGAGAAAGCCAAGAACGCGCAGTTCTCGCTCAACTTCCATGCCGATACCTGAAATCCCTCCCTACGTCTTCTCTGACGCTGTACGGCACTTTTGGAATACCCGCGAGCGTCAGGCGAACAGCCAGGTCCAACGCGGCGCAATGGACCAGGGCGCACGCACGGCTGTGACTGGCGGAAAGCAGATGGATGGCTTCTGCTCCACGATTCGCAGATTCCTACTCGATGCGGGCGTCCGCCTGGAGACGATCTATATCAACGGCGAACGCGAACTTCCCGGGTTCTTCCGGCCGACGAAGGAGTGGGATATGGTTCTCGTCAACGACGAAACTCTCATTGCTTCTCTTGAGCTCAAGTCCCAGGTGGGTCCTTCCTTCGGCAACAATGTCAACAACAGGACCGAGGAGGCGCTGGGGAATGCGGTCGACATTTGGACTGCCTACCGGGAAGGGGCTTTTCGAACCTCACCCCAGCCATGGGTCGGTTATCTGCTACTACTCGAAGAGTGCAAGCGCTCCCTCGCGCCAGTTCGCGTTTCTGAACCGCACTTCCCCGTATTTCCGGAGTTCAAGGGCGCTTCCTATGGAAAGTGGTACGAATTGCTTTGCCGGAAGCTTGTTCGGGAGCGGCAGTACAGCGCGGCGTGTTTCATGATGTCCCCCAAAGCCACGGCCAGCGAGCAGGAGAACTATCGCGAACCAGCGGAGGATCTCTCCGCGAAAATCTTCCTTGAAGGGCTGCTCACCCACGCTGCTCCGGTGCGTTGATCCTGTCCGTGATTCTGTACGGCGAAACCGCGTAGTTATTTTCAACAGATGGCGACTGTGATACATTGCCGCCATATGCCACGCGCTACAGAGTGTGAAGTGGGCGAGGGAATAATGGGAATAATGGGACAGACGAATTTTCCAGGTCCGCACTACAGCCTGGTCCTCTGAGGAAACCGCGACACGGTCGAAAAACCGGGTAGTCGCCTCACACCTCCAACTCCGTCGGGGGTTTGGAGGTTTTTCATGAAGTTTCGCGGGCCGCAGGCCCTCGGGTACAGGCTACCCGTTTCTATCAGCCTCACGCGGCGCGTGCGGCTCGTTCGCACTCGTTGCATCGGCCGGCCACCGCCCGCGCGTCGTCTCCCTCCTGCGCCCGGCCTGAGCCGAGGGGCCCTTTTCAGTCGCACTTCTACTCCGAATATATCTCCCGTCTTCTCAGCCGCGTCGCCGCCCGGCTCCCGCGCCGTGCACCGCGAGGCCGCTATACTGCTGGCGGACGCTGACCGGCCGCGGGCCGGCGACTGAAACCTGGGTCCGCGTCCGGTAGCCCTCGTTTGCCGGAACGAGCTCAATCCAGAGATGGAACACGCGCTTCAGATCGATGCCGGGGCAGCGGCCGGCCTTGCCTCGTCCGAGGCCGCGATCCCGGCGCGAAACGAAAAATGCGAAATCAGTCAGTGCGAAGAACGAATATCCAGCCCGGCCCGGCCGCCTTCGCGCCCGCACCGCACGCGGCAGCCGGGTGTGCGAACTGCCGGACGAACCCACGGCAAAGCACCGCCCGTCGAGCAGCGTACACCCCTGCAAAACGAACCGCGATTATCTACTTGACAACAACTGGGGAAAGTGGCATACTACATCTTGGAGATGGGTATGAACCTCATAGACGTAGCCAAAAAGTTCGCCACCCCGGAAGCCTGCAACGATTTCCTGGAGTCTCTGCGCTGGCCTGAAGGCGTCGTTTGCGTCATGTGCGGAAAGAAGCGCGTATCGAAGTACGTCAAGGCGGCTGGCGTTCGCACCCGCGTTAATCCGAAGACTGGCGCGAAGCAAGAGAAGCCGGTACCGGCCCGCATCCTGTACGTCTGCCTGGACTGTCACGCGCAGTTTTCCGTCACTGAAGGCACGATCTTCAACGACACCCATCTCCCGCTCGACAAGTGGTTCATGGCTGCGGCCCTGATGGTGAATGCGAAAAAGGGACTGAGCGCCCTGCAATTGAAGCGCGACCTGGAAGTCGCGTACAAGACCTCCTGGTACCTCGCGCATCGCATCCGCAAGGCGATGGAGTTGATCGAAGCCGCAGACGCGGAGCCGCTGCGGGGCACGGTCGAAGTCGATGAGACCTACATGGGCTCCAAGAAGTATGACCCGCGCCGCAAGCGGGAGCGCTGGGACAAAGCGCCCGTGTTCGGCATGATCGAGCGTGGTGGCAAGGCGCGTACCTATCACGTTCCGAAGGTGAATCGCTACTACGTCATCAAAAAGCTTGAGGACAACATCTCAGTTGAAGTGGACCACGTCTACACCGACGACAGCCGCCTGTACGACCGGATGCCAGCGAACGTGGGGAACGCGAAGCACGCGATAGTCAACCACAGCGCGAAGGAATGGGTTCGCGGTGATGTCAACACCTGCGCTGTCGATGGCTATTGGGGCCTACTGAAGCGCGGCATCATAGGCAGCTACCACCAAGTCTCCGTGAAGCACCTCGGGCGCTACCTGAGCGAGTTCCAGTTCAAGTGGAACAACCGCGAGTCGCAAGACATGTTCCTGATGGTCATCGTGGCACTGGTGATAGGCTCGGCGCTTCCCTATGCCAAGTTGACCGCCCCCGAAGCGGACGTGATCGACAACGGGCCGGAAGTGACGCTTGACGGGGCGCCGCTCTAGGCAGAACTACTAGTTCTGCCTTTGCTGCAGACCTGCCAGTTATTGATCTGGACTTGGAGTTGCGGGGAGCTTACGAATAGCGCCAAAGCGCTCTTCGTAGACCTTCACTTGCGCCTGCAAAAGGCCGACCAGAGTTGCGGCGTGCTCTGGTGACATTGCCACAGTGACTCGGTCCTCAACCGTGACCTTTCCGGCTTCTCTGTCCACATCCATCACTTCTGCAAATGTGACTTTCAGACCAAAATAGTTTACCGAGACCTGGACATTATCTGCCCAAGTAGACAAATGGTTCGGCGATTTGCGCCTAACTTCAATTCTGTAGGGAACCGCCTGCCCCTGCGGCGATCCCGTAGGCTTTGATGTTTCTTCGTCCATTATGGGCCTCACGCAGCTAATTCCGTGTTCTGCTTCGCCGCCGGAAACACAGCCGGATGGACCGTAAGGGTAGAGTTGCGAATTGGCCGATCCCCGGTTTCAAAAGAGCGATAGACCGCGAAATCGTGCGTTGAACTAGCGACATCCCCAATCCCAATCTCCCGTGAGGTTGAGCCGCTAGAGCCCAGTGATCCTAGTGTGTAGGCGGAAGAGGGAATGTCAGCAGGCGGTTGGCTGGGTTGCGCGCTCGCGACTTCCATCCTCAGACCAAGGGCGCGCAGGACTCCGGTAAGGCTGCTATACCGGGGGTTCCCATTCTTCGATAACATCCGATACAGCGCCTCTCGTGCGACACCCGCATCCCCGGCTACCTGCGCCATTTGCTTCGCTTCCGCAACATCGCGCAAGGCGGTCAGGAACATTTCGTCCGAGTCTTCCAGCGCCGCGTTGAGGTAGTTGGTTGCCTCCTGGGGATCTTTCAGATCCTCCAGCAGCCCAACTCGATAATCCCGACTGCGCTTAGGCATTGTAGTCTCTCCAGCGATCTTTGGCCCGCTCAATATCCCCGCTCTGGGTGGACTTGTCGCCTCCGCCCAAGAGAATCACCTGGTCGTCGTCGAGTCCAAAGTACACGCGGTAGCCAGGTCCGAAATCAATCACAAGCTCACGGACACCTTCGCCGATGGATCTGCATTTGCCAAGGTTTCCCTTCTCTGCGCGGTTTATTCGGATACGGACGATGGACCGTGCCTTGCCGTCGCCCAAGGCGCTCAGCCACTCCCGAAAGGGCTCCCTGCCATTTTCAGTGACGTAATTCCGCAAGATCTTGGGATGTGAATCCAAGGAGCGCGCCCCGCCAGCGACCGATCTTGTGATCTATACGTCACAGTTCAAACTCTACCATCAGATCGGACTCGTGGCAACCAAGATTTACATTAAGGAGTACCAGGAAAGACCTTAGCACGGTTCTTTCGCTAAAACGCCGAGATCTGTGGTACAACCAAAATTGAGAGGAAGCGGCGGGAGTCGAACCCGCAAACCCCAGCAGAGGTTCTTGGTTTATAAGACCAGCGGGCCTACCGATGCCCAACGCTTCCACTCTTGTGACTTATAAATCACAAGCCTAGTGTAGCACCGGCATCGAGGAGTGTCAAACGTGCCCGTAGTCCCCGAAATCCTGAAGCGCCAACTTAATACGGTGGTCCCCGAGGACCAATTCAAGGCCGTGATCCGCGCCCTGCTGGACACGCCTCCGATGCCCGCCAGCACCATAGTCACGGAGCGGAGCCGCAAGGCCCGCGCGAAGAAGCGCACTGCGAAGCGGCGCAAGTAGCAGCCCGTTCGTCCCCATCCCTGCCGGCCTGTCACCACTAAACATTGTGGTCCTCGAATTCTATTGTTGTCAAGTATAGAGTCGCGAAACGAACCCAATCCCAAAACCGAACACTCAGCCCGACCCTGTCGCGGCAGCGATCGCACCGCCACTGCAGCGAAACGCCAACACTACCGCACGAACCCAATTCCCACCAACACGCACGCGGCACAACCCGGTTCCTGTAGCAGCGTACGAAAAGTGCAAAACGAACCTAATCCCGAAAATGAACACTCAGCCCGACACGTCGCGGCGGCGATTGCACCTTGTGCCGCGGCGAAACACCAACACTGCCGGACGAACCCAATTCCCAGCAACAAGCACCCGGCGCAAGCAGCCCGTGGTGCGAGTCGCGCGGGTCGCGTTCGAAGCGCCGCCGGACCGATGGGAAACGAACAGATGCGCAATGCATATCCGTTCGCTTTACTGCCTCGCGCAGCGGCCCTAGACTATCTCGGCTGCGTTGCGGCAGCGCCTAGTGTACCGCCTGAGTCTGCCTCGAAAAGACCGCTGAGCAGCAGGAGTTCGACAGCGCTCCTCAGACGCGCGTTGACCGCCTCCTGCTCGGCGGCGGAACCGGACTTCGGGCGGATGTGGAGTAAGATCGAATGCAGCAGCACGTGATCCCCCCAATCTGTCGTATCCGGCTGTCGCTCTTCTTAGTGGCCGTCTCTCTCTCCCCCCTGATGGCGCAAACCGACCGGATCGTTGAGGCCATCGAATCCCGCCCTGCCGTGGTACTGAAAGGCAATCGCCACCCCAAGGCGCAGCCGCGCTTCGATCAGGGGCCCACAGCCCCTTCCCGCAGGCTGACCGGCCTGACGCTGATGCTGAAACCCTCCCAGAGCCAGCGCGCGGCGTTGCAGAAACTGCTGGAGGAACAACAGGATCCGGCTTCGCCCAACTACCACAACTGGCTGACCCCGGAGCAGTACGCCGAACGCTTCGGCCTGAGCACCAATGATCTGTCCCAAATCGTGGCCTGGCTGCGAAGCCGGGGTTTCGACATTGATTACCAGGCTCGGGGACGGACGTGGGTGAGCTTCAGCGGCACCGCGGAGAGCGTGCAAGCAGCGTTCCTCACCGAGATCCACGACTACTGGGTTGATGGGGAGCGGCACTTTGCGGCAGCGGCGGAGCCCTCGGTTCCCGCGGCCCTGGAGCCCGTGGTTCTCGGAATTCAGGGCCTGGACGACTTCCCTCTGAGCCCACCCGGACGCCGGCCACCCTCTCTTTCCCGGCCGAATTTCAACTTCGACGATGGCAGCCATGCCCTGGCGCCCGGCGACATCCAGACGATCTACAACCTCAGGCGTCTCTATCAGAACGGAATCACCGGGGCCGGACAGAAGATCGCGGTTGCCGGACAAACGAACATAGTGATGTCGGATATCCGGTCCTTCCGCAGCCGGTTCGGCCTGCCGAAGAACGACCCGCAGGTGATTCTCGTGCCCGGCGATGCGGACCCCGGTATTTCGAGCGCTTATCTCGGCGAAGCCGACCTCGACATCGAGTGGAGCGGCGCAGTTGCCCGCGATGCCACGGTGCTTTATGTCTATTCGCCGAATGTCTGGAATGCGGTCCAGTACGCCGTCAATCAGAACCTCGCCCCTGTGATCGGCGTGACCTACAGTCAATGTGAGCCGAAGGGCGCCGTCTTCCTCGCATCGTGGCTGCGGTCGATTGCCCAGCAAGGAAACGCGCAAGGCATCACTTTGGTGGGGGCTTCGGGAGATCGAGGGGCAGCCGACTGTGACGATGGCGTCGGCCTCGCCTCGCAAGGTCTGGCCGTGGGCCTCCCCGCCAGCATCCCGGAGGTCACCGGAGTTGGCGGCACCGCATTCAGCCAAGAGCCCGGCAGGTATTGGAGTTCCGTCAACGCCTCCGACTTCAGTTCCGCCCTGTCCTACATTCCGGAGGTGGCCTGGAACGACACGTCCGCGTTCATCGACGCGGGCCAGGGCTTGGCCGCGAGCGGCGGAGGGGCAAGCATCTTGTTCCCGAAGCCCTCCTGGCAAGTTGGTCCTGGCGTCCCCAATGATAGTGCCCGCGATGTGCCGGACGTTTCTCTGGCAGCATCACAGAACGCTCCCTACGCCGTCTTCGCATACGGCGACACAGAATACATGCTGGGAACCTCCGCATCCGCGCCGGTTTTCGCCGGCATCGTCGCGCTGCTCAATCAGTACGTAGTCTCCACCGGCAGCCAGCCGAAGGCGGGGCTCGGGAACATTAATCCAACGCTCTACCGGCTCGCACAGACCGCGCCGGCCGCTTTTCACGACATCACCGCGGGATACAACATCGTGCCCTGCACGGTGGGCACGCCGGATTGCACCTCGGGGCAGTTCGGCTACGGCGCCGGACCGGGATACGACCTGGTAACCGGCCTGGGCTCCGTGGACGCTTACGCCCTGGCAACCGCGTGGACGGCGGCCCCGTCCGTCTCCACCACCACCACGGTGACGGCCAATCCCACCAGCATCCCTTCCGACGGCAGCACCGTGCTGACTGCGACGGTGAAGGCCGCCAGCGGCACAACCTCGCCCACCGGATCGGTGAGTTTCACGCTGGGCACGAGTTCGCTTGGCAGCGCGGCTCTGGCCGGATCGGGCGGCTCCGCCACGGCGTCCCTGACGGTGAACGGAAGCCAGTTGGCGGTGGGCAGCAATGCGATCGCGGCGTCCTATGCGGGGAGCGGCACCTTCGGGGCCTCGTCGGCGTCGGTCACAGTCACCGTGACCGGTCCCGCAATTGTCGCGACCACCACGACATTGACCGCCAATCCCACGAGCATCACCACGACCGGCAGCACCGTGCTGACTGCCACCGTGAAGGCTGCCAGCGGCACGGTCTCGCCCACCGGCTCAGTGAGTTTCGCCCGCGTGATTTTCATGGCGACGATTTCGCTTGGCAGCGCGACTCTCTCCGGATCGGGCGGCTCCGCCACAGCGTCCCTGACCGTGAACGGAAGCCAATTGGCGCTGGGCAGCAATACGATCACCGCTTCCTACGCTGGGAACACCACTTTCGGAGCCTCGTCGGCATCGGTATCGGTCACGGTGGGCGAGCCGGCAAGCACCACATCGTCAGTTGTCCCTTCCGTTGTGCCGAATCCGGTGTTCCAGCAGGACGCAGACGCCGACGGTTACAGTTGGTTCTACACCTTGAGGCTGAGTGAGATTGCGGGCGTGGCCACTACGCTGGTCGGCTTCACCATCGACGGCGCTGACTACTCCCCCCAGATTGCCTCTTGGTTCGGCAGCGCCAGCCTCCCCGCGAACGGAACGCTCTCTACCTCCCTCCGCTCACGGCGCACCAGTGTGCCGTCGACTAGTGTTTACGTCTTCAGCGGCGCAGACGCGAGCGGAGCAACGTGGACTCAACAGGTCTCATTGCCGTTCCGCGGCAAGCAGTCTGCCGCAACCCTCGCTCTCTCCAGTTCGCCAGGCACGGAGATACAGGATCCCAACGGCGACCCTGCCTGCCCCGGAGGTTATCCGTTCCATCAGCAACTGAATCTCCAGGAGCAGAGCGGCTACGAGGTGGCTCTGACTCGCTACCTGGACGGCGGCAATGATGATAGCAGCGCCATTGTCCAGTGGTTCGGGTCTTGGCGGCTGGCGCCTTTCGGGGCCCTTCAAGCCCAAATATGCTGGAGCGTGTCGAACCTGCCCCAAACACTCAGCTACGAGATCGACGGAGTCGACAGTGCGGGGAACACGGTGCAGGTCACCGCATCAGTTCCGTTCCAGGGACCGGGCCAGAATTCCGGTGCGCTCTCGGCTACACCGGCGTCGGTCACCATGACGGCCGCCTCCAGCCAATCAGCGACCGCCGCCGTTGCCGTCAACGTGCCCTCCGGCCAGCAATGGACGGTTACGGTCTTTCCCTCCAGTCAGAAGACCAGTTGGTTGACCGTGTTCCCGCAGTCAGGCGCCGGACCGGCCAACCTCAACCTCGTGGCCTCGGCCGCCGGCCTCGGCGGGGGCGTATACACGGCGACGCTGGTAATTGAATCCACGAATACGTTTCCGCAGTTCATCGATGTGCCCGTTCAATTGACTGCGGGCGCATCGTCCACGATCAGTATCTCCGGCGTGGGCAATGGAGCCTCCTTCCGGCAGGCGTTTGCCCCGGGGATGCTGATGAGCGTCTTCGGCAGTGGTCTCGCGAATTCCACAGAGACGGCCGGCGTCCCGTTGCCGACGACGCTCAGCGGCGTTTCCGCCGCGATCAACGGAGTGCCCTGTCCCTTGCTGTACATCTCCCCGGTGCAATTGAATCTTCAAGTCCCCTATGGGACGCCGACAGGTAGCGCCCTGCTGACCGTGAACAATAATGGGCACGTCGCTTCGACCACCTTCAAGGTTGGGACGTCGGCGCCCGGCATTTTCACCGGATCCGGCGACCGGCTGGTCCCCAGTTCGACCGCCGCCCGAGGGCAGGCGGTCGAGATGTTCATCACCGGAGAGGGAGATGTCACTCCGTTTGTCGCCACCGGCGCGTTGCCCTTTGGAGTTGCTCTCACTCAACCGCCACGCCCGCGGCTTCCTCTCACCGTCACGGTTGGCGGTGTGCCTGTGGATCCCTTGTATGTCGGTATTCCAAGCTGGTCTGTGGGGGTCACGCAGGTGAATTTCAGGGTCCCGCCCGGCATTTCCCTGGGCGCCCAACCCGTAGTGGTGACGGTAGGCGGCGTGGCCAGCCAGCCTGCAACCCTTGCTGTTCAAGAGACGACGGCAAACGTGCAGTTCACCTTCACACCGGCCTCGGTCAATCAGTCATCCGATGGCAGGTGGTATTACTCCCTCCAACTGCAGGAGACCAACGGTGTCGGTGTCACACTCACCCGGCTGGTTATTGACGATAACGACTGCACGTCATCGATCGCCAAGTGGTTCGGGTCAACCTATCTGCCGCCCGGCGGGCAGCTCAAAGGGGACTTCACCACGTCATGTACGTGCACACCGCCCTGGGATGGCCACTGGGACGTGACCGGCAGCGATGATAACGGTCACGCCGGTCTGGCGTGGAAGGGCGTCGTACATTTCCTTCCCGCAGCCTCTTCCAGCATCAATACGGTCGTATCGGGCCTCAGTCCGGCTGCAAAAGGCTTGGCTGTGGATTCCGGCGGGAACATCTATCACGCGGAAGGCAACTCAATCAAGAAGGCGTCCCAGAGCGGCGCCGTGTCTGTGATCGCAGGCAACGGCACGGCCGGTTTCAGCGGCGACGGCGGTCAGGCGGCCTCGGCGCAGTTGAATTCACCATCAGGCGTGGCGGTTGACCGTACGGGACGCGTCTATATCGCGGACTACTCGAACGGCAGGATCAGGCGTGTAGACGTGAACGGCACGATTTCGACGTTCGCCGGAAACGGACAGTATGCCGAATCGGGCGACGGCGGACCGGCTGCCAATGCCTCCTTCAGCGAAATTCAGAATGTCGTCGTCGATCCGAGTGGAAATGTCTATGTCGTGACGGCACTGACGGTTCGCAGAATTGATCAGAACGGAATTGTCTCCACTGTGGCCGGCGATCCTTCCTGTCGTGGCGGCGGATACAGCGGCGACGGTGGACCGGCTGTAAAGGCCTGCCTGCACACACCGGATGGGGTGGCTTTCGATGGCAACGGCTACCTGTACATCTCGGACAACGTGAACGCTCGTATCCGGAAGGTGGACCAGAACGGGATCATCACCACGGTGGCGGGCAACGGCTCGAATGGGTACAGCGGTGACGGCGGCTCCGCGGTCCAGGCGGCCATCGGCTTCCCCTCGGGCATCGCGGTCGGCCTGGCCGGCAATGTGCTGTTCAGTTCCTGCTCAACCCAGCGCATCCGTCAGGTTTCCACGGATGGCATTGTCACGACAGTCGCGGGGACTGGTGTCGCCGGCTTTGCCGGTGATTCTGGAACGCCGGATACCGCCCGGTTGAATTGCCCGACAAATCTTGCGCTTGGGACCGACAACGCACTCTACGTGCTGGATTCCGGGAACTTGCGCATCCGGCGAATCATTCTGCCGGCGTCGCAATGATGGTTCCTGTGCGCAGCGTCCGGAAGTTGGGCCAGCGGAGGGCTAGCGGCCGTGGCTTTTCTTCCCCTCCGCCTTCGGTAAGTGGCGGTCCGCAAACGCCAGGTATTGGTCCCAGTCGTAGGCCGTCACATCGTGCTTCCCTGCCCGGATGTGGTACCCGATCGTCGTCATCACCGGCTGGTTCAGCGGCGGCATCTCCTTCGCGCCGAGCCCGTCCGTCCCGAGCAGGCGGTACACCGGGTCGGCCGCCTTTGCCGCCAGAAACTCGCCCTTCGGGTCCGCCCACAGGTCTTCGGCCGCGCTCGCCACGTACAGCGGCCGCGGCGCCACAAGGGCCAGCAGCATGTGCTGGTCCACCGGCAGCGCGTTCACGTCATCGCTGAACTTCTTGTAGTTGGCGCAGAACCAGTGCGGGAACGCGGTGTTGATCCGCTTCACCGTCTCGCCGAACCACCTCCGGCTCAGCGCCGCCCCGCCTTCGCCTGAATCATTCGAAATCACCAGCGCGAAGCGCGTGTCCTGCGCACCCGCCCAAAGCGCCGTCTTGCCCAGCCGCGAGTGGCCCATCACGGCTACGCGGTGAGGGTCCAGCTCGCGGTCGGTCTCGATGTAGTCCATCGCGCGGCTCAGACCCCATGCCCACGCGCCGATCGAACCCCATTCGTCCGGCGCGGGCCTGCTCTGCCCCGGCTTGTAGAACAGCGGATGGACGCCGTTCTGAAACCCGTCGTCGTAGTCCGGGTCGATATCGCCGTAGTACGCCGTCGCCAGCGCATACCCTCCCGAGATGATTCTCTCCACCTGCCACCTGCTCGCCTCGGCGCCGCGCGTCGCATCCGTCGCGCGGTGGTCCCCCACGCCTGGACCGTCAGCCATCCAGCTTCGCGAGATGGTGATGCCCGCGTCCGTGTGCACCGCCTGGTTGCCGTCGAAGTTCAACCCCAGGAACACCGGCACGGGCTGTGGCGCCTGCTTCGGGATGTAAATGAGCAGGTCCATCCGTGGCCCGTCTTTCCGCTCGCTGAAGTAAATCGAAACCTCTTTCCGCACCGCTTTGTCGTTCAGCGCGTGCACACTGGTGGAGGTCACCTCGAAGCTCATCCCGCCCGGACGGCCCGGCGCGCGCCCGTAGACCCACTCCTCATACAGCTTCCGGATCTCCGGCCTGCGCCGCTCGTACCAAATCGCCGCGCTCGTCACGCGCTCGCCGTTCGCCATCACGAGCGGATCCGGCAGCGTGTACGGCCGCACCTTCGATTCGTCGTAATTGATGTCCGGGCCAGGCTTCTGCCCGAAAACCCAAGCCGCCGCCAGCGCCGCCGCGGCGCAGCACACGATCACTCTGCCCTTTCGCATGCCTACAGAGTACTGAAACCCGGGGACAGACGGAACGTTTTCGTATTTGAAGCGGTCCGCCCGCTGCTCCCGACGCATCTGCTCTGGACGCTTCCGGACGCTTCTGCCTGTCCCAGCCGCCTCCGCCGCTATAATGATCTCGGGGATGATCTCGCAACCGACAAGCCCGGAATCGCTCGCCGCCTTGCGCCGCCTCCGGAAGGAGTCCGCCGAGCGCGGCGACGAGTGCCTGAGTGTGCTGCTCGCCGGCGTTGACCTCTTTCTTTCCATCGGCCGCGAGTCCGAGCTGCTCGAAATCATGCGGGAATCCGTCGGGCGATTGAAGGCAGTGGCTGAGGCTACGCCAACTGTCGAGGAACTCGAGCGTCTCTACCGGCGCGAGCACCCAGAGGATTGACACTCACCCTTGGCCGGCTCAGCCGCGGTTCGACAATGAGCGCTAATCAGGCGGAACGCGAAGCCGGGGAATGGATGCTCGCGGGCCTGGCCGCGTCGGTCCTGGCGCTGCTGCTGTTCGCTTGGCTCGCGACGCAAGTCGCGGAGCATTCCACAATCGCCTTCGACGCTTCCGTGCGGGACTTCGTTCACCGCCACTCGTCGCCCGCGCTGACGGAGCTCATGCTCTTCCTCACGTGGTTCGGAGAACCCGGCGTGCTGTTCATCCTCGGCGCCGCCGTATTCATCGGGATGGCTGCCGCGGGCTGGCGCACCTCCGCCCTCGCCTTCCTCATCACGATGATCGGGGCGCTAGTGCTCGATGCCACGTTGAAATCCGCGTTCCATCGCAGCCGCCCCGTCTCCTTCTTCGGAACTCCTGAACCCGCCTCGTACAGCTTCCCGAGCGGGCACGCGCTCTTTGCAGTGTGTTACTTCGGATCGTTGGCCGCCTTGCTCTCCGAGCGCACAACCAGCAACGCAAAGCGCGCCGTCATCTGGATCCTCGCCGTCTTCTTCGCATTCATGATCGGCTTCTCTCGCGTCTACCTCGGTGTGCACTACCCGAGCGACGTCCTCGGCGGATACGCCGCCGCGGTCATCTGGGTCGGTGCGGTCGCGCACGGCGAAAACCTCCTCCTGAGGCGGCGAAAGCGAGCCCGAGGCGAGTCGTGATCATCCTCCGCCGGCGGGAAGGCGGCGTGATGCGCGAAAGAGCGTGCAAAAAGCGCTTATTAGAGCCGTTTTGCATGCATTTTTGCGCTATTTAAGCGCACTTTGCGCGTCTTTGTACGCCACTTCGACCAGGAACAGCCCGCACGCCGGGGCCGCCGGCCCGGCCTTGCCGACCACCCCGGGCGCAAGCAGCGCGCACACGCCGGCTTCGTCGAGGTTTCCCTTCCCCACCTCGAGGAGCGTGCCCACCAGGTTGCGGACCATGTGTTTGAGGAAGCCGCTCCCGCGCACGCGGAAGATGAGACGATCGCCCGTCAGCGCGGCGCGTGAGGAGAAGATGGTGCGCACTTTCGAGCCGCCTTCTTTGTCGCGCTCGTCCGATGCCGCGAAGGCGGTGAAGTCGTGCTCGCCTTCAAACAGCGGCGCGGCCGCGACGAGGCATTCCGTGTCGAGCCGGTAAGGATAATGATGCACGTAACGGCGCTCGAAGGGAGCGCACACTTCGGTGCGCCAGATGCGGTACTCATACGTCTTCGAAACGGCCGAGTAGCGTGCGTGAAACTCCGGCGCAACTTCCTCAATATCGAGGATGCGGATGGCGTGCGGCAGCAGCCGGTTCATCGCGCGCCTCAGGTTGATGCACGGGATGGGATTCATGAGGCTCAGGCTCGCGACCTGCGCGACCGCGTGCACGCCCGCATCCGTGCGGCCGGAGCCTTCGACGCGCACGGGCGCGCCCTCGATCTCGCCGGCCACCGCTTCGAGCGTACCCTGAATGGTGGGCAGCTCGGGCTGGATCTGCCAGCCGTGAAACTCCGTGCCGTCGTAGGCGAGTGTGAGCTTAATGCGCCGCATCAGGACGCTACGGGCTGCCGCGAGCCGGGCTTCACGACGGGAATACCTTGCCGGCACAAAGGGCAATTGTCGGGCGGGTAAGTGACCACATTCAGTGTGGCGAGCGAGACACGCGGGACGCCGACCTCGGCCTGGCCGCCGCTGCGATCGATGATAGAGCCCGCCGCGAGCACGTCGGCGCCGGCTTCCTTCAGCACGTTCACAACTTCGCGCGTGCTGCCGCCCGTCGTGACCACGTCCTCGATCATTACGGCCATTTCGCCCGGCTCGACCGTGAAGCCGCGGCGGAAGACCATCTTGCCGGTCGCGGCGTCGCGCTCCGTAAATATGTGGCGGGCGCCGAGGGCGCGCGCAACCTCGTGGCCGATGATGAGGCCGCCCATCGCGGGCGAGGCCACGGTGCGCACGCGGGCATCGCCAAGCAGTTGACGCAGCGCAGCCGCGAGCCGCGCGCCGAGAGTGGCCGCGTGTTCGGGGTGCTGCAGCACGAGCGCGCACTGCAGGTACTCGCGGCTGTGCAGGCCGCTCGTGAGCTTGAAGTGACCCCGCAGATACGCGCCGGTTTGGTTGAAGAGATCGAGGACGGTGTCTGAGATACTCACATCGCTTACTATACCGTTCAGGCGGGGCCGGCGGCGGTGCGGAACTACGCCCGGCACTCGAATCTGCTAAGCTCCTTGCTCTCGGGGAGGAGACACGATTATGAGACGCAGGGACCTGCTCCGCGCCGGGACACTGGCCGCAGTCGCATCGTGCCTCGACCTGGATGGAGAAGAACGCAGGCGTGCGCGGGAGCGCAGCGGCGCAACGCCGCGGAAGGCCGGCCGTAATCTCCGGGAGGGCCAGTATGAAATCGGAGTTGGAGTCCGCTCGATCACTCCTACCCCGGAGCTGATCGACGCCGGCCGGATTTATCTCTGGGGGTTCGGCTTCAGAGACACGCCGGTCTCGGGGACCACCGCGGTGCTCGATCAGCTCTGGTCGCGCGCGTTCGTTCTTTGCGACGCGAACGGCGGCGCCATGGTGATCGCCAGCCTCGATTTGGGCGCTGTCGATCCGGCGTTCACGAATCGCGTGCGCGCGCGGGTCGCGGCGAGTTGCGGCGTTCCATGGGAGAGCGTCGCAGTTGCAGTGACCCACACGCACAGCGCGCCGGTCGTCCTGTCATTGCCGGCCTGGAACCCGGGTGTTGACCGTCCCGATCCCGCCTACATGTCATTTCTCGAAGACCAGGTCTGCGGCTCCATCGAAGATGCATGGCGCGGCACGAAGCCCGGCACGCTGGCCTTTTCGCGCGGCGAGGTGGTGATCGGCGCGAACCGGCATTTCAAGGGCGGCGTCTACGATCGCACACTGGACGTCCTCCGCGCGGCGGACGCGAATGAGAACACCATCGCCGTCCTCTTCACGCATGCGTGCCACCCGGTCTGTCTTCGAGGCCAGCAGATCTCCTCCGACTACCCGGGCGTAGCGCGCGACGCCGTCGAGCAGGCCACGGGCGCGAAGGCGGTCTTTCTGCAGGGATACGCAGGCACGATCAACCCCGCGAGCGGCTATGTGGAAACCGGCAAGGCTCTCGGCGCCGCCGTCGTACAACTGCTCCGCACTATGGAGCCCATTGCGGGGGATGTTTCCGCGGTCACCGCCGGGGTCGAGGTGCCACTCGAGCCGCTTGACCCGCAGGTCCTCGAGCAGGCCCTCGACTCACCCGAGAAACCGGTGAGCCGGTGGGCCAAGCACCTGAAGGAAGCCGGCGAAGCCGTTCCCGCCTCCCTTCCAGTCGAGCTGCAAGGGTTTCGGGTGGGCGTCTTTCCGAACGCGTGGCGCATCGCGCTGAGCTCACACGAAGTGGTAGCCGAGTTTGCGGCGCCGGTGCGGGCACTGCGACCATACGAGCGGTTCTCGCTCGTTGGTTACTGCAACCGGGAGCTGTCTTATTTACCAGACTCCAAGGTGCTCGACAGCCCGGCCAAGGTATTCCCACCCGGCACCGCGAACTACGAGGGCGGGAATTCGTTCATCTGGTACGGCCACCGCGGTCCCATAACCCACGAGGTTGACCGGCTGTTTGTGAGTGCGAATGAGAAGCTCTTCGGCCCCGTCTGGCGGAGTATCGGCACGGCTCCGCGCGTCGTGGCGATGACGTCACTGAACGGAAGGCTCTACGCCGCTACCGCCGATAACCGGCTGCTCTGGCGGGACGCGGTCGAGACGGAAGCAACGTGGAACGCCCTTGGGAACGCCGAAGAAATCGCAGCCATGGCAGCGGCCAACGGCAAGCTGTACTGCGCCACGCGGAGCAATCGCCTGTTGCGAAGCGATCCAGTCCATCAGGATCCTTGGAAGGACATCGGCCCCGCCGAGCAGGTGGCAGGGATGGCTGCGCTCGGCGGGATGCTCTACTGCGCCACGCGCGACGGCCGGCTATTGCGGCGTCCAGCCTCAGCGCGCAGGGCACGGTGGGCCGAGATCGGCGAAGCACGGGATGCAATCGCAATGAGCGCTTCGGAAGACCACCTGTTCTCGGTGACCGCGCTCGAGGACCTGTCGTGGCGCGAGGCGCTCCCCGGCGACGCCACCTGGAAGCGCTTCGGGCGAGCCGAGCACGTCACCGGCATGGCCAGGATCGGAAGGAATTTGTTCGTCGCCACGAAGGAGGGCGCGCTTCGGGTCCGCGACCTGGTTTGAGCCGCGTCGATCCTCGCGCCTGAAGGCGCGCCGTGCTCGGCCTGCCCTACGACAGCACGCGGCTGGGTGCCGGATGGGGCGGAACGCAAGGCGCGGGAGACTGTGGAACAGCAGAGCGGGCAAAGGAAGGTGCGGTGTCCGACGGCTCCAACGTGTCCAGACCGGTTCCCGAATCGAACACTCGCGAGCAGAGCTGCCGGCGCAGGACACCCGCGAGCGGGGCCAGAATCACGGGCTGAAGGTCCGTGTCGAACGCGTGGCCGACATTGACGTACCCGGCAGGCTCGAGAGGAATCCGGAGCGTCCAGGCAGGCGAAGCGGCCGGAGGCTGATGCCGCTCGTACCGCGACCCGTTCACCCTCAGACAGACGCGGGAGAACCCGAATTCCCGGCACGCATCCACCAGGATCTCCCAACACTCGTCGAACGACCGCGCTCGCGCCAGCGAGGACTCGAGCGCGCGTAGCCGCAGTTGGGCGTTGATCGTCTTCACAAACATGGCGGGCGTCACGAGCCGGCCCGCAACGGCGAACTCGACGTATCCGAGGTGCTGCACGCCCATCCAGACCGAGAGGCAGAAGAGCACGAGGATGACGCCGGCGAACCGGCCGCTGGCCATGGTCTGAAGCAGCGAGAACGCCGCAGCCAGCCCGCAAACACCGTAGAGCAGGATCGCGACCCGGCGCGGGCTGAGGCCGCGTTCGAGCAGCTTGTGGTGGATGTGCGCGCGGTCGCCGGTGAATACGGGCTTGCCCCGCAGCATCCGGCGCAAGATGGCGAGGCCGGTGTCCAGGAGGGGGATAGCGAGCGCCATCAGGGGCGCGGTGACCGCCAACATCGTTGCGCACTTCTCGGACCACAGCACTCCGTAGCAGCCGAGCAGAAAGCCGAGCGTCAGGCTCCCGCAATCGCCGAGGAAGATGGATGCGGGGTTGAAATTGAACCGCAGGAAGCCGAGCAAGGCGCCAGCCAGGGGCGCGGTGGCGGCTACGAGCGTGTAGTGCCCTTGCAGCAAGGCCGCCACGAGCATCGTGATCGTAGAGAACACGCCGACCCCGGCCGCGAGTCCGTCCACGCCGTCGATGAGGTTGAGCGCATTTGAGCAGGCAACCAGCCAAAAGACGGTGACCGCGGTGCCGAGCACGGGATCCAGTTTGATAGAGCCCAGACCTTCGATGCGCAGCCCCGCCCATGCCGCGAGCACGCCGGCCGCAGCCTGGCCCGCGAACTTCTGCCAAGCTCTGAGACCGACCAAATCGTCTATGAGGCCGGTGGCGAAAACCACGAGGACGGCGGGGAGGAAGCGAACCGCCGTCGGGATGGCCTGCCGCACCGTCTGATGGCCGGCCAGCGGAGAGAGAGCCAGGACCAGGAAAGCCAGCACGACGGAGAGCAGGATGGGGATGCCGCCGGCGCGCGGCACGGGTGCGAGATGCGTCTTGCGGGCGGAGTCGGGGTGGTCCAGCAGGCCTGCCGAACGGAACAGGTTGCGGAATATCGGCGTGAGGAGGAAGCAGGCGCCGAAGGACGTGACGAAGAGCAGGACGAGAGAGTACATGCGATCACGACGCCGCGGTGACGGCGACGTCACGAGAAGCGGCGCGGGCGGCGCCGAGTATGAAGGCGATGCGGGCGACCCCGGCGGAGAGCGTGTAGTGCTCGAGGAACGCCGCGCGGGCACGGCGGCCGGCTTCGGCCATCAGCCCCGGCTTTGCCGCGAGCAACTCGAGGAGCGCAATGAGGCCGTTCACGTCGCCGGGATCCACCTGCCAGCCGCAGCCGAAGCGCTCGATGACAAGCGCGGCGGTGGAGGCGGCAGGACCGATGAAAATCACGGGCCGGGCGGCGGCCATCAACGCGTAGAGTTTGCTGGGGACCACCGTTCCCAGCGTGGCCGGGTTCTGCGTGACCAGCCCGGCATCGCACGCGGCAAGGTGTTCCGACATGGCCTCCTCCGGGACATAACCGGAAACGGAGACGTTGGGCAGGTGGCCGCAGCGCTTCTCGAGCGAGGGGCGCAGCGGACCGCCGCCGGAGAAGACGAAGCGGAAGCGGGTGTCGCAGGCGAGGCGCAGAGCGGCTGAGGCGACGGTATCCAAGTCGTGCGCCAGGCCGAGATTGCCGGCGTAGAGAAGCTCGAGACAGCCGTCGTCAACCCGCGCCGCGGGCACGATGCGCGCCGGGTCGGCCCAGTTCTCGGCGACATGGACGCGCGCCGGCGGAGCGCCGCCTTCCACCAGGAGGTCACGCATGCACGGACCGAGAGCGATGATGCCATCCGCGTTGCGGCGAGACCAGAGTGCCAGGGCGCCGGCGAGGCGATGGGCGATACCGCCGCTGCGGAAGACGCCGAGGGAGACAGCGACGTCCGGGTACACATCCATCTCCCAGATGAAGTGGCGCGCGCCGCGCAACTTCCTCGCGAGAGAGCCGGTGAGCGAGAGCAGCGGCGGAGTCGTCATCGTCAGGATGACGTCCGGGCAAGGGCCGCACAGCGCGTGCCAGAAAGCGCCCGAGCAGAACGGGGCGTAAGCGAGCAGCCGTCCGGCGACGCCATGCGAGAATCGCGGCGTCCAAACGCGCCGCACGGAAACCGAAGACGGCGGGCCGAATTCACCGAAGCGAGTTTCGCAAGCCGATGTGTGTGTCCCGTTCGCGCGCGGGGAGCATGCATCGGTTGCTTCGGAGCGAAGCGGTTGTCTCGAGTCACCGAGGTGGTCCGCGTCCGGAACGCCGTAAGTGGAGCGGGCACAGACGACCGTGACCTCATGACCGGAGGCGGCAAGGAAACCGGCGAGGCCGGCGAGGAGTTGGCCGGTCGGGGCCGGATCGGGCGCGAAGAACTGGTTCAGTAGCAGAAACCGCATGAGGCGAACCTCACGGCAGCAGGCGCGAGCGCGTCGCGCTGCATGTTCCTCTCGCAACAGGAGTGTCGCATGGGGGACGGATTTCTCCCCAACCTGACGAAAATGTCCTCGGCGAAGCGTGGGTGTAGGACAGGCGGGAGGATCGAGTTCAACGGGGCGCGACGGCGGCAACGCGCGAGTGCGCTCAGGAGCGCCTCCGAGCGGCCGTGGGGACGGCGAGGAGCACGCCGGGAATTCGCGAAGGGGCAGGCCCAGCCGCCCCTCGCGCAGAAATGGGAGATCGAGATTTCTTTTGTCCCGCGCTGGCCCCAGGTACAGCGCGGGACGCGGGCCCCGCAGTTCCGCCAGACAAAAGCCTGGCGGCCCGCGGGAGGCCCGGTTTGCACCGCGGGCTCGTCAATTCCGCGGTGCACGGTTATGGGAACCGGTGTGCGATGTCCTCCAAAGTGCGGAGAACGTGTATGGGACCAGCGTAAGGCACAGGGGAAGGGGGTCCGGGTGAATAGAAGGGCGAAGGTATTGAAAACAGGCGGCGAAAAGATCTCTGAAGGCTGTCACTTGACTTGGTGCGCAGGTTGTTTTCAGTGGCCGTCCGGGACCGCCGTCACGTTCTCGAAGGCGCATGGCCTGAAGGTCCCGCAGCGCCAGCGGCCTCGTGCGGACCTTGAGACCGCTACGGCTTGACCGCCACGATGATCATGCTTTTCCAGAGAAAGGGCACTCTGCCTGCACCGTGAAATTCCTTGACGCAAAAACCTGCCTGTTCAAGCAGCCGACTCAACGTGCGCCTGGACCAGAACTTGATATGTCCGCCGTCCCAGAGGGCTGTGAAGTGGCCGTCCATCTTCCCTGCCAGTGCTAGTGCGGAATTCTTGAGATACCCGTGGTAGGGCGTCGAAATGATAAGCGTTCCCTTGGGCTTCAGGAACGTAAAGCAGTTCTCTGCGAATCGGCTCGGCAGGAAAACGTGCTCGACAACTTCCGTGCTCATGACGACATCGCACTGCCCGGCGAGGGGGTGCGAGGCGAGATCCGACGCGAGATCCCATAGTTCGAAGTGGATTTCCGGAAACGCTTTTTGGGCTTGAGAGACCCCAGATGTCGATGAGTCAAGGCCGTGGAGTCGCCATCCGCTTCGGCGGAATTGCCCCAGCAAGGAACCGTTTCCACAGCCGAGGTCGAGCACGACGGCGTCGGCAGCGAGGCCCTTCAAGAGAGTTCGTATGACCGGCATGATGTAGGTGGCTGAGCAGAGGAGGGTCGCGCTGGTAAATGTGTATTCACTCAAACCCACGTTTTCCCCGTTTCGCGGCCGCGCCGACTCGGTCTCCCGTTATAGCTCGGAACCATCTGCGCACTTCGCCGTTCCAGCAGCACCGCGTCAACGAGCGACCTGTACCAGAGCGCCTGGAGGAAGTGGTAGGCGAAGCCTTCGGGGCCATCCAGAAAACCGAGCCGCAGGAAATAACGGTATGCCCAATACAACCACGCGCGGGCGAAGAGCGGGAGCCGCGAATAGACGTGTTCTTTCAGCCAGCGTTTTCTCCTGGCCTGCCGGTGCAAGTGCACGGACGTGTCACCGGGACGCGACAGGTCAAGGCATTCGCGTTCGGCGTAGCCGACGTGTTTGACGAGCCAGTCCTTGAGCCCTTTGTAGTTGGAGTGCAGCAGGTCGGCTTTTACCCGAAGCATCCGGCCCGAGGTGAGGCGCATGTGCTCGTCCATCCAGCGGTCCTCGCACCTGCCGGAGCCGCGGCGCCAGATGCGCAGAAGCCAGAGCGGGTACACGCCGCCGTGGCGGATCGACCGGCCCATGAAGCAGACCTGCCGGGGAATCTCGATGCCCGTCACCTCGTCGGGCACGCACTCCAGCCGTGACGCGATGAAGGAGCGAAGGGCGGGACTGAGGACCTCATCGGCATCCAGGCGGATCACCCAGTCCGCGCTGGCCGGCACGTTGTCGAGAGCCCAGTTGAACTGCGTGGCGTAGTTCGTCCAGGGGTGATAGAAGACCGAGGCGCCGGCGCGTCGGGCGATCTCCGTCGTGCGGTCACGGCTACCCGAGTCCACGACGAAGACCTCCGCAGCGAGCCCCTCCAGGCTCTCGAGGCAGGCCGGGAGATTCGCTTCCTCATCGCAGGCCAGGATGATGACTGAGACGGCAGGCCGTTCCATCACCGTTCTCTCAACTCGCGCCGCTTGAGGAACCGCGCCGGGTTTCCGGCGACGACCGTCCACGGCTCTACTGCTCTATAGACCGAAGAGCGCGCTCCGGCAACGGCGCCCTCGCCAACGGTGACACCCGGGCCAATAAAGACGTCGGCGCAGACCCAGGCGTGATCGCGAATCTGAATAGGCTTCGTAACGAGAGGCAGAGTCAATAGCGAGTAGTCGTGCGTGGCAGTACAGAGGAATGCGTACTGCGAAACAGTAGCATGCCTGCCAATAATGACCGGCGCGACGTTGTAGCACTCGACATGAGGTCCAAGGCAGGAATGGTCTTCCATGACGAGGTTCCAGGGAGCCCAAACGACGGCACTCGGGTATACGTGAGCACCGCGCCCAATGCGAGCGCCCATGGCGCGCAGAACCAGGCAGCGCCATGCGTGAAGCGGTCTCGGGCTTAGCCGGAAAACAGCGATGTAGAGCATGAACCAGAGGACGCGCGCGAGGCGGTTGCGGAGCGAATGAGGGCTCGGAATGTCGCCGCCGCCAACGCCGGTGATGTTCAGCAACGCCGCTTCAGACAGGTTCACGGCACTTCCGGGTCGGCCAGAACATACGCCGCTGCGAGCTCGGGCACAGGACCCGCGAGCACCCAGTCATAGGCATTTGCCATCTCGTTGCCTATTCGGTCCCATGCATACCGTTCCCGGACCAGTGCGCAGCCGCGGCGGCCCATTTCAGCTCGTTCCACGGTGGAGGCGGAGAGCACCGCGCTCAGGGCGCGCTCCAACTCGGTCTCGACCGGTTCGATGAGCCAGCCGCAGCCGTGCGAAGCTACCTCGGGAAAGTGGCAACCGGTTGAAATGATCACGGGGATTCCGGCACCCATGGCCTCCAGCGTGGCTACGCTGAATCCCTCTGAATAGGAGGGCAGGACGAAAGCGGAGGATGCGTCCAGTGCGCTCCACTTGAGCGTGTAGTTAAGCATCCCGGTGAAGACGACGGACCCGTTGATGGCGAGCCGCGACACGAGGCGGTGGATAGAAGGGAGTGTGTTCTCGTAGTCGGGGCCGGCGATCACGAGCCGCGCGCGCGGGAAGCTCGGCTGGATTCGCGCCCACACCCTGCAGAGCAGGTGGATGCCCTTTTTCTTGTGAATGCGGGAGAGATACAGGACCAGATCGTGGCCGGCCAGCTCAGGGAAGCGCGTCAGGAAAGCTCCGGCGCCGATCTGCGGGATTTCGATGCCGTTCGGGATGACGAAAGCGGGCGACCTGGCGCCGAAGTCCCGGTAATCGCGGACCTCGTCCGACGTGAGTGCGCGGAGGCACGCGGCTCCGTTCAGGTTGGGCCTTTCAAAAAGCGCCGAGTACGGCGCTTTTTTCCAGCGCTTGTGCCGGATAGCCCACGGGTCGAGCATACCGTGGGCGGAGACGACGTAGGGGACACCGGCGCGCCTGGCCAGGGCTCCGGCGACACCGCAGTGGGCCTCCCACAACCCGTGGATCTGGACGATATCCGCACCGCGGATGAGCGAGTCCACCCTGCGGCGGAGCGGGCCGCCGAAATAGAGCTCCTGCGGGCGCCAGGGCAGGCACAGAAGCTCGGTGCCCGGGACGGTGCGGCCGGCCCCGTCCTCGCCGGGCGCACAGAACGAGAGCAGGCAATTTCGGTAACGGCGTGTCCGAGAGAGCGCGGCGGCAAGCTCCGGGACGGAGACCGCGGTTCCGCCGGTGCTGGGTGCGATGCTGCGGATGATGTGCAGGGAGGACCGCATACTCAGCTCGTGGAGCGAGTGGTTTTCCCGGTCGAGATGACCTGCGCTACCGCGGCAGCCCAGGCCTCGAGCGAGAAGCCTTCGATCATTTGGGTTGAGACGGTCCCCATGGACTGCCGTTCGGAATCCGACATGCGAGAGATTCGGAACATGAGAGCCGCAAGCTGCCCGGGGTCTTCGGGGTCGAAGACGAAGCCGTTTCCGCCGGGCCGCACCAGGTCGTCGGCGCAGCCACAGCGGGAGGAAACGAGCACCGGGAGCCCGCATGCCATGGCCTCATTCACGACTAATCCCCAGGTTTCGCTCGCGCTGGCCAGGATGAAGCAACCCGCAAATGCGTAGCAGGCGGCCAGGCCAATTCCCGTCCGGCGCCCGACAAAGTGAACCGAGGCCGTTGCGCCGAGACGGGCGGACTCTGCGGCAACCTCCTCGCGCAGGCGGCCCTCCCCGGCGATGACGAGATCCCAGTCACCGCCCTGTTCCCTGTAGGCTGCGAATGCACGCAGGAGCATGACGAGATTCTTCTGCGGGACGAGACGTCCGACGAAGAGGAAGTAGCGCGCCGGCAGACCGTGCACCGCGTGCGAAGAGGCCCGGCGGAGCGATTCCGCCTCGATGGCAAAGGCCCGGGTGTCAACAATGTCATAGGGCCGGCTGGTTCGATTGCGGGAGAAGCCCAGCAGGGCGAGGTACTGCTCTGCCCGGGTGCCGGCGACGATAGCGCTGTCGTAAAGGCGAAGGAGCAGGGATTTGAGGAACTCCGAGGTCCGGCGGCGCGGCCGGTCGCCGGTAGTGCTGTCGCTGAGCAGAATGTTCGCACATCCGTGCAGGCGGCCCCAGACCGCCGCGGCCAGGAACGGTGCGAGCCGGTAGCCGGCGATGAACAGGACGGCCGGCTGAAGCCTGCGCAGTGCGCGCAGCAACCGGAAAGTCGCGGCAATATGGGACTGCCGTTCCCACGGAAGCCGGGAAAGGGTCTCGACACGGAGCGCCGGCAGGTCGCGGCCCGACCAGCCCGCATCGTTTTCCACCGCAGCCAGCTCGATTACCGTGAGATCGCAGACCACCGCCGCGGCGGCAGCTCGCGCCACGTGATACGGGCCGAGACTGACCCACGCGAGAGCGGCCTTGGGCCGGGACGCACCGAAGGTGACTACAGCAGGCTCCGGCCTCTGCGCGACTGGAATCATACGGTATGGACGAGGGCCGGCAGGCCCTCTTGCTCTCTTCCGGCCATCAACAGGGCCCAGATGAGCCGCTCGCCGTATTCTGTTACGGTGAATTCCCGGGAGCGGGCGAGCGCGTTTCGTGAGAGCCGGTCGAGCAGACCCGGATAGGCGATCAGCCGCTCGAGAGCACAAGCGATGGCATCCGAGTCCCGGATGGGCACGATGAGACCCTCAACGCCGTGGCGGACCACGCTGCCCGCATTGGGCGTGGTGATGACCGGGAGGCCGGAGGCGAGCGCCTCATAGCAGACCGTTGCCGAACCTTCGCACAGCGTGGGCAACAGGAACACATCGGCCCAGGCGAAATAGGCGGCGATCTCCGAGCGCGGCGCGGAACCGGTCACGCGTACGTTAGCGGGAACCGTACGCAGCGCCCTGGGCGAGGCGTTTACGGGGCCAACCATCCTGAACTCCGCGGTGCGCCCGAAAGCGCCGGCGGCGCGGAGCACGTGGGGAGAACCCTTGCGCAGACCGACTGCGCCCACTGTAAGAACGCGCAGTGGCCGCCGGGGCGTTTCGCGGACGAAACCGGCGGCGGAAGGATCAAACCCGTAAGGCACTACTACGCACTTGGACACTGGCCCGCCGCAGGAGGCGATTCCGTCGCGAACGAACTCCGATCCGCAAATGATGATGGTCGCGGCGTCCCACTCCGCGCGCTCGCGAGCAGCGGCCTCGAACCAGTTCAGCCCGCGCTCACTGGGGCGCACCCAATCGGGGAACCTGGCGCATTCCGGGGCAAGCAGGGCGTACTCGATCTCCATGGGAGCAATCGTCTGCTCCAGGATGGCCTCGAGACCGCGCCCGCGGGCATGATCGAGGAGTTCGAGCGAGGAGGAGTTGAAACCATAGACGGCATCCGCCGCTCCGAGGCCGCGCTTGACCACGCGGCGGCAGAACTCTTGACCGGCCCACAGGTGCACGGCATAGTGCTCGTCTCCCGACTTGGCTTTTGCGCGGCGGGCGGTGTAGTCGAGTGCGAAGGACGTGAAGGCGGTGATGCGGGCGGGCGGAATGCCGTGCGGGATGCGGCCGGCCAGCCGCCGGACGGCAGCCGGGCAAAAGCACGCCGGAAGGGCGCGGGCGAGCCGAGGCCATCCTGCTGCGCCGCAGATGTCGGTGTAAAGGCGATCGAGCATGCCATGGCGGTGCAGCAAGCGCGGCACGGCATAGTGCATACGGGCGCCGAGTTGGGCGACGACGAAGCTCATGTCAGTCCTCTGTGGGCGGGGGTTCCGGAAACCAGTACTCAGGAGGCGGAGCCTGCTGTTGTTTGGGTTCTCTCAGGAGGTTCTCGAACGCGGAGACAACGCGCTGCTCCCAGTGCTCGTAAGCGAAGTGCGTCTCGAACCGGCGGCGAATCGAGGCGGGCGAGAACGCTCCCGAGCGAACGCCGGCTTCGAGCGCGAGGATGCCTGCGGCGATTCCGGCCGGATCGCCGGGCTCGACGCAGCGACCGATCCGGTAGCGCAGGACGAGGCTTTCCAGACCGGCGAACCGGGACGCCAGCACCGGCAGACCGCAGGCCAGGTATTCGGTCAGGCGGCCGGGAGACTGGAAATAGTTACCGAGGTCGCTGTTGGCATACAGGAGGACCCCTGCATCCGAGCTGGCCGTGTAGGTGAGCATCGACTGAAAATCCAGCCTGGGCAGCGTGTGCACACGGCCGGTGATGCCGAGCGACGAAGCCAGGGCGGCCGCCTCGGGTTCTGGTTCGCCGGCCGGTCCTCCGGTCATGACGAGGTGAATCCTCGGCGGCACGAGCGCGAGTGCGCGAAAGAGGTCCGCCGTGATGCGCAGGCGGTTGAAGCCGCCGTGCAGCCGCAGGATGAATGCGTCATCCGCGGGGCCTACAATTTCACGCCGCAAGGCCTCCGACCGCGGCGGGACGGGCCATGAAGCGGGAAGGTTCGGTGGGGAAATCAGCACGGGACAGCGCAGCCGGTGCTGTGCGCGAAAGATGCAGCCGCGGTGATACTCGTGACTGATGAAAAGGTCGGCCTTGCGCGCGAGGTGGCCTTCGAGCCGGCTTCGCACCGGGTACTTGATCGGGTCGTAGTAGTCGGGGTTGTGGTAGACGAGCCGCTTACCGAACAGCGGGCCGGCAAGGGCGAGGGCAGCGCGGCAGCCGAGACCCTGGGAGTGCACGACAATCACCGAATGTGCGCCGAAGCGGGACTCAAGCAGCGCGGCGAACATTCGCAGTTCGGAGCAAAAACCTCCGCCGCGCGCGAGGGCTCGGAGGCTCCGGTTGGCGCCGAGAGTTTTTCTGAGTACACTGTCGTCCGCGGCGGGAGCGATGGCCGTGACCTTCCAGCCGGCTTTCTCGAGGGCCCAGGGGATCCACTCGTGGTGCGGCGTATGAGCGGGCTGGGCGGTAGTCAGGAACACGAGGCTACGGGTCATGGACGGCGAACTGGTTTCTGCGAAGCGGCGAGGGATGCTGGAGGGTTCGCACCCCGCCTGCTGTCAACGTGCGCGGGACATTGCGTGCTGCTGAAAGCAGGTCGAGCTTCTGAACCGCGAGGAGCGGCAGCCAGAACATGAACAGCGGACCATAAATCCCGTACATGTCATTGGTCAGGCAACCGATGGCCGGTGTGGCGAACAGCGCGTACCCCACCTGCGCGAAGATGTCGCGATTGACGGTGGCACGCGCCCAGAGGTAGCGCATGAAGCGAGCGAGGGCGTAGAAGCAGAGACAGCCGGGAAACCAGAACTGCACGTAGGCGGTACCGGCGCCGGTCGCAACCATTCCATAGGGCATGTCCCAGCCGAAGTCGTTGGCCGTGCTTTCGGGACTCTCAACGTGCAGGAACAGTCCGCGCTTCACGTCTTCGCCGACCAGGATCTTGGGAACAAAATAGGCAACGAACGTGTTATAGAGTCCTGCCCCGAACTGATGTAGCGCCCGGTCATCGGTGACCTGGACAAGGTAACAGAGACTCCAGAACTCGCCCTGGGAACCTTCCAAGACGGTGCCTAGGGTGCGGGCGGGATCAATGTCCTTGATTCGTTCGCTGTCACCGCCGAGTTGACTGTGCGTGCGGTACTCCGGGGCGACAAACATGGCAAGTGCCAGAACCGGAGCCAGAATCAGGAGTACAGTCCGCGGTGGGAACCAGCCTTTCCCGAAGAACGCCAGGCATGCGAGCGCCACGAGAAGCTCGATGGCTACCGACCTGCGCCCCAGGAATACGATGGCTGCAAGTTGAATCAGTGCCACCGTGCAGACCGGAAGAAGCCGGAGTTTGGATTTCAGCGCGAGGGCGCTGAATCCGCAAAGCGCCGATCCCGCCAGCATATAGGTCGAAATGAAGTAGTACACGACGGGGAGTCCGGCCCAACTGAGGGCGTAGTTGCCGCGCGTCGAGTAATACTCTGCGACGCCGCCGGTGAGCGACGTGAGTTTCCAGTAGCCGAACATTCCCACGCCGGTGAGAAGCACGCCCAGCCAGAACACCGAGCGCAGCGGCGCCGGATGCGGGGGCCTGGAGAGCCAGCGGCGCGGCGCCGGCTGGCGCCAGCCGAAGTAGACGGCGGCGCAGCACAGCGAGCACATCAGGAGAGCCTTGTTCAGGCCGCTTTCGGGAACCAGGGAAGGATTACGGACAATTCCGATCGCCTGAGGCAGCAAGAACCCCGCCATGCCGGCACCGGCGAGGAACGGGAATTGAAGCAGCGCGACGCGGTGCCGTAACGCACCCGACATGAGCACGAAGCAGCTTGCAGCGAAAACAGCCAGGAGAAAGACGGAGAGCGGAGTCACGAGTTTTTCTGTTGCCGGCAAACGGTCAATGCGTGTCCGCGGAGCGAGCGAGGGGCCGGAACTTCATGATTCGCGCGGGCACGCCGCCCACGATGGCGAACGGCGGAACGTCGCGGGTGACGACCGCGCCGGCGCCGACCACCGCGCCCCGGCCAACGCGGACCCCCGGCAGGATGGTAGAGTGCGTGCCGAGCCAGACATCGTCCTCGATGACGACCGGCTTCGCCATAGACGGGACGTTTCGCATGATCGGAACCGTATAATCGTGAGTCATCGAAGTGATCGCCACGTGAGGCGCGATCATCACCCGACTGCCGATCGTCACGCCGCCCATGCCCCAGATGTGCAGGTACGCGCCGAAAGACACGTCGTCGCCGATTTGAACCTGCCGTGGTCCAAGGATGACGTAAGGGCGCTGAACCTGGAGCCTCTTGCCGCATCGGCCCAGACGAATGCCGAGCCACGATCTCGAGAGTGTGTTTCGGGCACCGAGAATCGAGCGCAGCATCACGCGCGCAGCGCACTCCGTCAGCGCGAAGAGCTGGCGGCGCAATTGCGGCAGGCTGGCCGCTTTCTGCCGGTAGGTTGCTAGCGCGCCTGACATGGAAGGTCTGCGATATGAGGCTCAATGAGCATGACCAGCTCAAGCAAAGCGTGATGGGATGAACCTGGCGGTAACACCTGGGAGCCGCCCCTCGAGGAGCCTCAGTGTGTGCTTTACCGATGCCGGGATAAACCGCCGGTAGCCGGCCTGCAGTTCGGAGGGCAGCCGCCACTCGGAAACCGGCAGCGGCGGGGCGATCGGCCGCGGATGATCGACAACCTGCCGCAAGAGTTTGAAGTACGCTTCGCCCTGACGTTCGACGCTGAAGTTCCGGGCGGCCGTTAGAGCGGCACGGCTCAAGGCGGCAAGAGTCCCGCGCTCCCGCGCGAGCCGGACGAGGCACCTGGCAGCCGCGGTCCGGCCGCCTACCGGGAACAGCAAGCCCGTTTCTCGATCCGTGACGATTGTATCGGTGACACCGCGGATCAGGGAGGCGACGGGGACGCAACCGGCGGCCATCGCTTCGACGAGAGTGATACCGAAGCCCTCATACACGGACGGGAACAGGAGTACATCGTGCTCAGCCATAAGGCCTGGTACAGCGGCCCTGGGCACCGTTCCCAGGAACCGGACGCGACTGTACAGTCCGGCGCGGCTTACGCTCTCCTTAAGTCGTCCGAGGTCCGGCCCATCGCCTGCCACCGTGAGAGTGAGGCCGGCGCCGGAACGGACGGCGCGCTTCACGATCCCCGGCATCCAGAGGACACCTTTGGCCGCGTGTTCGATGCGACCGACGCTGAGGACGCGGAGGTGCGGCGACATCGTACGCTTTGAGCGCCCGTGCTCGAAGGCATCGACATCCACGCCGTTGGGAATCGATTGCGTCCAGGCCGGATCGAAATCATGCTCGCTGACCAGGTCAGCGGCGGCGCGCGGGCTCACGCCGACCGCGGCGTGCACCCAGTCGCGAATAGCCCGGGCGGCCAGATACGTCCCTCGAGTGATGCTGTGGGTAACGACAATTCTGCGGATCGAGGGCGGCAGGTACCGGGCAACGTTGGTCTCCAACGGCCCTCCGAGAACATGGAAGATCACGACGTCCGGCTTTGCGTCGGATATGTGATCAATCAGCGCTCGTGCTTTTGCGAGTTCCTCGTCCGTTTCCGTCGCGAGCAACGTCCCGAAGCTGAAGTCCTCCGGAGTTCCGCCTTCGTGTGCCCGGCGCGCAATCGTCTTGCCGGCCGCAATCCAACCGAGGTCGATCCCATGGCGCGCGAGTTCGCGCCGCAGCGTAAGCACCACGCTGTAAAGGCCGCTGATCATTGGAAGACAGATTGTCAGGACGCGCATTCGGAACTTACGGAATCACCGGCTGGAGACAGTATGAACAAGTTGCAGTCGCCAGCCGGATGCCCGGACGCGAAGGGCCGCAACACGTGTGAGAGAAACGACCCGAGGAGGCCGGTGCCGGAGAAATTCCGCCGATCCGGAACCGGCAAGGTCGCTTCCACGCGGAAACCTGCGGCAGAAGCGATACGGCAAATAAGAGAGGGGAAAATCGGGGTGATGTGAGTCGCATCACCGTGGCGATCAAAGTGGCGGATTGTTCCTCCGAAAAGGAATTTCAGCCTTGCGGGCGCGCACTCAGGGTTCGGTGACGTGATCAGTAGACTTCCTGAAGGCTTCAGCAGGCTCCTGCACTCGCGGAGGAAGTGACTGGGATTCTCCAGGTGCTCGATCACCTCGACTGCGGTGACGAGGTCGAATGGCTCCTCAGCGAACTCACCCTGTACCACCGAAGCGAAGGCAGAGTTCAGGTCGGCGACAACGAAACGCGAGTGGCCACAGTAAGCATCACGGTTCCGATCGACGGCAAATGTAAGGTCGTATCCCGCCGTGCGTAACCGCTCGATCCATGCACCGCTGCCGGCGCCGCAGTCCAGAATCCGGGAACAATGAGGGAAACGCGCAGAAACGACCCTTTCCAGCGCCTGGTGCAGTCCGGGCACTGTCTGCTCAATCCGCTTTGGCTCACCGCAAGGGTTCTTCATGACGACCGGAGGCACTCCGCTGCAACGAGTTGGGAGTGACTCACGCCCCGGGGACAACGGTTCTCTATATGGCGGAGCGCCAGCCGCAATGACAACGACATGTCAATCATGTAACCAGCGATCCCGGCGACCGGCACCGCGATCAAGCCGAGCCTTGGGAGCAAGAACCAAGCCCCCGCGACATGAACCGTTGCAACACAAGCTTGCAGCACTGCCTTCGTCCGGACCCGCCCGATGCCGATGAGCAGGACACCGTTGCTCATCGTCCACGTGCTCGCCACATAGTAGACAGCGAGCGCGCCGAGAAAGCTCCGGGTGGGTATGACCTGGCCCCGCGTCCACAACCGGATGGCGAAAGGCCCCGCGACGACGAGTGCGGTCCCGGCAAGGGCCGCTATGGCAATGTTGCGGCGGAGCAGACGGTAAGCCGTCCGCCGCAACCACTCGCGATCGCCGCGTGCACCCGCCTCGGCATACGCGGGCTGATACGGCACGGTGAGCGAGTAACAGAGGGTAGCGGCAATGACAAACGCCGTCGCCGGCACGGTGTACGCGGGCACGGACCCGGGTCCGAGACGATTTGCGATCAGAAGCGCAGCCGTGTATTAGGATTGCCATGTCGGCCAATTGCGCCAGGAACACCGGGGTCCCATAGCCCGAAATGCGGCCCAGCGTCGCCGCGCTGCAAAGCGACAGCGAAGGACGGTAGACGCGATGCCGGACAAAGAACACGTACACCGCGAGGCCCACGGTCATCAGCAGTGGCGGTCCGGACATCGCAGCCGCAAACTCGAGAAGCGTAGCGCCCCTCACCGAAAGCACGAAAAGAGCAAGACACGTCAGTCCGGCCCCCGCGACCTGCGCATAGGCCACCAGGTAGCCTTCCTGCAGAGCGTTCACAAAATGGTTCACGGAGTTGCATGTGAACGATGCCGCGAACAGGAGGCCGCAGAAGAGCACGAGGAGGCCGGCGTCGGCAGCAAGCGCCGAGCCCGGAGCGATTCCCAGGAGCCGGGGCAGGCCGGCCCAGCGGGATCCGGCGGCGACCGCGGCCACCATCAACAGCGCCATCGCCGTGAAGCCCGCAAGCGCGGTCGAGATGTTTCGCCGGATTGCACTCCGGTCTTCCCGGCCGAGTGCTTCGCCCACGGTGTTTAACAGTCCCGAAGAGAGGCCCAGATCGTAAACCGACAGCCACGTCAGGAGGGAGCCGACCGTCAGCCACAGGCCGTACCGTTCCTTCCCCAGCAACTGGAGGGACAGCGGAATGGTGATGAACCGCAGCACGACGTTGACGAGCTTGGAAACCACATTCATCCGGCCGGTGCGGCGGGCCCGCTCGTCACGACGCTGCCGATGAACCTGTTCTGCGATAGCTATGGAAGCCATGTCGAGCCGGGCGCACGGGAAACCGGAGCGAGTACCCTCACTCCGATCGGACTGCGCAGGCGTAGAGCACCGGGGACCAGATTCTCGGCGGAGAGAGGCCCAGCAGGCGCAATCGCACACCCTCGATCGCTCGTGAAACACCTGCCACAGTTCGGTAGATGCGCCGGGCGGCCGTGACCGGGGCAGGCCACGCATCTCTCCACACGATCTGGTCGAAGCCGTGCAATCGGAGCAACGTGCTCAGCGACGCCGTGGTGAAACTCAACTCGTGCGTCAGGTCACAGTATCGAGCCGCTCCGCCCACGGGGCTTTCGGCGTTCGGCACGGACACGATCAGTTTCCCTCCTGCCCGTGTCCGTTCGCGCACCGCATCTAACACCCCCGCTAGCTCGGGCTTCGCAAAGTGCTCGATGATATCGAACATAGTGACGAGGTCGTAGGCCGCGTCCTCCTGCGTCAGGTAGGTCAGGGCGTCAGCCGCCCGGCATTTCAGCCCAAGCTCGTTGCCGATCCGAACTTGGGCCGCGTCAACGTCGATTCCGGCACAGTCCACGAATCTTTGGTGCTGCAAGAAATACAGGAACTGCCCGCAGCCGCATCCGATATCCAGAATCTTGGCGGACCGGCTCTCGGGTAGCCAAGCCCGCGTATACCATTCGTAGTACCTCAGCCTCGCCCTGTGGGCCTCCTCGGCCTGCGCACGTGTATGGTAGCCGTGGTACAGGGCTTGCGACCGGTAGAACCTTTCTCTGTAAGGATTCACAATTGCGCCAAAGAGTCGAGCCCACGCAGTGATGGACTGTTCCGGGCCGCGCGCCCCAATCCCACCAGGTCAGAGATTATTTTCATTACTGCTTCAACAACTTACCCATTTCGACAGGGCGTCCCGCCAACCCGGTCCGCCTAAGATCGGGGTGCATGTTCAACTACCTGACGAAGCTCTATCAACTCGGCTCCCTGCCGGTAATCCGGCCGGGAGTCACGCAGAAGATCACCGTCGGCGCCGCGGCCACCGCCAGCGCCCAGACGGGCGCCGACGTCGTGCGGCTGCTCGCCACCACCGATTGCCACGTCGCCTTGGGGCCGAATCCGGCGGCGGACGCGACCTCCTTGTTCCTGCCGGCGAACATGCCGGAGTACTTCGCCTGTGTCGGCACGGACACGGTCTCCGTCATCCAGGACGCGGCGGCCGGAACGCTGTACATCACTCCGGCGGTGTAGCGATGACCGGACGAGTCGGAATGACGCCCATGGCGCGGCGGAAGGTCGAGCCGCCCAAAACCGGAATGCTCGGGTGGTATCGCGCCGACTCCCCGCCCGGGGCGGATGGCACGGCGCTCGCCACCTGGACCGACCTCAGCGGGAAGGGCAACAGCCTGACGCAAACCACGCCCGCCGCACGGCCCCTGCTGGCGCACGATGTCGCAGGAATGCGCGCCGTCTCCTTCCGCGGCTCGCAATGGATGAACCTCCCGGCGGGGCTGGCGATCAACAAGCGTTCGCTCTCGGTCTTCGTCTTCGGGGCGCGGTCGAGGAACGCGCGTATCGGCGTGCTCGGCTTCGGGTCGCTCGAACTGAACATGCAGATCTGCACCGACGGGAACGCGCTCACGGTCTACTACGCTCAGGGCACATGGGACAGCACGGTGCGGGCGATGTCCCGCGGCTGGATGGGGTTCACATCGGACTCCTCGGGCATCGCGCTGCACTCGGGCGGGGTGGTGCAGACCGCAAGCCCGCTGGGGAACATCAACCTGACCGGAGGGGTGATCGGCTCCGCCAACGGATACTGGCCCATCAACGCCGCAATCAACGAAGTCGTGCTCTATGACCACGGCCTGACGGCGGACGAGGCAGCGAAGCTCAGGTCCTATTTCCGGGCCCGCTACGCGGTACCGGCCACATACGCGTCGCGCCTGGTTTTCGACGGCGACTCGCTGACCGAGGGCTACATGAGCACCGATGGATTCAGCTACCCGAACCAGGCGGCCCTCCTGCTGCCGGGCTACGAGATGTACAACTGCGGAGTGTCCAGCAAAACGCTGGCCCAGATGGTCTCGACGGCCCCCACGGTGGTGGACCCGCTGCGCGACGCCACGAAGACGCGCAACGTCTGCGTAATCTGGGGCGGGACGAACGATCTTTATGTCTCGGGCGCGACCGTGGACGCGACGTACTCGAGCCTGCTCACCTACTGCGCAGCGCGGCGTGCGGCCGGCTGGAGAGTCGTGGTGGCCACGATGCTCCAGCGAAGCGCCCCGCAAACCGTGGAAGACAAGCGGCTGGACTACAACAACCGGATTCGAGCGGGCTGGCAGTCCTTCGCCGACGCACTGGCCGATTTCGCGGCCGATGCGCGGCTGTCGAACTGCGCGAACGGCGCCTACTTTTCCGACGGAACCCATCTCACGAATCTCGGGTATGGCGTGGCGGCCGCGATCGCGGCGCCCGCAATCGGATAGGCGGCAGGGAGTGAGCATGATCAGTCGTGCGCAGGCGCCGGTTCACGGCGTGTCCTACCGGCGCCAGATCACGAGGCCCGTCGTGATCTGCAAGGCAGCCTCGGCAACTCGAATGCTGGCGCTCTTGGCGATACTGCTGGGTACAAAGAGGATGTCGTCCGCCCTCATGGGGACGTCGCCTGATTTGCCTGCCAGGATCTTCTTGAGGTTCACGGCGATCTCGGTCCGTTGGGAGCCGGCGGGCGCGAGGCGTAGGATCTTCGCGGCGCCGGAGGCGGCCATGTGGTCCAAGCCCTCGGCCATCGAGAGCGCCTGGAGGACGGTGACCTGCTCCCGCTCGTTGAGGACGAAGCCGCCCGCGCGTTTGACCGCCCCGATGACATAGATCGTGTCGGCCTTGGGAACCGAGATCACGTCATTCGGGCAGATCAGGATGTTTTCTTGAGGGTTGCGCGCCTCGATAACCGAGGTGACCGAGACCTGGGCGACGCTGAATTGGCCGGTGGGGTCCGGCGCCGCCGTGGGGAGCGGGATCGGCCCCCACTCGGCGCGCCGCGTGACTCGGATCGAGTGTCCCGCGTCCGGCCGGAGGCCGCCGGCCATTGACAGCACCTCGAAAAGGCTCTTGCGGCCCTGAAGCTGCTGGACGCCCGGGGAAGCGACGGCCCCGAGTAGCGAGACGGGCTGGCTGCGGTACTCGGCGATAGACACGGTGACCTCGGGTTGCTTCACGTAGACGGCCAGCTTGCCGGCGGTCTCCTTTTCAAGCTGCGCGGCGGTGAGACCCGCAGCCTGAATGCGACCGATCAGGGGCAGCTTGATGGCGCCGCGGCCGTCAATGGCCGTGGGCTTGTCGCCGAATTCCTCCAGGTCAGCCACGCGGACGACAACCTGGTCGCCTGTGCCGAGCACGTACTCGGCCGAGGAGCCGGCAGGGGCCGGAGGCGGAGCCAACTCCTGGGCGAAGAGCGTCAGGCTGAGAAGCACGAGCGCGAGGAGGGTCGTGCTGGCGCGTTCGCCAAGCCTGGTCACACGGGCGGCGGCTCCGGGTTTCGGGCGCAATCGTGCCACTTGTATGTAATTTGGATCAGAGCGGCGACAACCAGTCGCGCTCGATGCTGACCGCTACCGAGCGTTGCAGCAGAGACACGGATACAACAACGCGGTAGTGTTTCTTGACCGCGACGAGAATTCCTTCGATCCCGGCAAACGCGCCGCGGTCAACGCGCACCCTCTGGCCCACGGTCAGAAATGGCCAGGGGGCGGCAGGCAGGCCGGACCTGACAAGGGCGGCGATGCGGTCGAGATCCGCTTCGTCCACAGGGGCCGGGACGTTCGAAATTCCCACGACGGACATCACGCCCGGCGTCGTCAGGATCGGCAGCCTCCGGGAAACGGGGAAGCGGCAGAAGACGTAGCCAGGGAACAGCGGAAGAGCAACGTCCCTGGCGCGGTCGGACCAGCGGTTCCGGCTCAGGTACAACGGCAGGAACTGGTCGTAGCCCTTCTGCTCCAAGGAAAGCGCGACGAGCTTCTCCCAGCGGGCCCTCACGTGCAGCGCGTAACAGGGCAGGACGGGCGGCAACGGCTGAGCGCAGGGCTCGACCGCCGCCTGCCGCTGCTCCGTGAGGGAAGACTGGATGGCGACTGTATCCAAGCGCGCTTCCTATCGACTGCAGTTGCGAGCGCGGCCCGGAGCCCGGGGGGATTGAGGATGGGAGCCTTGCTGTACAAGCTACCGCCCATCCAGTGACAGGGAGAACTCCCCCGCTGGCTCGTTGAACCTACTCGCAGCGCTGTTCGCATGTGCGCCGCGGCCGGAAATCGCCCGCGGCCGCATCACAACCGCCCAGCGCCACAACATATAGTGCGGCTGCCGGCGTTTTTCGCTCACGCTACAATTGCATTCCGTGAGCGACGGCAAGAAATCTGCGCTTTTGACCGGCGGAGCCGGCTTCATCGGCAGCCATGTCATTGACTCTATGCTGGCGGACGGCTGGCGCGTCACCGCGCTCGACAACTTCGACGCGTTCTACGCGCGGGGGGTGAAGCTGGCGAACCTGGCCGCGGCGCAGAAGAGCCGGATGTTCGGACTGGTTGAGGCCGACGTGCGGGAACCGGGCGATTTGCGGCGCCTGCCGGAGGGGTTCGACGTGATCGTGCACCTGGCGGCGAAAGCGGGAGTGCGGCCGTCGATTGCAGACCCGGCAGCCTACCAGGAGACGAACGTACGGGGCACGCTGAACCTGCTCGAGTTTGCACGCGAGCGCGGTATCCTGCAGTTCGTGTTCGCGTCGAGCAGCAGCGTCTACGGCGTCAACCCGAGGACGCCATGGCGTGAGGATGATCCAGTGCTGCTGCCGATCAGCCCGTATGCGGCGACGAAGGTGAGCGGCGAGTTGCTCGGACACGTCTACAGCCATTTGCACGGCATCCGGTTTCTGGCCCTGCGATTCTTCACGGTTTACGGCCCGCGGCAGCGGCCGGACCTGGCGATCCACAAGTTCGCGCGGCTGATCCTGGATGGAGCGCCGGTGCCCGTATTCGGGGATGGCGAATCCAGGCGCGACTACACTTTCATCACTGATATCGTGGCGGGCATCCGGGCGGCTGTGGAGTACCGCGCAACGCCGTACGAAGTGATCAACCTGGGAAACAGCCGGACCGTGAGCCTGATCGAGATGATCCGCGAGCTCGAAGCGGTGCTTGGCCGCAGGGCGGTGTTGGACTGGGGGCCCGAACAGGCGGGAGACGTGCCCCTGACTTACTCCGAAATCGGCAAAGCGGGACGCCTGCTCGGGTACGCGCCGCGAACCCCGTTCCGGCAAGGGCTGGAATGTTTTGCCGACTGGCTGCGGCCGCGCGGAGGGGCCACGGTAGCCGGGTCATGATGCGCAAGGCGGCATCGCGCGGCGGGGTTGCTGGAGAGAGTAGAAGGGTGGCAGTGGTCAAGTAGGTTCGGCATGTCGGAACGACAGGCCAGGAGGCCTCTCCCTGGAGTTTCTACATTTCTCGAGCCCGAAGGGCGAAAGATACTAGCCCACGGCGTGAGCCGTGTGGAACAGCGTGTCAGGGATAGCGAGCCCCGGAACGGGGCGAAAGGCTGGTCTCACCCCAGAGGCCGCGCACATCTATGCCATGCTTCCTCAGGAATGTCAGGAATTCCTCTTGGAACGACACCCGTCGATGGTGCTCTTGCTGCGCCGCGATGCAGTCGAAAGTGTTCGTGTACCCAGCGAGACGAATTGATCTTCACGACTCTCAGCAAGTCCGATATCGATTCCGTGGCAGCGACGTACACAAGCAGATGAACGTGATCTGCCGGACCATTCATGATCAGCCAAACAACCTTTCGTTCTCTGACAATGCCGGCCAGGTACGGGAACAGGCGGGCGGCAAGCTCCGGTGACAGGTCACAGGCGCGGTCCTTCATGGAAAAGATCACGTGAACGAGCGGGGAAGCGAAGCTGTGTGGCATGGACTCACGCCCCGTTCCGGTGCTAGGTGGCCGACCGGTGTGTTCCCAACGGCTTGCGCCGTGGGCTAGTATCTTTCGCCCTTCGGGCTTGGTGGCGGACGACTCCAAGACAGTGGACCGCGAGACGCAGAGTTCCCACCAAAAATGTAGAAAGTCCAACGACAGGCCAGGAGGCCTGTCCCACTCGATCGACAGGCCAGGAGGCCTGTCCCACTGGAGGCCTGTCCCACTTCGAAGTTCGTTAAGTGAACGGTGTTGGGGCTAGATAGGGGAAATGTCGCGGACATAGTCGCGATAGTAGCCAGGCTGGCTGGAGCGCTTCGGATTCCAATCGTTGAGAATGGCCCCGAGTACGGGTGTACCGTCGTCCAAGAAACGTTTGCAGGCAAGGCGGATCGCGTCACGCGAGGTCTGATTGGCTCGCGCTACCAGGACGACCCCGTCCGCGAACCGGGCGATGAGCCGTGCATCGGCCATCGCGAGCATGGGAGGCGTGTCGATGAGGACGGTGTCGTACTCGCTGCGCACGGCGGCGATGATTTCCGAGAGCCGGCCCGAGTAAAGAAGCGCGGTGTCGGAGCTGCCGGGGCGGCCGCTGGTGAGCACCGACAGGTTGGGAACCATGGTGGAATGTGCCAGGCCGTTGACGGGACCGCGAATCGGTTCCTTCGACCGCAGGAGGTCCGAGAGGCCGAACTCGTTCGGAAGGTCGAAGATGCGATCGAGGCGCGGCCTGCGCATGTCCGCATCGATGAGGAGGACACGCTGGCCGGTCTCCGCAAGCGCGATGGCAAGATTGCTGGCAACCGTAGTCTTGCCCGCGCGGGGAGCCGCGCTCGACAGCAGGATTACGCGCGGCCGGCGACCATCGCGGGCCGAGAGCACCAAGGACGACAGCGCGGTGCGAAACGACTCGGCCATGACGGACGGCCTGCTGCGCAAGCTGACGAGCGCGAGGCTCTCCACGCTCGCGAGGGCCGCGCCGGTCGGACGGAAGGACAGCAGCGCATGCGTTCGGACGGTGCCAGCCGAGGCCGAAGGGATCAGGCCGATTTCGGGAATGCCCGCCGAGGATGCGTCGCCGGGCTCGCGGACGGTGCGGTCGGCACGGTCACGCAGAACGACGAATGCCAGCCCCGCGATGAACCCGGCGAAAAGGCCGGCACAGGCGCCGCCAGCGGGATCAGGCTTATAGGGCCGCCGCGGAGAAAGCGCGGGATCGATGATGCGGATGTTGCTGGCACGGAGGGCGGAGGCAATGCCGGCCTCGCTCACCCGCTGCAGAATATTGTCATAAAGCTGCCGGTATGTATCCACCTGGTGCTTGAGGATGGTGTAGTGGGTCACGTGCTCGGCCTGGCCGGAAACCAAGCGGCTTTGCTCCAGGTATTCGGTCGAGAGCAGCTTTTCGCGGCGCACAGCGGCTTCGTATTCGTTGCGGATCCGGAATGCGATGCCGGTGGTCTCCGACGCAAGTGATCCCTGAAGCGACGTGATCTGGGCCTCGATCTTGCGGAGTCTGGGATGCGCGGGCGTCAGCGTGGCGGACAACCCGGCCCGCTCGCGAAGCAGGTCGGCAAGCTTGCTCTTGAACTCTTTGAGGGCGGCGTCATCGAGCGCGTCGGGCAGCGGCGAGGGGCCGGCGCGGGCGATCAGCTCGGCGATGGACTGCCTGGCGATGCGGTCGGCCTGGGCGCGGCCGAGCTCTTCCTGAATCTGCTTGAGACGCGCCTCGGCGGCGTTGTCCTTCTCCGCCGTGAACTGGAGGCCGGTCAGCCGGGCATAGCTCTGCAGTTCCTCTTCGGACTTCTCGAGCTTGATGCGAAGGTCCTCCATCTGCCGAGTGAGCCATTCGCCGGTGCGCTCGACATTCTTCCAGCGTGCCTCGAGGTTCTCCTCGATGAACTCGGCGGCCGTCGTGTTGGCGAGTTCAGCAGCGAGGTGTGGGTCGGTGGAATCGCAGGTGATCTCCAAAATGCGGGTGTTCGGTTGGGTGCGGCCGCGGACGTTCGCGGCGAGCCCGTCGATGGCGCGTTCCTCCCCCGGCTCGGACTCGGGCGGCAAAAGGTGGAGAGCGCGGCGCCATTCGTCCAGGCGTGACGGGCTTTCCGGCGATCTTCGGTGCGTGAGGCCGAGCCGGGAAACCACGCGGCGGAGCAGGGCCCGGGTCTGAAGAACACGCAGGCAGGTCTGCAGGTCCGGCTCGGTGGACGTCATGGCTGCGTTCGGGCTCACGTCGCGCAGATTCATGAAGTTCTCGTTAACCGGCTGGACCTCGAGCGCAACCCGCGCCTGGTAGACGGGTGTCTGGGGAAGGCTGTACAGGAGACCAATCAGAGCGCCTGAGAACGCGCAGAGGAACAGGGCGCCACGGTGGCGCCGGATCACGCGCCAGTATTCGACAAGACCACCCGGGCCGGGAATGTTCCCGGGCTCGAGGCTTGAAGAGTAGGGATAGACCGCAGGCGCCGCGTGCGCGTCGGGCTCGGGCGCGAGGGCTCCGGCGGAGGGCTCCGAGGGCTTCATGGCGGCGGGGCTGCGGTGACGCGGTCACTGGGCAACGTTCGAGCGCCTCGTGCCGCGCGCCCAAGCGGCGGGAGAAGAACGAAAGCAGCCGAGTTCGCCCTGTGTACACGCATCGCGGGCCGCACCTGCCGGCGCACCTTTACGAAGGGATAGTAGCCGCAAGAGCCGATATTTCTCGCACAATCCCGCAGCAAGCCCGGGGAAATCGCCTGTTACAATAAATGCTTCACGCTCATGAAATCCTTTGTACACAGTCTTCTCGCGGTGGTTTGCACCGTTGTGCTGGCTTCGTCCGGCTGGGCCCAGGCTTCAAAGAAGAGCGCTCCGGCGAACGCCCCGGCGACAAAAGCGCCGGCGCCGCACCCGGCCTCGCCCGTGAAGTCCGCCTTCGATAAGCCGACCTTCGAGACCTACATCCGCCACCTGTTCGTCTGGGGGCCGCAAATCACGGTCCAGATCGGCGACCCGAAGCCGTCGGCGGTCGCGGGACTCGAGGAAGTTACGGTCCGCGCCTCGGCGGGACAGGCGAGCCAGGACGAGACATTTCTGGTCTCTAAGGACGGGCGCAAGATCGTCAAGGGATTGGTGTTCGACGTCGGTCAGAACCCGTTCAAGCCGGAGCTCGACAAGCTCAAGACGCAGTTCCAGCCGAGCATGGGAACACCGGGCGCCCCGGTGGTGATCGTGGTGTTCACCGATTTCCAGTGCCCCTTCTGCAAGGAAGAGGCGAAAATGCTCCGGCAAAACCTGCTCAGCGCCTACCCGAAGCAGGTGCGGCTGTACTTCAAGGACTTCCCGCTGACGCAGATCCACGACTGGTCGAGGCTGGCATCGATTGCGGGCCGCTGCATCTTCCGGCAAAACCCCGCCGCATTCTGGGACTACCACGACTGGGTGTACGAACATCAGACCGACATCCGGGCCGACACCTTCAAAGACAAGCTGATGGAGTTCGCCAAGGGCAAGGAGATCGACGTGATCCAGCTTTCGCGCTGCCTCGAGACCCGCGAGACCGAGCCCGAGGTGGACAAGAGCGTAGCCGAAGGGCAGGTGCTGATGGTGCGCTCGACGCCCACAGTGTTTGTCAATGGCAGGCGCCTTGAAGGGAACGTGCCGTGGCCGAACCTGCGTGACATCATCGACTTCGAGATCAAATATCAGGAGACCGCGAAGAACGCCGGAGAGGACTGCGGGTGCGAGATCAAGCTGCCCTCGCCGCTGAACTGAGCATCGCGGGAGCGGGCGGTTCCCCCTGAAAGTTTGAGGAGAAAGAATGCGCATGCCGCATAGGAAGCTGCTGATTCTGACGGTTGTGGCGGCGCTGGTCTCGACAGCCGCGCTGGCGGACATCGATCCGAACCGCTATCTGGGGCACGTGAAGTACCTGGCATCGCCCGCGCTGAAAGGCCGCGGCACGGGTACGCCGGGATTGGAAAAGGCAGCCGGCTACATTGCGAAGCAGCTCCGCGCCGACAAACTGAAGCCGCCAACAGCCGTAGGATACTTCCAGCGCTTCCCCGTGACCACGAACGCGAAGCTGGGGCCGAAGAACTCGTTGGAGTGGTCCGATGCCAACGGCAAGATGACGCTGAAGCCCGAGCAGGACTTCATGCCGTTCAATTTCTCTTCGTCGGGAAAGCTGGAAGGGAACCTGGTCTTTGCCGGCTACGGCATTACAGCTCCGGAGTATCACTACGACGACTACGCCGGGATCGACGCGAAAGGCAAGATCGCCGTGGTGCTGCGGCACGAGCCGCAGGAGAACGACGAGAAGAGCGTATTCAACGGCAAAATGCTTACCGAACACGCCCAGTTCTGGAGCAAAGCCGTCAACGCCAAACAGCACGGGGCCGTAGGCGTGATCCTGGTGAACGATCAGGCCAACCACAAAGACGAATCGGACGCACTCGAGAAGTTCGGCCGCGCAGCGGGCCCGGCGGACGCGGGCCTTCCGTTCCTGCAGGTGAAGACCGAGGTCGCTGAGAAGTGGGTGGAAGAAGGCGGCAAGAAACTGAGCGATCTGGCGGCGGCGATCGACAAGGACCTGAAGCCGCAGTCGTTCGCCCTGCCGCAAGCACTGTCGGTCACCGAATCGGTCGATGTTGTGCGGGAGCGCAAGGTGGTGCGCAACGTGCTCGCCTACCTGCCCGGTGAGACAAAAGAATACGTGATCATCGGTGCGCACTACGATCATCTGGGCCTGGGCGAGCAGAATTCGATGGCGCCCAAGCTGGCGGGTACGCCGCACCCGGGCGCGGACGACAACGCGTCGGGAACGGCAGGCTTGCTCGAGCTGGCGCGCAACTTCGCCTCCGATCCGAAACACCAGCGGGGGATTCTCTTCCTGGCGTTCGCGGGCGAGGAGCTGGGGCTGTTGGGCTCCCGGTACTACGTAGATCATCCGGTGCTTCCGCTGGCCGATGCGGTGGCGATGATCAATCTCGACATGATCGGGCGTCCGCGCGACCACAAGATCTTCGTGGGCGGAGTGCGCAGCGGCTCCAGCTTCAAGGAACTGGTGGACGGCTCGCTCCCCAAGTACCAGATGAAGCCGGACTACTCGGGGATGGGCGAGGCCGGCTCGAGCGATCACCAGTCGTTTGCGAGCAAACAGATGCCTGTGCTTTTCTTCTTCTCCGGGCTGCACGCGGACTATCACAAGCCGAGCGACACGTGGGACAAAATCGATGCGCCGGCGGCATCGGAAGTCCTGCGGGGCGTGGCGGACATCACCGAGGCGCTGCGAGATGCACCCGCACGGCCGCAGTACGTGAAGGTGGCCGCCACGGCTCCTCAGGGCGGCGGCGGAGGGCGCGGCTATGGCGCGTGGTTCGGCAGCGTGCCCGATTTCGGCGAGACGAAGGGCGTGAAATTCGCCGACGTTACGCAGGGGTCGCCCGCCGATAAAGCCGGCCTGAAGGGTGGCGATATCCTGGTGGAGTTCGACGGCAAGCCGATTTCGAACCTCTACGATTTCACCTACGCACTGCGCGCCAAGAAACCCGGCGAAACCGTGCCGGTGAAAGTGCTGCGCGGCGGCGAGACCATCGAGGTCAAGGTACTACTCGGGCAGCGGCAATAGCCGCGGGCTGGCGAACCTACCCTTTCCGGCTCAGATTCCGGACGCGGCAGCCGATTTGAACTGTGGGGATGATACCCACAGGACACGCCCGCTGGACGCTGCCGCCGCTGATCCTGCACCCGTTTTCCGACGCGTCCGGCCCAGGCAAGCTGGTGGACGCCTCGCGCGCAAGCCTCATCCTCGGTGGGGTGATCCCGGCCGAGGAAGATGGCGCGCAGCGGCTCGAAGAACGGCTGCTGGCGGGCCGGTACTGCGAGTTTTCGATGCTCTACTACCTGGGGAAGGACGTGGAGCGGTGGCTGGCACAATGCGCCGACTTCGCCGAGCGCACTCCGGAACTTAGCCATGAAGGCTTCCGGCCCGAGAGCTTTGCGGCGCTGCTGGTGGATGATACCCCCCAGGAAGTTGCCGACAAGCTCAAGCGCTGGGGAGTGCAGGAGTACAGCACCATCTTCGCCAGGGCGCTCGGCCTGCATTCCCTGTTCGCTTCCCTGCCGCCGGCCGAGCTGCTGGACCGCGACTTCCTGAAGTACTTCCACTGTTTCGCCGACTACCTCTACGCATGCCGCCAGCAGCTCTTCCGTTACAAGCGGCCGGACCCGGGCGATTTCGAGTTCCAACTTTACGCCTCGGCGGAGTATTCGCGGCTGCTCGAGGCGGAGTGGGAAGGAAGTTGAGCGGAGCGAGTCGGGTGCACGACATGGAAGTGGCGAACAGCAACATTCAGCCGAAACTGGCAGCGTTCTGGGCGTAGCCGGTACACAAGGCCGTTGGCCCGCGCTGAAGCACTCTCGGCTGAACGCCCTTACTGAGCCCGTGAGGGCGAGAGAGTCTAGCCCAGGGCGTCAAGCCCTGGGAAGTGGATATTTACCGGGGCAGCCCCTGAAAGGGGCGCAAGAGAGCGTGCCCGCGCGTCGCCGGCGCTCGTGCTTTCGCCCCCGTCCGGGGGCTCGTCGCATCAACATCGGCTTCCCACGGCTTGCGCCATGGGCTATTGTCTCTCGCCCCTACGGGGCTGATTTCCACTGTCCGGCACTCCCGTCCATTTGCACATAGAGGATGCGCTGATCGGCGGTTGGCGCGGCGAAGCGCAGAAGTCCGCTCAGCGCTGCGGCCCCGGCCTGGTGCATGGCCGAGCGCACCAGCATCTCGATAGCCTCCAGATCCGGACGACCGGTCTTGCGTAGCCCTTTGAAGACGGCGCGTAGCAGATGGTCTATCTCTCGCGCGACTTCTTGTTGGATCGTTTCGGCCGTTTTCTTTCCTCTGGTGTCTGCTCTGCCTGATCGATGGGCCGCAAACGGCAAATCTTTCGATTGATATCGACCAATTCGCCGGTCAGAGCGCGAAACTTGCGAAACTCAGCGATCTCCCCCTCCGCCTTGCGGATGGCGGCCAGAGAGGGAAGGTTCTGCGTGGCGGTTATACCGCCGATCTTCTGCGTGAGCTGAAAGTGCGGTCCGTGCCCGGGATCCTCGCGTTTGGCGCAATGGCATCCGGGTTTTCCGCAGCGGCGGATCACGCTTGTAATGGAACCTGGCTGGAAATCGCCAAGTTCCGAGATCCGCCGCAACAACGCGGATCGGTCGTCAACAAGAGTCTCCAGTGGGTCGCTCATGAGGGTTCCTCTCTTACAGTAGTATATACTGTAAGAATAGTGGCACAAGAAAAGAAAACTGCAATCCTATCCCTTCTGTGTCGCGCACCCGAGCGAGTCCTGTTGGTTGACACAGCGGACGGGAACGCCGGTCGGCCGGGGCCGGGTTCACGATCCCCGGCTTCCGCCTCGCGATGCCCGCGGCCGAGGAGGTCGCCCAGGGGAATCAGTTTCGAGCCCGGAATGCGGCAGATCGGCCGCGGGCTGATCCCCGGCCGGAGTGGATCCACCTTCGATGCACCGCTGGCTCGGAGCTGCCCCCGCCTCCGGAACGGAAAGAACTTCCGGTTCCGCCTTGCTCTGATCCGTATCGGGCAGCCAGCTCCGGGCGTGGTGAAACCTGCCGCCGCGGATGGAAAGCACGACAAACGAATACCAGGGACACGAGTTCCTGAGGTCCTCTTCCGAGAAATAGGCGTCGTGATCCGGATGGGAGTGATAGATGCCGATGAGGGCGAGGCCATCACGGCGCGCGGACTTTTCCACTTCGATCAGGTCCTCGGGTCTCACGGCATACCTTGTGCTGTGCGGACCGGTGTGGACATTTTGGAGCGCGATGGCACGGCAAACGGACTTGCCCCCAGCCTCGTGCCTGCCGAGCATGGCGCCGCAGCACTCGCTCGGGTAAGTGCCTACCGCATGGGCGATCATTTGCGCCCAAGCCTCTGGTTCAATCCGAATCATACGGAATTCTCTCGGCGCCCCGCGGGTATTCCCGGCACAGCGTTTATGCTTTCCCAGCCGGAGACGTTTCCCGCTTCCAGTTTAGTGCGGCGTGCGGAGTGACGTTCTGTCGCTAAGCGGTTCCCCTGAGCCGCCTTGGTCCGGCGAGCGAGAAGCGATCTAGCACCAGCGGCGGTAGAATCGACCTATGCCTTTTTCTCGAATCGCACTCGTACGCCAGCATTTTCCGGATCATCGCATCGCCGACATCCCCGGTGAGGTTCGCAAGGAGTTGTCGCAGGCAGGTTTCGCGAACCGCCTGAAGCCGGGCTCGCGCGTGGCCATCGGCGCCGGCAGCCGCGGGATCACGAACCTGGCGACGATCGTGAAGGCCGTCGTGGAGTTCTGGAAGGAAGCCGGCATGCAGCCGTTCATCTTTCCGGCTATGGGGAGCCACGGCGCAGCCACGGCGGAAGGGCAGGCCGATGTGCTGGCCCACTACGGCGTGCACGAAGCGACGATGGGGTGCCCGATTGTCAGCTCACTCGAGGTAGTGAGCCTGGGCAAGACGCCGGAGGGCATCGAGACGTTCATGGACCGCAGCGCCTATCAGAGCGACGGCGTGATGCTGGTGGGCCGGGTGAAGTGGCACACGGACTTCGCCGGGAAGATCGAGAGCGGCCTCTACAAGATGATGGCCATCGGCCTGGGCAAGCTCGCCGGCGCGCAGCGGTACCACACTTACGCCGTGAGGATGGGGCTCGAAGCCGTGATCCGCAGCGTCGGCAGGCAAGTGCTCGGATCGGGAAAGATCCTGGGCGGGCTGGCGATCCTGGAGGACGCCAACCATGACACGGGCAAGCTAGAGGCGGTTCCGGTAGAGAAGATGGAGCGGCGGGAGGAAGAGCTGCTCGAGCTCGTGCGGACCTGGCAGGGGCGCATTCCGCTGGAAGCCGTGGACGTGCTGATCCTGGACGAGATCGGCAAGAACATCAGCGGCGCCGGGATGGATACGAAGGTAGTGAACCGGTCGATTCAGGGCAACTACAATCCCTGGCCGGAGCTCGCCAGCATCGAGCGTATCTTCGTGCGTGACCTGAGCAGCCTGACGTACAACAACGCGGTCGGCGTCGGGCTGGCGGACGTGACGACGGACCGCCTGGTGAACCGTGTGGACTGGAAGGCGACGCACGTGAACTCGCTGACGGCATCGACGCCGATGGCGATCCGCACGCCGATTCACTTCCCCACGGACCGTGAGTGCCTGGAGAAGATCTCGGCCACCGTGGGCCGGCTGTCGCAGGAAGAGGTGACGATCGCCTGGATCCGGAACACGATGGAGCTGGGCCTGCTCGGGGTGACCGAGAACCTGCTTTCCGAGGTCCGCAGGAATCCGAACCTGGAGGTTGTGGGCGAGCCCATAGACCTGGAGTTCGAGCCGGACGGCAATCTGGCGAACATGCTCGTCCAGGCCGCGGAACTCGCCCCGCGCCACTAAGAACCGCCCGTCACCGGGAGGTGCCCGGCATGGCACCTCCGCTTTCCAAAACTACACGGGCGGTCAATCCGTCCGCGATGGGAGACCTGCGAGGGAGGTCTACCCTGCCGCGTTCGCCAGCAAAGATGAGATCTTGCTGAAGACGGTGCTGATGCTGCTCGAAACGTTTGGCATGAGAGCGCCGGCGGCTACGGCCACAAAGCCTGCCATCAGCGCGTATTCGATCAGGTCCTGACCCTGGTCGGCCTTCGCGAACTCTGCAATCAACTTCCAGTACTGCATTCGCTCTCCCTTTCTGCGCCCAGCGTTGGCCTGACAGTCCTGATAGTGCCAGCGGGAGCGGACGGTATAAATCGGGGGAACGGCGTAATTCTTCACCGGGAGAAGGCTGAGAAGAAAGCGACCAGCTTTCAGCTTTCGGCTGTCAGCAGCGGGCTACACCGTCGCCACGGTCACCAGACACAAGCCGATTGCCGATAGCTGATTGCTGATTGCTGCGATCTGATTTATGCCTGGCCGAGGATGCCCAGGCGGCGTGCGACGGTGGCCAGGATGCTCGCCGCACGGTCCAGCAGCTCGCGCGTGTGCGCCGCGGTGACGATGGTGCGAACGCGCGCGCGGCCCTGCGGCACCGTGGGGAAGCCGAGCCCCGTGGCGTACAGTCCTTCGTCGAAAAGCGCGTGGGAGAACTCGTGCGCGAGTTTCGCCTCGCCGACCATGATCGGCGTGATGGGCGTCTCGCTGTCGCCGGTGCTGAAACCGGCGGCGGCGAGTGCGGCCTTGAAGTGCCTCGTGTTATCCCAGAGCCGCTCGATGCGCTCGGGCTCACGCTCCAGGATGTCGAAGGCGGCCATGCACGCGCCCACCACGGCCGGCGGGTGCGATGTGGAGAAAAGGAACGGCCGTGCGCGGTGATATAGAAACTCGATGAGCTCCCGCTTGCCGCACACGTATCCGCCGAGTACTCCGATCGCTTTGGAGAGCGTGCCCACCTGAATATCGACGCGGCCGTGGAGGCCATAGTGGTCCACGGTGCCGCGACCGTTCGTCCCGAGCACGCCTGATGAATGCGCGTCGTCGATCATCATGATGGCGCCGTGCCGTTCGGCGGCTTCGACGAGCGCGGGAAGCGGCGCGATATCTCCGTCCATCGAGAACACGCCGTCGGTGATGAGCAGCTTGCGCCCGGGCACCGGGTCGAGCTCCGCGAGAATGCGCCCGGCCGCGGCGGCATCCTTGTGCGGAAAGACGTGAATCTTCGCCTTCGACAGACGGCAGCCGTCGATGATGCTGGCGTGGTTCAGCTCGTCGGAGATGATGTGGTCTTCCGGAGTGAGGACGGCCGAAACGGTGCCGGCGTTGGCGGCGAAGCCGGATTGAAAGACCACGCACGCCTCAACCTTCTTGAACGCCGCGATGCGCCGCTCGAGTTCGAGGTGGATGTCCATGGTGCCGGAGATGGTGCGCACGGCGCCCGTCCCCGCGCCATAGCTGCGCGTCGCCTCGATGGCCGCCTCGACGAGCTTGGGATGGTTGGCAAGGCCGAGGTAGTTGTTCGAGGCGAGGTTGATCACTGCGCGCCCGTCGAAGCGGCTGACGGGCTCGCACGGGCTTTCGAGCTGGCGGAGGCGCTGGTAAGTGCCTGCCTGTTTCCAGTTCTCGATCTCGACGCCGAGGTAGGCGAGCGGATCGCGGGTCCTCCCGGTCATCATCTTTATTCCCTCAGACGGATTCGGGCACGACGAACGGCTTGCGGTAGTCGCGCGTGAACATCGCGGTGGCCTCGGGGTCGCCCGGGCAGGAGTATGTCCCCGCGTCGAAGCGAATACTGCGGCCGAGGCGGTAGGAGATGTTCGCGAGGTGAACCAGCGTGGTGGAGATGGCTCCCTCCTCGATGGGCGCGTTCAGGTCAGCGGCGTTGCGGGTGCGTAACGCGGCTATGAAGTTGGTCCAGTTGTTGCCCTCGCCGTTCATCTGCGGGCCAGGCTGGGAGTAGTTCTTCTTGTCCACCTTTTCCGGCCCGACCACGGTCCAGTAAGTGCCATAGCCACCGATCGCCAGGTAGCCCTTCGAACCGTAGAAGACGTTGCCGACGGTGTTGTCGATGGCGCCGCGCTCGTATTCGGCCTTGCGGCGGCCTTCACCGATCGAGGCTTCGTGGTTCGATACCCAGTGGCGGACCGCGACCTCCATCATCTTCTTCTTCCCGCCGTCCTCGAATTCGTAGAGCGCCGTGATGGTGTTCGGCGTCTCCTGGTCGTCATCGAACATGAAGTGGCCGCCGAGAGCGCTGACGCAGGTGGGGTAGCCGACACCGAGTCCCCAGCGCGCGATGTCCACCTCGTGAATGCCCTGGTTGCCGAGGTCGCCGTTGCCGTAATCCCAGAACCAATGCCAGTTGTAATGAAACCGGTTGTACGTAAACGCCCGCTCCGGCGCGGGCCCGAGCCAGAGATCGTAATGAACGCCGGCGGGCGCGGCTTCCTCCGGCTTGCGGCCGATGGTATCGCGCCACTTGAAGCAAAGGCCGCGGGCCAGGTAGACGTCTCCGATGAGCCCGTCACGCATCTTCTTTACGGCTTCCTGGATGGCAGGTCCGGAGCGGCTGTTCGTGCCGTGCTGCACCAGCCGGTTGTACTTCTTCGCCGCGAGGACGATTTGCCGGGCCTCGAACATGTTGTGCGCACAAGGCTTCTCGACGTAGACGTCCTTGCCGGCCTGGCACGCCCAGATGGCCTGCAACGTGTGGTTGTGGTTCGGCGTGGCGATGGAGACCGCGTCGATCGACTTATCCTCGAGCAGCTTCCGCACATCGGTATAGGCGGTCGGCCTCTTGCCGGAGCGCTTCTCCACCTGCGCAACGCGGTTATTCAGCACGCTCTCATCGATATCGCACAAGGCCGCGATCTCGACACCGGACATCCGGCCGTACTGCTCAATGTGGGCGCCGCCCTGTCCGCGAATACCAACGCAGGCGATGCGAATCGTGTCATTCGGGCCGGCAAGCGATGTCGAGCTGAAGGCCCCGGCGGCGGCCGTGCCCATGAGGAAGGATCTGCGGTTCATCATCGGTATCCACTATAGCTCGATGGCGCCAAAAGGCGGCGAACCGGCGAAAGGCAGCATGCTGATGCCGGGCTACAATGAAGCCAGAGAACCCATGCGCGTCGCGATTGCCGCGGACCATGCCGGCTTCCCTCTCAAAGCGGACCTGGTTTCCGCAGTGCGGGAGATGGGCCACGAGCCGGCGGACCTGGGCACGTTCAACTCGGATCCTGTGGACTACCCCGACTACGCGGAGCGCGTCTCGGAGGCTGTGATCTCCGGGCAGGCCGAGCGCGGCATTCTGCTGTGCGGCAGCGGGGTGGGCGCATCGGTGGCAGCCAACAAGCATCCGGGCATCCGCGCGGGGTTGTGCCACGATTCGTATTCGGCGCACCAGGGTGTGGAGCACGACGATATGAACGTGCTCGTGCTGGGCGCGCGCGTTATCGGTCCGGCGCTGGCACGGGAACTTGTGGTGCGTTTCCTCGGGGCGCATTTTTCCGGCGAGGAGCGGCGTGTAAGAAGGCTGGGCAAAGTTCGGGCCATCGAGGCGCGATACATGCATGGGTGAGATCAGGGCGCTGTTCTGGGACATCGGAGGCGTGCTGCTGACCAATGGGTGGGATGCGGCCGTGCGGCGCAGGGCGATCGAGCACTTTCACCTGGACGGCGCCGAGTTCGAGGCGCACCATGAGCGCGTTGTCGCCGCCTTCGAGATGCACGAGATGACCTTGAATGAATACCTGGAAGAGACGGTGTTCCAGCGCCCGCGGGATTTCACGGCCGAAGACTTCCGGCGGTTCATGTTCGCCCAGTCACAGGGCTGCCGGAAAGCCCTCCAGCTTGCGGCCGAGGTGGCCGGGACGCGGCGGTACGTCATGACGGCGATCAACAACGAATCGCTCGAGCTGAATCTGCACCGGATCCGGCAATTCGAGCTGGCCTCGTACTTCAGCGCGTTCTTCAGCTCGTGCTTCCTGGCGGCGAGAAAGCCGGGACCAGAGATCTACCGCCGCGCGCTCGAGATCACCGAGCGGCCGCCCGGTGAGTGCGTGATGATCGATGACCGGCCGGAAAACCTGGACGCGCCGAAGAGGCTGGGAATGCACGTGGTCCGGTATCAGTCGCCCGCGCGGCTGCGGGAAGAACTGTCGGCTCTCGGAGTGGTGGCAGGGGCGGCGGCGAGGTAGGATCAGCGTTCGCCTCGCCGCTCTCCGAAATCCACCACTCCGGCCGGCGGCATCGAGCGCACCGGCGCCGCAGCGTTTATTGCCCGCCTAAGCCGTCGTGCGGGCCTTCCTGCGCGCGGCGAGCCAGGCGAGTATCTCGGATTCGTAGACGGTGACCACCAGCGTGCTCAACAGGATGACGACGCCGCCGACAGCCATGACCAGCGTGATGGACTCCTTGAGCACGACCACTGCGAGAAGCCCGATAAAGAAGGGCAGGACGTAATTGCTGAGCGTCGCCTGCGTGACGTCCAGGCGCTTGAGGATCATGAAGAACAGCAGCATGGAGGCGCCGTAAACAATCAACGCCAGCTCGAGAATGCCCCAGAGCGCACCCGCATCCATGTGCCGCAACGTGGCGAAGGACAGCGGCTCCACAAACAGGAAAAGGGGAATGCTCAAAACGCTTCCCACGGTCGAGGTGTAAACCAGAATCTCGAGCTCCGTGTACTTCCTGTCCACCAGCAGCTTGCAGTACGTGTTGTAAAACGCCGAGCCGGCGCACGCGGTGAGGAAGAGCAGATTGCCCACCAGGTAACGCGACCCGAGACTTGCCCCGCGGAAATCGGAAAGCGAGGTCATGAGCACTCCGGCCATGGCCAGGAAGAAGCCGAAGACGCGCACCGCGGTGAGGCGCTCCTTGAGCATGATGCTTGCGGCGATGGCGACCAGCACCGGAATGCTGAGCGTGAGGATGGCGGCGTTCGCGGCGAGGGTCCGCTGCGCTCCCAGAGTGTAGGTCAATTGCAGAAGGAAGAAACCGAAGCTGCCGGCGATGACGAAGTGCCGGGTGTCAGCCCAGTGCCACTGGAAGGAGCGGCCGCGGCGCCGGTTGTCGAGCCACAGCATGGGAAGGAACAGCAAGGTGCTCAGGATCATCGGCAGGAAGGAAATGGCCACGGGACCGAGGCGGTCGCCCATGAGCTTGATGACGGGCGCCTGCGTCGCCCACATGAAGTTGATGACCATCAGCCAGAACCAGTCGAGGTACTTGCGCTGTTTCGGAGTCACGTGAACGATTACCGCACAGAATGGGCCTCCGGCGCACGTAATGGCCGTCTTCTGTCCGCGGGACCGGGCGGCGGCAGGTGGCGGCGAACGCCCGGCGCCCTGGCGACCGCTATAATCTGCTACGGAACGGCGATCGGCGCCGCTCAGACGTTCTTGCTCCGAGGTGATTATGCTACGGTGTTGTTTCCGAAATGTCTTGAGAATGCGGGGGGGGCGGGCGCCCTCGCCCGCGCCGGGCCCCCTGGCCCAGCCAGGCGGCGACCAGGGGGTCGCCGCGCGGACCTGGGGGTCCGCCCCACATTTGTCAAGGAACTTCGGACACAGAACGCTACGGACGGCTTGCCTGTTGGTCCTGGCGTTCGGCCTGTGCGCTCAGGAAACGAAGCAGCTCAGCGTGCGCGTAGAGAGCGGGAAGCCGTACCGGATTCGCATAACGGGAAGCGGCGGGGTCAACGTGGCCCAGAGCGGCTCGAGCTCCGTGCTCAGTTATCCCGAACGGGAAGTCCGCCCGATCCAGAATCTGCAGGTGATCTGGGCCGACCTTCTGGCGCACAGCGACGCCGATACCGTGCGGCGCCTGACGCGCGATCCGGCGTACCGGCCCGATCCGCGGCGGCTGACGGTGGAGTTGAACCCCGAGGGGACCGAGGGGTTCACGCTCACCGTCGATCAGATGCTGGCCGAGCGGGCGTTCTGGATTCCATCACTCGATGTGTTCGTCACGACGGGAGATGCGCCCGTCTCGCTCGCCGAGCACAAGCGGGGCATCGCGGCCGAAAACGGCAAGCGCATTCTGGACCAGGTACACAATGGCTCCGAGGCCGGCTACGAGCAATTCAAGGCGCTGTGGGAAGACATGGGCAGCCCGAGCTACCACCACCCCGCCCAGCAGGGACCCGGGCACATCGTCTGCCTCACGTGGGACAGCGCCATCCCGAAGTTCGGAATCGACCGCGGCGCGGGCGTCTGGAACGACTACGGCAACCCGGACCGTTTCCGCTTCTGGTTCACCTTCAGCGAGCTGGCTGCGGGCATCGAGCCTTACTGGAAGAGCCAGCGCCTCGCGGACGGGCTCCCGGTGATCACCACGGTTCTCGAGCGCGACGGTGTGCGCTACGAGGTGGAGCAGTTCGCATTTCCGCTCGACGGCGTGCCGGCGCGCCGGACGGGCGATATCGCGATGGTCCTGCTGGCGAAGGTGCGGCTGACGAACCTCGAAGCCAGGGCGCGCACCGTGCCCGTCAGCATGGCGCACCTGCGGAAATTCGGCCCGGCGGCGGACGCGGAGATCGTGGTGGAACGGCACGATGGGATGACGGCCTTCGAAGATCGCGGGCAGCGGAGCACCATCCTCGCGCTCGAGCCCGGCGGCGCCGCCGTGAGCTGGAACGGCGTCGAAGACAGTGGCGGGATGAAGCGCGTGGATGCGACGGTGCTCATGGACCTGCCTGCCGGAGGCTCAGGCGAGTTTGTGGTGAAACTGCCCTCGCCCGCCGTGTCCTATGAAGAGCGCGGCGCGCTGGCGCAACTCGACTACGTCTCCGCGCGCGAGCGCACGCTGGCTTTCTGGTCCGCGTACGTGAAGCAAGGCGCGCAGTTCGAGGTTCCGGAGAAGGCCGTCAACGACCTGTTCCGCGCCACCCTGTGGCACGCGCTGCGGCTGCCGCGGCGCCATGCCGAGACCGGCGGACCCGCGACAATCGACCTGCCCTACTCGAACTTCGCCTACGACCAGTTCGGCACGCCGTGGCCGGTGAACCAGGCCGTCTACGTGGACTACATGCTCTACGATCTGCGCGGATACCCGCGGATCTCGGCCGAGGAGATCGACGCGATCTACCGCAACAGCCAGGAGTCTTCGGGCCGCGTCACCGGGTGGGCGCACTGGGTGGTCTACACGCCGGGCATGCTCTACGCGGTGGCCCAGAACTACCTGCTTTCCGGCGACCGGAGCACCTTCGAGCGTCTGCTGCCGCGCAGCCTGAGAGCCATGGACTGGTGCCTGGAGCAGGTGCGAAAAGCACCGGCCGGGCCGGGCCCGGAGCAGGGCCTGGTGTTCGGCGCGCTGAACGACTTGACCGGCGGCGGCTACTGGGCGTTCAACCAGGCATACATCTATGCCGGGCTGGACCTGTTCGGGAACGCCCTGGAGCGATTCGGGCACCCGCGGGCCCGCGAGTGCCTGGACGCTGCGCACAAGTTCCGCGCAGCGATCGAGCGAGCGTTCCAAATGGCGGCCGTGCGGTCCCCGCTGGTCGAACTGCGCGACCGCACGTGGATGCCGTACGTGCCCTGCGACGCCACACAGCCCGGCCGGCTGTTGTCGCAGTGGTATCCGACCGACGTGGATACGGGCGCGGTGCACCTGCTCCGTCTGAAGGCGCTGCCCGCAAACGGCGAACTGGCGGACTCGCTGTTGAACGACCACGAGGACAACCTGTACCTGAACGGCTGGGGGATCGCGAACGAGCCGGTCTACAACCAGCAGGCCACAGCCTATCTGCTGCGTGACGACGTAAAGGCCGCCGTGCGGGCGTTCTACAGCTACATGGCGAGCGCGTTCAGCCACAGCGTCTTCGAACCCGTGGAGCACCGCTGGCGCTGGGGACAGTTCTTCGGACCTCCGAGCACGGACGGCGCGTGGTTCGAGCTTTACCGGAACATGCTCCTGCGCGAGACCGGCGACGGCAGCCTGCTGCTGGCGCAGGCGACGCCGCGGAAGTGGCTCGAAGACGGCAGGCAGATCAACGTGCAGGCTGCGCCGACCTACTTCGGCAAGGTGTCCTACCGCATGGAGAGCCACGCCGCAAAGGGAGCCATCACCGTCTCGGTTGATCTGGAGAAGCGAACCACTCCGAATGCGGTGCTCATCCGGGTGCGGCACCCTGATGCCAAGCCGATGCGAGCGGTCACGGTGAACGGCGCCGCGTGGAAGGACTTCAGCATCGAGCGCGAGTGGGTGCGAATTTCCAAGCCGGCTGAGGCCTCGTACTCAGTTGTGGTGAGCTACTAGCGGGTTCGCCGCTCAGAGCGCGGCAATTGAAATGAGCGCGAGCCCCACAGCGAAGCAGGCCAGCATGATGCCGATCAGCATTCGCGTGCGGCCGTCCGCGCCCTGGAACTCCTTCCAAACGAACAGGCCCCAGAGCGCGCTGATGAGCGTGGCGCCCTGTCCGAGCGCGTAACTGATGGCCGGCCCCAGCAGCGGGACGGCCGGCGCCAGCGGGGTGCTCGGGTTCGCGGGGCGCACGGCGCTCGACACAACGAAGTTCGAAAGCGTCCCGACCGCCCAGATCATGCCGCCCAGCAACCCGAGCAAGTGCTGTTTCCCTGTGCCCCGGAGATAGTCGCGCGGTAGGAGAGCCTCGCCTTGCACGGGCAGGTTCATGAAGAACAGATTGAACGGGATGGTGGAAATGAAGATGCCCACCGCGAACGCGAAGCCGATGGCGTACGGCCCGAGCCCGAGCTCGCCAGCCTTGCCCATCTCGACCAGGGGATAGAACGAGCCCATCAGCAGACCGCTCGCGATGGCGAGGACAAGGCCCTTCCAGCTCGCCTTCGGGTAGGTGGTCTTGGTCTTGCCGGCTTTGATGTCCTGCTTCGCCCTGGCGAGCGACAGAGCGCGATAGGCAAGCGCGTCCATGACGATGGCCGCCACCACTAGCGCCACCCCGGAAAAGAGTAGTCCCGGGTTGCCCTGCGGCTTGATCGCGTAATTCCAAACGACACCGATCACCAGCGCCAGGCCGATACCGACCGGGAACGCCACCGACATGCCCGCGACCGCAATCGCCGCCACCAGCAGAATGTTGGCGAGATTGAATACGATGCCCCCCGCCACGCCGAACGCGATGTTGCGCTTGCCGGCGTGCAGCAGGTCGTCCGTGAACATGAAGCCGTCGAAACCAAGGCTGCCGAAGGTGTACGCCGCGACGATTGCCGCCACCAGCACGCCGAACGCGTAGTCCCAGTAGAAAAGCTCGAAGCGCCATTTACCGGTGAGCTTGTACGTGTTGGCCCACGAGCCCCAGCAGATCATGGAGAGGATGGCGAGCAGAAGGGCGGGAGTGTAGCTCTCTGGAAGGATCATATCGTTCCCGGAACATGGAGGTTATCAGATGAGGCTGGAAAAGGCAAAACGGCGTGCGGACGCCGGGAGACCGCAGCCCGCCCCGCTGCGTCCGGCCGCTCTGAGGCCTTTCACTCGGGATACTGCAATCGCTCGCGGCGTTCCACGTGCTGCTCGAGCGTCTTCCGGTCGAGAAAGTAGGTGTCCTTCATCCGCGACTGGCTGAACAGGAGGGCCGCCTGGTCGTCGAAATGCGGCGAATCCTTGTGGTCGCTCTCGCCGAGGGGGATCACCATGAACGAGCGCGGCGGGTTGCTGAGGATCACGATCTGCGTCGCGGTCTGGCCGCCGTGGCCGACCATCTCGCTGCCCTGCGGATCGAAGTTGATGGCCCTCGGCGTGTTCATTCCGGCTTTCGGAAGTGAGCCGCCGCCGGCCGGGAATGTGCGGCCGGCGCCCTCCCGCCCAACGCGGAAGAGCGTTCCAAAAACGGCAGGCGCAGGGTACTTTGAAGCGAGTTCGGAGGCGGCAGCCCGAAGGGCGTCAGCGATCTGAGCGTTCGTGAGCGAGGCGGCAGGGACTTCCGCCTTGCCGTCCGCGCCGAGAGCCATTTTAAACAGATAGAAAGCCAGCGCGCCGCGGGAGGCGGCATCAGTCCGGCGGTCCCAATCGAGAATCATCCGCACGAGTTCTGAGTCCGGCGCGCCAGACTTGCGCACGCGGTTCTGCCACTCTGCCGCGCCGTGAACGTCGCTAGCGAACGCCAGCGCGATGGCCTGCTCAGGCGTCACTTCTCGGACCGCGTCAAGCAAGTCGAGCACCATGGCCGCCCTCTGGTGCGGCGGGCCACTCGGAGCATTGAACAGGTAAGGCCGCCTGCGGAAGAGGTCCGGAGTGAGCGGCGAGCCTTTATAGAGCCACTCCGGTGAGGCGTTGCAGTTCTGAAGGTAGCCGGCGCGCGGGTTCTCGATCTGCACCAGGTCGGAAAACGGATGGATCCCCTGCCACTCGCAGGCGCCGGTGCCCGGCATGGGGCGGGATGGATCGCAGCCGTCCGGCCGGACGGGCACCCGCCCGTTGCGAACGTAGTAGATATCGCCCTCCACCGTTCCCACCATGACGTTCTGCGGCATGAGTTGCAGATGAGCGAGCGCTTTCTTCATCTCCGCGAGATTGCGGGCGCTCATCATGTTCCACATCTGCTCGAGAAGGCCGGTTTCCTGCTCGTAGGGGATGGCGGCTGAGTACGCCTTGCCCGCTTTGTGGGCCACGATCGGACCGTGGTGGGTGGCCTCGATGGTGTAGTCCTTCCATTCAACCCCTTCCGCTTTCTTTACGCCAATGCGCTCGTGGCGGAACTCGAGCGGCCGCCACTCGCCCCGGAAGCGGTAACACCCCTGATCCACTTCCTCCTCAAACACGTCGGATGTATCCGGTCCGCCGGTAGTCATGGCGATGGAAACCCAGCGGCCGTGGCCGAGGCTCGGGAAAGGCAGCCCGAGGACGGCGGCGCCAGACATGGCGTACTGGCCGCCATAGAAGCGGATCTCGTAAAAGCGGAACTCGCCGTACCAGCTCAGGTGCGGGTCGATCAGGGCTATGGGCGTGCCGGTGGAGGTGCGCTTGGCCGCGAGCACCCATTCGTTGGAGCCGCGGTAGGCCTCGGGATCAGGGCGAATTCCGGCCCGCAGCAGCGCCGCCCCGATCTCGCTCTGCATCCAGCCCCAAATCATGGAACGGGAGAGCATGGGGAGGAACCACGGCTCCAACTTCGGCGCCCACACCGGAACCTCCTCAGGGTGCTCCGCCATGTACCGGCGCACGCCCGCGATGAACGCCTCACACATGGCCCGGGCCTCGGTGCTCAGCCGCGGGTAGTTCCTCTCGGCGATCTCGCGGTGACGCCAGAGCCGCTGCCGGTAGTCGTGCTGGAGGTACTCCGGTCCGAAGGCCTCGGCCATTGTGCCGGCGGCCTTCCGGTAGTTGCGGAGCAGCTCCTCCAGCCGGTCTTCGGCCTGGGCATAACCCGAGCCGTAGGCTGCCGCGGCGGGCGCAGATGCGAAGATGTGGGGCACGCCGAACTCGTCCCGAAGGATTTCGACCGTACCACCGGAGGGTAGAGTGGTAGCGCTCGCGCTTCTGGAGCTCTGAGAATCGACCCCGGGCGGGTTCGCGACGGACTGGCCGGCGGCTGCGCGCAGAGGCAGGCACGCAAGCGCACAGAAGAAGAGAAGGCTGACGCCGCGACAGGGCATACGGCGGTTATGCCGCCTTCTTGCTGCCCTTGATGCTTCCGGTCTCGCCGCCACCCTTCCAGGATCCGTCAACCTTGTCACCATCGAACTTCATGGTGATTTCGTAGGTGCCGGAATCGAGCGTGACCTTGAAAGCAAGGGTGTCGTTCTCGTACTTCGGGTCGTCGATGGGAATGCTGCCTTCGTCGCTCGATGCGGTTCCAACAAGATTGCCTTTTTCCTCGCTCAGCGTCAGGGTCCATTTCATTTCGCCACCGCCGGGAGCGGTGGACACGCAATCCCAGGAACCCAACGGCTTCGCAGCGGCCATGACACAAATGGCGGCGAACAGCAGGCACAGGATTGCGACGGAAGAGTTTTTATGGGTCATTGCAGGACGTCTCTCCCTGGAGACTTTCGGTGTTATGATAACATCCCGTCGAGAGCGCGAGAGCGAACGGGGCGGCTCAGCGGACCCCCAAGGGCACGCGTGCATGCGGTGGCGGCACTGGCCGGAGCGCGGCTCCGCCGAGAGCCTGACCGGCGTTCCAGAGACAGGAGGGCAGCATGAAGATCACGGCCATTGTTTTGGGTGTGCTCGCAGCCGCACAACTCGCCATGCCACAGCGGCACAAACCTTCAACCATCAACACCGAAACGCCTGAGGGCGCTCTGTTGCAGTTGATCGGGACCGAGCAGGACGATGCGAAAAAACTGGCGCTGCTCGAGGACTTCGCGAGCAGGTACCCGAAGCACGAGGGCCTCAACTGGGTCTACGAGCTCATGGTGGATGGCTACACCAAGGCCAGGCAGTTCGACAAGGCTCTCGATGCGGGAGAAAAACTCGTGGCAGCCGATCCTCAGGCGGTCGAGGCCGGCCACGCGTGCCTGAAAGCTGCCGAAGCGAAGAAGGACCCGGACCTGATCCTCAAATGGTCGAACCTCACGTCGGAAATGGCACGCAAGGTGGCGGCGCTGCCCAAGCCGGCCGAAGAGGATGATGTGGATGACTGGAAGCGGCGGGTGGATTACGCCAAGCAGGTGGACATCTACACGGAATACTCGCTCTTCGCCACCATGCTTGCGACTCAGGACCCGAAGAAGAAGATCGATCTCGCCGAGGCGCTCGAGAAGCGCAATCCCGATAGCCAGTACCTGCCCCAGATGTCCGAGCCTTGGTTCCAGGCGTACATGCAACCGGGCGGCGACCAAGCCAAGGGCATCGCGCTCGCCGAGCGTCTGGTCGAAAAGAACCAAGGCACGGCGGAGATGATGCTCGCCGTGGCCGGCGGCTACATGGGAAAGAAGCAGCCCGAGAAAGTGGTGGAGTTCTCGAAGAAAGCCATTGCCGCCGCCGAAGCGAAGCCCAAACCCGAAGGCGTTGCGGACGCGAATTGGGCCAACTGGAAGGGCCAGATTGCCGGGCGCGCGCACTGGATGACCGGAGTGACTCTCGCGGGGCAGAGCAAGTGGTCGCAGGCGGATCAGGAGCTGCGCGCGGCGCTGCCGGGCATCACGGAAAGCAAGGAAATGCAGGCGCAGGCACTGTTTTACCTTGGGGTGGCGAACTACAGAATGGCCGTGGCGGGCGACACCGAGCGGGCGCGGGACGCTCTGAAATTCAGCGATGAATGCGCCGCAATCCCGGGCCCGTTCCAGGCGCCGGCGCGGCAGAACTCCCGGGCGATCAAGACGCAATACCACGTTCAATGAACATCCTGGTACCGAACCTCGGCTCGACGTCGCTGAAGTACCAAATTCTCGAGATGCCCGCCGAACGCGTGATCGCGCGCGGCAGGTTTGAGCGGGTAACGGACTACCGCGAAGCGATCGCGCAAATCCGCCTGGCCGACACGGCGATCGACGCAGTGGCTTTCAAAGCAGTTCACGCCGGCCCGCAGTATCGCGGCACGTTCCTGATCAATGACGCGGTGATCGCCGCCATGGAGGACTTCCTGCCGGCGGCGCCCGCCCACAACGCCATCTACCTCGCCGCCATCCGCGCGTTCGCGGAAGCCATGCCTGGCGTCCCGCTGGTGGCGGCGTTCGAAACCGAGTTTCACGCCACCATGCCGGAGTACGCCGCCAACTACGGCGTTCCCGGCGAGTGGCGCGCGCAGGGAATCCGGCGATACGGGTTCCACGGCGCATCGCACCAGTTCATTGCCGGGCGCGTCGCGGAAGTGCTCGGCCGGCCCGCGGCTTCCCTGCGAACGGTGAGCTGTCACCTCGGCGGAAGCTCGTCGATTTGCGCGATCGATCACGGCCGCTCCATCGACACGACGATGGGTTTCTCTCCGCAATCCGGGATCGAGAACGCAACCCGGCACGGTGACCTGGATGTGTTCGCTGTTTTGTACATGATGGAGCGGCGCGGCTGGACGCTCGAGGAGGTCCGGCGCGAGCTGACGAAGACGGGCGGGCTGGCCGGGCTCTCCGGAGTTGCCGGCGGCGACGTGCGCGACCTCGACACCGCCGCGGCACAAGGCAGCGCGGACGCCGCGCTCGCACTCGAGCTTTTCACCTACGAAGTGCGCAAAACGATTGGAGCCTACGCGGCGGCGATGGGCGGGCTCGACGCCGTTGCGTTCACCGGCGGCATCGGCGAGAACTCGCCCCGGCTGCGGGCGCTGTGCGTTCAGGGCCTGGAGTTTCTCGGCGTCAAGCTCAACGCGGAGGCCAACGAGGAAGGATCCGGCGACCGGCTGATCTCGCCCGAAGGCGCGCCCGTAGCCGTTCTGGCGCTCGCGACAAACGAGGAAGTCGTCGTTGCGCGCAGGGCGTATGCCTGCCTCACCGCAGCCGCGCTGAAGGCGCAGGCGTAACCGGGGCACGCGCCGCGATTACGGAGCCTCGGGCAACACGGCGGCGTCCTCGGTGACACGCGGCGGCGCGCTGCCGGGCGGCGCCGGGACGAGTAACTGCTCCTTGCGGTAGATCAGCGTGCTCGTGTTGTAGCTCGCGATCTCGAAGCCGTGGCCGTGTACGATGGCGTCTGTGGGGCAGGCCTCGACACAATATCCGCAGAAAATGCAGCGGGAGTAATCAATGTTGTAGACCGATGCGTATCGCTCGCCGCCGCTGATGCGCAGCGCGGCCGTATTCTCGGCGGCCTCGATGTAAATGCAGTTCACGGGGCAATTGGCGGAGCACAGAAAACAGGCGACGCACTTCTCCAGGCCATTCTCGTCGCGCTCCAGGCGGTGGACGCCGCGGTAGCGCTCCTGGAACTTCGGCGGTTCGTCGGGGTACCCCTCGGTGATGCTGGGCGACAGCATCTCCTTGAGCGTGACGCCCATGCCCTTGGCAATGGCCGCCGCCGACCCCAGGATCTGGTTGATATCAGGCATCCGCTTTCCCCGAAACAGCGCCTTTCGAGCGCCGCCACTCTTTTCATCCCTGCTCTGGCCCCCGCCGGGAGCCTAGTTTTTCGATCCTCAACCCGGCCGGAAATCGGGAACCCGTTCCCCGGGAACAAAGGGCGTCGCTCCGGCGCGCTGCCCGATGGCTTCGAGATCGCCTCGTGCGAAACCGGCGCCGCTGAGAGAAACCTTGCCGTCGGGCTCGACGAGAAAGAGCGAAGGCACGGTGTCGATGCCGAAGGCGTTGCTCACCGGATAGTTCCTGCCACTGTCGTCGAGCAGCATGGGGAAAGTCACGCCGAATTCCCGCTGGAAGTCCCGCGTGGACGCCGCCTGGTCCTGCGAGATGCCGATGATCTGCACGGGCGCGGCTTCCCTGCCCGCGGCTTTGTAGATCCGCTCGAGAAACGGGAGCGTGTACTGGCACACCGGGCAGCTCACCTTGAAAAAGGCAAGCAGCGCGGGCCCGCGCGCCAGGATCTCCTTTAGCGAGCTGGTGGCGCCGCCCGCGTTCTGCAACTGGAAGTCGGGAGCGGTTGCCCCCGCTTCGAGCATGTGTCGTTGCTTCCACAACGCCATACTTTGAGTCTATCGAACAGCCGCGGAGCGCGGTAGCGGCAGAGTGCCACCGGGTGCGCGACGCAGAAGGGATAGGATTGCAGTTTTCTTTTTTTGTACCACTATTCTTGAAGTATATGATACTGCCTGCCGATCCTCCTCGGTGTGCTAGTTCGCATCCTCTA